>Ga0315282_10000700_pt1 | contig 65978 bp, 56 predicted proteins | sample YL17G07_20_MG_FD_203693 | JGI IMG/M metagenome (GOLD analysis project Ga0315282, IMG submission 203693) | Sediment microbial communities from Yellowstone Lake, YNP, Wyoming, USA - YL17G07_20 | ecosystem: Environmental > Aquatic > Freshwater > Lake > Sediment | place: USA: Wyoming | collected...
GCCCGAAGGACGACCCGGCTCATACCTGGCTCAAATGGGTGGAGCCGGTAGTGGACGGGTTACGTTGAGGGTGTAGGGGGCTTGCGCGTGCTCAATTCCGAGCGCGCCTGTATCACTGTTGAACACGGCATCGCCGGACTACTCAGGACTGCTGTGAAGCGGGCTTGTGCAGAGTTCAAACCCGTGCGCCCGTCCCAGGGTGATACACTCTCTGCATCCAGCAGGGCCGAATGAACGCGACGGTGGTTTGTCGTGGGCGAAGGGGGTGGTCGCCGGACCACATGACACCATGACACGGTCGGCACGCTCATGCAGAACGACCCTGCTCTGGCCGGTGTCGGTGGGTGGCGAATGAGGGAGAAAGAGGCGAGACATAGGAATGGGCTGAGGAAGGGGCTGCGCGGGATTCAGCTTGCAGCCCCCGCTAGTACTCGAGTCCGCCCGTCAGGTCAAAGTTCTTCATCGTCGAAACCCTCGGCATCGAGTTCATCTTCGACGAGATCGTTCTCGACGAGCCCATCGAGTTCGTCCCATTCTTCGTCGGCTTCGCCCTCACGAAGCGGTACGACCTTCCCCGTCGGACGCTTCAGGGAGTCGGCCTCCTTCACGTCCGGCATACTCTTATCACGAACAGCGCGACGCTCTTTCTCATACAGTAAGCCCATACTCTTCACCTCCTCTCCAAGAAGAATGCGTGAATCCGCGCTCACGATTTGCAAACATCGGGCCAATCTCAACGTCCATGCGCGTCAAGTTACGCACGAATTCCGCACTCGTCAAGAACGGATGGGCGAGATTCTCCGACCAACGAGTCGCCTCTGGCACGGAGACGGAGAAGCATACTACCTTCTTCGTCCGGAGACACGTGACGCGGGGATCGGGTTCCCGCCGCACGATGAGGACACAACCACATGGAATCCCAGCGTCGATTACTCATTGCTCCTTCGATACTTGCAGCGGACTTCTCCGACCTTGCAGGTGAGATACGGAAAGCGGAGACAGGGGGCGCGGAGTGGCTTCATCTCGACGTGATGGATGCTCACTTCGTCCCGAACCTCACCTTCGGACCGTTCATCGTCTCGGCAATCCGTAAGCTGACCGCGCTGTTCCTCGATACCCATCTCATGATCACTGACCCCATCGGCTACGCGCCCCGCTTCGCCGAGGCGGGGAGCGACCTCATCACGTTCCACGTCGAAGCGTTCGAGAACCCCCGCGAAGCTGCAACTCGGATACGACGCTCCGACGTCAAGGTGGGCGCGTCCATCAAACCGGCCACGCCGCCCGAGGTGCTGTTCCCGCTTCTCGATGCGCTGGATCTGGTCCTCGTGATGTCGGTCGAACCGGGTTTCGGCGGGCAGAAGTTCATGCCGCACGCGCTCGAGAAGATTCGCGCGCTCCGCAGGGAGATTGACCACCGGAGACTCGACACCTTGATTGAGGTGGACGGCGGTGTGGACCCTGAAACGGCTGCCTTGGCGAGAGAGGCGGGCGTAGACGTCCTTGTGGCGGGAACCGCTGTATTTCGCGCCGAGAGCCCGGCACGAGCGATTGCGCAACTGCGCTCCACGATGTGAGAAGACCACCCCTGCAGGTGATACGGTGTCCGTTCCCCTGCTTCCTCTGCCGCTGCCACCGGCTCGGGACCTCGACGAGCTGTTCTCCCGTTTCGTCCGGTGCTATCGCTGTCCGCTTGCGTACTCACGGCGGCACATCGTGCCAGGGTGCGGGACAACGGAGGGTGGTATCGCGCTGCTGACCGATCGGGTGGCCGGAGTCGACGAACGGGACGGGAAGCTCCTGAGCGGTCCGGCGGGCGATCTTCAGGAGAAGATCCTGGCGGCGCCGAGGGTTGAGATCCCCACGGACCACGTATATCTCACATCTGCGGTCCTCTGCAGAGCCCCGCGCGACCGGATGCCCAGGACGGCGGAAATGATCGCGTGCAACAACCGGCTTCGCCGCGAGCTTGCCCTCGTTCGACCACGGATAATCGTCGCGCTCGGCACACGGGCGGGAGCCGCCCTGTTCGCAAACCCGAAGTATCCCCCGGAACCGCACCGATGGCTCTTCTGGTCCGATGGGGAGCGGGAGATCCCGGCGTACGTGACGTTGCACCCGCTGGAGGCGGCGTGGGGCCCCGCAGGTGAGATCAAACGCAGGAAGCGCATCCTTTACGATGACTGGCAAGCGATCTCTGCACGCTTTTGCGGACGGCATGACGCCTTCAAGGGGGAATCTGCCGGGAGAGGAATGCCATGAGGGTCCAATTGCTCGGTACAGGCGCGGCGGAAGGTATCCCCGCGTTCTACTGCCGGTGTCGTGTGTGTGCCGAGGCGGCGCGCAGGGGCGGGACCGACGTGCGGACGCGCTCCTCGGTGCTCGTTGACGGGACGCTGAAGTTCGACAACGGCCCGGACACGTATGCCCAGAAGCTGGCGCATGACCTCGACCTCACCGAGGTCACGACGCTCGTCTTCACCCATGCCCACGAGGACCACTTCACCCCGACCGAACTCATCTGGCGGGCCAAGGACTTCATCCAGGCCGGCGATCTACCGATGCTGCATATCTTTGGAAACGGGGCGGTTCGAGAGCACATCGAAAGCCTCTGTGCGCGCTACCAGATCCGTCGGGGCGAGCTCTGCGAAAACCTGCGCCTCGATTTCACCGAGATCGAGCCGTACACCCCCTTCGCCGCAGGATCATACAGCATCCATCCCATCCGTGCGACCCACGACCCGAAGCAGGTTCCATTGAACTTCGTCCTCGAAGCGGATGGCCGGGCGCTGCTCGTCGGATTCGACACGGGGTGGTACTGCGACGAGACGTGGGAATACCTCTCCGATCACCGCCTCGACTGCGTGCTCATGGACTGCACCACCGGCGAGCATCTTGATGGGACCAACCACATGGGCTTCCAGGACAACCTCCGCGTGCGCAATGAGATGAAGCTGCGCGGGATCATCCATGCCGGGACGCGCTACGTCCTCACCCACATCTCCCACGGCGGCGGCTGGCTTCACGAGGAACTTGTGGCGCGCGCCGAGAAGGAAGGCATGATCGCGGCGTATGACGGGATGGTGATCGAGGTGTGAGCGGATGTCATCTCACCGGCGACAGGGTGAAGATCGTCACGTCCCACGCGACATGGGAGATGATCCCCCGGCCAAAGTGACCTCCAGCGCCAGTACAGAACCCCCCGAATCGCCGCGCTGGCGCGAGAGGGCGATGGGCGCGACGCTCCCGATGACCGCTCTCAGGAGAGCAGCTTCCCGATGCCGATGCCGATCATGAGCAACACGCCGAAAAGCAGATGCACCTGCGCGGTCATCTGGTCGATGATCGCCAGATGCGAGGTGTGCCTGCCGCCCGCGCTCACGATCTGCCTGACCACCTTCAGCGCGGGTGGGATGCTGAGCACCACGATAAGCGTCCAGACGGGCAGGGTGCCGAGGGCGATCATGACGACGACGCTCACGTACGCAGCCGAAACCATCGCGTAGTACTCGATGGCGGCGAAGCTCTGGCCGAAGGTGTTCGAGACCGTGGTGATCCGGCTCGTCCGGTCGTCGGCGATGTCGCGCAGGTTGTTCGCCTGCACGATGGCGGCGACGAGGAACCCGACCGGCAGCGAGATGAGGAGCACATCCCATTGGAACGAGCCGGTCAGGACGTAGTACGAACCGATCACCATGAGCGGCCCGAAGAGCGCGAAGATGCCGAGCTCACCGAAGCCGCGGTACTTGAACTGGATCGGCCAGCCGCAGTAGAAGAACCCGCCGAGAAGCCCGAGCATCCCAAGGACGAGGAGCGGCCACCCGCGCACGCTCACCATCGCCAAACCGATGAGCGTTCCGATACCGAAGGAGAGCATCCCGCCCCAGAAGATGTGTCGCGGGGGAATCAGGCCGTTCACCAGGATACCGGAGCCGCCCATCGTTCCCTTCCGGTCGACGCCGCGCATGAAGTCGTAGTAGTCGCTCACGAGGTTCGCGCCGGTGTGGAAGAGCACTCCTGCAACGAGAATCCCCGGCAGCAGCCACCATGCCACCTTCGTCCCGTTGGCCGGAACAAACCATGCGAGGACCGCCCCCAAAAGCATCGGGGTCACCGAGGCGGTGTAGGCGAACGGTCGCACCGCCTGCCACCAGAGAGCGGCGTTGCCCTTCGGCTCCTGACCGAACGGGTAGGAGACCGTCGTGCGCGGCGCGTGTCCCTCCGAATGCTCGGAAACCTGAAGCGCGTCCAGGATGATCTTGATCGCCGTGCAGCCGGGGAACGATGCGAGATACTGCGCGACCCTTTCCCCGCGTCTTTCGAGCAGCGCCTTGACCTCCGGTTCGTCCTCGATGCCGCTGAGGATGACACCGCGGCCCGTACCCCTGAGGAACGGGCCGGTCGGTCCGCGGTCGACGGCAAAGGTGATGCGCGGATCCCTCCGAATGCTGGCGAGCGTGCTCCCATCATCCCGCACAGCGCAGTAGATGCCGTTCTCATCGTACGCGTAGTAGATCGTCTCAGCCGATGTGTCGTCGCCCTGTCCCGCTGCAAGGGTTAGGACCGGTGCCTCCGCCATGATCGCCTTGGCTCTCACGAGCGTCGCATCACGATCGGTCGCCACGGTGTTCCCAGACTGCATGGGCGATTCCCCTCAATATCGGCACACCTGGCTTCACAGGTGCGAACGGCCCGCCCTGCATGAGCAACTGCTCATTTCACCGGCGACGAAGATACCGCTACGGGAACGGGATACGTCGGGGGGGGTGAAGGATGGCTCCCGATGCAGGCACACGCTTGCACGACGCGCAACACCGTACCGCGAAGGAGCTGTACGTCGGCACGTGGCACGCGCTGCCTACAGCCCCGTCGGATGATCGATGAACTCCGTCTGGAGGCCGAACTTCGCCTTCAGATGGTCGGCGAGCGCCTTCACGCCGAGCGTCTCGGTTGCATAATGACCGGCGTGGATGACGTTCATGCCGTATTCTTCGGCTTCGAGCGCGGTGTAGTGGGGTCCCTCTCCGGTGATGAACGTGTCGATGCCCGCCTCGGCCGCCTCCTTGACGAGTTTTCCGCCCCCACCGGTGACGATCCCGACGCGGGATGTCTGCCACAGACCGAATGGGAGTACCTTCGGTTCCACGCCGAGCAACTGCCGGATGCGAGCGACAAGCTCATCGCGCTCGACTTCGAGTGCGCCGTAGACGCCGGCATCAAGGCCGAGTTCCTTCGCGAACGTGCCCTGCATTTCCAACCCTACCCCGCGCGCCAGAACCACGTTATTTCCCACCTCGGGGTGCACGTCGAGCGGAAGGTGGGCGCTATACACGCCGATGCGGTGACGCACGAGCGCGGAGAACCGACGATAGTGCGTGCCCGTGATCGGAGACTTCGGACCCCAGAACAAACCGTGATGGACGAGGAGCAGATCGGCACCCCAGAGTGCCGCACCCGCGATGGTTGCCAGGCACGCGTCCACCGCCACTGCGACGCGCCGGACATCCGGTGACCCCTCAACCTGCAACCCGTTCAGGGCGTCCGGTGAATCGGGCACCTCCCGGACGCGCAGATACTCGTCGAGATAACCGACCAGATCCCCCAGTGCTACCGTCATGGTGGCTGCAACTCCTCACGCGAGTGGTGCCACAGTCCAGTGGACCCTCGACAGTTCCGTCCTGCGTCCTGCGCCAGTGAACGGAAGGCCCTGACGTTCCGTACCGTAGCCCGACCCGCGTGCCGGACCTCTTTACCTGCGGACACACGCCTCAACGGGACAAGCGAACGACGTCGCTCCAGATGGAATCCGCTTCGGGCAAGGTGTCCTGACATCGTCCGTCCGCAGATCTGCACGTCCCAGCCAAGAACGAGGCCTTGCGGGAGCCTCCTCAGCCTGCGAACGTTACAACAATACGAAAATCCGCTGGATACCGGAACAGTACCCTTCGACGCATTCGTACCCCAGATACACTCCCCGAGGTGCGTGATGTCGGTGCCCCTGCTGTCCATCGCAGACGCCACCGCAGCGCTGCGCAGAGGGGCAATCGTCGCGTATCCGACCGAGACCTTCTATGGTCTCGGCGCGATCCCGTCCAACCACGAGGCGCTCGAGCATCTCGTCAGCGCGAAGCGGCGAGACCAACGGAAACCGATCAGTCTCATCCTCGGACGTACCGAATCGCTCTCCCTGGTGGCCTGCGCGCTCACCCCGTCGATTCTCCGCCTCATCGCCCTTGCGTGGCCGGGGCCGCTCACCGTCGTGCTGCCTGCGCGACCGGATGTTGATGCGATCATCACCGGGGGGACGGAGACGGTCGCAGCCCGGGTACCGTCTCACGCCGAGGCCCGCGTCCTCGCCGACGCAGTGGGCGGCGCGATCACTGCTACGAGCGCAAACCGGCAGGGCGAGGCTCCACCGACGACGGCGGATGAGGTACGGGTGCAGTTCGCCGAGGGGGAACTCGGAGGTATCGTCAGCGGTGAACCGACCGCCGGCGGGTCGCCATCGACGCTCGTGCACCCAAGAGGACGACAACTTCTCATCGTCCGGCGCGGCGTGATTGGACCGGAGAAGCTCCGCGAATGGTGGTCCGGCGACGTGGTCGAAGGACCTGGCTGAGACGATAGCTTCACCACCTACTGAGATAGGCTCTTAGACGCTGTCGGCGATCCGGATGGCCTTCTCGATCTGCTCAGCTGTGAGGTGGCGACCGTCGGATGCCGCGACGTTGGCGAGGATGTGTTCCACCTTCCGCGTCCCGGCGATGACCGTCGTGACGGCGTCGTTCGAGAGGAGAAACCGTAGCGCCAATTCCGGAAGTGTCTTCGGAAACGCGTTCGGGTGTCTCGATTCGGTGAGACACTCCTTCTCAAGCCGCGCCGCCCGTTCGATGTCGGCTCGCCTGTCCTCCGGCAATGCCTTCGCCTTCGGCGTCAGCCTGCCCGCACCAAGACCGTCCTTGATGATGACGCCCACGTGGCGCTCCCGAACGAGCGGAAACAGTTCCTTCTCGGCTTCCCGGTAGACGATGTTGTACGAGACCTGCACCGTGTCGTACTCGCCGGTCTTCGCCGCCTCGATGGCCGCCTCAACGCTGCCGGTCATGCCGATGAACCTGACTTTCCCCTGTTCCTGCGCACGCTTGAGCGCGCTGAGCGTTTCGCCGTCCCGGATCACCTCCACGGGTGCGCTGTGGATCTGGATCACGTCGATCACCTCGGTACGCATCCTGCGCAGGCTCTGTTCGACGAACCCGAGCGTCGCATCGTGCGAGTAGTCGTAGATCGACTTCGGGTCGTCGTCGTTGAGCCGTTCGCCGACCTTCGTCGCGAGCACGAACTCATGTCTGCGATGGCTGATGCCCTTGCCGATGCGTTCCTCGCTCAACCTGTACGCCGGGGCGGTATCGATGAACGTTATCCCGGCATCGAGCGCCGCGTTGAGCACTCTGATCGCTTCCTTCTCGTCCGGGCGACCGTAGTCGTCTCCGACGCGAATGCCCCAGTCGCGCCCGATCTCCAGCGCGCCGAGGCCGATCTCGCTCACCGTGAGACCGCTTCGACCAAGTTGCCGGAATTCCACCGCGTCCTCCTTGTTGCGTGCCCTGAACCGCTCGTCGCACGCGTCGGCCCGAAACTGTGTATGGAAACCCCATTCGCAGGTGAACCAGATGCTCCGGCGAGTTCGCAGAGCGAACTCAGACGCGAACTCGCTCGAAGCGAGTTCGCCACTCAGCATGACGTTCAGAAGAGGTGTCGCTCTGAGCGTCAGCGAAGAATCTGGTACTTGAAATGCACCTTCCGTACGCGCTCTGAGACGGCGAGCCTGCGCCTGCTCTCGAAAAGAACATACGAAGCGGCACGCCCTGCCCACATGCTACGGGACCGCGCCCGCGTCCCCGACGGCTGGTCGACCGGTGGGGAAGCAGGCGAAGTCCCACGGGAAACGGTGATCGCCCACGCCGGGGTGTGCAAGATTGAGGGAGCACTGGTGCACCATACTGGCGCGATGGCGTCCGGGCTGCGTTCGTTCTTCGGGCGATACGACAGAACATAAGTACCAGGCAAAGACCATTCTTAAGCTCTTGCCCCCTCCGGATCGTGTAACGGGCACACCGTTTGCCGTACCTTTCCGGGGAACCACCGTTGTTCGCTGCTGAAGGGGGTGAGCGGAATGATGAAGACGCTGAGCGCAAGCTCGGACGGGGCCCTTCGCACGCGGAAACGCGCCATCCTACCCAACGTGCCCCGGCCGGAGGAGATCATCGACGAACGGCATATCGAAGGGCTCCTCTCCTCAGCAAGACCGCCTGACGCCGCCGAGTTCCAGGAACTCCTGTCCTGCGCCAAAGAGCTCCATGGCCTTACCCATGAACAGGTCGCACGGCTGCTACTGCTGGAAGAGCCCGATCAGGTTGAGGAGATGGGCCGAGTGGCGCGGTGGGTGAAGGAGGAGATCTACGGGCGCAGACTCGTCTTCTTTGTGCCTCTCTACCTCTCGAACGTGTGCCGGAACGGATGCCTGTACTGCGCGTTCCGGCGACAGAACACCGGTGTCCAGCGGGCGACCCTGACCACGGAGGAGATTCGCCGCGAAGTGCAGGCGTGCGAACAGCAGGGGCAGAAGCGACTCCTCCTCCTCGTGGGTGAATTCGGTTCACGGGAGCAGATCGTCAAGTACATGGAGGAAGCGATAACGACGGTATACGCCACCACGAGCGGAGTCGGCGAAATCCGTCGCGTAAACGTGAATGTCCCCGCGCTCGACGTAGACCAGTTCAAACGCCTCAAGGCGATGGGAATCGGGACGTACCAGCTTTTCCAAGAGACGTACCGGCGCTCGACGTTCCAGAAAGCACACCCGGCAGGTCCGAAAGCGAACTACGCCTATCACCTCACCGCGATGGACCGAGCGCAGACCGGCGGAATCGACGACCTCGGGGTCGGTGTGCTGTTCGGTCTCGACGACTACCGCTTCGAGGTGCTTGCACTACTCATGCACGCCGAGCATCTCGACCGCACCTACGGTACGGGACCCCATACGATCTCGGTTCCTCGCATCAACCCCGCACAGGGCGCACCGTGGGCGATGAACCCGCCCCGTCCGGTGAATAACGCGCAGTTCAAGAAGCTGGTGGCCATCCTCCGACTGGCGGTGCCGTACACGGGTATGATCCTGACCACCCGCGAAAGCCCGAAGCTGCGCCGGGAAGTCATGGCGCTCGGCATCTCCCAGATTTCCGCGGGGTCACGCACTCAACCCGGCGGTTACGCCGAAGGCGACGAGGCGGAACTCGCACAGTTCTCTCTCGGCGATCATCGCTCGATTGACGAGGTGATCCGGGAGGTCTGCACCCTCGGTTACGTGCCAAGTTTCTGTACCGCCTGCTACCGGCGCGGACGGACCGGGGCGGACTTCATGGACCTTGCCAAGCCGGGGCTGATCAAGCAGTACTGCCTCCCGAATGCCTTGGCGACGTTCGCCGAATATCTGCAAGACTACGCATCGCCGGCCACGAAAGAGGTCGGCTGGAAGACCGTGGACGAGCACATCAGCCAGATCACCTCCCAAGGGCTACGCCGCAGAGCACAGTCGATGGTTCACGAGGTGCGCTCCGGACAGCGCGATGTTCTGGTCTGACAGAGTCTATTGCACCGTCAACACTGCGTTGACGGGTTTTCGGGCAGACACGAATGTCTGCCCCACCACCGCGGCCTATCGGTGGGGCGGGCATTCCTGCCCGCGCGATCCCTCATTGCAATGTTGATGGGCCACTATGCTGCCGCGCCGTGAAATCGTCGAACTCCTGACAACCACTCCTTTTCAGGACGTGATCGAGCGAGCCGACGCGGTTCGGAAGAACTTCTGCGGGAATATCGTTCATCGGCGGGGAATCATCGAGTTCTCGAACGTCTGCATTCGCTCGTGCGACTACTGCGGTTTGCGCGGACCGAACCGAGCGATCCGCCGCTACCGGATGAGCACCGAGGAAATCGTCGAGGCGGCCCGTCTCGTGCATGGGAAGGGGTTGCGGACGCTCGTCTTGCAGAGTGGCGAAGACCCGTACTATTCCACCGAGATGATCTGCCGCGTGGTGGCTGAGATCAAGTCGTGGGGTGACACGGCCGTCACGCTCTCCCTCGGCGTGCGCCCCGCGGAAGAGTACCGCCTGTTCCGCGAGGCAGGAGCCGACCGGTACCTTCTCAAGGAGGAGACGACTGACGCGGCGCTGTACGCGCGGGTGCACTCCGGCAAACCTCTTGCGCCACGCATTCGGGCGCTCTGCGCGCTCAAGTCGCTCGGCTTCGAGACCGGGGGCGGGGTGATGGTCGGATTGCCGGGGTTATCGGCGGAGATGCTTGCCGACGACCTCCTCCTCGCGCGCGAGCTCGAACTCGACATGTTCAGCGTCAGCCCCTTCATCCCGCATCCGAACACCCCGCTCACCGACATGCGCCCCGGGGCTCTGCATCAAAGCCTCCGCATGCTTGCAGCGGCGCGCATTGTCCTGGAAGATGCGCATCTGCCCGCGACCACGGCGCTGGCCACGCTCCACCCGAAGGGTTGGGAATTCGGCCTCCTGGCCGGGGCGAACGTGATCATGACCTCGGAGACTCCGCTCTGCTATCGCGGCGACTACGAGATATACCCGAACCGCATCAGTGCCAAGCCGCTTCCGGAAGGCCATATCGAATCCATCCTGCGCAGGCTGGGACGGACGGTGGGAACAGGCGTCGGTGGGTCTCTCAAGCGCGAAGCCCGCGTTCCCAGCACCGACGCCTCAGCGGATGGTGTTTCGGAGACCGAACGGTCCTCGTTGGCGGAGCTGTACGATGTGGCGGGAGCATTGGTCTGACGTAAGGAGCACCCCATGCAGACGGCATCTCACCCGCGATTGGTTCACGTCGCGGTGTTCGGACGGCTGAACGCGGGCAAGTCGGCCCTCATCAACGCGCTTGTCGGGCATACGGTGACCGAGGAGTCTCCTCGTCCCGGCACCACCGGGGACGCCATCCAGATTCCCGCCCAGACGCCGCTGCTCGGACGGTCGGTGCTCATCGACACGGCGGGGGTTCCCGAAGATGGCAGGCTCAGCGAACGGTGGCTGGGGATGCTCACTCGCGTGCTCGAGGAGACCGATGTCGCCGTGCTGGTGCTTGATGCAACCCATCCGGGGGTGAGCGAAGCGGAGTATCGTCTTCTGGCGACCTTCGCTCCGCGGGAAATCCCGGTCGTCACGGTCCTCAACAAGATCGACCTCGTGAAACGGGAAGAGGTGGAGCGACGGCTCGAAGCCTCACTCTACCCCGCCGTCGGCGTGAGTGCGACAAGCGGCGCCGGAGTCGCCGAGCTCCGTCTGCTGCTGAAGGAAATCAGACCCGACGGAGGTGCCGAGACGCTCGTCGGTGACCTCGTCGGGGAAGGCGACATCGTCATGATGCTCGTTCGGAACGATGCGCAGGCTCCCAAGCGGCAGCTGAACGCACTCCATTCCGAACTCCTCCGAGAGATGCTCGACGCCGGATGTCTGCCGATGGTCGTCAGGGAAACGGAATTGCCCCTTGCGATGACAGCGTTCACCCGTGCTCCCGCGCTCATCATTGCCGATACGACGAGCTTCGACCGAATGCTCCGGATCGTACCGCCGGATATCCCGCTCACCTCCCTTTCCATCCTCGCCGCTCGCCAGAAGGGCAATCTCAGCGAGTTCATCTCCAGTATGCGCGCCGTTGCACGGCTTCGTCCCGGAGACCGCATCCTCATCGCCGAGGGATGCAGCCATCGTCCGTTCTTCGAGGAGACGCCGAACGAGCGCGTCCCGGTCCTTCTCCGGACACTCGTCGGCGGACCGTTGCGCATCGACCGGGTGCGCGGGGAAGGCTTCCCCGACTCGCTCCGGGGCTATCAGCTTGTCGTCCATTGTGGCGGGTGCATTCTGAACCGGAAGGAGATGCTCCGGCGTCAGGGCATCGGAAGGCGGGATGGCGTCTCCGTCATTAACTATGGCCTGCTTTCAACCTATATGAATCATTCCTTGCCACGAGCCTTGTCGCCTTTGCGCCAGAATAGTGCACTTGGGCCGGAGATCGACGAGCTCATCGAGATCGCGGAATCCGGCACACTCGTGCGGTCCAGCTCAAAGGCACGAGCTTTGCAAGGTCAGTGAGGCAGGCACGCCAAAGCATCTCTGGATGCCTTCGTCCCCGCCCCGTGAGACATTCCAGTTGGCGTTCCTCAACCCGGTAGACCGGAAGGCGGGAGTCACTTCCACGATCACGTTGAGGGCACGCACGTGTCCCGACCCTCTCACCACGATGCGCGGGAAACCGATGATCTCGACATCCGACATTGCGTCCATCGTGCGCCTCGATGATGGCCACAAGAACCGGGAAATCGACGTTGGCGCGGTTGACACCATCCTGGAGAGTTATCAGCCGCTCTCGGTGAGCGCGCTCATTCCGATCCTGCAGGACCTTCACGAACACTTCGGATACCTGCCGGAAGCCGCGCTCGACCACGTCGGACGTGCGCTCGACATCTCGACGACGCGCATCTACGGTGTCGCGACGTTTTACAATCAGTTCCGCCTGCAACCCCTGGGCAAGCACGTGATCAGGGTGTGTCGGGGAACAGCCTGCCACGTGAAAGGCTCCGCCTCCCTTCTTGAGGCGCTCGAAGCGGAGCTTGGCATCAAGGCCGGTACGACGACGAAGGACGGCTTGTTCACTATCGAGACCGTCGCATGCCTCGGAGCGTGCTCCATCGCGCCGGTCATGATGATCGACGACAAGTTCCACGGGCGGTTGACGGTGAAGCAAATCCCCTGGCTCATCAAAGCGGTGAAACGCGAAGAGAACAAGAACGTAACCGAGTCCCCAGTGCTCTCGGAGACGAGGTAAGGGATGATAAGTCTACTCGGACCCTGTTGCTCGAAATGCTGGCATTCGGCGGAAAAGCCGTGTCCAGACCTGATCGAGTGCGTCACGCGCGGTCCGCTCTGTCATGAGGATCCGGACTGCGTCCGCCTGAGAGAGCACCGGCGGAGCCACGCTTCCGGGCGCACCCCGGAACGGATGGTGATCCACATCGGCATGGGGACGTGCGGCCTTGCAGCGGGTGCACAGGCGGTCTACGACACGTTCGCCGAGGAGATCGCCGCGCACAACCTGGCGGTAGACATCATGCCGGTGGGCTGCTACGGCTACTGCGAGAAGGAAGTCCTCGTTGACATCCAGCGCCCCGGCGGTGTCCGGGTGTTCTACCCGAACGTCACTCCGGACCTCGCCAAGCGGCTCGTGGAGCACGTCCTGATCGAGGGCAAGTGCGCCGCCGACCTCGCGCTGGGGTGGCTGGGCGAGGATGGGGCAGCCGCACCCGAAACGGACTCCGAACTGCCTCGGATCACCGATGTTCCGTTCTTCAAGCAACAGCTCAAGGTCGTCCTGGAGCTGTGCGGGCTGATCGACCCGGACAGCCTCGAAGCCGCCATCGCAAACGGTGCGTACCGGGCACTGGCGAAGGCCCTTCGCACGATGGCCCCGAACGAAGTCATCAAGCAGGTCACCGTGTCCGGTCTGCGTGGACGCGGTGGCGCCGGCTTCCCGACCGGGAAGAAGTGGGAGTTCGCACGCAAGGCGCAGGGCGACCGGAAGTTCATCGTCTGCAACGCCGACGAGGGCGATCCTGGCGCGTTCATGGACCGGAGCGTGCTCGAGAGCGATCCCCATCGGGTCATCGAGGGGATGATCATCGGTGCGTACGCCGTCGGCGCGCATGAGGGGTTCATCTACATCCGTGCGGAGTATCCTCTCGCGGTCAGACGGCTGAGGCATTCCATCGCGGAGGCGGAGGCGGCGGGTCTGATCGGTAAGAACATCCTTGGTTCCGGATTCGACTTTCATCTGAAGATCAAGATGGGCGCTGGTGCGTTCGTCTGCGGCGAAGAGACGGCGCTCATCGCCTCCATCGAAGGATCGCGCGGCATGCCGCGCCCGCGGCCGCCGTTTCCGACGGAGTCTGGCCTGTGGGGGTATCCGACGAACATCAACAACGTCGAGACGTGGGCGAACGTCCCGCCGATCATCAATCGGGGCGGCGAGTGGTTCGCCAGCATCGGCACGGCGGGGAGTAGGGGGACGAAGGTCTTCGCCCTCACCGGTAAGATCCGCAATACCGGCCTCGTCGAAGTTCCGATGGGCATCCCGCTCCGCGAGGTGATCTTCGGCATCGGCGGAGGAATCCCCGACGGCAAGAAGTTCAAGGCGGTGCAGCTCGGCGGTCCGTCCGGCGGGTGTGTGCCGGAACACCTCCTCGACACTCCGGTGGACTACGAGTCGATCCGCAAGACCGGGGCGATCATGGGTTCCGGCGGCATGGTCGTGATGGATGAGACGACGTGCATGGTGGATATCGCCCGGTTCTTCATGAGCTTCGTGCAGGACGAGTCCTGCGGCAAGTGCATCCCCTGCCGCGAAGGCACGAAGCGGATGCTGGAGATCCTCGACCGCATCACCATGGTCGAATCGGAGAAGTCGCAGGCCGACGAACTGCGGCGCTTCAACGGCGCGATGCTGTTGGAGAACCTTGCGAGCGTCATCTCCGATACATCGCTCTGCGGCTTGGGACAGACCGCGGCGAACCCCGTCATCAGCACGTTGCGCTACTTCCGCGACGAATACGAAGCGCACATCTACGACCGAAAATGCCCGGCGGGCGTATGCAGGAGGCTGCTCACCTACCGGATTGACAATACGAGGTGCACCGGTTGCGGCCTGTGCGCGACGAAGTGCCCGGAGGGGGCGATCCTCGGCGAGAAGCGGCAGGCTCACTACATCGTGGACGAACGATGCATCCGGTGCGACGCGTGCCGTCAGGTGTGCAACTTCGGGGCGGTCCTCGCGGAATGAGACACCAGACAAAGGCGATAGATGATGGCTACGGTTGACGTAACGATCAACGGTCGGGAAGTCACGGTCGAGGCCGGGACGACGATCCTCGACGCGGCGCGCGCCGCCGGCTTTCAGATTCCCACGCTCTGCCATCTGAGCGGGCTTTCGCCGACGGGAGCCTGCCGGGTGTGCGTCGTCGAGGTGGATGGCGCGCGTTCGCTCGTCCCATCCTGCGCGTATCCCGTCAGCGACGGGATGGTCGTTCGGACCCATACCCCACGGGTGCGGAACGCCAGGACGACCATCGTGCAGCTCCTTCTCGCCAACCACCCGCAGGAATGCCTGACGTGCGTGCGCAACGGAGACTGCGAGCTTCAGGCGCTCGCACGGGAACTGAACATCCGCGAGATACCGTACGAAGGCTCCCGCCGCAGGGCGCCCGTGGACCTTTCGAGTCCGTCCATCGAGCGCGATCCGGAGAAATGTATCCTGTGTGGACGATGCGTGCGCGTCTGCTCGGAGATTCAGAACGTCGGCGCGATCTCGTTCGTCAAGCGCGGCTTCAAGACCGAGGTGAAACCGGCGTACGACCGACAACTGGACATCACCTCGTGTACCACGTGCGGCCAGTGTATCATCTACTGCCCCACCGGTGCGCTGCGGGAGCATTCCGCCGTGCGCAAGGTGTGGGACTGGCTCAACGACCCGGAGATGCACGTCGTCGCCCAGACCGCACCCGCCGTGAGGGTGGCCATCGGGGAGATGTTCGGTGCTCCTGCGGGCGGCATCTACACCGGTCAGATGGTGAGTGCGCTTTCGACCCTCGGATTCGACCGCGTGTTCGATACGAACCTCGGTGCCGATCTGACGGTTGTGGAAGAGGCGACGGAACTGGTGCATCGCATCCAGAACAGCAAGCCCCTGCCGATGATCACGTCGTGCAGCCCCGGTTGGATCAAATACTGCGAGCACTTCTACCCCGATCTCTTGCCCCACCTGAGCACCTGCCGTTCGCCCCACGAGATGATGGGGGCGCTTATCAAGACGTACTACGCCCAGGAATACGGCCTGTACCCGGGCAAGATCGCCGTCGTGTCGATCATGCCATGCACCGCGAAGAAGTTCGAGGCGGACCGCCCCGAACTGGAGACCGAGGGGTTCCAGACGGTTGACGCGGTGCTCACCGTGCGCGAACTCGGTAGGATGATCAAGGTTGCCGGGCTTGACTTCATCAACCTGCCGCCCCGGGAGTTCGATATGCCGCTCGGCCTGTCCAGTGGCGCGGCGGACCTCTTCGGCACGACGGGCGGCGTCATGGAGGCGACGCTCAGGACGGCGGCGTTCTACCTCACCGGCAAGGAGTTACCGACGATTGACTTCCGCGAGGTGCGCGGCCTGCGCAGTATCAAGGACGCCACCATTCCGATTGGTGAGACGGAGATCAGGGTCGCCGTGGCGAGCGGTCTCTCCAACGCGAAGACGCTCATGGACGATATCCGGAAGGGCACAAGTCCCTATACGTTCATCGAGATCATGGGTTGTCCGAACGGGTGCATCGGCGGCGGAGGGATGCCGCAGACGAGCGACACCGAGCGGGTGCGTGCCCGTGCACGGGCGCTCTACACGATCGACCAGAACAAGGTCTACCGCCGGTCGCATCAGAACCCGATGATCCGGAAGCTGTACGAGGACTTCCTCGGCACACCGGGCGGCCAGCAGGCGCACCACCTGCTCCACACGGCCTATCTGCCGAGGCCGCGAAGCTGAGCGCACTTTCGGCGCGGTGATGATACGGGTTCCACGCAGCCCTTTCACGATGGGCCGGGGGTGCGGGTCATCAGGGAAGGTAGCGTTCGATGGCTGAGACGGTACTGATCGTTGACGATGACGAGGATTTCCTTGAGGCGACGGATATGTTGCTCAAGGCGGCGGGATACCGCGTCCTCACCGCTGCGTCGAGCAAGGCCGCGCTCGAAGCGGTCGAGCAGGAAACACCGGACCTGATCCTCGTGGACCTCATCATGGAGCGCGCCGATAGTGGGTTCTCCCTCGCCCACAGGATTCGCAGGACGCCCGGTCTGGAGAAGGTCCCCATCATCATGGTTACGGGCGTAACGGAGAACATCGGCTACCGGTATAGCCTCGACAGCCCGCAGGAACGGACATGGATCAAGGCCGACATGTTCCTTGAGAAGCCGCTTCGCCCTGAGGACCTCCTCGGGCATATCCGGCACGTGCTCGATCAGGCCCGAGAGCACCCCGGCCATCGGTGAGATGAGCACCCAGCTAGGGCGCCAATCACCTGAGGAGTGTGACGCGTCGCATGATGGTAGCCCCCGGCGTCACCAGTCGCACGAGGTAGACCCCGCTGGCCGTGCTGGCTGACGCAACATTGCGTACCTCCTCGTTCATCTCACGGGACGTCCCGTGGGGCAAACGAATGCAGGTCGTGCTGAGGCGATAACGTCGGGGTGCGCGTCGAGCGCGGACAGAAATCCCAATAGGTCCTCTTCCGCAGGTATCGGCAATCTATCCGATAATCCGGGCATCCCCACCAACAGCTGGTACTTGCCGTTGGACTGCTTGTAAGGTCCCTCCGTGATCTTGCCCCCTGCTGCCTGGATTACGGTTGTGGCATCGCGGACCACGTCCTCCACCGTCTTGCCCCCGTCGTCCGGGACTATAAGTACGAAGAACGTCGGCTTCACGGGCAGCCAGCCCATACCGAACTCGCAAACACCGCGCATGAACCAGTATCTGCCGGACCAAGCTCCTCCTATGCCGATTTTCACGAGATCCGCGGAGTCCATCGAGAACGTCGCGAACGTTACGGGGTTCAGATAAGAGGGCACTCCGGCACTCAGCCTGTACGAATAGTACGTGGTATCGCCCCGCGTGCTGTCCGGTTCGATTACGGGTTTCTCGGACGGTGAATTCGGCGAGTCCCCGAAGAAGTTGCAGGCGTTCGTGGCAAGCAGGCAGAGCGCGGCGACCAGCCCTCCGAAGACAGCAAGCTTCTTCATCCCACACCTCCTTCGTGCGGATATGGCAGGCTCGGGCGCGTTTCCCTCCCGGGCGCCCCCTCTCGCTCCGGTACGGTCAAGATACGCGGGGGGGGCGAGTTGTCAAGCGCCGTGAGACAGCCATCATCGGCGACTAACCGTTAGTGGCCGCCGCGTGCCATCAGGTGGGCATTCCCATTAGATCGCCCCCAAGTCCTCCCCCATCACCTCGGCGACGGTGTGTACGTCTTTGTCCCCGCGCCCGCTCAGGTTCACGACGATGATCTCGTCGTTCCGCATCTTCGGGGCCATGACGATGGCCTCCGCGACCGCGTGGGCGCTCTCCAGTGCCGGCATGATCCCTTCAAGGCGGCTCAGGACGTGAAATGCCTCGATGGCCTGCTCGTCGGTGGCCCAGGTGTACTCGGTGCGGCCGAGATCGCGAAGGAACGCGTGCTCCGGTCCGACGCACGCATAATCGAGACCCGCCGAGATCGAGTGCGTGAGGGCGATCTGTCCGTGTTCGTCCTGAAGGACGAAGCTCTTGGTACCCTGAAGGACACCCAGTCTCCCGCCTCGGAACCGTGCGGCGTGCTCGCCGAGCGCCTCCCCTCGCCCGCCCGCCTCGACGCCGCGCAGCCGCACGTCGCGATCTTCGAGAAACGCGAAGAACAAGCCCATCGCGTTCGATCCGCCCCCGACGCACGCCAGGCATACCTCTGGCAGCCGACCTTCCTGTTCGATGATCTGCGCCCGCGTCTCCCGCCCGATGACCGACTGGAAGTCCCGCACGATGAGCGGATACGGGTGGGGTCCGAGAACCGAACCGAAGATGTAGTAGGTATCCTCGACGCGGGCAGTCCAGTCGCGCATCGCCTCGTTGATGGCGTCTTTGAGCGTCCTGCTTCCCGAATGGACAGGGGTGACCTTCGCGCCGAGGAGCCTCATGCGGAACACGTTGAGCCGCTGCCTGCGCATGTCCTCCGCGCCCATGAACACCTCGCACTCCAGTCCGAACATCGCCGCGACGGTCGCCGTCGCCACGCCGTGCTGCCCCGCGCCGGTCTCGGCGATGATTCGACGTTTGTTCATCCGCTGCGCGAGGAGGATTTGGCCCATCGTGTTGTTGATCTTGTGCGCCCCGGTGTGTGCGAGGTCCTCCCGCTTGAGGTAGATCTTCGCCCCGCCGAGATGCTTCGTGAGCCGCTCGGCGAGGTAGAGCGGCGTCGGGCGACCGACGTAATGGCGGAGGTAGTACTCGAGCGTCTTGTGGAATTCGGGGTCGTCCTTCGCCTTCCCGTACTCTCGCTCCAGCTCCAAGAGGAGCGGCATGAGCGTCTCGCTGGCGAAGCGACCGCCGTAGATACCGAAGTGGCCGGTCTTATCGGGTACGGAAGGAAGTGCCCTGGTATGTGGGGTCATACGGTCCTCGAAGCGGTTACCTGCTCTTGCGCGGCGCGTCGCTGGCGGACGTCCCGGCATTGGACGGCAGTTCGACGCAGGTCCTATCCCCGCCGCTCCATCGGGACGAAATCACGTCTGTCGCGGCCGACGTACTGCTGCCGGGGGCGCACGATGCGCTGCTCCGGGCTGTCGAGTTGCTCCAGCCAGTGCGCCAGCCATCCAGCCGTCCTGCTGAGGGCGAACAATACGGGGAACATGTCCACCGGGAAGCCGATGGCCTGGTAGATGATCCCGGAGTAGAAATCGACGTTCGGATAGAGCTTCCGCTCGATGAAGTACTCGTCGTGGAGCGCGATCTCCTCGAGGCTCTTCGCCACGTCGAAAAGCGGGTTCGGCTTGGTTACCCTGAGCACGTTGTCCGCCATCTGTTTGATGATCTTCGCACGCGGGTCATAGTTCTTGTAGACGCGGTGGCCGAAGCCTATGAGCCGCGTCTCCTTCTTCTTCACGCGCTCGATGAGCTTCGGGATGTTCTCCACCGTGCCGATCTGCTGAAGCATCTCGAGCGCTTCGAGGTTCGCCCCGCCATGGAGCTGCCCGCCGAGCGCCGCTGCCGCGGCTGCCAGCGCGCTGAACGGGTCCGCAAGGGAGCTTCCCACCGTGCGCATCGTCGTCGTGCTGCAGTTCTGTTCGTGGTCGGCGTGGAGGATGAACAGCACCTCGAGCGCCCGCTCGATCACCGGGTTGTCGTAGAGATCCTCGCACACATCGCAGGTGCGGAAGAGCATGTTGAGGAAGTTGCGGACGAACGAAAGCCTGCGGTCCGGGTAGACGTACGGAAGGCCGCGACTGTGTCGGTACGTGTACGCCGCGATGGTCGGCATCGAGGCGAGGATCTTCGTCGCCTGACGGAAGCGCTCCTCCCGGTTCAAGACGTTCTTCGCCTCCGGGTTGAACGTCGATTTCGCGCCCACCGAGCCGACGAACACGCCCATCGCGTTCGCGTCGTACCAGAACCCGTCCATGAACTTCTTGATATTCTCGTGAACCGGATAGTTGTCCACAATGCTTCGGTGCCACTGGTTGAACTGCGCCTTGGTCGGCAACTCGCCGAAGATAAGTAGGTACGCCACCTCGGCGTAGTTCGAATGCTCGGCGAGCTGCTCGATGGGGTAGCCCCGGTAGCGCAGGATGCCCTTCTCGCCGTCGATGAACGTGATCGCGCTCGACGCCGCCTCGGTGTTCATGAGACCGGGATCGTACGTGAGCAGGCCGAAGTCCTCCTCATCCACCTTGATCTGGCGAAGGTCCATCGCCCGAATGGCAGCCCCGTACTTCGGGTAGGTCCCGTACTCGATGGGAATCTCGTACCTTTTGCCCGTCCGGTTGTCAATCACCGTCAAGGTATCCTTTGCCATCGTTCTACGCCTTTCACGATGGGTGCGTTGTGACACGGCAGCTCCCTAACCTGAAGCGGTTATGCCGAGAACAAGCACCGGAATGTCAATGTTCGAAACGCCACGCTTGTCCAAGTCCCAGGTGAACTGCTCAAAGTAGGACACACCGGTGGACATCTCGTCGGCGAACGCCTTGACCGGAACGATCTCAACACCGGTGTCAATGTAGCCAAGATTATGAAAAATAGTCATCTTGGCGCAGACGCTGCACACCATGGAGTCGCATTTGCAGAACTGGACCTCCACACCGAGCTTGTCTTTCACGAAGTCCATCTCCCGGAATGCGCCTCTGCCGGAGGCAGTCTGGCTCTTGCCGCCAACGTAATACTCGGCACTGTACTCGCACGGAACTCTCACCGTAAGCCAGCCAAGCCCGTTGAACTCGGCCTTGAACGCCTTGTTGAGCGCCCTTGGACTCAAGAGCAGTCGCCCCGGCATAGTCTTCTCCCTGCTCTTCTTGGTCCCACACGCTGCCGCATCGAGCATCTTGATGACCGTCTCGATCTCTTTGAGGAGGCGTGGATACCGCCGCTTGACTACCTCGTCGCCCCCGTCAAACGAGTACTCTCCCACAATTCTCATTCCGTGTCCGCGTCCTTCGTGAGCCATTCGCGTGAGACTGCTTCCCTTCGCAGTTGCCCCGAACGGTAGTCCCTCTCCCCTGAAAGGGGTAATCCTGAAGCTATCATGTGTGATCGCTCCTGACAATTCGCTCGTACCAAGAGAAGACGTTCTCGTACTCCATAAATGTGCATATCTGGTTTAATCCGCTTACGACGAACGTTGGACGAGCGAGTTGACGGACGAATGATGAGCGCCTCTCGTTGTCAGCGACGATGCTATACGTCGGTTTGAATTGGGGGGCGACGAGATGTATGTCGTTGAAGCGTAGCAAGCCAGAATAGATCGTCGTCGAATGCTCGACCTCAAACAGCGCCCGTAGTCTCCCCGATCCCCGCTCGATCCAGATGACGTCCACTTCCTCGAGAATCTGGCCAACAGGATCGGGTACCGTCGGCAACACGTGGCAGTAGGACATCTCCTCCGGAATGCCCTGTCCAACCTTGGTGCGGTCGGGGCGAGGAACCCAGATGTCGAAAAGCTTTCTCATTCCGATCGCGCCGAGGAAAGACTGAACCTGCGAGTGCGTCAGATCGGGGACAGCTCGGGTTCTTGTGGGGTCAACGAACTGGTCAACCACATCCCATCCGACGTAGGCGTCAACGTTGAATCGTCCAGCCTTCGCGAGGTAGAACTCAGTTCCTTCGGTGCGCAGGAAGACCTGCGACTTGTACTGGCCGTCGTTCGCAGGTTCAACCGCGCGGAAAGTCTCCTCAAACTCCTGAAAGGGAAGAAACAACGGAGCTTGCTGGCTATCCCACAGGAAACAGATCAGAGAAGGACGACCTTCGAGCTTGCGAAGGTCGTCCTCTCGTAACCCGTAGAAGGTACGACCGTCGCTGTGGACTCTGGAATAGCGGGAATAAACCCGTAGGACATTGTTGCCGAAATCGAACAGTGATTGGCTCTGTTCAAGTTTCCTGGCTCTGCCAAGGCGACGCTCAAGTTCCGCCAAGACAGTCTGCTTGAGGACACTTGCCATGAGTTTCCCCTCTCCAGCACATCAACCTGTTCTGTAGCAGGATGGTCAGCCTGCCCGCGGGATGAACAATGCTGGTCATCCAGTCGCACAATGGCAACTTGCGGGACTGGATTCAGAAACCAGACGTTCTGCCCCTGCCGTCCCCGGCGCGGTGACCCTTACGTACCGCATCGCCCGCTTCACCGCAGCGACGATGTCCTCTACAGCATCGGCTCCAGAATCCTGATCGCCTTCTGAATATCCACTTTCTGCTGCGGACCGTGGATTTCCCGTTCGATGGTGAGCGGTCCCTGGAAGCCCTTCGCCTTGAGGCGGGGGATCAGAAGGTCGAACCGTACCGCGCCTTCGCCGAGCGGAGTCTCCAGACCGAGCGACTCATCCCGATTCGGCCAGACGCCGTCCTTGGCGTGCAGTCCCCGGACATACTCCCCGAAGATCTCCACCGCGTCGAGCGGGTTCGACTTGCCGTAGAGGATGAGGTTGGCCGGGTCGAGGTTGACGTAGAGGTTCCCCGTGCCTACGTCCCGGATCGTCCGCTTGAGCGTCGAGGCGAGTTCCTGCCCCGTCTCGAAGCAGAAGATCTGCTCGTTCTTCACGACGTGCAGCGCCAGTTCCCGCATTACCTCGATGAAGCCCTTGTAGATCGGGTCCTTCTCGTCGTCCGGGATGAACCCGATGTGGCAGGTCAGGCTCTTACAGCCGAGGCGCGTTACCCAGTCGGAGAACTTCTTCCCCGACGCGACGCGCTCCTTCCGGAACTTCGGCGCAACGAGACCCATCGTCTCCGGTCCGTCCTTGTTGTCGAACCTCTGCCCTTCCCAGAGGAGGAAGGCCGAGCTGATGCGAATGCGCGCCCTGTTCGCCGCCTTCTTGATGTCCTCCGGTTCCGGGAACTTCCCGGCGAGCATCGCCTCCGCCGTGCCCGCCATCTGACAGGTCGGGACGCCAATCTCCGCCACCTCTTTGAGCGACTCGTTCGGGTCGCGCCCGATGCCGACGATGAGTCCGAGTTCCAGCTTCGCCATGGTCGTTTCCTTTCCTGACGCGGCCAATGGGCTACGTCGGAGACGCAGAGAAGGACGGCGCGATAGGTTCTCTCTGTCTCCGCGTCTCTCTGGCGGCCAAACCCTTCACGTGGCTTTCTTCCTCGCGCTCTTCGTCTTCTGCGGGTAGTGCACGCACACCGAGGTCCTGATGCCGCCGCGCGGGTTGAAATCGGCCGCCACCATCGCCCGGCGCGGCTTGCACGCCTCGACGAAGTCGGAGAGGATCCTGTTTGCGATGTTCTCGAAGAAGATGCCCATGTTCCGGTACGATTGCATGTAGAACTTGAGCGACTTCAGTTCCACGCAGAGCTTGTCCGGCACGTACACGATGGTGATCGTGGCGAAGTCCGGCTGTCCGGTCTTCGGGCACATCGAGGTGAACTCCGGCACGACGATGCGCACGTGGTAATCCCGATCCGGGTACTGGTTCGGCCACACGTCGAGCGGTGGCGTCTTTCCCTGCGAACGGGCATGTTCTTCGGTGTATCCTGTCATCTGTATCATCGTCCTCACCCGTGTTGCCCGGTAAGGCAGAGGCATGCCTCGCTCTTACTCCAGCGTCTCGTATACGCTCATTGCACCCGCGAGTATCGCTTCCGCATCCAAGTCCTCGACGAACCGGATCGTCCGGGTGTTCCGTCCGGGGATGATCCAGGTTCCGTCCTCGGTGCGTCCGAAGGCCGGTTGCTCTCGGATGGTGTACCATTCGGGATGGAGCGGGCACATAGCCGCCCCGATGTCCCAGAACTCCTTCTTCGGGTCGGGAATGCCCTTCGCGTGTCTGGCCATGAAGTCGCTTACCCGGTCGGCGAGCAGGCGATGAATCGGCTTGCCGAGTCCCTGGAGTTTCTCGAGGAGCCAGTTCGTGCGCCAGACGAGCTTCTCGGTGACGCCCCACGCCGGAACGTGGACCAACGGCGCGCGGCTTTCGAAGAGGACCTTCACCGCCCACGGGTCCCCGAGGACGTTCCACTCCTCGCCGACTCTCCGGAGCGTCTCCGCATCACGATGCCCGCCGAGCCAGTAGAACACGACTCGGTCCGCGATGTCGGGCGCGAGCAGGACCGCCGACGCAAGATCGGTTGCCGGTCCGGTTCCGACGACCACGAGCGGCTCTTCGGTCATCGTCCGTGCCCGCTCAATGATGAACTCCACGCCCTCCGCCCGCCCGGGCCTGTCATCACGTTCGAGCGGGCGCGTGACACCGGGAAGGTTCGGCACGTCGGTCCGGTCCATCGCCTCAAGGATCAGGCGCGTCTCCTCGCGATAGATGGTGACCGAGTCGGGGCCGTTCGCATGGGTGTTCTGGACGTTCACGATCCCGTCAACCCGTGCGCCGGTTCCGAGCGCGTACGTGATGGCGAACTGGTCGTCGATCTCGTTCTTCGTGTCGCAATCGAGGATGAGATGCTGCATCGGGACTCCCGGAGAGAACGACCACCCCGTTCACCTGACACCGGCCACCCGGCGTCGGTTCTTTCCCGCACGCGGCAACACAACCCAGAACTGGCTTCCTTTCCCCAACTCGCTGCGCACCCCGACGCGCCCGCCGTGAAGCTCGACGATGTGCCGTACCATGCACAGTCCTAACCCCGTGCCCCGGACGCGCCGCCGGTTGCCACGGTCGCTCTGGTAGTATCGCTGAAACAGATGGGGTATATCTTCCGAGGATATGCCTGGTCCGGTGTCCCGGACCGTGATGCGGACCTCTTTGTCGGTGGCTTCCGCGCTCAGGATAATTTCCCCCCGTTCGGTGAATTTCGGCGCGTTCTCCAGGAGATGCCTGAGCGCCCGGGTGATGCGTGGCTGATCCACCCAGATTGACGCCGAGAATGTCTCGTCCGGTGCATCGAGTTTGAACCTGACGGCGTCGCTGCGGATCAGGTGCGAAACGGTGCCACTCGCCTCGAGGAGTGCCTCTCCGAGTTCGATCCACGCGCAATCGAGAGAGACCGCGCCGGTCTCGAGGAGTGCGACCTCAAGGAGGTTCTCGATCTGCTTGAGCAGCATCTCACCCTGATCTCGGATGATTGAGACGAACTCACGGGCTTCTTCGCTGAGGGGTGGGTCAAGCCCGGCAAGGAGGGTCTCCGCAAACCCCAGGATGGCGGTGATTGGAGTGCGCAGTTCGTGCGACATCGCCGCGAGGAAGTCGCTCTTCATGCTGTCGAGGGCGCGGAGTTGCATCACGATGCGGGCGTGCTCGAGTGCGATCGCCGTCTCGTCCAGGATCGTGCGAACCGCGGATATCTCGTCTCCCGGCGACGGTTCGCGCGAGGAGCGCCAGCCGAGGATCGCCACCCCGAACCGGGTTGATTCATCCTCCATCGGGAGCACGTCGAAATGCCACGTGCCGGGGATCGCCGGGTATACTCCGGTGAGGCAGGAATGGACGGCCTCTTCGGAGAGGTCTTCGAAGCCGAGCAGCCGTTCGTCTGCCTCGGCGCCGAGGCGTTCGGTGTGCCACGCCCACGATGCGCCGTCGGCGTTCCGCTCGACGCAGCGCCGCACGACGAGTCGGCCATCCGGTTCCACGAGCAGCACAAGCACGTAATCCATGCTGTACGTGGCGATGAGCGCCTCGGCGAGCAGGCGCAGGATGGCATCCGAATCGCGGGTGTTCAGGATCGACCGGCTGATCTTCTCGACTGCCAGCAGCTCGGTGTTCCTGCGACTGATCTTCGCATTCGCGTCGGCGAGCCGCCTGATGAGGAGCCGTCGGCTGAGCACCGCCGCGGCATCCGCCCCGATTGCTTCAAGCTCCTCCCGCTCCGATGGCGTGAAACCGCGCCCCGGTTTGCCGAACAGCACCATCGTGCCGAGCGGTTCTCCGTCCCAGACGAGGGGTACGCTGGCCCGGGAAGACAGCGGATGCCTTCCGTCCGCTCTTTCCAGACGCATCTCCCCGCTCGGGTCGTTCACCTCGTGAGACTCCACCAGGCGCTTCGTAGCAAGGGCGCGTTCATTGAGGGTGCGCCCGTCAGGAGAGACGGGCAGGCGCTCGAACTGCGGCACGAACTCGTCGGGTGTACCGGGCACGGTCACAAGGTGGAGCGCTTCCTCCGCGGCTTGATAGAGGAAGAGCTGGACCAACTCGATGCCGAACCATCCGGTCAACGCTTCGGAGAGAGCGCTGCAAAAGTCGGGAATGTCATTCGTCCGGGTGATCGCCGCCACGAACTCCGTGCGCAGCGTGCTCCGTGCCGCCTGACCTGGCGCTTCGCGAAGAACGCAGAGGATGCGCCCCGGCTCTCCCCCGGGGGCGCGGATCGGCGTTGTGTGCGCTTCGACGACGGAGTCCCGGCCCTCGCCCCGCAGTACCGACAACCGCGCCTGAACCGGCACCGAACGCGCTTGCTCGAGGGGAAAGGCGGGGCAGAATGACGTGATCGGCCGGCCGAGCGCTCGCTCCGGGGAACACTGGAACATTGCCACCGCCGCCGGATTCAGGTCGCTCACGTGGCCGCCTTCCGTGAGCAGGACGACCGCGTCGGAGGTCTTCGCGAAGAGAATCGCTCCCAGAGAACCCGCCTCGCGCGGGGCCTCATGCTCCGTGGTTCGGCTGCCGGTCACGAGTGTGCCTTCATGACTTGTCTTGCCCGGAACGTGCGGACCTCGGTGATGTACCGACCGAGATGGGACGTACTAGGCCAAGGAATCGCCGATCCATGTCGGGCAAGGCGCTCGGATGTCGTCGCTGACTTGCACCCATTCCCCTGTGCATTCGCGCCAGTCCGGTTTCTCTCGCACCGGTCGGGGCGTACCTTCTCTTGTCTGGAAGCCGGTGCACACGACCCCGTCCCGCGACGGTTCCAGACTGCACGGGAAACATGGCGAATCACGCCTACAGGGTCAATCGCTGAGACAGCGTCGCGCCGCTCGCCCGTTCGTCCCGTGTTCTCGGAGGCTTAAGTGTCGCATAGCCGCACGGCAGGGCACGATCTCGCGATCTTGACGACGAGCTTTGTGCTCATCTTCATGGGGGCGGGCGCGCAACAGCAATTCCTCATCCCGTTCTTCCGGGAGTCTTCCCCATGGACCCCGCTCGAACGGAGCATCATCCCGGCGGCGGTCTACCTGGGCATGGCGTTAAGCCGCGTTCCGAGCGTCTGGATCGTGTCCGCCACCGGAGAACGAGCCGGGATGCTCGTCGGTGGAGCGTGTTACATCGCCTTTCCCGCGCTCGTCTGGGTCATGCCGTCCTACGGGGTGCTCGTCCTGGGAGCGGCGCTCTGGGGCCTCGGCGCGTCGATGCTCTGGCTGACGAGCAGCATCCGCGTGCTGGACGTGGTGCGCGGAAGCCGCTACGGCTCGGCATCCGGTATCTTCACGGGGGGCTCGCAGATAGGCTTCACCGCCGGAGTGCTCATCCTGACGTACGTCGCGGCATCCTACAACCTGCGGAGCGTGTTCGCCCTCGCGGCGATCATCACCGCGTCGGGGTGGGTCCTCCTTGCATTGCTGCCCGCAAGCGACGTGAGAGAGGGAGCCACCCCGTGTCGGGACGGTCGTGAACATCGCCACGAGCTCGGAGGGACGCATCGTCATCATCCTGCAGGCGGTTTCCGCGATCGGGTTCGGACTCGTGCTCGTCCCGCTCTCGGAGAACATCATGGCGAGCATCGGAGTGAGCGGTCTGGTGCTCGCCGTGGGCTACCCCGCCGCCCGGTTTCTCGTGGCGCTCGTCGGCGGCTGGCTCTCGGATCACCTCGGTCGCCGTGCGACACTTGCCGGGTCGTTCTTCCTCGCGGGCGTCGGGCTTGGCTGGACCGCACTCATGCCTTCCTCTCCGGTCGCGCTCAGCGTCGGGATATTCGCCATCGGCCTGCTCGGCGGGTTAGTGCCGACCCTTGCGATGGCGTACGTCGGCGACGTGGCACATCCGGCGACCCGGCTCATGGTGCACAGCACACTCTTCACCGGGAGGGATGTGGGCGTGGCCGGGGCGATGCTCGTCGGACAGATACTCCGCGTCGAACTGGGCGGCTTCGGGGCGATGTTCGGCGTCTTCGCAGCGTTGTTCCTCGTGTGCGGGATGTGGAGTATCCGCCTGTCTCCGCGACGCACCCCTGTCAATTCACGCTGAGACCGAGGCGCCGGAGGCTCGACGATGGCAAGACGAACCAGGACACCGAGACGGAAAACCGCCCCGTCCCGATGGTTCATCTTCGCGGTGATCGCGCTGGTTGTCGTCCTCTACCTCGTTCGCCGGTACCAGGCTCCGCAACCGGCTCCCTCATCCGGGGTTGCCCCATCCGCCGAACCCGGCACGGTCCGGATCGCAAGCTGGAATATCCGGACCCTGAGCAACAGGAAGGGCGACCCCGAGCTGCGCAAGATCGCCGCCATCATGAGCCGGTTCGACCTCGTCGCCGTGCAGGAGCCGAAAGACACTCAGGTGCTCGAGCGGCTCTGTGCGCTCTTGCCGGGGTGGCGCTATGTTGCCTCCGAAGCCGTGGGACGCGGCACGAGCACGGAGCACTACGCCTTCTTCTGGAACGCATCGCGGGTGGCGCTCGTAGGAAAGTCGTGCATCGTGGGCGATCCCGATGATCTGTTCATCCGTGAGCCGTACGCCGCGACGTTCCGCGCCAGACGGTTCGACTTCACCCTCTGCACCATGCATCTTCTCTATGGGAGCAGCGAGCGAGAGCGCAGACTGGAACTCCTCCTCATGGACGAGGTCGTCGCCGCCGTGCAGAACGCCAATGGCGCGGAAGCCGACGTGATCCTGTTGGGTGACTTCAACTTCCCGCCCGACGACGAAGGATGGCAGCTCTCCGGATGGACCCCGGCCATCCGCCCGCCTGCCAAAACCACCGTCGGCGACAGGAGCCTCTACGATAACATCTGGTTCGACCCGCGCGTCACGACGGAGTACGCCGGTGAGAGCGGCGTCGTGAGATTCGACGTCGAGGACTACGGCGGGGACGCGGAGCGGGCGAAGCGGGAACTCTCGGACCACCGACCCATCTGGGCTGCCTTCTCCAGCCTCGCCGACGACGACCCCGACGACTACGGCAACCTCTCCCGGGCAGAGGTGCGGCACCGAGCGCGGACCGCGTCGGCGTTCGCACTTGGCGAGCTACTCGTTGCCGTCGGGTGGCACGTGCCCTGCACGATCCAACCAAGATGAGCGTGCAGCCCTTGCGTTCGGCGCACCGCGGCGAAGGAGCATGAACGGACCTCGAGTGTCGCGTCTACGAAGTCCTCGAAGTGGCCGCTCCGGGCGACCGGCTGAGTCGGTTCGTTGAGCTGTTCATCCTGGGGCTCATCACCCTCAATGTCGTCGCCCTCTCGGTGGAATACCTTCTGCGCCTGTGGTCGTGGGTGCTTCGCTGGCGCTCGAAATGACGGCTCTGCTGGACGCTATGCCGAGCGGCGAACGCAGGGGAGGGACGAGAAAGCGCGTGCACTCGTACGCTTACGATGCCTCGGACTTGTGGTGCACGAAGCGGTAGAGCTGCGCCGGGCGATGCGGCCCGTCGCGGCGGGTTCCCTCGGCGCGTTCAAGCCATTCTTTGCCCCTGATCTTCTTGCGGAAGTTCCGCTTGTCGATGCTCTTCCCCATGATGATCTCGTACACGCGCTGCAACTGCGACAGCGTAAATCGCTCCGGCAGCAACTCCGTTCCGACGGCGGTGTAGTCGAGCTTGTTCCGCAGGCGCAAAAGCGCGTACGAGACGATCTTCGCGTGGTCGAACGCGAGCGCGAGGTGCGCTCGGACCGGCCACCACGCTACGACCGATCCGTCGCCCTCCTGAGGAAACGAGGGAACCGCCCCCACCGGTACGAGGGCATAGTAGGCGACGGTGATCACGCGCAGCCGAGGATCACGCGTCGGATCGCCAAAGGTGTACAGTTGTTCGAGGTAGATGTCGCCGAGACCGGTCTTCTCGAGCAGTTGCCTCCGTGCAGCGTCATCCAGCGATTCCTCAATCTTCACGAATCCGCCCAGCAGCGCCCACATACCCTTGAACGGCTCGTGCGTCCTCTTAACGAGGAGCACCTGCAGGGTGTCGTCGAGGATCGTCAGGATGACGACATCGACGCTCACCGCGGGCGGCGGCCCCGTCGGAACGGCACTCGGAATCGTCATCTGTCTGGCCCCTTGGTGTCCCGGTCTATCCCCATTTCTTCACGATCTCCTCGGTCGTTGCGAGGTGAACCCCCGCCCTTTCCAGTTCCGCCAACGCCTTCCTCCCGTCCTGTTCCCTCACCGGCCTGACCGCGTCGGTGACCACGGTGACCCTGTGGCCGTGATCCCTGAGCGCAAGGGTCGTTGCCCGGACGCACACATCCGTTGCAACGCCGAAGACGACGTATTCTTGGGCGTCCACCTGTCTGATGATGTCGGGAGTGTTCGGGTTGTCGTAGAGCGAATGGGTGTTCTTCTCGACGAGGAGCGCTTCCCCTTCATTCCATCCCACGTCCTTCTGTTCCACACCGACCCAACGTGCGTTGGGGACCTCCGTCTCCCTGATCTTCCGGTGACCCGACGTGCCGCGTATGCAGTGCGGCGGATAGACCATGAATTCGGGATCATCCGGAAGGTGGGTGTCCAGTGACTGGAGGAGCGGGATCTTCCTATCCGCGGCAAGCTTCACGAGCTTGCTCAGGTTACCGGCCAGCGTTTCCGCGCCTTGCACGTACAGCCTGCCACGAGAGTCCATGAAATCAATCTGCGTATCCACATCGATGAATGCGACGGGACGGCTCATGCCACACCTCCTTGACCAGCACGTGTTCAACGCCCCTCACGCTCGTCATCCTGACCAAGGCGAAGTAGCTGGTCCGTGCAGACATAGACCAGATTCTTCGCTTCGCTCCGAATGACATCTCCCATGACCCGGCACTTTCAAGCTGTGTTCTAGCGTCTACGATTCCGCACGTTCCGTGAAAGCTCCCGCAGAGCCGCGCTCATTCCGACCTCGTACAAATCCGGGTTGCGGAGCCGTCGGACCCCGCCGGGCAGTCGCATCCGCCGGTCGGTCGCCCGCGACCGTATCTCGTCGAGCGACGGTGACGGCGCACGCCGTCCGCCGCTTCGCATGACCGGCACGAGGAGGGCCTCCGCACCGCCGGGAACCGGTTCTGTGGAGCGTTGGATCAGGTCGTGTGTGTACGTGCCGGTGGCGTCTTGGAACCGGACAACCTGCTTCTTCCCCGGTAGAGTCGCTTTCCCGGTCGAGTGCTTGGCGCGCGGTTCCTCGCCGATGGAGACGAGCTTGTATACGCCGCCGAGCGCCGGGGCGTCGTACGAGGTCACCAGTTGCGTGCCGACCCCGAAGAGATCGACCGGGGCGCCTCTCTCGACAAGATCGGCGATCTTGTATTCGTTGAGATCGCCCGACGCGACGATCGTTGCCTCCGTGCATCCCGCTTCGTCCAGTATCCTGCGCGCCTGCGTTGCCAGCTCCGCGAGGTCGCCCGAATCGAGCCGCACGCCCTTGAGCTTGTTGCCGAAGGTCGCGGCGCGCCGGACGCCATCGAGGGTATCGTACGTGTCGACGAGGAGGATCGAATGGTCGGGGTACGCATCGACGTAGGCCTCGAAGGCGGCCATCTCGTCGTCGAAGGCCATCGTGAACGAATGCGCCGCCGTGCCGATAGGTCTGATGCCGAGCCTCCGCGCCGCCTCGACGTTGCTCGTGCCGATGCACCCGCCGACATAGCTCGCGCGCGCCGCCCAGAAGCCCGCCTCGGGACCGTGCGCCCTCCGAAGGCCGAAGTCGGCAATGCCCCGGCCTTGGGCGGCGTCAACCACCCGTGCAGCCTTCGTGGCGATGAGCGTCTGGAAGTTGATCATGGAAAGGAGATACGTCTCGACGAGCTGCGCCTCGATGAGCGGCGCGGTGACGACGAGAAGCGGCTCCTCCGCCATCACCGGCGTGCCCTCCGGAATCGCCTCCACATCGCCCGTGAACCGAAGGTCCGAGAGGTAGCTCCAGAATCCGTCCGGGATGGCGCTGAACACCGGCAGCCCCTGAAGGTAGGCAATGTCCTGATCGGTGAACCTCAACCCCTCGAGGTATTCGAGCGCCTGCTCCAACCCGCACGCGACGAGGTAGCCCCGGTTCACCGGCAGCTCGCGCACGAACAGCTCGAACGTGGCCTCGGAGACGAGGCCGCGCTTGAAGTACGCCGCGGACATGGTGAGTTCGTAGAGGTCGGTCGTCAGGGCGAGCGACTGGGGGCGCAGCGGCATCGTCAACCTCCCCACGCAGGAAGCTGCGGTCGGTTGAGTATACGACGCGGGACTTAGTGTGTCAAGGACACGAAGGGAGGGTTTCTAACCTCCCATGGCGGTAGTACCGCCGCTTCTCAACGGGGAATTGGTCCCACGAGCGCTTTCGCGCATCGTGGGTGGGAAGTACGGTATCGGCGAGCAGCGAAGGGAAAGCGAGAGACAGCCATGACAGGACATCCGGGTGTATGGGACGTGTGCACCTTCGGCGCGAAGGCTGACGGGAAGACGGATGACGCGCAGGCGATCCAGTCGGCGATTGAAGCGTGCAGAGACTCCGGAGGTGGGACTGTATTCATGCCGCCCGGAACGTACGAGGTCGGCGGTGTGCTGAGCGTGCCGAGCAACGTCACCCTGAGAGGCGCAGGCGAGGCGGTGAACGGATTGGGCGAGCCGACGGTGCTCCGCGCGTACGACAGAAATGCGCCCTTCATCACGCTGACGTCGGGCGGAGGGGTGCAGTACCTGGACGTGTTCTACCCCGAACAGCTGCTGAAGCCGGGCGAGGTGAGGGAATATCCGTACGCCATCTCCGCTTCGGGGGAGAACTGCCATGTCATCGGCGTCTCGCTCAGGAATCCGTACAACGGGATCAACCTCACCTCCGCGTCGCGTCACCTCGTTCGGGACGTGCACGGCAGCCCGTTGAACATCGGCCTCTACGTCGACCAGTGCTACGACATCGGGCGCATCGAGAACGTCCACTACTGGCCGTTCATGGGGCCTGAGAAGCACAAAGACTTCTACTTCGGCTATCTTCCCCACCACGCGACTGCATTCATCTTCGCTAGGACCGATTGGGAATACGTGTATAACACCTTCTGCTGGGGCTACAAGGTCGGCTACCGCTTCATCGAGACGGAACACGGCTCGACGAACGGGAACTTCCTCGGAATCGGCGCGGACGCCGCCGAACAATGCGTCGTGGTCGAGCAGGCGCAGAAGCATACGGGAGGCATCCTGATCACGAACGGTGAGTTCGTCCCGTTCATGTCCGACGACTGCCGGGCGCTCGTGGTCACCGAGTCGTTCGAGGGATACGTGGGCCTCGAGAACTGTGCCGTGTGGGGTCCGTCGGACCACATCGCCACGATTGCCGGGAAGGGGCGCGTGTCTCTCACGAACTGCAACTTCATCCAGTGGGACAAGAACAAGCGCAACGCCCCGGCGGTCGAGTGCACCGGCGGAGTGCTGACCCTCTCGGGAAATCACTTTACCAAGCCGATGAACCTCTCCGCGCCGCACGTGGCGCTCCGGGAGGGAACGCAGGGCGCGGTCGTCATGGGGAACGACAGCGAAGGGCCGTGGCGGGTGATCAACGAGATCGGCGAGAAGGCGCAGATCGGTTTGAACTTGGGGGTGTGACGAGAGCCGTCGTGCGTCACAGGGCGGACCGATGCCGATGGCGGGTCAGCTTCCCGAGGCTTCGGGCCTACCCACGGTGTCATGGGTCCGGTAGGCGGGAAGCCCTCCTGTCCCGCCTACCATGGGAGAACCCACAGCATAGATGTTGAAGACCCGCTAGGCAGCCTGCTTCGGCGCCGCAGGCTTCACAGTGACGAAGTAGAGCTTCCCGACGACCTCGAAGCGCTCCACTGCGCCGCCCGCCTCCTCGACAAGCTGCATCACCTGCTTGCGATCGTAGAAGAATACCGGACACCCGCGCAAGAGGAGGCGTACCTTGCGGATCGGCGCGCGGTAGGTCCACCTGCGGGGAAACGAGAGGACCACCCGCTTGCTGGCAAGCCCGACCATGCGTCTGAGGGCGCTCACAGGGTCGGAGAGGTAGTCGAACAGGCCGATGCCGAGGACGTAGTCAAACGTGCGGTTGGCCGTGAAATGCTCGATGCCCCCTTCGGCCCATGCGCACCGTCCGGTCACGCCGTGTTCCTCGGCGAGTTGCCTGGCGATCTTGAGCATCGCGGGCGCGGGGTCCAATCCGACGACTTGAGCACCGCGTTGAGCAAGGGCGACGGCGAAACGACCGGTCCCACAGCCGACATCGAGCACGGTCCGTCCCGGCTCGTCGCCCGCCGCCTCGATGGTGAGCCGGAATCGCTCGTACATGTCTTCTCGCAAGAACCGGTCGAGGAACCCCCCGATGAAGCCCTTGCCGTGGCCGGTGTAGATCGCGTCGAACTCCTCGGCGGTCACGTCGAAGTGCCTTGTGACCATCTGCTGCACGCCGCCGCGTTGCACGTCATTCACCATCGAGTCTTTCCGCCAGCGGCACGAACGAGAACTCATGCCAGAGCCTTTGCAGCCGTCCTTCAACCCGTCCAATACTGTTGTAATGGCGGAACCTCGTGATCAAGCCGACCGGTTGGCGTGGCTGCCCACGGTCGATCTCCCACGGGTGGATGTAGACCACGACCGAGCGCCCCTCCCGATTGGTCCGGCGGAACATCCCTGCGGTGAATGCGTAGGGATAGAGCCGGAAGTATCCCCCGCCGCCGAACGGAATCGCCTGTCCGGCGAACGAGACGACCGGCAGCGGGAACTCGCGGATCGTGCCGGTCTCCGTCCGCACGTCGTAGGGTGTCCAGGGCGCGTCCGGATGGCCGTAGAACCTCCGTCGGATCGGGAATATGCTCGAATCGTAGCGCAGCCCTTCTTCCACCATGATCTCGTAGACCCACTGCCGGTCGCGCCTCGGCAGGGAAAAGCTCGCCGCGCGGAACCCCCGCACCGGCGCGCCAGTGACCTGACGCAGCGTATCGATGGACCGGCGCAGGCGTTTGCGGAACTGTTCCGGCGTGAGATCGTAGACCAGTTCGTGCTCCTGACCGTGCGACGCGACCTCGTGCCCGGCCTCGGCGATCCTGCGGACCAGCGTCGGTGACCTCTCCGCAACCCAGCCGAGAACGAAGCACGTCGCCCGCAGGTTCGCATCCGCCATGAGACCAAGGAGCCGTTCCATGTTCCGCTCGACCCGCCAGTCGCACCCCGGCCACTCCTCCCGCCGGATGTGGTGGCGGAACGCGGAGACGTGAAACCAGTCTTCCACGTCGATGGTGAACGAGTTGCGGATGCGCTGCTCGTGGTGACCCATGAGGTAACCCGTCCTCATCCTGCGAGATCAGGCCGTATGGTACTGGCGGCACGCGCGGGCTCGGCCACGCCGACCGAACCGCAGAGCTCAGCCCCCGCCGCGCCGCACGAGCAGACGCCCGTAGAGCGCAACGGTGCGCGCCACCATGGCCTCATGCGTATATTGTCCCTCGATCACCTGCCGCGCGGCGCGCGCCCACAACCCGGCCTGTTCGGGATGTGATCGGACGTATCGCAGACCCGCGATGAGACCTTCCCGGTCCCCGACCGGCACGATCCACCCGGTTTGCCGATGCCGGACGAGTTCCACCGTGCCGCCAGCAGCGGTGACTACCACCGGGACTTCCATTGCCATCGCCTCCATGACGACGTTCGGGAGACCTTCGCTCAGGGAGGTCTGCACGAGGGCGTCGAGCGTCACCAGGACGGCGGTGATCTCCGTCGTGTAGGGGTGCATGACGACCGCGCCCGTCAGCCCGCGCTCCTGAAGCTGCCGCACGAATGCTTGAGCAGGGGCAACTTCGTCGGGCAGTGGAGGTTGCGCCAGTCGGAGGAGGCGCACAGAAGGGACTTCGCGCCTGACTCGGTCGAACACGTCCACGAGAAGATCAAGCCCTTTCACCGCGGAAGACCGACCGATGTGACCGATGACGAAGTCATCAGGACGGAAACCGAGCGCTGCTCTGCGCGCCACGCGCTCTTCCGCCGGGCAACCGAGGAGCCTCTGAACGCGACGTAGGTCTATCCCGTTGGGGATCATCGCCACGCGAGCGCGTGGAACTCGGTCGCACTCGGTGAGGTACCGCGCGACCGCGATGGAGTTACAGGACATGGCGTCCGTAGCACCGAGTAGCGCCCGGTCGATACCACGGTGCAAGGAAGACTTCCACGTGTCGATGCTCCGCTCCGACGCGACAATGACCGGGAGCGCCGCCGGTCGGACAGCGAACGCGATGAGCGCGGCAAGCCGTCCCCAGGTGTTGCCCGTGGACATGTACGTGTGGATGACCGCCGGGCGATAGTGGCGCACCAATCCCACGAGCCGGGCGAGCGCTCTGAGGTCCACCACCCTCGACTTTCCAAGCAGGTGAACGGGTGCCGCTGCGGTGAACTCCTCGAAGAGGGTCCCGCTCCGCATGCTGCAGACCACGGGGTTCCAGAGCGTCTTATCAAGTCCCTGAACGAGGGTGAGGAGCTGTCGTTCCGCACCCCCTGCGTTGAGTCCCCCGATGACGTACATGACCGTGCACGCCCTCATGCGCTCGAGCTCCCCTGGAAACGGACCTGCAGGGTCATGTACAGACAGAGCCATACCACAAGAACGAGAAAGATGATCGGGAACAGCAGGAGCGAGAACATCAGGGTGAATCCGACGGTGCACACCGCAAGGGTTACCAGCCCGTAGGAAGTCCAGACGAGGACCGGGTGTCGGTGAGCGACGGTCCAACCGATGGCGGCGAACAGGTAGTGGTAGGGGAAGAACTGGAGGTTGTGGCGTACACCTCCGCCCAGCTCGATGAGTGAGTACAACACCATTCCCGCCACCAAGACGAGAGCGATGAGGAGCGTGCGTTGCCGGTGCCAGCGAATCGCTTCCCAGAACCCGACGAAGAACAGAGGCATTATGGCGTATCGAACGATCACGTCAGGGATGAACATCACGTCCATGCGGATGGGAAGCCAGGGAAGGGGAGCGAAGAGGATGCGCACGATCCCGACGGGGATGAACAGGATCATGTCCTGAATGGTGCGAAGCTTCACCCCAGCCAGCGCAGAACTCGACAGCTCGGTGTTCACAAGGCCGAAGTGCGCCGCCCGGATCATGTCAGTGACGGCGTTGCCTTCGCTGAGCTTCGCCAGGATGCGGAAGGCATCACTCGTGGCGAGCAAGGCTCCCGCCACAGCGCCGCCGAGCGTGAAGCCGATGAGCAGCGGAAGCCGCCGTCCCCTCGCCATGACGAGCAGCGACGCCAATCCCACGGGCACAAGAAGAAAGGCCAGGTAGGTGCGCATCAAGACGACGCCGACGAACCCGAGCACGAACCAGACGATGCCCTGAACTTCAAACCGCTCGGTGAGCCGCTGCGTGCCATAGACGGTGGCGAGGATCGTGAAGGTGGCAAGGCTGTCGCGCAGACTGTGCGCGTCAATGATGATGAACGCGGAAGAGAGCCACACAAGCCACGCGGTGATGACGGCGACGCGCTCGTCCCAGACGCGCCGTGCCAGGAGGTAGGTCAGCACACCCGTGGCAGTTCCGATGAGTGAGTTACTGAGGGAGGTGAGGATCTGATCGCGGAGGAGCAGGACATGGAGCGCGGTCCAGACGTAATAGCCGTAGGTCGTCGATGTGCCGAGGACCTTGACGAGATCGACGTCCAGGATACCGGGGCTGGTCCAAACGTCAGCAAGGCGGGTTCCCAGATACCAGTACAGTCCGGTGTCGGAATAGCGGATGACATCATCAACGACCAGCCATGCACCCACCGCACGCAGCGTCAGGCCGAGCAACGCTCCCACAACGAGCACTGACCGGCTTCCTCGCTGCGCGACCCGGGAGATCCAGAAGAGGATCAGCACCCCACCGACGACAACCCATGAGATCGGCAGCCAGAACCCGGTGGGGGTGAGGAAGATGACCCCGAACAGCGCGGCGGTGAGCACCACCGCCCGCAGAGCGAGAGGAAAGCGCTCGAACTTCACCCATTCACGCATCGCCACCCGTGGTCTTTCTCGTAGGTGATTAGTCACGTTTTGGCACAAGATCACAGAGACAGTGTGTGATCAGAGTGAAGATGTCGTGACGTCTGTGGTTGTATCGGAACTCCATTTCCTTTTGGCGACGGTCAGACCGAGCACGGTTCTGGCTTCAACGTTCGGTACGACTTGCGGCGAGACCTGCCCATCTCGTTTCAGAATGCCGAAGACCGGGCTTTGCCAAGGGCAGCGCATCCACGTCTGCCTTTCCTTCTGCCGCCGAAGTAGGATTCATCGAGTTCAACCCCGCCGTTTATGAGATACCCAGCGTCGGACGCGTGCGCAAGGATCCCTGCACGGATACTCGAGACGGCCTTGTATGTCGTTCGATAGCTCAGACCTGTCCGCTGAGCGATTTTGCGTCTGGACAGTTCCAGCTCGAACAGTCTGACGATCCTGAGCTACTGGCCGCAGGAGCATCTTCCCCGGTTGATCGCTCGACCGGATGCTGGCGGTCAGCGACACTGGAGTCAGGACGGCGTTCGAGGTGTATCTGGCGGCGATTGACGCTCCCGCGGAGACCAAACAGGCCCTACCGGAAAGACAAGGCGAGGCCAGGGGGAAGGAAGCCATCCTTCTCGTGGATGATGAGGCAAGTATCGTCCGGGTATCGGCGAGGATGCTCCGGGAACGCGGATACACCGTGATCGAGGCGACCAGCGAGGAAGACGCACTTTGTACCGGACGACGTCCTTCGTCCATGGAAGTCCCCACGGACGCTCCCACAGCCACGAACCTGCCCGCTCCGCCGGGTGAAGCAACGCGGCGGTTACGTTCATCGGCCCTCCGCGAACCATCCTCGCAGCGCTTCGATCGCCGTACGCCCGCACACCTCGCACATGTGCGCCGTCGATCCGGCGATGTGCGGCGTCGTAACGACGTTCGGCAGTGAGCGGAGCGGGTCATCGAGCGGCGGCGGCTCCGGCTCGAATACGTCCACAATCGCCCGGAAATGACCCTGCTTGAGACCGTCGATGAAGGCCTCGTAGTCCAGGATCGCTGTGCGCGCGGAGTTGACGAGGAGTGCGTCCTGCCTGATCGACTCAATGTGCTTCCGGGTGATCATCCGTCGCGTCTCGTCGGTGACCGGGAGGTGGAAGCTGATGATCGTCGACGTGCGCATAAGCTCGTCGAGGGGCATCCACCGGATGCCGAGGGCGTGGGCATCGTCGGGGCCGATGTACTTGTCGTAACCGACGAGATCGACGTTGAACGCCTTCAGGAGACCGGCCACCAACCGACCGATGCGGCCCAAACCGATCAGGCCGACGCGATGCCCGTCGAGGATCGTGCTCGTGAAGTGATGGTCCGGCCACTGCACGCCGGAGCGCATCGCCCGGTCGAGCTCGGCAAACCGGAACACGCCGGTGATCATAGCACCGAGCGTCCAGTGCGCGACGGCGAAGTTGTTCCCATCTGAGGCGTCAATCACCGTGATACCCGCGTTGCGCCAGACCTTTGTGGCGCGGTCGTGGGAGCCGTGGAACCAGTGGGAGATCGCGGCCACCTTCACGGACGGCGCGTTCCTGAGCACCTCGGCGCCGATGTCTTCCGCTCCCGTGCCGTTGAACGAGAGGATGCCGTCCGCCCTGTTGAGTCGGTCGGCAAGATCGGCGGGCGTCTTCTCGAGCGCGCTGTCGTCGGTGAAATCTGCAAACTCACCGAGCCGGGCCCGGTTGGCTTCCGTGAAGTACCGTGGCGCCCACGAACCGATGCGATGGATGTAGATGTGGGGGCGAGACATGGGGCCTCCCGGGCGAGAGATGGGAGCACGGAACTGGCGTACAAGGCAAATCTATGATGCTCTGCTGCCAGGGGCTACGCCAGTTCGTCCGCCCGACACCATCGCCGCCTGCGAACAGCGGAACTTCGCCTCTTCGGGCGACTGGGCGTCAACAGGCTCAGCAATTGACCCGGCGCGGTTAAATCCCGTGATTCAAAGATGGTAGAAGCACGCGCCACGCGAAACCGCGACTACGTTTGCACCCGATGGCTCGCAATCCGGAACAGATTCCCCTGTCGGCGATCATCGAATGGGATGCGTTGAACTGGGGCAAGGCGCTCCAGTTCTGGGAAGGGATGCTTCCGGAATCTCTTGCCGGGCTGCAAGCGCTTGACGTGGGCGCTCGCCATGGTGGTCTCTCCCTGTACCTCGCACGGAAAGGTTGCCGCGTCGTTAGCAGCGACCTTCAGGGGCCGACGCACCACGCGAGAGAGCGCCACTGCCACTACGGCGTGAGCGACAGGATCGCGTACGCAGCAGTTGACGCCACACGGATTCCATTTCCTGAGAACACGTTCCACATCGTGATCTTCAAGTCGTTGCTTGGGGACATCGGCTGGGATGGTGACCAGGGCCGCCAGCAGCAAGCATTCGACGAGATGTACCGGGTTCTGAAGCCCAACGGGTGTCTCCTCTTCGCGGAAAACCTGCGGGGCTCAGCAGTGCACATGTTCTTCAGGGCGAGATTCGTGCCCTGGGGCAACCACTGGCGATATGTCACAACTGACGAGATGCGGCGGTTTGCGCGAAGATTCACCTTGTTCAAGTACAGAGCATACGGTTTCTGGGGCGCGTTCGGACGGTCGGAGTTGCAGCGACGGCTCCTCCACGTCTTCGACGTTCTTACCGATTGGCTCCTGCCCGAGACGAGCAAGTACATCTTGTTCGGCTATGCCGCGAAATAGCAGCTTCGCCGAGAACACGCGGTTGCTGTCGTTATCCAATCTATCCATCGTTTCCGTTCCGACGCTTCCGTGAGGATTCTACGTTTCTTCATCCCGTGCGATCTACCCCACTCACTGGCAGCGGTGCGTGGCAGCGTCTGCACCGGTCATTCGGTGCCTCTATCTCCGCGTATCGCCTCAGCGGTCGCGACAGTTTTCTGTCAATGCAACGTATGAGAATACGCTTGCTCAAAGCGTCTTGTGGCGAAGACGCGAACATGAGCATTCTCGTAAATCGGAGTTTCCGTCCACACCCAGCTCATTTTGTTGCGCCAGACACGAGCTTCAGGCGTCACAAACAGCAAGTCAATGCAATATCTCTGTGCCACGGTTTCCACGGCGTCGAAACTCGTTACGTAACCGAATAACGGATCGATTTCTTTCTCCGCAGCTCGGTACTCATCAAGGGAACCGCCGAACGACATCGGTGCTGCTACAACTTGCCTTCTGCCGTAAAGACCGTCATAGAATCGTCGGCGGGGCTTGTGCTGCAACGTGACTGTTCGTGGAAGATTCCTATTGATCCATTGGTATGCCGCGCGTACGTCGTATACAAGGGCGGGATCCCCGGCCGGGTAGATGATCGTCCGCATGCGCGTATCAAAGACCGCGTACGCTGTGTTGAGCAACCCAACAGCAAGCAACCCCAGACACAGATTTCTCTCGCGCCGTGTGAAATGTATCGTCCCAGAGTACATAGACTTGGACATGTCTCGCGATACTTGTTGCAATAGGGCGTGTGTTGGAACGACCGACCAGAGTATGAGGACGAACTGATAGAGCATGATTGCTCGCCAACCTAAATCGTTGTTTCCCAAGTTTGAACGAACGAACGTAACGACGGTAATACTCACGACGAAAACGGTCAGATAGAACCATTCGTCGCGCGTCAGCCGCTGGGAGGATCGGATCCGATGTCGCAGATAGATGACCGGTGCAACACAGAAAAAGCCGAGCTCGATCGCATATGTCAAAGGGAGAAGCGCAAATGAGATGATAGCCTTTATATACATATTCTCGAAGTTAGCATACGGACAGACAAGCTTGTAGATAGGCTCGAACAACTTCACAGTTGGAGCGACAATTCGGAACTCGGACGCAGGCGAAGCGGCAAGGAGGTCGCGCACATATGGGATGGATAGAACAATAGCAATTCCAGCCGCAGCAAGTATAGTGGAGAACTCCTTATACCATTTTTTCGCAAGAGACACGACGGCCCAAGCTACCAAACAGGGTGCAACAGTGAGTGTTATCCAGACCGAAAGCCCGAGGCCTGAAGCAAGTCCGAATCCTGCGATTACAACGGAGGTGAGGCGATCCTTCTGAGTAGGTGTTTGTTTCGCCATGGCTAGGCGTATGAAAAGAAAGCTCGAGAACGAGGCAGCAGCAGCGGCTGCATGATGGGGTACCCAAAGAAACTGATCAATCCATTTCGGACTCGGCCAGAAGGACAGTTTCGCGTAGAAAAGGCCGTGAGTGTAGTTCGCAGGGACAACGAGCACGTCCAGTCCACCCACCAGCACCAGCAGGATTGCTGTGTGGTAGAATCCGACCTGACGAAATCGCTCCGGCAAGAGAAATCGCAGAGAGAGGACAAGGAGACTGAAGATAAGTACCCCACTCCAGACAGCACTTCCGATGATGACGGGGAATGCGTCGAAACGGTATCCTGTCCCAGCCTGAATGTTGGCGCACAGCAAATACCAGAAATAGTGGTATCGCAGGAGCCGAGGATGGCAGGGTGCGAAAAATGGGGTGTTCGGTGGAAACACACCGTCGGCGAGCGCGTTAACAATCGGTGAACGAGCCGAGTGATCCGACACTGAGGGATAGGATGTGTATAGATGATGGCCAAGCTGGAGGTCGACAAGCACAGCAGTAGCTACGACGACCCACAGGATCATGAACGTCGTTGCGGGGAGTGCCGCGAATTTTTCGTGGGATATTGCGAAGGGTGGGCGTTTCAACCCGCTAAGGGCGATTGTGATGCAGGCGATCCAAGCGCTCCCGTACAAGTACCACTGAGTCTGAAAAGAGAATATGCGAGCGACCAGAAACGAACTTGCCGGAACAACGCACGCGGAGATAGCCGTGCTCAAGAGTAGTTGCGTTACAAGCCTTCTCTGGCGAAACTTCTGTATGTTCGTAATCCAGCCACACGCGTAGCCGGGTGCTACGAGGAGCAAAGGAAATATACAGGATGCGGAAACCGCTACGAGGAAATCCGAGACAGTGAAATCGCCAAGCATAAATATCCGCACCCCCACCGGTGACCTCTCGCCCTTCTCTGGTTCACTCCCGCATGTCGTTACCCGTCGTTGTACGGTTGTAGCTACGCGCGCGGGGTCGGCATCTTTTCAGCCCGTTTCTCGGGCATGTCTTCTGTGGTTTTGCCCGTGCGGCCTTTTTGATCCTGCCGAGGGTACCCGAGCAGCTCGCGCCCCAGACGGCCGTCACGCAACTGGACGTCGGCAAACATGCCCCCGGGGCGCATCTGAATGGTGACCAAGGAAGCGATAAACCAGAGCATCATCATGTACTGGCCAGCGGCAAAGGACATTCCGTGAAACAGGTACCACGGCTGGGCTGCGATGAGGCTGATCATGAGGGCAACGGCAAATGCCCTTACGAGCAGGTCGGAGGATTTCGCCATGAAGCGGAACGTCCGGAAGAGGATCACGAGACTGGCGAGATGAATGCCGAGCAATACCACGCCGCCGTCAGCAACGTCCGCCAGATACGCATTGTGGAGCGAGAGCCCGGATCCCACCGCCTGGCGCGAGATGGTCACGCTCCTGTCGAAGCCGAGGCCGATGAGCGTTATCCACCAGTCCTCCTTGAATCGTTTGAGCGCCGCCGTCCATAAGGTGAACCTGATGCCGATTGACGGATCAAGACGCTCCTTGCCCGTCGGATCATAGAAGCTGTACATCACCCGGTCAATGATCGTCTGAGGCATGTAGTAGACGAGGCCAGCGACCGCGCCGATCAGCAACAGGATCACGGTCGCCTTGTGAGATTTCTTCTCTCTCAGGAGATAGAGAAAAGTGAGTACCCCCTGCAAGACAACCGCTGAGTATGAGCCTCTCCGGTGTAGGTACGCTACGGGGAGGACCATGAGTATGAGGGGAACAACCCATAGCAGTCGTGCAATGATGCTCCGCGTATGCGCAGCCATATAGAGTGCAACCGTGATAATCGTCGGCGTCATCAACGCGAGGTCAAGCGGTGCTTCGCTGAGACGGGACTTGAGCGCCGGATCGCCGACGTATTCGAGCACTTCGGCAAATCCAACGAGTATCCCGACAGAGATGAGGACTACGTATGACCAGAGGACAAACTTGAACGTCCTTTCACCGATATGCGTGTTCAATACCATGAACGCGAATATCGGCACGATCATCCCCGTTCTCCACATCGACAGATAGTTGACGATCGTGTCCGGCCCGCTTGTGTTGAGGAATGCGCGTATGATGATCGATCTCAACAGGTTGACCCCGCCGAACACCACGGAGACAATCAGTATCTTGCCGACCGGACCCATCGGCAGGAACTCTCGTTGAACTACCATGAAGCGCATCCACCATGCGAGAACAAGTACCAGAAGGACCACGTTCGCCGCGCTCAGCCCGAAGACATAGAACTCGGTCGTAGAGCCCGGGAGGAGGATGTCGAGTGGGATGAATGCCAGTGCGTGCACGATGAGGAAGAAGAAGGTCAAACCGACCGGCGGGCTCACCACGACGAAACTGAAAAGCGCAAGGCTCTGAAGCACATAGATCGGCAACCCCGTCATGCCCTCAGAGATCGACCAGCCGAGCAGGACCGCAATGGTGCTGATCGCGATGATCGCCACGAGAGACCATATGCCGGATACCGGTCTTACTATTCCTCTTGGCATAGGGCAGCGTGCACTCCCAGAACATGGGAACTGAGGTCACTTCCCACCAAATTGGCTATAATATGAGCGGTCTGAAGCAACGGTGTCAATCTTCCACCGGACGTACTTTGGTGCAGGCGCTCAGCGGCAGCGCAGAGGCGGTGCTAGGAGCGGACGTCGTTCGGACTCAGAACACCAGAGCGCTACACGGCACGAAGGAGCACCTTCATGACAGGTAAGAGCTTCACGTACAAGATACTGGCAGACCACCTCGTTACGGGGGAACTTTCGCCCGGCACGGAGATCGGCATCCGGATCGACCAGACCCTGACGCAGGACGCAACCGGCACGATGGCATACCTGCAGTTCGAGGCCATGGGAATACCGAAGCTGAAGGCGAAGCTTTCGGTGAGTTACGTTGACCACAACATGCTGCAGGATGGCTTCGAGAACGCGGACGACCATCGCTACCTGCAATCGGTCGCCGCGAAGTACGGCATCTATTTCAGCAGGCCTGGCAACGGCATCTGCCATCAGGTTCATCGGGAGCGCTTCGGCGTTCCGGGGCAGACGCTGCTCGGTAGCGATAGCCATACCCCGACCAGCGGCGGACTCGGTATGCTCGCCATCGGCGCGGGTGGCCTCGACGTAGCGGTCGCCATGGCAGGGCATCCGTACTATCTGCCCTGTCCGAAGGTGACGTTCGTGAGGCTCACCGGGAGGGTTCAGCCATGGGTCACCGGGAAGGACATCATCCTTGAGTTGCTCCGTCGCCTCAGTGTCAAGGGCGGGGTCGGCAGGATCATGGAGTATGGGGGGCCGGGGGTTGCATTGCTTCCCGTTGCAGATCGCTTCACCGCCGCGAATATGGGTGCCGAACTCGGTGCGACGACCTCGATCTTTCCGAGCGACGAGCTGACCCAGAGGTATCTCACCGCGCAGGGGCGCGGCGATGCGTGGCGCGAACTAGGCGCAGATCCGGATGCACACTACGATGAGGTGATCGAGATCAACCTTGACGAACTCGAACCGCTCATCGCGCAGCCCCACAGCCCGGACAAAGTCGTCAAGGTGCGCGATGTGAAAGGGACTCCAGTCCAGCAGGTCTGCATGGGGAGCTGTACGAACTCGTCGTATCACGATCTCGGCATCGCGGCGAGGATGCTGCGCGGGAAGGCGGTTCATCCCGGTCTCTCGATGACGGTGACCCCCGGCTCGAAACAGGTGTTTGAGATGATCGCCCGCGACGGTTCGCTCGCGGACATCATCTCTGCCGGGGCGCGAATCCTCGAAAGCGCGTGTGGTCCGTGCATCGGGAACGGGCAGGCCCCGCCCTCCGGCGCGGTGAGCGTGCGCAGTTTCAACCGCAACTTCGAGGGTCGGTCCGGCACTCGCGATGCTCAAGTGTATCTCGCCAGTCCGGAGACATGCGTCGCCAGCGCGCTGACCGGGTTCATCACCGACCCACGCGACCTCGGGATCGAACCCATCAAGGTCGGCGAACCGGAGCACTACACCATGAACGACAACATGATCATCCCGCCGCTGCCGGAGAAGGAGCGGAAAGCGGTTGCCATCGTCCGCGGACCGAACATCGTCTCGCTCGGCTCATTCGAGGAGATGGGGAAGGACATGAGCGCTCGCGTGCTGCTCAAAGTGGGCGACAACATCACGACGGACCACATCATGCCCGCCGGGAGATGGTTGAAGTATCGTTCGAACGCGCCGAAGTATAGCGAGGCAACGTTCAACATCGTCGACCCGGAGTTTCCGAAGCGGTGCAAAGAGTGGAACGGTGGCTTCATCATCGGCGGGGACAACTACGGTCAGGGATCGAGCCGCGAACACGCCGCCCTGATCCCACGCTGGCTTGGGGTGAAGGCAGTCATCGTGAAGTCGTTTGCCCGGATTCACCTCGCCAATCTCATCAACTTCGGTGTTCCGCCTTTCACGTTCGCAAACCCGAAGGACTACGACGTCGTCGAATTCGGCGATACACTCGAGATACCGGGGATTCGGGAGGCGCTCGAACGCGGCGACAAGACGCTCACTGTCAGGAATGCCACGAAAGGGACGAGCTTCAAGGTGACGCATACGCTTACCGAGCGTGCGCTGAACGTGCTCCTGGCGGGTGGAATGCTGAACTATGTGACGACGTGAGCGTTGGCAAGGAAAGGTTTGCGTTTGGCTGACACAGGACGGAAGACCGTCGATGGGGTCCCCGACGGTCTTCTCATCGGCGGGCACATGTCCGCGGCGGGAGGTCTGTATCGCGCACTGGAACGGGGAGACGAGCACGGGTTCACCGCCGTCCAGCTCTTCCTGAAAAGTCCGACTCAGTGGGCGGGGAAGGCGCTGACCGAGCGCGATGCTGGTCGTTTTCGCGCTACGCTCGCCCGTACCGGGATCTCCGCGGTGCTGGCGCATAACTCGTACCTCATCAACCTCGCTTCGCCGGATCGTGAACTTCGAGAGCGGTCCATCAAGGCAATGCGTGACGAGCTGGATCGTGCGACGTGTCTTGGTATCCCGCATCTGGTGAGCCACCTCGGTGCACACATGGGTGTGGGCGAGGCCGTGGGACTTGATACCCTGGTCGGAAGTGTCGACCGGATCGCGGATGCTCGGCCCGACGCACCGGTGAGGATCGTGCTCGAAACGACGGCAGGTCAGGGCACGATGCTTGGGGGGCGCTTCGAGCACCTTGCGTACGTACGCTCCCGCGTGGAGGCTCCCGAACGGCTCGCTTTCTGCTTTGATACCTGTCACGTTCACGTTGCAGGATACGACCTGACAACGCGTCAGGGGTTCGACGAGACGTGTAGTGTGTTCGACCGGGTGGTTGGCGTCGAGCACCTCGCGGTGGTTCATCTGAATGATGCCAAGCATGAACGCGGCAGCCGAGCGGACCGCCACGAGCACATCGGGCAAGGGCGTTTGGGACTGGACCCTTTCCGATGGATCATGAACTCTCGTACGTTCTCCAGAGTCCCGAAGATCGTCGAGACGCCGGATATGGAAACCATGCATCCGGTGAATGTCGCTCGACTGCGGGAGCTTGTAGGAACCTGAAGACAGGTAGCGAGTCTGACGCGGGACGGCGAGCGCCACCCTGAGCTTGGCTGGTGGCACTCTCGAGTGAAAGGGGACACTCATGGAAACGACTGCGAGGTATTCCGGCCTGCGGGTGTGTCGCCTTGGAATGGTGTTCGTTGGAGTCGTGGCCGCCCTGCTCAGCGCGTGCGGTAAACGGGCCGAGGAGACGAGGGCGGAGTCATCCCTTTCGGATGAGGTGACCGGCACGTGGTTCGCCTACCGTGACAACGTCATCGAGAACATGTGGACCTTCCGTCGCGACGGGACGTGCATCAACGACGGATGGCCTTCCGCCAGCCTTGCTCCTGGAAACCCCACGCTCCCATATCATCTTGAGGGGTCGTACCGCGTCTCGCCCGAGCGCATCACCGTGGTGTTCCTATTGGAAGGTGGCGCGCAGAATACCGTCTACCTGGACAACCCCGACGTCACCATGAACCGGCTGGTCTACTCTGTGGGGAACACCCCCGTGGTGTTCTTGCGCGAGCGTGCCGCGATCGGGCAGGAGGTTGGTGGGGTGGCCGAGCAGGCCCCGGCGGACGAGACGCTGCCCCAGAAGCTTGTGGGAAGCTGGGTTGCTCTGACGGGCGGATTCCCCGCCAACACGTGGAAGTTCAATGAAGATGGAACATTCCTGAACGAGGGCTGGGCGCGGATGAACCCGCGGACGCTTCTCGTGCGCAGACTCCATCAGGTTGCGGGGCGGTACACGGTCAGCGGGCGGCGCGTGATTCTCGCGAATGAGAAGCTCTTGCAGTTCGACCCGGAGACGAACCGCGTGAACGTGGAAGTGCCCATTTCCGAGCGAATCGTCCTGTACGACGTGGTCGTATCGAAGGGGCGTCTGGTCTACACGAACGAGGTCGGTTTGCCGGTGGCGTTTCGTCCGGGAACCGTCACACCGACGAACTGGTGAAGGTCCTCGTAGCCTAGCGTTGCCGATTGCGGTTGCGATGCACGGGACATCGCTCTCACGCTCACCGCACGTTCGGAGGAATCGTCGGGCCGAGCACCGGTAGCAGCGCTGACGGTCCCCGTGCGAGGACGATTCGTCTGTAGAGACGCGGGCTACTGCGTCTCTACGTGTGTTTTCGGCAGTATCCGAGGCGCCTTCAACAGGTGCTCGAGGGGAGTTGCCAACCGGCATGGCCGAGTCAGTAGTCGTGGAACTCGGACGTTTGATGGAGCAACTCATCCCCGCGTGCCCTCGCGAGCTCATCGTTCGGCTGACCCACCTCTGTCAAGGCAGCTTGGAAAGCGCCGTCGCCCACCTTTCCTACCTTCTTTCCGCGCAACCCGGCGAGGCAGCACGACCGCTCATTGATGCGGCCCTGGAGTCGGCTGATCCATCTCTAGCGCTGGAGGGTCTGGCGGCGCTCGCCGAGAGGGAGGCGACGCTCGATGGATCGCCGAAGATGCTGCGCTGGCTCGGCGATCCCGACGAGGCGCGTGCTCTCGTGGCGCTCCTTGCGGGCAGTCCCTTCTTAACGAACGTCCTGGTGAGACATCCGGAATGGCTGCCATGGGTGCTCGACCATGGGAGACATTCGTGGACCCGACCGGAACTGCGCGCCGACATGGAGCGGGAGCTGTCGGCAACCCCACGGGCGGGCGTTCCCCTTGAATGGAGCACGTTGCGCTCGTGGCACGAGCGTCATCTCCTGCGGATTGGTTGGGCTGATCTTGCCGGATGGCTCGACATCGCAGCGGCTGCGGCTGATCTCTCGGCGCTTGCGGATATCGCCATTGATACGGTCGCAGAGGCGCACTTCGATGCGCTCGAAGAGCGGTATGGCAGGCCGCTTCAAGAGGATGGCGCTCCGGCGCGCTGGTGCATCCTCGGTCTCGGCAAACTCGGCGGAAACGAACTGAACTTTCGTTCGGACATCGACTTGATGTTCCTCTACTCAGCCGAGGGGCACTCCTCGGGCGGCAGGTCGCCGGGTGTCACCGCCCACGAGTGGTTCAGCCGATGGGCGGAGCGCACGCTCGACACGCTCGCCGAGGTCTCTCCGGACGGAATGCTCTACCGAGTCGATACCCGTCTACGCCCGGATGGCAGCTCCGGTTCACTCGTGCGAGCCCTTGCATCGTATGGGTACTACTACGAGACGCGGGGCGAGGTGTGGGAGCGCCAGATGCTCATCAAGGCGCGACCCGTGGCCGGTACGCTGTCGCTCGGAGAGTCGTTGCTCCACTCGCTGGAACCATTCGTCTTCCCGCGAACGCTCAGCCAAAGCCCGAGACAGGAAATCCGGCGCATCAAGTCGCGCATCCTGAGCTATCTCGCGGCGCAGGACCTCGAATTCGGATCGAATCGGGCTGAGGGTAATCTCAAGCTGCGTCGGGGTGGGCTGCGGGACATCGAGTTCATCGTCCAGTGCCTCCAGCTCGTCGCGGGGGGAGCCGACCGCAAGATTCGCTCTCGTACGACCCTAGAGGCCATAGAGCAGATGAGACGGCGGCGGGTGCTCCGTGAGGAGGAGGCGGAGGCGCTGGCGACGGCGTATGTACTGTACCGACGCGTGGAGCACTGCCTCCAGATGGCAACCGGCCAGCGAACCTTCGACCTACCGCGCGCAGGAGATGCGCGCCAGGTCCTGGCACGTCGGCTCGGGTATCCCGGTGCGGAACCGTTTCTCCGGGACCTCGGGCGCGCACGCGAGAACGTGATGCGCATCTACGACGACGTGCTCGGGCCCCCGGAATCGCCCGACGAGGTAACGCTCATCCTTGACCTGCCGCCCGCCGCCGAGCAAGTGAACGCGCTCCTTGCTCCGTACGGGTTCCGCGAACCGAATGCCGCGCACCGTAACCTCCGCCACCTCGCATATGGTCATGATGAAGCGACCGCGCCCGCCGGACCCCGACAGCCGGTGGTGAGGCTCGTGCCGAAGCTGCTCGACCAACTCCGGAAAAGCCCGGACGCGGATCGAGGATTGCGGAATCTCGAACAGGTGCTCTCCGCCCTCGGCGCCGTGGAGAGTTTCGCGGATCTGCTTGCGTCGCATCCCGGCTTCCTGGACCTCCTGGTGACGCTCTGCTCCGGAAGTCAATCGTTAACTGAAAGCGTTCTGCGCGACCCGGCGCTCATCGACTGGATGCTCTACTCCGGAGTGTTGCTGGCGGAGCGCAGCCTACGTGAGGTGGAACTGGTCCTGCGCGCGAGCGTCGCGGGACTGGCGGACCAAGAGGAAATCCTTCGCGCGGTCCATACCTTCCGGAAGCAAGAGGTACTTCGTGTCGGCCTGCGGTACCTGCTTGCACTTGCGCAGGACGACGAGACGTGCGAGCAACTGACCGCCATTGCCGACGCGACCGTGCAGCAGGTGTACCGCCTTTCGGTGACCACCGGGCATGAGCACCGGGGGCGTCCACCGGAAGGGACGGGATTGGCGGTCATCGCCCTCGGCAAGCTCGGCTCGTCGATGATGAACTTCGGGAGCGACCTCGACCTCGTGTTCGTCCATACTGACGACGTGCAGACCGACGCAGGCGTGCCCGGGATCGAGCTTTTCACCTTCGTCGCGCAGTCCCTCCTCCGAAACCTGAGCGAGAGCACGTCGCACGGGATTCTCTACGAGGTCGACACCCGTCTGAGGCCGGAGGGCCGGAACGGGCCGATCACCCTCCCGCTCAGCGGATACCGACACTACCTCAAGACCCGCGCTTCGACGTGGGAGCGACAGGCGCTCACCTGCTATCGCCTGCTTGCCGGGCCGAAGGACCTGCGGGAGGGGATTGCGGGGGCAATCGAGGAGTTTGTGTATGCCCCTCCCGGCGATGGCACGGATGCCGCTGCTCTCCTCGACGAGGTGGCGAGCATGCGGGCGCGCATGGAAGAGGAGTCGAGGAAGCGGTACCCTGACGGGCTGAACATTAAGACCGGGCCTGGCGGACTGGTGGATGCCGAGTTCGCCGCGCAGTTAGGGCAACTGCTGTTCGGCTCGCGCGATGAGGAACTGCGTGGCAAGAATGCGCTTGCCATCCTGAGCCATCTGAAACGGGGTGGCCATCTGCCGGGAGATACCGCCGATGCGCTCTCGGAGGGGTACCGCGAGCTGCGGAGCGTTCAGATGGCGCTTCGGATCAGGGACGAACACGCCCACAACGTGCTGCCGACGGATGCCGTGGCTTGCGAGGTGTTGGCCCGAAGCCGTGGCCTTGACTCGGCAGATCGTCTGCGTGAACGGGTGGGCGGAGCGATGAAGCGGGTGCGGGAGGCGTATGCGGCCGCGCTGGAATGGTACCGCAGGAGCGTGAACTAGGGGATCGTCGCACGCTGAGCTCCGTACCGATCTCAGATCGGTTCACCTCGCCGACCGCGCGTGCGGTGGGGGAGGAGGTATCGGGATGCCCAGGCGGTGGTTGGTGCCGGGTACGGGAGTGCTTCTCCTTGCTCCCGCGCTCATGGCGGCCAACCTGAAGCTCGGGACGATGGGGCAGATCAAGGTCGATTCGGGGCTCGACATCTCCGTGGTCCTCGACCTTGGCCGGCATGCCGTGCAGGAAGTCGCGCGGAACTTCCTTGCAAGCCCGGGGAACGCCTCGCGTCTCACGAGTCGCGGCAGGATGACCATACCGTTTGACGAGCTTGCCGATCCGTACAAGGCCATTGCGGTGATGCGGATCTTCCCGGAGGATGAGCTGGCCGATGAAGGGGTGGTCCACGTTGTGACGTACGAGAACGAGACGTTCGGTCGGATCGCCGAGATCTATACCGGGAACACGCGCAACTCGGGTCAGGTCCGTCGAGCCGGGACGGTCGGTGAGGTCTCTGTCACACGGCGCCACGAGATCATCGTGACAATCCCGACGGAGAATCTGGACATCGACGCGCTTGGTCGCGCGGTTCTCAAGGACCCGGGCACGATACGGGGGATGGTTCAAGGGTCGAACGCGGTCATCAACGCCGAGGATCTGAAAGACCCGTACCGCGGTGCGCTCCTCAGGCACCTGTTTCACCAGGACCTTCTCCGGGAGGACGCGCTCCGTCATAAGGTGATCCTGAACGTCGAGACGCTCCATCGGCTTGCCCTCTGGTTCACGGGAAATCCGGACAACTGGCGCATCCTGAAACGCACGTCAAACAAGCGGAGTGATCGTGTCGTCATGGGCGAGGCCATTGTGGTTCCGCGTCGGCTGCTCGGCAGTTGGGCGTCCCTCACCGAGGAGGACATTGCGGCGGAAACAAAGGATTATCCGCTTGCGCTCACCTCGCGAAGCCGCCGGGGTGAGGTCTGGGAAGGGCAGCGGCCTCTTGTCCCGAAGGCGATCCTATCGGCATGGACGCGCTACATGGAAGGTGGCGAGGATGCGGCGCAGGACGCGGCGAAGTGGTACATCTACGAGGGCACGACGAATGGACCGTTAACCTACGGAGCGGACGACGAGGGGGGCTACGCGCTGTACCAATTGCCGCGGGGCGAGGCGCTCTATTCGAGCGTCGTCGCCCGGTTCACCGGTCTGCTCGACGCGAGCGAAGTCCTGCAGACGGCGCGGGAGATCTGTCGACGATCGGGCTACCGCGATCCCCGGAAGTTGCCGGTGAACGCCCGCATCAAGATACCCATGTCGTCGCTCAGCCCTGACTGGCGTCCTGAGGGCGATCCGGCCCGCGTTGCCGAGTCAAGGGAAGAGACCGCCGTTGCCGAAGTGGCGCAAGAGGTCAGACAGGAGCGGCGCGCGGTGCGCACGCGGGCGCTCGACGGGATAACGGTGATCCTCGATGCCGGGCATGGCGGACGCGATCCGGGCGCGCTTGGTTCGGGCGGATTGACGGAAAACGAGGTGGTGTACGACATCATGTGCCGAGTCATGCGGGAGCTTTCCCGTCGTACCCGAGCGACGGTCCATGCCACCATCGAGGACACGCAGAGCGGGTACGAACCTTCGTCCGCAGCCGTGGTCCGCGACAACCGAGACGAACGGCTCCTCACGACGCCCCCCTACGACAACTTAAACATCGTCACCTCCGCCAACTTGCGATGGTACATCGCGAACGCGAGGGTGCGATCCATCGCCGACAGCGACGGCGATCTCAACAAGGTCGTATTCACAAGCTTTCACGCCGACGCACTCCATGCCAGCGTCAGGGGCGCGATGATCTACGTTCCGAGCGCACGACACTGTAGCGGGCGCTATGTCGCCAGACCGGCGTATCGCAGGTATCGGGAGGTCCAGGTCAGGCCCACGGTGAGTCATTCGTACAGCAACCGCATCCGTTCGCAGGCCATGTCGGAGCAATTCGCGCAGGCGCTTCTCGAAGAACTTCGCAGACAACGCGTCGAGGTGCACGACCGCAAGGCGATTCGCGGCTACGTCACCCGGGGACGGCGGAACAGGCCGTGGGTACCGGCGGTGCTCCGGTACAACGCGACGCCGACGAAGCTCCTCGTCGAGGTCGGAAATATTAAGAACCGTCGCGACGCCGCTGACATGCGCAGCCCCCAGTGGCGACAGCAATTTGCAGAGGCATATGTGAACGCCCTCATCGCGTACTTCGGGGAATAGGTGGCAAGCCTGGCGCTACACAAGGAACAATGAGAACCAGGATAGCATCTGGGTCGGATGAACACTTGGTTAGAGAGTTCGACGGAAAGGACACCTGAAGATGCCTCCCATCTGGACGACTTCCGTTCCCATCACTTGCGAGATCGGCTATCAGGCGGATCATGTGGGCAGCGATGAGTTCGTCGAACTCATCCGGAAGGCCAGGCCCGGTCTCGCGCACGTCGGACAGGATACGCCGCTCAGTTCATGGATGGGCGACACCGTTCAGTTCCAGCCGAAGAACGTCCAGTATATCTCCGCGGAGGAGATACCCGCACGGATCCAAGACCTCCGCGCGTACGTCAGACGGCTTCATGAGGCCGGTGCGAGACAGGTGATCCCCTACATCTGCACGATGCTCATGGTCGGCAACCCGAAGACGCGGGAGGGCTTCTGGCATCTGTACGACCGGTGGGACGAGTTCAGACAATACGGCCTCGGTCCGAAGCCGCAAGAGGATCCCGTCGAATGGTCGCAGTCGAAGCCGAGGCCGCTTCCGGAGAACCCCGAACGGTTCTCCGTGTACGAGCCATCCATCAACCACCCCGGCTGGCGGCAGTTTCTCCGCGCCTGCACCGATCTTGCCGCTCAGTGCGGCTACGACGGGGCGTTCCTCGACGTGAACAGCTACTGCGGCTACCTCGAATGCGACCGGCTGGCGTTCGTCGAGTACCTGCGCGACCGATATACCGACGAGGAGTTGAGGAACCACTTTGGTTTCGCATCATCGGATGAGGTCCGGCTCGGCAAGCAGGACGACGGAGGACTCCTGTGGGTCCAGACGCAGCGCTTCCGAGCACGGGAGTTGGGGCGGCTCTACGCGGAACTGCGGGACGTCGGGCGGAAGCACGTGCCGGACTTCTGGGTCTATCCGAACCTTTCCCCCCTCAGCACCATCGACGCCTTCTACAAGCGACGGAGCATCGGGCACGGTCTGACCTATTCTCACGACCCGTGTCGGTACGTCATGTTCGAGGAGATGCTCCAACCCGGCAGGCTCGGCATGGATCGGGTCAACGACCACATCCTGCAGTACCGCTATGCCCTCTCGTACGGTGCGGGGGCGACCGCGCTCCCGTACCAGGCGAACGATCCGACGGGCATTGCCCTTGCGAATGCCGAATGCGCCGCAAACGGCGGGGGCACGTTCGTCCAGTGCGGCTTCACCGGCACGGAGACGATCCGCTTCTGGAACGACTGGCATCAGCGCCACGCCGACAAGTACGACGGCCTCGAATCGGTCCATGACGTCGGCGTGCTCTTCTTCTTCGATCAGGCATACTGGGATACCGAGGTGCACATCGACTCGGTGTACAGCATCCGACAGGCGCTCTCCGACAACCACGTCCTCTTCGACTTCATCGTCGAGGCGCACATCTCGCCGGAGATACTCCGCTCGTTCAGAGTCGTCGTCGTTCCGGCGGTGCGGTACCTGAGCGCGCGGGAGATGGACCTTCTCGTCACCTACGTGGCGGACGGTGGTCGGCTCGTCGTCATCGGCGATTGCGGCACGTACGACGAGCGCGGACGGCGGCTCTCCACTTCCCTGCGCGAGCGAATCGCGCCGTTCTGGGAACGCGTCGTGTCTGTGAACCACAGCGAGACCCTCATCCCAGCGCGAAAGCCGGAACTCTACGATCTCCTGGAGGAGCAGATCAACGACTTCGATACGGTCATCAAGCTGCCGGACCGCGCCTCTTCGGTTGTGGAGGCGGAGGCGGCGCGGAAGGTTCCGCTCATCCCGGTCCTCGAACGCCTCGTCGGTCGTCGTCTGCGCGTGCTTGCCGACGGCGTTCCGTACACCCTCCGCGTGAGCCTATTCCGCGACCCGAAGAGGGAGGGACGCCTCGTCGCGCATCTCGTCAACTACGACGTGCCGGTGATAGGGCAGGGTAAATCCGGCGAGCCGATCTCCGCAAGAGAGGTGAGGCTGCTCATCCCGGCGAAGAGCGCACGGTGGTGGACGACGGAGGGCGCAAGCGGAGAGGGGTTAAAGGCAGGGGACCGTGGTGTCATCGTTCCGGAGGTGCGAACATACGCGATGGTTGAACTCACGAGGGAGTGAGATAACCTCGCGCACCTTCAAGGTCCCAGGCCGGACGGTTCTTCGTTGCCGTGCTTCCAGAGGGTTCCGTACCTTTCGAGACCGAGGCGACAGGAACCGGTTCTTTCCACTGACGAGGCCATCATGCGCTACACCGTCACGATCAGCCGCAAACACTCCGAACACGACGCGCAGGCGCGCGGAGTCCTATCGGACTTCCGCCAGCTCGGCCTGACCGGGGTGGAACGCATCGAGATCGACAGAGTCTACCGCCTCGACGGCCAACTTACCCGGGCCAACGCCGAACGCCTTGCGACCGAACTCCTGACCGACCCGGTCGTTCATGCCTGGATGCTCACGGAAGGATCGAGGACCGACGGACGGGCAGGGGCGGACCATGTCCTCGAGGTGGCGTTCAACCCCGGCGTGATGGACCCGGTCGAGGCGTCCGTTCTCAAGGCGGCGCGGGACTTGGGGATCGAGTCGCTGAAGGCGATTGCCACCGGGACGCGGTATCGCATCTACGGGAAGGCGACGGCGGAAGAGGTGGCGAACGCGGCGGACGCGCTCCTCGTCAACAAGACCGTCCAACACCTGGTCACCGGCGACGAGAAGCGCCACGAGGCTGTGGAGCGGGAAACGTTCACCGGCCCTGCCTCGGTGGGCGTGCTTGCCGCGAGTGAGGACAAACTCATGGCGATCTCGAGACGCGGCGGCCTCTCCCTGAACCTCGAAGAGATGCGCAGGATTCAGGTGCATTTCACGAGCATCGGGCGAAATCCCACCGACGTAGAACTGGAGACGCTCGCGCAGACGTGGTCCGAGCACTGCGTCCACAAGACGTTCAAGGGCAGGTTCCTCTATGTCGGTCCTGAGGGCGAGGAACAGATCGACAACCTCCTGAAACAGACCATCGTCCGGGCAACGAACGAGCTGAACAGGCCGTGGTGCGTTTCGGTGTTCGAGGACAACGCGGGGATCATCGAGTTCGACGAGAAGCACCACGTCTGCTTCAAGGTGGAGACCCACAACCATCCGAGCGCGCTTGAACCCTACGGCGGCGCGGGTACCGGTATCGGAGGCGTGATCCGGGACGTGCTGGGGACCGGCCTGGGCGGCAAGCCGGTCGCAAACACCGATATCTTCTGCTTCGCGCGCCCGGACTATCCGCGGGATCAGGTCCCGACAGCCATCCTGCACCCGCGCCGCGTCATGCGCGGCGTCGTCGCCGGTGTACGCGACTACGGCAACCGCATGGGCATCCCGACGGTGAACGGTGCGGTAATCTTCGACGACCGGTATCTCGGCAACCCGCTCGTGTACTGCGGCACGGTCGGACTCATCCCGAAGGGATGCGAGCGGAAGGCGGTGAAGCCCGGCATGGCCGTTGTCCTGGTTGGCGGGCGGACCGGGCGCGACGGGATTCACGGGGCGACGTTCTCAAGCGCCGAACTCGGCAGGGACAAGGAGCAGGTCTGGTCGAACGCGGTCCAGATCGGCAACCCCATCACCGAGAAGAAGATGACCGACGTGCTCATGGCTGCACGGGACCGGAGGCTCTACAGCGCCATCACCGACTGCGGCGCCGGCGGGCTCTCGTCGGCAGTCGGCGAGATGGGGAAAGAGACCGGCGCTCAGGTCGATCTTGAGACGGTTCCCCTCAAGTACGCCGGACTGACGTACACGGAAATCTGGATTTCCGAGGCTCAGGAGCGCATGGTCCTCGCCGTGCCGCAGGAGAATGTGGCCGAATTGCTTGCCGTCTTCGCCTCAGAGGATGTCGAGGCGACGGTTGTCGGGCGGTTCACTGACACGAAGCGACTCGTATTGCGGTACCGCGGCGTCGAGGTGGGGGACCTCGACATGCAGTTCCTTCACAAGGGCGTGCCGCAAGTGGTGCGCAAGGCGCTGTGGAACCCGACGGCTGACCCGGACCCGGTTTTCACCGAGCCCGAGTCGTTGAACGGCGACCTACTTGCGATCCTCGCGCATCCGACCGTGGCGAGCAAGGAATGGATCATCCGCCAGTACGACCACGAGGTGCAGGGCGGCTCGGTGTTGAAGCCGCTCGTCGGCGTGGAGAACGACGGTCCCTCTGACGCCTCGGTGATCCGCCCGTCGCTCGACTCCTCGAAGGGGATCATCCTTGCCAACGGGATCAACCCCCGGTATGGTCTCATTGATCCGTACTGGATGGCGCTTGCCGCGATTGACGAAGCGCTCCGGCAAGTCGTCGCCGTCGGCGGGCAGCGCGACCGGACGGCGATCCTCGACAACTTCTGCTGGGGCAACCCGGAAGTGCCGGAGCGGCTCGGCGAACTCGTCCGGGCGGCGAGGGGCTGCTATGACGGAGCGAAGCATTTCGAGACACCGTTCATCAGTGGCAAGGACAGCTTCTACAACGAGTATGCAACGCCGGGTGGTACGATCGCGATCCCACCGACGCTTCTCATCAGCGCGATCTCCGTTATGGATGACATAATGCGGGTTATCAGCATGGACCTGAAAGGTCCGGACCACTTCCTCTACCTCGTAGGCCTCACGAAGCCGGAACTCGGTGGCTCGCACTACTGGCACGTGCATGATTGCCTCGGTTCAAGCGTCCCGAAGGTGGACCTTCTGAGCGCAAGGGCCGCCATGGACGCACTGGGCACGGCAACCCGGCAAGGTTTCGTTCGTGCCTGTCACGACCTTTCCGAGGGCGGCCTCGGTGTTGCCGCGGCGGAAATGGCGTTCGCCGGTGGTATCGGGGCCGAACTGGACCTCGGCCACGTTCGGACCGGCGGGGAAGTTGACCGTTCCGACACCATCCTCTTCAGCGAGTCTCCCACGCGCTGGCTCTGCGAGGTGGCTCCTGAGCATGCCGGGCGGTTCGAGACGGTCATGCGCTTGGTCCCCTACGCACGAATTGGTCAGACGACGACGTCGGATCGTCTGCGCGTGCGCGGCCTGAGCGGGGACCACGTTGTCGATCTGCGGCTGGCTAAGTTGAAGGAAGCGTGGCAGGGAACGCTGAGAGAGGTATGAACAGGAAGGCGAGAGGACAAAGCGAGCGTGCACATGGCAGGGCTGATGATCAGCACATCGGGTGTTCGTGGGGTTGTCGGCGACACGTTTACGCCTGAGGTCGCTCTCGGCATGGCCGCGGCGTTTGCGGAGGTCGCACCTCCGGGGCCGATTGTGGTGGCTTCGGATGGGCGGACTTCCGGTGAGGTGCTTCGGTCGGCCTGCCTTGTGGGGTTGGCGGCGATGGGCCGTGCGGCGATTGATCTCGGCGTGGCGACGACGCCGACGACGGCGATAGCGGTGCCGGCGAGGAATGCGGCGGGAGCGATCATCGTGAGCGCCAGCCACAACCCGGCGGAGTGGAACGGACTGAAGTTCCTCGGCCCGGATGGCACGTTCATCAGGCAGCAGACACTCGACCAGCTCATCGTCCGATGGGAGCGGGGAGACTTCCGGTGGCGGGCATGGGATCAGATCGAGGCGGTGACGAGGTGGAGCGAAGGCGCGCGGGTGCACGTGGACCGCGTGCTTGCGCTGGACGTCATGGATGTCGGCCTGTGTCGGAGGGCGCGCATCCCGGTCGTCCTGGATACGATCTTCGCGTCCGGGGGCACGGTTGCCCCGAGGCTCCTCACGGAGCTCGGTTGCGACGTCGTCCAGGTGAACGGCGAGGTTACCGGGCGCTTCACCCGGATGCCGGAGCCGGTTCCCGAGAACATCGCCTCTCTGGGGGAGGTGGTGCGCAGCAGTGGCGCTGCGGTCGGATTGGTGCTCGATCCCGACGCCGACCGACTGGCACTCATCGACGAGAACGGGGCAGCCATCGGCGAGGAGTACACGCTGGCGCTCGCCGTGTATGCCATCAGGCGGAAAAAGAGGGGGGGGCCGGTCGTCGCGAACCTGAGCACGAGCCGCATGCTGGATGACCTTGCGCAGATGCTCAGCTTCCCAGTGTACCGCACGCCGGTCGGTGAGATCAACGTCGTCGAAGGGATGCTCGCTCGCGATGCCGATCTCGGTGGCGAAGGCAACGGCGGGGTCATCTACCGGGACCTGCATCTTGGGCGCGACGGCATCCTCGGCATCGCGCTCATCGTGCAGCTTCTCGCCGAAGAAAGAACGCCCCTGAGCGAGCTTCTTCGGGTGCTGCCGCGGTACGTCATTATGAAACAGAAGGTCTCCGTTCCCCCGGACAGACGTAAGGAAGCGCTTGGTCACGTTGAATCCCTGGCGAAGCAACTGGGCGCGGAGACGGATACGTGCGACGGTGTCAAACTCATCCTGCCCGACCGTTGGCTTCACGTGCGCCCCTCCAACACCGAACCCGTGCTGCGGATCATCACCGAAGCCCCCACGGAAGCGGATGCGCTCGCGCTGTGCGAGCAGGCGCACGAGGCAATGTCTTGTGGGTGACGATTGCGTCAGTTGACGTACTGAATGGGGGACGCTACCTTCCCGGTAGGGTCACATCACTCGGAACCGCGCCGGGCAACGCTCCGGCAAGGTGCCGGAGGGTCCCGACCGTCCACCGAACGGAAAGGGAGCAGAGCAATGCATGTCAACATCACTGCTCGCCACTGTGAACTGAGCCAGGGATTTCGGGACCGAATCACGCAAGAGGCCGAGTCGCTCAGGAAGATCTGGGATCGCATCAACAGCGCGGAAGTTGTATTGTCGGAAGATGCAGGTGTTCAGCGAGCGGATGTGACTATTCGCCTCAGTCAGCACGTGTTCAACGCGAAAGGGCAAGGCGCTTCTCACCAGCAGGCATTTGGCATTGCCCTTGAGAAGGCAGAGCGCCAGCTTCGGAAATACAAGGGTAAACTCGTAGGACGCAGGAACGGGCATCCCAAGGAGACGAGCCCTGCCAGCTAAGGTTCAGGAGCCGATTTCCTTCGGCATCAGCGTAGACGAACTGGTCAGGCAACATCACCGGCGCTTGCAGGTGGAATACGTCGCAGGACAGTCCGGCGGATGGCGACGGATCTCCTCGGCGGAGACCTTGCGCCCGTCGCTGGCGCTGACGGGGTTTGTGGACCTGTATGCGTTCGATCGGGTACAGATCCTTGGGAATACCGAGCTCTTGTACCTCAGCACCATCGGTTCCGACGGGCGCAGGAAAGCCCTGAACATCATCTTCCAGTTCGACCTGCCATGCGTCATCGTCACAAACGGTCTCAGAAACATCTTCCCAGAACTCACTGAACTGGCGGAGGAGCGCGAGATCCCGCTCTTGAGGACCGAGCTCAGCACCGCCCGGTTTATACACCAGTACGTCGCGTGCCTGGACGACCACTTCGCGCCGCAGACAGCGGTGCATGGGACGATGGTCGATGTGTACGGCGTCGGCCTGCTCTTCACCGGTCGGTCCGGCATCGGCAAAAGCGAGATCGCGCTTGACCTTGTAGAGCGCGGACACCGACTCGTTGCCGACGATGTGGTGCATCTCAAGCGGCAGCGCGGCATCCTGATTGCCGAAGGAAGTCCGTTGCTCGGGCATAGTATGGAAATCCGCGGCATCGGGATCATCGATGTCGAGCGGCTGTTCGGCATCCGTGCGATCAGGAAGGTCAAGCGGGTCGAGGTCGAGGTGCGCTTGGAGCAGTGGGACGGTTCCGAGGAGTACGAACGGACCGGCCTCGGCCAAGACCGGACCAGCATCCTCGGTGTCGAGATACCCCGCGTCTCGCTGCCAATCTACCCCGGCAAGAACGTGACCGTGATCGCCGAGACCATCGCCATGACGCACCTACTGAAGCTCCGTGGGTACGATCCGGCCAAGGAGCTGGAGGGCAAGCTCGCCGTGGCGCTTCAACACCCCAATGAAACGCTGTCCAGCACCGCAACCATTGACGACCCAGATGCGCCATGATCGGCCTCATCCTCATCTGCCACGGGAAGCTTGCGGAAACGTTTCTCAAGACGGCTGAGGAAATCGTCGGGCCGATCGAGGGAGTCCGCTGCATCAGCAATCACGGGAAGTCGCTCGCAGTGGTCCGTGAGGAGACGGAGCGGGCGTTGGAGGGTTTCGTTGGAGCGGAGGGTGTGCTCATCATGGCCGATCTGTTCGGATCGAGCTGCTGGCGGTGCGGACTCGGGGAACTCCTCGTGAAGCCAAGCCGGACCGACACGGTCGCCGTGATCACCGGGGTCAACCTCGGCATGCTTCTTTCCTTCAGCCAGAAGCGGAACACAATGGGGTTCAGAGACCTCACTGCCGCTCTGGTCGAAGACGGAAGACGCGGCATCAGCGGCCCTACGTTCTCCTCAGAGGTGCGCCGGTGATCCTCCTCGTCCGGGTCGACGAACGGCTGATTCACGGACAGGTCGTCGTCGGATGGCATGGCGTTCTGAACGCGACGGTGTTCGTCGTCGTGGACGACGGCATCGTTTCCACGGATTGGGAGCGTGAGCTCGTCGTGGCCGGTGTGCCGGAGGGCACGCGGGGGGAAGTGCACCCCGTGTCCGAGGCGGTGAGAGCATGGGAAAGCTGGCACTCCGACGCCGAACGGCGGATCGTTCTCTTCCAGGATTTCCATCCCGTGGCTGCGCTCGTAGATGCCGGTGTGACCCTTCCAGAGGTGAACGTTGGTGGCCTACACCAACGGCGCGGGCGCCGCGAGTTTCTGTCGTACGTCTATCTCGACGAAGAGGAGGTCGCCGTGTGCGTGCGCCTGTGCGCCGCCGGGGTCCGCCTTGAAGCGAGGAATGTTCCCAGCGCAGGCGGTGTGGACCTTTGCCGCCGATTGCCCGCCCGAGAGCGGAAATCGTCATGCTGAAACGCGAACGCCACGAGATCCAAGTCGGTACTGTCTTCATCGCAACGCTCATCTTCCTCGTTATCGCTCTCCTGTGGGCGAAACGGTATCGGCCTCAGCAGTCACAGATGGTCATCCAGGCGAGCTTTCCGACGGTGGCCGGTCTCGGAAAGGGCGACGAGGTGCTCGTGGCGGGCTTGCGGATGGGGATCGTAACCGATCTGGAGCTCCGGAAGGGGGATGTGCTGGTCACGGCGACCCTGAACAGAAGGGTGCAGATGTACGAAGGATACGAGCTCCGCGTTGTGGCGCTGACGTTCACCGGCGAAATGGGGCTTTTGATCAATCCGGGCACGGGAGCACCCCTGCGGGAGCCACTCCCGGAGTTGCGGGGTATCCCACCCCTTGAACTGAGCGATGTGGTCGAGCCTGGGCTCCAGACGCTCAGCAGTCTGCGGACCGTTGCCGATACGCTCACCTGGGCACTGCCGGCCATCGTCCGACGGACCAGCGTTACGCTTGACCGTCTCGACCGGGTGCTTTCCGAGGTGGAGCAAGGGGTGACGACTGACAGGACCGCCCTGCGAGGGTCTCTGATCCAACTCCGTGCGACACTCGCATCGACAGGGCAACTCGTCTCCACACTTGAAACCCGTCTCGATACGAGCCTCACCGCTGCCGACGAGACGTTTGCCTCCCTCAAAGCGACGTCCGATACCCTCCGCAACGTGTTGGCAGCCCTCGACACCTCAGGGGGAAGCCTCGGACGGCTGATCCACGAACCGCGTCTCTACGACGAGGTGCGCAAGGCGACGGCGCATCTCGATTCCGCAGCGACGAGCATCGACTCGCTTGCGCGGGATGTCAAACGCAATCCCCGGAGATATCTACGCTTCAGCCTTTTCTGATGTCCTGCCCTGCCCCGTTCTCACCAGGCATCCGAGGCCAGATCGTTCTGCGCGCGTGCGGATGTCGTACGGTCTCAACGACCTGATCTTCGCGCGCGACGGGGAGCGTGTCCGACGAGTCACCCCGCACATGGGAGCCGCTATGCTGCCTAGCGTTCTCGGGCACGCTCTGGGCATTCTCTGGTGTTTTGTTGCCTTGGAGGCCCCCGCCGCTACCCGGGAGATCACCTTTGGTCCCGGTGGGCGGATCGCCGGGCAACTGGACAAACCGACCGGCGACGGCCCATTCCCCCTGGTGATCCTGATCGCGGCTGGTGGCAACCTCGACCGAAACGGTTCCTCCCTCCAACTCGAAGCGTTCAGAGACATCTACGTGCCGCTCGTGAAGATCGCGACCGACGCGGGTTGGGCCATCTTCCGCTATGATCGGCAGGGGACGGGCAACTCGCGCCCGTCAAACCGCAACGAGATCATTGACGCGCTTGACGCGGTGATCGTTGCACGAGAACTGCCCGACGTGGATCGCGACCGCGTCGTTATCATCGCCCATGCCTCCGGCACGGAGATGCTCCAGCGAGGATATGACTTCTTTGAGGAGACGATTGGTTTCCGCGCCCTTAGGGGTGTGGTGCTCCTGTCGAGCACGGTCAGCTCGCAGGCCGCCGGGCGCATGGCTGGAAACCTGCTCGTCATCATCGGCCAGTCCGACGAGGCGGAGGAGTCCGCCATCAGCAGCGCTGCGGTGAGCGTTCATCGGAGGAATTATCCCGACCGAGCAGCGGAGGCCATGGTCATCACGGACGCGGACCACGTGCTGTGCGACACGACGCTGGAAGGCTGGCGCGGCTGGGTGGGAACGCCCGGTTCGTGCCAAATTCCGCGCGAGGTGTACGACGCCGTGGACCGATTTCTGCGGGAGGTGCGTTCGCCCTCGGGCGGAAGGCGGTAATCGGGGGGTTCGCGGAGGGAATGTTCCGGCCGTGCTTGGTGAAATCGCCGAGGAAACGCAAAAGCCTGCCATCGCTGCCGATAGCACGGCCAGGCGCCGCGCTTGCAGGCTGGCCCGAAAGGTCCTCGGAAGGCCAAGATGGTCAAGGCCAATGTCAGGAAGCATCACTTTCTTATCGAGCGTGGGACATACAGTGACTCCTGTACCGAAGCGGAGTCCAAGCTGATCACTATCTTGTTTACTGCATCACGGAAGCAAAAGATCGCCAGTTCATATTTCCTTTGGCTCGTGTCTATACCCGGCATTGTTCCACGTTCGTTTGATGAGACGAGGACCGAGTCTTCCCAGACAATCCGGTGAGACGCCGTGCTAAGGAGCCGAACCCTTAGCTGGCTGCTGCGTTCAATGCGGCGCTCATGCAGAGATTCCAGATACGCCCCCAAGACCAAACCGGGGCCGTACCAGACGATAAAATAGGTGATTGGTCCTGTTTTGGCACAAGATCACAGAGGTAACGGACGACGTAAGTGAAGATGTCGTCCTGGCGATGGTTGTAGCGGAACTCCATCTCCTTGAGGTAGAAGGGGAAGTTGGGTGGAGCG
>Ga0315282_10000701_pt1 | contig 65953 bp, 68 predicted proteins | sample YL17G07_20_MG_FD_203693 | JGI IMG/M metagenome (GOLD analysis project Ga0315282, IMG submission 203693) | Sediment microbial communities from Yellowstone Lake, YNP, Wyoming, USA - YL17G07_20 | ecosystem: Environmental > Aquatic > Freshwater > Lake > Sediment | place: USA: Wyoming | collected...
GTGTCACCCCCTAGGCGGTAAATGGACTACTGCCTAGGGGGACGTTATCATTATAGGGAGTAGAAAAAGAAGCATGCGATTCATCCGCAACCTTCCGGTTGCGGAATTCTCGCAGATTTTATTAAATCTTAATAGAACTTAGATTAATGAGAGCGGTGCCTCATTTTTAGAAAGTAAAAAGACCATTATTCAGTATCTAAAAGCAGCCCTAGCTATCCTCCCTTCTTATGAGCTGATTCGATTCCACTGCAAGGTTCACCGCTCTGTCCTTGGCCTCTTGGAATTTGAGCTTGAGTAGCCTTTTTCCTTTGAAAAGTTTATCGCGGATCACCTCGCCCAGCTGGTCGTCCATTTTAACCGTCAGGATAATAGAGCCCTCAGCGAGCGTGGTGTCCTTTAAAAGCCCGTCCTTGTCCCCGTCTACTATCCCTATTATCGGGATCCTGTACCTCGACAAGATCTCCCCCGCGATGGTAGTCGTATCATCCCCTATGGTTACTGCACCGGTTATCCCTCTCCTTATCTCCCCGTAGACGGCCGCACCCGAGCGGCTTGCCACGTCGTGCTCTATGAATGCAATGAGGTCTCCCTTTGGGGTGGGAACATGATACCGAGGCTTAAATTCGGTCCTCCTTAGGGAGTTCGTGGTGTCCAACTTGGCCCCGAATAAGTCAATCTTCCCCCATCTGCTCAGCTTAACAAGCCCCTGTTCCTTAAACTTGACACCATCCCCGCCCACAATCTTTCCATCGGACTCCTTGAGTATCACCTCCTCTGAAGTGGCTCGCCCTACAACTGTCCCATTGATAAGGACGAAGTCCCCCGGGTCGGCGGCTAATACCTTCCTATACTTGATGCCGTCTTTGATCCATTCGGTCTTCCCATAATCAGGGGGTGGGGTCAACTTGAATCCCAATTTTTTTGCCAGTTTGGCGCTCAGATCGCTTTTTGCACACCAATCAATCACCACCCCGTTCTTGGCTTCAACCTCGACTAGTGGGATGTTTGGATGGTTCAATTTCTTGACCAAGTGCCAGCAGAACGCGTGTGACTTGAGGGGATTATCAGAATACGTCGCCATGACTATGGAATTGCATTTCTTCATCATCTCAGCCAAACACTCGCTGGTCGGCCTTAAGTCGCATTTGATCTGATTACCCATGTGGCTATCTAACACGGCCAAAATGCCCATGGTTCCACTAAGCCTGGCATCGACCGTACCAAAACCGCTCAATATTTGTAGGATTTTCCTCGCCCAGCCCGAATCTATTACCTCCGGCCTGTGGAAGGTTACACCCACCCTCATACTTCTACACCCAGCCCATTAACAAGAAGGTTCACAGGGTCTATAAATTTGAGGTTTTAGAGCGCCCCCTCCGCCCACCGCCAGGAGGGGGGTTCAGGTTCGTTGAGGTGATCGAGGAGGTACCGCTGCTTTTCTACACCACTGATGCTATCATAGCGCTCGGCCTCGCAGGCAACAAAGGACTCCCTGTGAGGGAGTTGGCGACGCTCTTCAAGAAGGAGGAGGTGAGCGGCGCCGGCCCGAGCGAGAAGGCAAGGTATGTACTGACGGAGAACGGATGGTGGATCTTCAGGCTCATCCCCTCGTACAGCATTCAGTATACGTCGCTGGGTTTTAGGCTGTTAATGGTGATTACAGCACCCGTGCACCCGAGGCAACTGTTCCCGAGAATAGCACTGACCATCGCGCTCGGTTCAATCATCAGCCTCTTCAGTTTCACCGTACCGGCACTGTTTCCGTTTGTCGCTGCGCGGATCTCCTTCCTTGTATTCATAGGGGGCGTGCTCACCTTCGATATGCTCAGGGCGGATCTGGCGGAGTGGCGGGAAGGGCTCTCCGGACGCCATAATATTTTACGAAAGAGTGGAAGGTTGAATGTTTTAAAGTTTATTTATTAATTCGTTAAAATCCCTTGCGAGTTGCTTCAGTTGATCCTTGATCCAGCTCCTCTTGATCTCCAGCAGGGCCATGAGCAACCTGGCGGTAATGTCGTCGTTTGGGTAGCTCTTCTTGTCGGATGCTAGGTACCGGTACAGAGCCGGCCGTGAGATCTTGGTTACCTTGGAAGTTTTATAGATGGACCCGTATACCTCGAGCAGGGTCTTCAGAAGGGAGATCCTTTGTTCGTTGGGTATGTACTGCGCGATTAACCGAACCACTTCAAGGCTCTCTTTGGACATGGAAGATCAGAAAAACTATGGAGGACCTATTATAAGAAGGTGACCCCAAGGCTTCTTTTGGACTTGGGGTTCTTATTTCTCCAAGCTGGAGCCTATAACATTAAATTTTTAAGAGTTAATTCTCAAATATTTTAGACTGCAATCTATTTATAGAAATTAATCCTACTAGATAACTACACTATTTATTTTATAGGAAGTAAATAACATTAAATGATATACACTTCCTAGCGAAAAGATGGGGTCTGAGGGTTGTCATGGCCTTCTAAGGTGCTAGTGTATCCTTATTTAAATCTTCTTATATTTTTTTTATATAATTATGTAAAATTAACCTCCACTGGAAATTTTCATAATAATTTAATAGTTGGCCTAAAATTGACCTAATCTACCCACAGGTAGCTGGTAATCATGATCCATCGTGCCAGAGAGTTTTTAGGGGTCTCACCCTTCAATTCTATGTAATAGGTATGTTACAATTAATCCGGCAGAAACGCGTGTTTCTGGGAGCGAGGCAGCCTACTTTAAAGCCTATTTTATGTAACTACCCTGTTACAACTCACCATCAAACACCGTCAAAATAGTTCATTAACTAATACTCTATTTAGGGCTCACAAAATCACCATGAAATCCAATATATAAGCTTTACTATCATCAACGGTATTTTTCATGGTGCATCATCGTTTTTGATGATACATTGACATCATCAATGTTAGAGCTTTTTATGTAAAAAAATCTAGCTGCTTTTCCTTTGCGTTCATAATAGTGACTTTATCTTAGTTCATTCACCAATGAATCATCATAAATTAACATCAAAGGTCCTGTAAAGGCCGTCATAGCGGCACTGTGACTATATCATGGCGCATGTTGTTTTTAAGGTTTTCGTAATTCACCCCTTCACTTCCACTCCAACACCGTGAATCACTTGATTTGCCATGTAATTCACTGTGAAACTGCTATAAATAACTTAGAAAAACAAAATAAGTGCAAATCTTCCTTTTTTAACCATAATTATAATCAAATTTAGCTTTCTTAATAACGTTATGTGAGCCACAATACGCTCATATACTGGTGAAACAGTAGAGGATACAAACCGCTCACTCAGTGATCCGTATGAAGAAGTTGAAAATAGAGTTCTGTGATGGGAATGGCGAACAGGTCACAGTAGCCATGAGTGGGTCGGTCTCCAAGGAACGTATCTATCAGATCATCAACCTCTTTGATACCAAGGATGATCATAAGACACTGGCAGCAAGCTATGTCACAAAGACGGCTATGGCCAAGATCCTTGATTTGATAAAGTCCCAACTAAGTAAATCATGGTTCACGAGCAAAGACCTCTCATTGATGTATATGGAACAATATCACGAATCAATAAAGTCCAGTACGGTATCCACATACCTCACAAGACTCTATAACAATGGCTATCTTGAGCGTAATGGTAACAGGTCATGTTGGCAATACCGTGTCGTAACAACGATCTCTACCAAAAACGTTGAGAACATCATCAGAGACCTTAACCAAAAATAATGTGACTCTTTTAACTTGTCACAGGCTTCCAGTCACAATCCTCTATCTAGGATGGAGGCCCTGACGTTTGAGTCGCTCCAGTCGTCTGACTTAACACAAGTTTCTTGATATCTTCAGGAACAACATACATGTAAGGCCAGGTCGTCTCATCTCTAATGATCTTTTTCTCATCAGCGAGCTTCTTAAGGGTCCTAGCAATGTGCTCTCTGGCTTTCCCGACGGTCCGTGCAATGGGTGTGGCGCTCTTCGTGCCAGGGTTGTTGATGAGATACTTAATGATGGCCACTTCTGTCTGGTTAAGTCCTTCCTTCCTCTCCAAGGACCTTGCAGCTTGCGGTTGTATTGGTTGTGATATTGATATCTGCGGCGCTGGCGCCTCTACCTCTATCCTAGGTGGCTGTACTTCCGGTGTTATTACAGGAGTTCTTATTATCTCTGGAGTAATTGGTGGTTTGGTAACATACCCTATCGTTCTTTCAACAGAAATTTCTTGCAGTTTATCATGAACTCTCTGGAGATCCAGCCTCAGCCGGCTTACATCCGACTCTAAAAACGTTATATACTCTTCAATACGCCTTAATCTTTCCACCAAGTCGCGTCTTACCAGTGCCAATTCGACCTTGAGCTCTTCAACGACCCGGTCGCTCCTATCTTGAAGACCCAACTTTGGCACCTTTTCCGTTTTTTAATATTAATTATGATGTTTGATGTTTTAAGGTTTTTGGTTGTGAGTGACTATAAATCACTCACTTTTATCTAGGATCACCATATTCTCTCACATATTGTGATTATTAATCACAATAAACTCACAGTCACATTATTTGCTTAGCTATAAGATCGATTTTCGTGATAATTCCGACCATGCGCCCATGTTCATTCACTAGGACGGCAGGGCTTCCCATTGATAATAACTTTGATACTTCGTCAAGGTCCATCTCAATGCTCACAACGGGGAAAGGCTCTTCCAATAAGTATGATATTGACATATTTAATAACTCTTTAAAGTTTTCATCTTTGAGTCTCTTGAGTATGGTTTCTTCCCTTACGCTACCGACTACATCATCTCCCTTCATAACCGGTAGCTGTGAGATTCCGTTCTTCCACATCACTTCGACTGCCTTACCGACGGTTTCCTCAGTATCTACCGTGATGACTGGTTGATGCATGATGTTCCTCAACGTGAACTTGGTCTCGGTGACTTCATTCAGGACCTTCAAAATTTTCCTCAGAGTCGACACGCGGGGATCAACGTCTCCAGACTCTATCCTTGCCACCAATGCCTGGCTTATGCCGGCCCTTGTTGACAACTCCTTCTGTGTGAGGTGTGCCCTCTTCCGCAAGACCCTTAATTCTTGAGGAGTTGGTGGTAATCCAACCATTTATATTGAGCCTCGGTTGATCTATATTATTCTGGATAATATTTAGCTTATGGTGACTGATGGAAATGCAGAAGCGTGCTCACATCTTCGCGCGGGGCCTCGTGCAGGGTGTAGGCTTCCGACCTTTCATTTACACGATAGCCGTCGCTAATGGTCTGGAAGGCTACGTTCTGAACTTGGGAGATGCTGGCGTTGAGATCTTGGTGGAAGGCGACGAGGCGAAATTGAAGAAGTTCATTGCCGAGATTCGTGAGAAGAAGCCATCTGTTGCCAGAGTTGATGCGCTCGATGTAACGTGGGAAGCGCCGACCGGGGGATTTGACAAATTCACGATAATGGAGAGCAATGAAAAACGTTTGACTGTAAGATCTGTGATACCGACCGATCTAGGCATCTGTGACTTATGTATCACAGATATCTACCGCAAGAGCCGCTGGCATAGCTACTCCTTCACATCATGTGCACAGTGTGGACCGCGGTTCACAATGATTCGCAAGCTTCCATACGACAGGGAGAACACCTCCATGGCGGACTTCCCTTTCTGCCCCCACTGCCATGCCGAGTACGACAATCCGATGGATCGGCGCTATGATGCGCAAGGCATCACATGCCCAATATGCGGTCCAAGACACACGCTGATCGACAAAACTGGAGAACAGCTCACAGGTGAACCACTGAGCGAAGCTGCGAAGCTCTTGTCCGAAGGTTACATAGTCGCCGTGAAGGGGATCGGTGGCTTTCATGTGGCTGTGGATGCCAGCAACGAATCTGCAGTAATGGAGCTCAGGAAGAGGAGAAGGCGTCCGGCCCAGCCGTTTGCTGTGATGTCCCGTTCTATCCAGAAGATAAAGAACTTTGGAATCGTTTCATGCCAGGAAGAGGATCTATTAAAGAGCGTCTACCGTCCCATCATAATCCTCCAGAAGTCATCACCGTGCTCACTCGCGGACTCGGTCTCTCCCGGCCTGGACTCGATCGGTGTCATGCTCCCTTACACTGGCATTCATCTCCTCCTCCTTGACAATTTTGCAAAAGATGCCTTAGTCATGACTAGCGGTAATTACCCTGGCAAGCCAATATCAACGGATAATAAGCAGGCCCTAAAGGAACTTAGAAACATTGCAGATTTCTTCCTAATGCATAACAGAACTATCGTTAATCGCTGTGATGACTCAGTTATCAAAGTTGTAGAGGGGGTGCCGATGTTTTTGAGGAAGTCTAGGGGCTATGCTCCTTCCTATCTCGCAATGCCTTGGAACGTCGGAAAGAATGGTTTGATGGCTGTGGGTGGCGAGTTTAATGTAACCGGCTCGGTCTTCCTGCAGGATCGCATCGTTACGACGCAACATATAGGGGACATTAGTGAGCCAGAAACGTTGGATTATCTGAAAAACGCTCTGAACTTCATAACTAAAATTTATAATATGTCCGACTTCTCATGCATTGCCCATGATCTCAATCCCTCTTTCCTGACGACGAGGTACGCAAAAGAGCTCGCGGATCTCCATAAAGCCCAAACGATCCCGGTTCAGCACCATCACGCCCACCTTGCTTCCCTCATGGCAGACAACTCACTACCCCGCGAAGCCTCTATAGTCTGCATCGCGATAGACGGGGTGGGCTACGGGACGGACGGTATGGCATGGGGAGGGGAGATACTCCTTGGTGGATACTCCAATTTTGATAGAGTCGCGCATCTCCAGTACCAGCCGATGCCAGGAGGAGACCTCTGTGCGTACTATCCGGCAAGGTTTCTTGCTTCAATTCTATCGACAGTTATGAGCGATTCTGAAATCTCAGCCCTTTTTGAGGGGGCATATTCCCGTTATTTACGACACGGAATGGACGAACTAGATGTTATATTGAAGCAATCAAGGAATAACGACGCTTTAAAGACCTCAAGCATGGGCCGTCTTCTCGACGCTATCGCCACTTTGATGAATGTTTGTGCCCTGAGGACATATGAGGGGGAGCCTCCCATGCGTCTTGAGGGGGTGGCAAGGCGTGGAAAGCCTGGCAGAGTCACCCTCCGCCTTCCGTTTTCGAAGAAAAATGGAAAATACATCATCGATACTTCAGATTTTATGTTGTCGTTGCTCGAGAACATCCAAAATAAGAGAGAAGATATCACATTCGAGGCTCACCGTGTTTTGGGCGTCACACTGGCAGAGCTGGCTTGCATGATAAGTGATGAAAACAGGGTCCCAGCCATCGGTCTAACCGGTGGTTCCGCTGTCAATACGCTATTATTCAGGCATATTAAGAAGACAGTCGAAAGAAATAACAAACAATTCTTGTTCTATAAAACCATCCCATGTGGGGACGGGGGCATATCCACGGGTCAAGCTGCCGTCGCGGCCACTTTCCGGTAGACTGTGACTGCGTCGCGCATCACACTGTGATTATAGATCATGTCTAGAATCGCAAACTATCATCACTGTCATTAATTTGTTGATTAAAGCCCTTAAACGGTGCTGCCAAAACCTCGGCTCCCATGGTAATCTCGTACAAACCAATGGTTATTATGCACGAACTATTCATCAAAACCATGTTGACGCTCTACATCGGTTGCACAACCATAAAATTACCATTGTTGTCGGATCATGGGCTGATGGTAATCCGATGAAAAACCATAATTTGACATGGACATCGTGATATTGAGTTTCCCATGAAGAAACTCTGTGATAATTACCTTACTACGGCATAAACCACGATGCCGGCCACGATTAACGCCGCTATCAGCACCATGATTTTCCTTTTCGCCGCTTTGATAGTTTCATGGGTAATCTGCCAGAGGTCCTCTATGCCTTTATCCCCAAGGAGGTATACATCCTCCACCTTTCTTTTAGAAAACTTCACCAAACACTCGGCTTTTTTAGAGTCTGCTTCCTTTACGGTTTCTAGGATCTTTTCGATTAAAACCCCTTCTGGTATGGCTTTACCAAGTGGAGCGTACCCCTCCCCTGCCTTTAGGGCCACAACAATGTGTGTATCTGTCGTGGTAACCTCTACCGGGTCAAAGCCAGCCTTCCTTAATACCGATTGAATCTTCTCTCTGAGCCCGACGACCATGTTATTACCATCAAGGGCGACATAAGCCGCCTTCTGCCCGTCAACCTCGGTGACTAGCGCCATGATTCCCGCGTCCCCTATGCCCTCCCCCTTCGAATAGTGTTCGACCTTGGCGTTCGCAAAGCCTGCAAGTACCTTGGATTCTCCCCTTCTACCTGCTTCCAGAAGCGCTTCCACCATCGCCTCAACGAGATCTCTCTCATCCTGTTCGCTGAACTCCGTATAGGCCGTGTCCATCACGTTATGGGCATCCACCACAACACCATCAGAGTACCCATTTTCCAGTATTTTTTCCATGCAAAGTTCGTGTATGTGGTCTGGCAGATCCTCGGTCGGTAATGGTGATCTTGTAATCACAACTAATGGTGTTTTATCGAAAATCTGGCAGGTTACTGTGACGGCACCCCTCTTTCTCACCATGGCCTGCGTGGCTGTTGGTACGCCTCCATCCCCTTCGGCCGATAAAATCCTCTGAATAACCCGCTCACAGTCCTTCGCCAGCACCAAATCCTTCTCATGCGTCGTCGGCGTATGGAAGACCATCGGCATCACTTGCTTGTCCAAGAAGGTTTGAGCTATCCGCGTTGGCAGAGTGCTGCTCCCCAAGTCCCTGAAGGGTCCTGGGTGTATCATGGGTGCCACAACTACCCCCTTCGTTCCACCACCGCTGAAGCTTAGGGTCCTCACCTCAACATCACCGCGTACGGCCAGAATCTTGAGCATCTTCTCCAAAAGCCCCGTCCTGTCAAGCATAAGGGCGTCGATGAAGGCCCTAAACAGCGCGAGGCTCCCGTAGCCTAGGATCTCCTTGCCCACGTTCTCTATCGAGGAGTAATACCATCTCCCGAGTGCATACGAAATAATCGCCATTAGTATAAAAACCATCGAATATGTAAAAATGTTTATTATGGAAATAAACCCTAACATATATATTAATATTGAATGTATTATCAAAATTGTTACTGGCTGAAGTAAACTCGAGATGAAAAGCCATTTTTGCCTCAGTTCCGTGGTTACCCCTAGGACTATGTACCCATAAGCCACTATAATGCCACATGCAATAAAATAGGTCCGCTCAAGGATCGTCGGGTCTGCAAGGACTCTAGAGGCAATTGCCGAGGCTATCAGGCCAAGTCCGATGAGGGCTATACCGAAGCCGGTAAGGGCTGAGGTCCTCCTAAAGGTCAGGATGCCATTCCCGATAACCTTGTGGATCATAAACGTGCAGAGCAGGCTGCCGAACGCAAGGGAGACAAAACCATCAAATATGCCGAAGAGAGGTCCTTGGGGGCCTGGCGTAATGGCATAGGCTATCAATCCAATGACAGTACCAAGTAAGAACAACTCGGCGACGAGAACTCCCTTGCTTGGCAAGCTGAACAGGTTGCTGTACTTCTTGGCGAGCTTGTCGGCAGATGCCACTAACTCCCATCTCAGTATCATCAATACGGCGAAAAGTTAAAAACTTATGCGGTGGTAACCATTTTAAACCCCCTATCTCCTTCATAGTGATAGGTGCACTCAGTGGTCCGCATATCCTGGGAAAGCGGTGTTGTCGTGAAGACTGAAAGCTCCAAATTAATCTTGGATCCCATCAACCACATCGGCTCAGCCAACTGCGCCTTCATCTCCCATGCCCACAGGGACCATACCGGCGCCTTCATTGACACCAAGAAAACCAAGTATTCCACCAAGGAAACCATCGCCATCTTCGAGGCAATAACCGAAAAAAAGGTCAGAAACGCCGTACCATGCGCCTATGGTAAACCACTGAAACTCCATCAGAGTGAGCTAAAGATCATCAACTCCGGCCACGTTTTTGGCTCAGGTTCCCTCCTCCTAAACGAGAAGGGTGTGACATTCCTGTACACAGGGGACTTCAACTTTACCGACACCCTGACCCAGAAGGCGATAACCCCCCAGGAATGCGACATTATGGTAGTAGAAACCACGTATGGAAGACCCAACTTTTTATTTCCCTCAAGGGAGGAGGTCTACGACAGTATAGTCAATTGGGCAGCCAAGACGATAATGGATGGGGATCTCCCGTGCATCCTCGCTTATCCGGTGGGCAAGGCTCAGGAGGTTACCAAGCTCTTCAACCTCTACACATCAATTCCCGTGGTCACCCACCCCTCCATTACCAGGACAAACTCGACGGTAAACGCCTTCGGCGGGGATCTTACCTATTATGACCTCTCGAGGGAGGGGGAGGAGCTCATCAGGAGCAAGAGCTGCGTCTGCCTCTTCCCGACGTCGTACCATCCGAGGACTCTGAAGATGGTCTATCGGGATGCCCGGGTGGCAATCGTGACAGGCTGGGCCATGAGCTTTGGGAAGCGTAGCGCTGATGATGCGTTCGTCCTGAGCAGTCATGCTGATTATGGCCAGTTGATGGGTTTCGTAAAGGCATGCGCGCCTAAAAAAGTCTTCACGATTCATGGCTACGCTGAGGACTTTGCAAATAAACTCAAAAGAGAAGGTATAGAGGCCAAGCCTCTCTACTGACTTAAAGTCCGGTCAACACATGCGCCAAAATAACCGTGACCATCACCATGACCGATCCTACCACAACATATGTCGGCTTTATCTTAATCCCGTGGGTTTCATCTTCGAAGAAGCGAATTAGTCCTGCGCCGGTCATTGGCATTGGTGCCTCTTTCTTCTTATCGCTCTTTGGCATACCACTCACCTATTGACCTCTTGCAATGAAGAGGACTCCTCTTTTAAGCATTATGTATATTACCTTCTTTATACTATATTATTAGCGCAATTTAAAGGAGGACTATTTATGGTCAATTCAATTTCAAGCGGCAGAGACGCTTACAGTCGTGTCTTGATGAGCTTGGAGAGCCATCACGAGATGGTGAAGAAGTCCTTGCCCCTGATCGCTAGCGAGAACGCTCCAAGCCCGGCGGTTAGGGAGGCTATGGCAAGCGACTTCGGAAACAGGTATGCTGAAGGATGGGTGGGTGAAAGGGTCTACGCCGGCTGTAAGTACCTTGACGAAGTCGAGGCGGTAGCCATAGAACTTGGCAAAAAACTGTTCCACGCAGAGTTTATTGATGTAAGGCCCGTATCCGGGGTATTTGCAAACTTGGCAGCGTACTCGGTCTTCGCAAACCCTGGCGATGTAATGCTCTCTTGTACGATCCCCACAGGCGGTCACATAAGCCACTCGAAGAAGTCTCTAGGAGGGACTGCTGGGGCAATAAGGGACTTAGACGTCTACAATTATCCTTTCGACGAGGAGAACTTCGCGATAGACATCGATAAGACGGCGCAGCTTGTAAGGGATCTCAAGGAACAAGGAAAGCCCCCGAAGATATTCATGTTGGGCGCAAGCGTCTTCCTATTCCCACACCCAGTTAAAGAGATGGTCGAACTGGCAAAGACCTATGATGCCAAGGTAATCTACGACGGCGCCCACGTGGCTGGCTTGATAGCAGGCGGCATATTCCAGGATCCTATAGGCGATGGAGCGGATGCCTTTACAATGAGTACCCACAAGACTCTAGCCGGTCCGCAACATGGCGCAATCACCTCGTGGTTGAAGTATGCAGAACCAATAAAGCGTGCAATATTCCCTGGGCTCTCCAGCAATCACCATCTTCACGCAGTGGCAGGGGTTGCAATTGCATTCGCTGAGGCTTTAGAGTTTTACCCGGAGTACGCAAGGAACATCGTGATAAACTCCAAGACACTGGCCCAGGCGCTCTATGAACGTGGGATCAACGTCCTCTACGAGAAGAAGGGTTTCACAGAGTCGCACATGATGATAATTGACGTTACAAAGTACGGAAACGGCTTCGAGATAGAAAAGAGGCTAGAGAAAGCCAACATAATTGTGAACAGAAACCTCCTGCCGTACGATAAGCGGATGGGTAGGGACTACAAGGCGCCCGGCGGAATCAGGATTGGCACCCAAGAGCTCACCCACCTCGGGATGAACAAGTCCCATATGGTGGAAGTAGCCGAACTCATAAAGAAGGTGATAGTCGACAACGAGGATCCCGCGAAGGTAAAGGCGGAGATCGCTGAACTACGCAAGGATTTCCAAAAAGTGAAATACTGCTTCTCCTCGGTGCATGATGCCTACGAGTATGTAAAGATAAGGTAGTTGGTTAACCGATGGAACTAAAAAATGCCCAGCAACTGATGCTAAGGCTCTACGGCGAGCGTGATAGAAGGCGTGGTGCAGAGGGCACCTTTATGTGGCTGGTCGAGGAGATAGGAGAACTGTCTGAAGCTGTGCGTAAGAGAGACATCTCTAATATACGGGAGGAGTTTGCCGACGTTCTGGCATGGCTCCTCTCTCTGGCTAACGTGCTGGACGTAGATATCAGCGAGTCCTTCAAGGAGAAGTACGACTCAGTCTGCCCGAGCTGTAAGAAGGCACCCTGTATTTGCGATAAATGAGGTGATAAAAATGGCAACAGTAAAAGATCTGATGAACCCTAAGGTGTTCTACGCGGAGGTGCCAGGCAGCAGAGAGCAGGTCCTCAAGACACTTCAGGAGAAGAAGATCTCTGGCATGCCCGTGGTGAAGAAGGGAACCAAGAACCTTATTGGAATCATAACAAGGGAGGATCTCCTGCGACATTCGGACGAAGAGCAGTTGGCCCTGATCATGAGCACCAACATCGTAACGGTCTCCCCAGAGACCACCTTTGAGGACTGTCTCAAGCTTATGAAAGAGAAACGCTACCGGCGTTTACCAGTCGTTTCAGACAAGGAACTGCAGGGCATAATAACAGTGGGCGACATAGTCCATAAAGTCGTCGCGAGGTCAGGTTCAAGCGCCAAGGTAAAGGACTTCATGAAGCGCACTGTATTCAGTTGCTGGGGCAACACTCCCGTTTATATAGCCAGCAAGATGATGCGTATGGCCAACGAGTACGTTACATTGGTCATCGACAATGAAGAGAACGTAGCAGGCATAGTATCGAACACGAACCTAATCCGCTTGGTTGAGATCAATATAGAGGAGAGCAAATCTGTCCTGAAATCCGGCTCCGAGAGCCAGGAATGGGACTGGGAGACCTCCTCCGTCCTCTACATCACCAAAGGTAAGATAGCCCTTCCAAACATCCCCCTCCACAAGGTAATGTCTGCCCCCTGCATAACTATCAGCGAGACCTCCTCCATAACAGAGTGCGCCACCAAAATGCAGAAGTTCGACATCGATCAGCTGCCAGTAACAAACGTGAAGGATGAAATAATAGGTATGATCTACGACATCGATCTGATAAAATCACTTTGATTCAATGAACTGCCCTAGCTCCATATTCTCCTTCTTCTTCGGCGGGATGAGCGTCCTCAGGCCTTTTTCGATCAGGCTAATCTGTTGATCTATGAAGACTCCCAGCTCGTATTCTTTGCTCAGGGCAAAAGCCGCTTCTAAATACTTGTTTATGTTGCCCTCGTGAACTGTGAGTATCAGGTTGCCGTTGCATTTCATGCAGACCCCCTTTAACGGAACTCTCCTGTATTTCGCTCCGCACTTTGTACACCTGAACGTCTGGGTGGAGAATGCCCTCATGTTCCCCGCCAGGTCTGGTATGAAGTGGTGCTTCAGCAACCTCTCAGCCACGTCCTTGCTGTTCACCGCCCTGATCTTGTTGGCTAGCTGAAGTTGCTTCTTGACCTTGTCCATCATGGTCTTGAGCTTATCGTAGGCGGTGGTCAGAGGCCCCCTATCTATGCCTTGGGTGAATATTACAAAGGAAAAGTTAGTATACTGTTCCGGCTTTCCTAACCTGTTTTTCATAATCTGTATTACCTTTAAAGCTTCTTTTGGTTCTTTGTAATCCTCGCCGAGAGCATAAAACTCCAAGGGCAAGAGCTCAACGGTCTCCATGTTATGGCACTCATCATCGACCTCAGAGGGGTCTATTATGGTTGTCATCACAAGGGGGGCGTCCATCAATCCTCCAATTTTCTCAGGGAGGTATGCCTTGGAGAAATCGATCAGAGCCTCCAAAGCCAGCATAACCGCATCCTCATCACCGTCACAATTTCTTCTCTTTGCGGCGTGCCAGAACGGGTGTGCGTAGCATACAGAGGCCTTTGTAAAGCCGATTATCCTACCGGTAATGCCAGCAGAGGTGTGCGGCGCGAGCCCAATGACCAGATGACCAACAAGATCATCGTGAGTCCTTAGGTTGTAGTAGGGTTCCATTCGATATACCTTGGCGAGCAGTTCATCTGTGTATTTGGAGACCCTGTATAGGTACTTCCCACAAGCCTCAGGCACTATGATGTCCTGAACTTTGAGTTCTACGAGCTGGTTCGGGTCGGTCAAGTCCTTGCCCCTATAATCCTTATCATAGCCAAGCTCCTTCAGCTTCTCTATACTTGTCCTGATCTCAGATGGCTTGAAGTGGGTAAGGGGGGCATTTGTTATATCAAATCGGACCGTCCCGTCCTTGTAGACGAATACCTTATGCTTGCTCCTAAGGATCCCCTTCTCAAGGACTTCTGGGACCTTCGTTGGATTCGAGAGTCCTCTCACACCCTTAACCGTTTGATCCTTCGACAATCCGAACTTACTGAGCAAGTCTTCGTAATTCTCTATTGAGACTAAGCGGTTTTTGTACGGCATCATCTGGGTGCCACACTTCGGGCACAGACCTTGGGCGCTCGCATAAGCGTCACATTTAGGGCAGTTATAGATCTGTACGGTTCTATTCCCGCATTTTCTGCACACATTCTCGTAAGTAATCGCGTTACACGTGGTACACTGCTTAAGTAGTATGGATGCCTCGAAGCTCCCCTTCTTAGCAGCTTTCGTTAGATCCCGTTGAGAACCACCGGCTAGATTCACCGGAAAGAGCATATGGATAGGGGGGCGCATGACCCTCTCCCTCGCCTTTTCCGGCCTCCCCATCCTGGCCCCGATGAAGGACCTGCCCTTAGGCTTGATCTTCATACAGGCGAACTCGCTAAGGAACTTAACAGGGTTGTCTTCCAGTGACCCCTTACTACATTTCGTAGGGGAAAACAGTGCATTGATTATCGGCGCATCCTCAAAGACCACGGCCCCATTAACAAACCTGTGCGGCGCGCCAACCTTCTCCAGGATCTTCTTCGGCACGGGGTTCTTCAGGGGGACCTCAAGCTTCCCTCTCCTCCATCCCTTAAGCGGCTCTCTCAACCATTCCTGCAGGATCATGATCTCCTCTACACTGATATTCTCCCAGAAGTAAGTGTACCTCGGGTGGAGAGGGATGGACAGCAAGTTCGATATGCTTAGTGCCTCTTCAGGAGTCGGTTTCACCACTAAAGGACTTTCGACAAAATCCTGCAGCCTCTCGACCCTTAAATCAAGTTTATCTGCCAAAATATCATAGCGCTTCTCGAATTTTTCATCCATAACCTTTCTGAACTCGGCGGCCCAAATCTCCTCGCAGTAGCCCGCCGGCATCAGCCTGTGGTTGTTCTCGAGAAACTCACCAACGGAAATAACCATGTCGCCCAGGAAAAGGATCTCCTCGACCTCATTTCTGATTTTTTCCGCTGTGGCCTCGTCCTCGATCCTCAATACGTCTCCATTCTTCAATTTAACAATCGGTCCCTCCACGGTATCCACGGGCGTTATGGTCGAGCTCTTGCCGGGCCTCTCCACCCTCAGCTGTGTGCCGACCGCTATGAAACTGTCAAGTATGACCATAGTTGCAGGGTGTATGCCCACCGCCGCCAGACCAGTGTTCCTCGCCCTGCCATAACGCAGCCTGAACCCCCCTGACACCGATGGATGGGCGAATATGGGTCTTCCTCCGACCACATCAACGAGATATTTCATGTCAGGGGAGATCTTTGCCGTGATGTTCTCTTCGTTCTCTTCCTTTTTGACCTTGAGCCAGTCCCAATCAGAGATGCCTACCTTCTCCACTATCTTCTTCAGCTTCGCTGCCTTCCCGTAGACTCCATCGTTTATTACTCTAAGCGCTCCGCCCCTAACACTGTTGGTTTCGATCCTGTCCAGATTCCTATAGACCGATACTTGGTAGTTGTCAGTGGGCGGGCCGGTCACCTCGATCGGTACATACTGAAGTATTCTACGGAGGTCCTCGTCCGTAGGGTGGTATTGAAATCTGGTAACTTTCCTCTCGTACAGCCTTAGCTCTTCGATAAACCTGCCAACCTCTTGCTCAGTGATCTTGTATCTGTCGAGGTGTAGCAGTATCCGTATGTAATCGGCAAAGAGGACGGTTAAAGCCTGTTCAGTCCCTCCGGCGGACCTCATGGGTCCAGCATAATGTACGGCGAGGTATCTGCTCCGGTCAGGATTAGTCTTGATCTCCACCTTATCTATCCCCTGTAGCGGGGCAGCCGTTATCCCCTCAGTCATTATCGCCAGCGCTGTTCTCAACGCCTTTTCAGCACCAGTCTTATCGTCGTATTTGCCAAACTTGCCATTTATTATCTCTTCAATGATCTTAAACGAAGTATCCTCGCGAGAGAACTGTGCAGCTAACTCACGGATCCTCTCCGCGACCCCCGGCACTCCTATCAGTCCCTCGACCCTCGCGGCTAGGTCTTGCGCTTTATAGATCTCCGTCTTGTCCAGCGGGTCTAGACTCTTCAAGCGCGCCTCATCAGCGATCCTGTAGAGATCAGTGATCGTCTCCTCAAGATTCTTGAAGTACTTCTGCACAGCGGGATCCGCTATCATAGAACCGCCTCGACTATCTGGACTATGATTACCATGGCTAGCGGGGTCGTGAAGTTATCATCGATGCCCAGTTCCACAAGATCAAAGATCAAAAAGACCAGTCCCACCGCTATCACTGTAACAAAATTGCAATTTAAGAGATACGCTACTGCCATAGAAGTTAAAAATCCGGCAGAGGTGCCCTCTACAGTCTTCTTAGGCTTGATCTGATGCCTCCCCACACCCACACCAACCACTGCCGCAACGGCGTCGCTGGCGAGTGCGACGGTCAAACCCACAATAACGGCTAATCTGCTCATGAAAAAGATTGAGACTACCGCCGCAATGCAAAAGTATACGTATGCCGCAAGCGCGTTCTTCTCACTCTGCCTCGCAATAAGATCTGCGGTCTTTACCATAGGAAACAAAGGATGCGCCCTCGTCCGCACAAACTCCAGCATTACGAAGGCGATAAGGGCAGCAGAGGTGTAAAGAATTGCCAGTTCTCTTCCGAACAATACGTAAACTAGAGGAACGGTAACCCCGCTCATGTGGAAGGTCTTTCGCATGAGCTCCCGCTTAAGTCTCTCTTTCATTTACGCCTTCCTCTATGCCTCCAATAATCTCCTTTATTGAAGCACTTATGCCCTTTTCTTCTATCACAGTTCCAGTTACTATGATGTCTGCTCCTGCCCTCGCAATCTCTCTGGCCTGCTCTCTCTTCCTTATGCCCCCTCCCACTATGAGCCGCGCCTCGTTAACAACCTTCTTGACAACCTTCACCATCGTTGGAGAGATCGGCGCTTCTACACCGGATCCGCGTTCAAGATACACGAAACGCATTCCCATATACTGGGCAGCAAGGGCGTAGATGGCCGCCGCCTCTGGCTTCTCATAGGGGATGACGTTAGCTTGACTGATAAAACCCGCAGTGCCTCCAGGACTGATAATGATGTAGCCCAAGGGAATGGCCTCAAGATTATATGCCTTAACCATCCGCGATCCAATGGCCTGGGCGCCAGTGATATAGAACGGATTTGTGGAGTTCAATGCCGACATAAACCATATGGCATCCGCGTACTTGGAAACTCCAAATAGGTTGCCAGGGAAGAGTATTACCGGGAGATCCGAGCCCGCCTTTAGGCCCTTTATTAACTCGTCAATGAGTTCCCCACCCATGCTTGTGGAACCTCCCACCATTAATGCCGAGGTCCCCGCCTCTTTTGCCTCCCGCGAAAACTTCTTGGCGAGTTGAGGATCACATTTATCCGGATCTATCAGTGCGACATGAATGCAGCCTTTCTCATTTATTCTCGAGTTCAGAAGGTTTTCCACTTTCCTCATTAGTTTTCACCGGCTTTCCTCCACCATAATACCTATCCACAAACTTGCCATAGGCATCAACAGGTTCTTCTACATACGAGACTAAAATGTCCCCTTCCATAATATTACACCTGCCGCACTTAATTACAGCCTTGCCCTCTTCCCGGTTGATCACTATACTAAGCGTCTTCTCCCCACAGTTAGGACAGGCGAAGATCTTCGGGATCGTCTTCCTCATCCGCTTTATTACCTTCTTTCGCTTCCTACCACCCATTTGTATCATCTCGACTCTCGTCTTCCTCTTATCATCTAAAACTTTGTAATAATAACCTTTCTATGATGCGTTATGCTGTCCTGTTCAAGTAAGTACTTTGGCTATTCTGCCCTCGTTCTGCTCCACTTGCTCACGTTGATTTCAAGCCCGTAAGGTCCGATCTTTGAATAGCACCCCTCAACTCTGAGCAGTTTGCCAGGTTTGGCTATCCTCTTGACTAGGAGGGCCTTGTCGTTCCAGAAAACTACCGGCAACACGGTTTCGCTGTCCCTGAGACGGACCTTTGCATAACTCTTACCACTGTAAGTAGTCTCTACGTTAAAGTCTCCCTCGACGATTCCCTCGATGGTAAGATCTGACATATCTGGTTGAATATCCGCTAGTCTCTTTACCTCTGTTTTCGGGGGGACGATATCGTTAAGGTCTATCTGGATTTGACTCTCATCATTTATGTGCAGCTCTGCCTCACCGCGAAAATCAGGCTTCATCGTCCCGCCGGCGATCTCCACCGCGGCTCCCTCCCTCAAACTAAGCAGTAGAGAATCCGACGGGTTCCACACCAGTACTCTGGTCGTCCTCTCCTCATGTCTGAGGAGAAAGGCAACCAACCTTCCTCGACCGCCATCCCTCCTCTCAAACTCAATGGGGTCATAGACCCTCCATAGCCTGCCCCTTTGAATCGGCCCCTCTTGCGGAACCTCTGCCGGCAAAGTCTCAGAAAATTCCAGTCTGCTCTTATTACCCATGTGCACCTCAATATCACCATTCAGCCCCTCCTTGGTGTAGGCAGAGAAGACCGTAACCTTCACCCCAGAGCTCATCTTGGAAAGAAAGGTCGTCTTATCGTCCCAGAGGACAAGGGTTGCCCTGCCGGTCTCATCTGATATGATCGCCCTTCCCACTCTTCCAGTCGTCCCATCCTTCTTGCTGAATTCCTTTGGCGTCCCTACCTTCTCTATCCTCACGCTCAGGGTTACATTATTTATGTTGGGCACAAGATCCTCTATCTTAACTACCGGTTTGGCGGTACTCTCCTCAGAAAGTGCTATTCCCAGATCTCTAGCAACCAACCGCACCGCAACTTCATCATTGATTAAGTGGCCGAGACTCTCCTTCTTGTCCTCAATCTTCTTGCTCACTTCATTTACAGCAAGCCCTGACCTCTTAACCAAGATGGAAAAAAGTCCATCAAACTCGCTCATCATTACCGCCGCTACTGTTTGTCAAGTGCCACAATAATGATTGTTACAGCTAATAGAACAACTGCCACTCCGGCAATAATGTTAAAAATGGTTGCTGAATCCATAAACAATAACCTCATACGCTTTGCTTCTTCCATTCACTGTTAAGCCTTATAAAATCACTGTCAGAGGCCTCATACTCTTCAAAGCTTCCGAGCCGCTCTGCAATGGCTTGAGCAAGGATATGGTAGCATAGCTTCGCCTTCCTTCTTATCACTACATTGATGTAAAAATCATCGCATTGGCAATAAAACTCTGGGATTAAAAAATACTCCTTCTCCCTTCCAACAACTATCCAAACCGTCCTCCCGCTCGGCTTGAAGGTGTACTTCTTTACCGCCATCGAGGAGACCGCTTCTTCAGCCTTTGCAAATTTTACACCGTAGATCTTTTGGAGCCTCTCTTTCAACTCCTCTGGGATCCCCCTTCCCTCCTCTATTTCAGAGAGGATACCATGCAGATCGGCACCCATTCCAAGTCCTCACTTAAGTTAATGAGCAAGAAAATAAATAACTGTCCCTGCAATTGTAAACCTTCGTGGGATCTTTTTTGGACTATGACGTCATAATTATCGGGTCAGGTCCGGCTGGGATGTTCGCAGCCTACGAGATCGCCCATAACAGCAAAGGTAAGCTGTCCGTCTTGATAGTGGATCAGGGCTATGATGTGGAGAGAAGGAAGTGCCCAGTACAGAATTACAAGACATGCACCAAATGTCCGATATGCAGTATCATGAGCGGCGTTGGTGGCGCCGGCACCCTATCGAGCGGCTTATTGAATCTGAGGCCCGACATAGGCGGCGACCTAAGGGAATTTACGGACAGCGAGAAAGAAGCCAATGATCTCGTAAGTTATGTTGATTCAGTCTTCCTAAAGTATGGCGCCCCCAAGGACGTCTACCGGGGCGATGTTGAAGAGGCGTTAGACTTGCAAAGAAGGGCGGCCTCTGTCGGCATAAAGTTCCTTCCAATCACACAGCGTCTTATGGGAAGCGATGGCGCTCCAAAAGTCATACGGAACTTCAAAGAGGATCTAGAAAAAATGGGCGTGAAGTTCCTATTGGATACTCATGTCAAAGATGTTCAGAGAAAAAAGAGCCCTCCGTCCCTGCGGAAGCCCCCAATAAAGCCAAACCCAAAGACGAGAATGGAAAGATCCCAGAAGATTCAGATAGTCCTGGATGACGGTTCGAAAATGACCGCCCGGTACGTAGTACTGGCTCCGGGCCGTGTCGGTGCGAACTGGGCAGCGGGAGTGGCGCGCAGACTCTCAATTCCTACCAAGCACGAGCCCATAGATATCGGCGTGAGGGTGGAAGTTCCTGCCTTTATCATGGAACCGATAACAGCGATCAATCGTGATCCGAAGTTCCACATCTACACTGATACCTACGATGATTTTGTAAGGACCTTCTGCGTTAACCATCAGGGTTACGTCGTCAAGGAAGTATACGATGGTCTTGTCGGCGTAAACGGCATTTCGATGACTGAAACGCTGTCTGAAAACAGCAACTTTGCGTTCTTGGTGAGGGTGGCACTTACGGAACCTATCGAGGATACAACCGCGTACGGGAGATCTGTGGTTCAACAGGGGACAATTCTGGGTGGTGGCGAGCCTTTGATACAGAGGTTGGGAGACCTGCGAATGGGCAGGCGCTCGACGTGGGTCAGGATCTCACATAGTAATGTAAGACCGACGCTGAGGTCAGCCACGCCCGGCGACATTGCCATGGCGATGCCGCACAGAATAGTCTCCGACATACTAGAAGGTCTAGAGAAGCTCGATGAGATCATACCCGGCGTCGCGAGCTCTTCCACACTACTGTATGCTCCTGAGATAAAGTTCTCCGCAAACAAGTTCCAAGTTAACAGAAACTTGGAGACTCCCGTCGAAGGCCTCTTTGCGGTAGGGGATGGCGTCGGATTATCCCGGGGCATTGTTGGGGCAGCCGCAAACGGCGTCATAGCTGGCAGGGGCATTCTGAAGAAAGAGGGCCTAGCCTAAACCTTTGACTGTTTTTATTAGTCACTTGATTAGTGGTGGGGCTGCCCGGATTTGAACCGGGGTCACCAGGGCCCGAGCCTGACAGTCTAGACCAAGCTAGCCTACAGCCCCGCAAACCACGTTAGAATGAAAATTCGCCATCTTTATACTTTTTCGTAGCAAACCATTTTTACCTTCTTTAGCATAACATTGGACGGTGGCATGGGTGGAGACCGTAAAGGAGCTCATCATGAAGCGGATAATAGGCGAGATCATCCTCTCCGACACGCCTGGCGAGATCATGAGGCGCTGGCGGGAGGTGTTCGGTATTACCCAACTCGAGATAGCCGAGAAGCTCGGGATCTCCCCTTCAGTGATCAGCGACTATGAGGGCGGCAGACGAAAGTCTCCCGGTGCCACATTCATAAGGCGCCTTGTAATGTGCCTGATAGATATAGATGCCATGAGTGGCGGCAGGGTGCTAAAACAGTTCTCCTCCCTGGTTCGAGTCTCCTCCGACGCGATACTAGACCTCTACGAGTTCCCTTCCCCCATCCCGCTGAAGGACGTAGTAAAAATGGTCGACGGCGAGTTCCTCGCGTGTGACTATTTGGCGGATAAGAAGCTTCTGGGCTACACCGTTGTTGATAGTATCCGCGCAATTCTTACAATGTCAGGGTCTGACTTCCTGCAGCTCGTTGGCACCACCACGGAGAGGGCAATAATCTTCACAAAGGTCTCCACCGGCCGGTCTCCAATGGTTGCCGTGCGCGTGACTCCACTCAAGCCTGCCGCCGTAATACTGCATGGCGTTACACACCTCGACAGGATAGCGGTCGAGCTCGCGAAGGCTGAGCGCATCCCCTTGATCCTTTCAAGGAAGCCCAGCGTAGATGATCTGATCAAGTCCCTCCATACTCTTCGTAGCAAATCGTCATTAGTCGAATCGTAATAAGTCAAGGGGCGAAGCCCTAATATACTCGTCTTTTTACTAGTAAGAAAAAAACGGTGGTCTCGGTGAAGCCAGTAATCGATGTGGCAATCTCCGGCTGGGGTTCCTATATCCCCATGTACCGCATAGCGGTGGAAGAGATAGCCAGGGTCTGGGGGAAGTCTCCTAAACATTTCCGGGAAGAGCTACTGATCGACGAAAAGGCGGTGGCGGGCATCGACGAGGACGTGGCGACAATATCCGTCGAAGCCTCGAAGAACGCTCTGAGCAGGGCAGGCCTCGGCCCAAAGGAGCTAGGGGCGGTCTTCGTCGGCTCGGAATCCAAACCATACGCGGTGAAGCCTACTGGCACGATTGTAGCCGAGGCAATAGGAGCGACGCCGCGGGTCCTCTCCGCCGACATGGAATTTGCCTGCAAGGCAGGTACGGAATGCCTCCAATGCTGCATCGGTCTTGTTGGGTCTGGCATGATTAACTATGGGCTCGCAATAGGTGCGGATACAGCCCAGGGTGCGCCAGCCGACCCGTTGGAATATTCTGCAGGCTGCGGAGGTACTGCCATCATCGTTGGACGCAGGGACAAGGAGAAAGAGCCTGTTGCCATTCTAGAGGGCTCCACCTCCTATGTCACTGACACTCCCGACTTTTGGAGAAGGCAGAAATGCGATTATCCCTCCCACGCCGAGGCATTCACAGGCGAGCCAGCCTACTTTACCCACACAACCTCAGCAACTAAGTTGTTGTTGGACGAATTATCACTCAAGCCCACTGACTTCAAGTATGCCGTCTTTCATCAACCGAACGGGAAATTCCCGTTAAGGGCGGCGAAGATTCTGGGTTTTAAGAAAGAACAGGTCGAGCCCGGTCTACTGGTCCCGTACATCGGGAACCTTTATGCAGGCTCATCGGTGACTGGTTTTTCTGCTATATTGGATGTGGCGGCGCCCGGCGACAGAGTTCTGTTGGTCAGTTTTGGCTCTGGGGCCGGCAGTGACGCTTTCAGTTTTGTCGTTCAGGAAGGTGTTCGAACCAAGCGCGATGCAGCTCCAAAGGTTATGGACTACATTAAAAGAAAGCAGAATATTGATTATGCTATCTACGCCAAATTTAGGAGAAAGATCGTTCTTTAAAGGGTGGTTATTATGCGTAGGGTTGCAATTTTAAGTTATGGTCTTACAAAGGTAGAGAGGCACTGGAGGAAGTCCTTAAGGGAACTATTTGGAGATGCTGCCAAAGAGGCTCTCAAGGACACTAAGATCCCCGGTTTGGATGCCTTAATTGTCGGGAACATGTGTGCATCCGATCTCTCCGATCAAAATAACATAGGTGCACTCCTCGCTGATTATTTAGGTATACTTCCATCAACTGCCTACCGCGTTGAGGCTGCCTGTGGGTCTGGCGGGGCTGCTATTCTCGCCGCATACGCCTCTGTGGCATCCGGCATGTACGATTTTGTTATGACTGGTGGCGTCGAAAAACTTACAGACGGCGTGGGTGGAGACACCACGTACTCCCTTGGCAAGGCGGCGGATGCAGAATATGAGCTGTTCTTTGGCTCAAGTTTTGTGAGTCTTAACGCATTAATCATGAATCACTATATGCACGTTTACCATACGCCTAGAGAGGCATTTGCGGATCTCGCAGTACTCATGCATAAGAACGGTGCCAGAAACCCTTACGCACAGCTTCCATTCGAGATCACCCGGGAAATTGTCCTCAACTCTGAGAAGATCGCCGACCCAATAACTCTCTATGACTGTGCGCCCGTCGGCGACGGTGCCGCCGCCATAATCATGTGCCCCCTCGAAGATGCACCCAAGTACTCAGATGACTTCGTCGAGATTACCGGGGTCGCCGGTGCGACCGATACGATCAACGTCTCTTCAAGGTCTGACCTCTTGTCCCTAAATTCCACAGTGGTTGCAGCGAATAAGGCCTATAAAATGGCAAAGGTGACCCCGGCTGACATAGACGTAGCTGAGATTCACGACACTTTCACCATCACCGGCGCACTCTCAATAGAGGATCTTGGCTTCTCCGAGAAAGGCAAGTTCAACAAACTGCTCTCCGATGGAGCCTTTGAGCCAGGAGGCGTAGTCGCAATAAATCCGAGCGGCGGCCTGAAGTCAAGAGGGCATCCTGTAGGTGCAACAGGCTCGTATCAGGTCGCAGAAGTAACCATGCAGCTTATGGGGAGAGCAGGAAGGATGCAAGTTCCGAATGCCGAAGTGGGTCTGACCCAGAACATAGGAGGATCCGGCTCCAGCACTTATGTAGCAATCCTAAGGAGGGCAAGATAATGTCGGTACCAAGATATTGGCGCGAGATTCCCGAGAGGTCGCGACTAGAAGCTAGCAAGTGCACAAGATGTGGGAATATAATCTACCCCACCAGAGCAAGATGTACCAAGTGCGGAAGTGACTCGATTGGTCCATACCAATTGCCAGAGAAGGGGAAGTTGCTCACCTTCACAGTCGTTCGTAACCCCCCTCGCGGCTTTGAGAAGATGGCGCCCTTCGTCTTGGGCATTATTGAGCTTGAAGATGGCGCAAGGCTGACGACCCAGATCACCGACGTCATGCCGGGGGAGGTCACCATAGGGATGCCCGTAGAAGCGGTCTTCCGCAAGGTATCTGAGGATGGGGACTCGGGAATAATCGAATACGCAATCAAGTTCCGACCCACTTTTTGATGTAGACTTCTATAAACCTTTTTAGATGCAACCCACCAAACTACTTCTGGTGTTTGGGGTTGCCTTCAAATAACCTGCTAAAGTCCATACTCTCATCCCTCTCCAACGAGGTCAGGGCTGAGGTTTTGAAGCTTATTAGCAGAGAGGGCCCTCTCTCCTTTACGGAGATTATGGAAAGGCTCGAGATGAACCCGAAGAGCGACGCGGGCAAGTTTGGGTATCACCTCCGTATGCTTACTGAAGCCGAGCTCCTCAGATCGGACGAGCCCTCTGGAAAGTACTACCTCACCTTGCTGGGTGAGGACATTGCCGACTTCGTCTATGAAGTTGAGGACGCCGTAAGGCGAAAGAAGGGTGAGATGCTTGTAAGGACCTCAAGCCTCACGATAGAACCCTTCGACAGGAAGAAGATAGTTGATGCCTTGATGCGGGAGGCCAATGTGCCTCGAAAGCTGGCGGAGTCCATCTCAAAGGAGACTGAGGACAGGCTAAAGAAACTGCAGGTTAGGTATCTGACAGCGGCTCTCATCAGAGAGTTCGTCAACGCGATACTCCTTGAGAAGGGTCTGGAGGAGTACCGCCACGTCTTAACCAGACTGGGGCAACCGGTCTATGATGTCACTACTACGATAAAAAACGCCGCATTCCGAGAATACCCGTCGCTTGAGCGAGTCCATGCCTTGGCGGGCGACGCAGTGCTGGAGGAATACATGCTCCTCAAAGTCCTGCCTAGGACCATCGCTGATGCTCATCTCTGCGGCGCGATACATCTTAATAATGCGAACTATTGGGTTCTCAGACCGGCAGACATTCAGCACGATATACGTCCCATCCTTGAAGGTAAAGTTCCTGCTGATGGTACTGGACTCTCTCTCCCGGCCCACTTCTCTTCCAAGACGCTTCAAGGTGCCCTATATGCAATAAACTGCCTCCTGAGCTCCACGTCGACCTGTGTATCAAATTCTCAATCCTTGGGGTTCTTCAACATTTTCTTGGCTCCATATATCAAAGGTCTCAAGGGCAACGAGATCCGATCGATCCTGAGAGATTTCCTATACGACCTAAATGCAAAATTTAATGGAATCCTCGGCTCGACCGTTGCATTCAATGTCGAACTGGAGATTCCAGAGTTCTTGGAGAACGTGAAATGTGTTGGACCGGATGGTGCAGGAGGCGTCTACGGTGATTATTATGATGGGTCTCTTCGTCTACTTGAGGACTTCTTGGACGTTCTTAAAGAGCCAGATGGTGCCTCAAAACCTCTATTGAATCCGGCAGTCTTTGTTAAGATAAGGAAGAAGGCTCTGGTAACAGGCACCGCCAAGGATTGCTTGAAGAAGGCATACCAGCTCGCTGAAAAATGGGGAACCGTCTACTTTGTTAACCACACCCTCCCGTGGCAGCAGGATAACGTCTCCTACAACTCTGACCTCTCGCGGGTGGATTCCAGCTGGAAGGACTGGGAAAGTGGTACGCTGAGGGTCGGGGCGCTCGACAACGTCACAATAAACCTCCCCAGAATCGCCTACGAGTCAAACGGTGATGATGACCGACTGATGGAGCGTATTAGGGAATTGCTGGAACTATCGAGGGAGGCACTGTCGATTAAGAGGCAGATCCTCGAAGAGCGCATCTTCTCTGACAAACTTTTGCCGCTCTTCAGAGAGAGCATTGATGGCAGTAGTTATTTCAGACTTACCGACTCGCCGGGAATAATAAGTTATGTGGGGTTGCCTGAAGCCGTTAGGCACCATACGGGTCTGGACATGGCTGACAGCGAAGATGCCCTGAAACTTGCCACCAAGATTGTGGGTTTCATGGATAATTACACCGCACAGGTAGCACCTTCCATGCGCCTGCTCTCTTCTAGCATAACATTTGAGCCTGCGGCACAGCGGCTCACCAGTTTAGATGTGGCTTCCGGTTTCCTAAAACCAAAATCCGCTTCAGGCTACACGGAGCATTCAAATCTGCCCCTAACAACAGCCATCCCGCTCAAGACAAGGCTAAAGATGGAGGAGGCATTCCAACAGATAACAAAAGGTGGGCACCTCTTCGACATCCGGCTGGACGAGCCCTTCCCGACGGAGGACGTACTGGCTAACTATACCAAGAGGATCGTTGAGACAACTGGCATCGGTCTGCTGACATTCACAAGAAACTACACTTACTGCTGGCATTGTAAGTCCGTTTCTTACGGCTTCCACGCCAAGTGCCCACGTTGCGGATATGATGGAAACCGTCTAGTTCTCTACACAAAGACCTTTGGCAAATACAAGCCTTCGAAGATGTGGAGCATCGATGACAGGGAATTCGCTACCACACACCAGCGCTTTAAACTGTAATTCCTTAACCCTTTGCGGTCAGTAGCATGATTGCCTGAGCTAGATCGCCATTAGCGGTTTCGAGCGCCTTTCTGGCAACCTCTATGCTTACGCCAGTTTGGGCGGATACTAACTGTGCATCTTCATCAGATATGGCAACCTTTGCCTCGGTTTCAACCTTCTCCTCAACAGCCTCTCCAACTACTTGATATACCGTCTGCCCGCTGACCTTCATTACCGTGACCTGAGGGTCTGGGATGACCAGGTTCTTGCCCTTCATACTAATAGTTACCTTCAAGACGCCTGTCATCTCCTCTAGACCCATGCCCATCTTCTGCATCATTCTTCTAACTTCCCTCGGGTTCATCCTCTTCAAATCATGAAGACCTCCGCCACATACTCTAATCCCCTCCTCCTCTTCTTACCTTTGCTGCCAAACCTGTTTTAAACCATTTCATCTCTCTGCCATTAAGGAAGGCCCTTCCTACCGCCACCACATGATCTTTAGAATCTGTGATAAGAACCTCCTCGCCCGGCCTGATCTCTGGATCCGCGGATGCAACATGCTTCGAAAAGAGGTTTCTGCCCTGTTTTATGAACTCCAATACGTCACCTTGCACCACAACTCTGTATCTTGGAGGATCCAAAGCCTTGGTCAACTGGCAGGCGCCAGCAACGCTTAGCGCCAGATACCCGTCTGACGGCCTGAGGGTTGCCAGTAGCTTGCCTTTGTGATAGATGCCCTTCACTTTACCCGTCTTTCTTGATTTGATTACCATGACCCCATTTGGGAAAAGCACCTCGCCACAACCTGCACCGAACTGGTAGTCCGCAACGGCCCTGATTCTTATCAGGTCATCATCGGTTACCTGTCTACAGGTAGGTGCCGACACCCTTGGGTGCCTCCTTCCTGAAGAGCTTGTCTATTGCCTTGAGAAAATCCTCTCTGGTTATTGTATCCCTGTCTTCCCTTATTGCGAACATTCCGGCCTCAGTACATATTGCCTTTATGTCTGCTCCCGTGGCCCCTTCCGTTGCCTTAGCAAGTCCGCTCAGCATTACCTCTTTCGAGACGTTCATCTTACCTACATGAATCTTAAAGATGACCTCCCTGCCTGCCTGATCTGGGGCAGGTATCTCAAGTACCCTGTCAAATCTGCCCGCCCTCAACAGGGCAGGATCTAAAAGATCTATCCTATTGGTTGCTCCTACCATCTTGACATCTCCCCTTGCGCTGAAGCCGTCTAATTCACTCAAGAGTTGGAGGAGGGTTCTCTGCACCTCTCTCTCCCCGCTGATGCTTATGTCCGCTCTCCTTCCGCCCACCGCATCTATCTCGTCTATGAACACAATGCTCGGTGCCTTGGCTCTTGCCAGCTGGAAGAGTTCTCTCACCATTCTGGCCCCCTCACCTATGTACTTCTGAACAAGCTCCGACGCTACCACCTTTATGAAGGTGGCCTTCGTCTCACTCGCGACTGCCTTTGCCAACAAAGTCTTGCCACAGCCGGGTGGTCCGTAGAGTAGCACACCCTTCGGAGGCTCTATACCTACCTTCTCAAAGACCTCCGGTTTGAGCAACGGGAGCTCCACAAGTTCTCTTATCTCCCTGATCTGCTCCTCTAGTCCTCCTATCTCGGCATAGCTGACCTTTGGTGCTTCCACGAGCTCCATCGCCCTTATGTACATATCTAAGGAATCTGGCAGCAGGTCTAGGACCGCGAAGTTTCTCTGACTCAATGCGACCCGTTTGCCCGGGACAAGTTTGCTCACGTCTACAGATTTCATGACGTTGACGACCAAGGCGGGTCCAGTGGAGCTCTTCACCACAACCCTGCCATCCTCCAAAATGTCTGTCACGCTTCCCTCGATATATGGCGGAACGGTTAATTTTTCAATCTCACCGCGAAGGATCTGAATCTCCCTCTGTAGCCTGTCCCTCTCAAAGTACCAGTCTCTCCTTTCCCCCTCTAAATCCAAGATTCTCTGTTCCAGCTTTCTAAGCTGCATTAAGAGTGGTACTCCTTCATCCTTTACCTCGCTATTTGTGCTCATACTACTCACAACTCAGGGATAAATTTAGATTAACCCTCTGCAACACTAGAATTGGAACGGTGCCTTTTATGAATTGTGAGATATGCGGCAAGAGGATTCTGGGAAGACCTGTGCAGATATCTATTGAGCATTCCCTGCTGGCAGTCTGTCAGGAGTGTTCACGATTCGGCATTGTAGTTGACAGAAAGACAGCCACCAGCATCGAAAGATCAATACCGAAGCCCGGTTCACGGAATGTCTTCAAACCAAAACCGCCCAAAAAAGAGCATTTTGAGGAGTTTGTTCTGGTTGAGAACTTCGGCGAAGCAATAAAAAAGGCCCGTGAAGGGATGGGCATCACCAGAGAAGAGTTTGCAAAAAGGCTGGGAGAGAAGGAATCTGTCATCCGCAGGATTGAGGCTGGGGAGATGTATCCGTCCTCAAACCTCACCAGCAGGATTGAGCGTCTACTCAAGATATCCCTGAAATCAAAGGTAGACAGCACAGTAAAAGGCTCCGTCCCGACACCTAGCACTCTGACGCTCGGTGATGTGGCGATCTTGAAGGAGGGACGAAGTGATTAATGCAGGCTAGGAGCGGCGTAGTCCTCATCGAAGTCCGACCCGATCGAAGTCCGAGCGGACTAGCTGAACTGCGCCTGCTATCCGAATCCGCAGGTTATACCATACTGAACGAGTTTGAGCAGACTCGGTATTACGACCCGTCCTTCTGCCTCGGCAGGGGCAAGGCCAAGGAGATTGCAAGGGCGCTGGAAGAGATCAAACCTCTCAAAGTTATAATGAACAACCAGCTTAAGCCCATCCAAAGGTATAACCTGACAAAGTTATTCAGGACAGAGGTAATCGATCGCTTCCAACTGATCTTGGAGATTTTCACAAAGAGGGCAGGAACGATTGAAGCCAAGTATCAGATAGAACTAGCCAAGCTGCAGTATGAGCTGCCCATGGCCAGGGAGAACGTAAGACTGGCAAAGATGGGCGAACTTCCCGGCTTTCACGGTCTTGGCAAATACCAGGTCGATGTATATGCCACGATGATAAAGAGACGCATATCCTACCTGCGGAGGAGGCTAGAGGAGATACGCACCCGGAAATCCATGCACCGACGGATGCGCCGAAAAGAAGCCCTCTTCAGCGTCGCACTTACTGGTTACACCTTTGCGGGGAAGACCGCCCTCTTCAACTATCTGACAAAAGAGACCCTGCTGGAGGGGGACGCCCTCTTCACGACCTTGTCGACCACAACAAGAGCTTTCTATCTCTCCAACAGAAAAGTCCTCCTCTCTGATACGGTGGGATTCATTGATAATCTCCCCCACTTATTGGTGGATGCCTTTTACTCCACACTCGAAGAGGTCACTCTGGCCGGCAATGTCTTGCTCATCCTCGACTCTTCAGATCCACTGCTAGAGTTCACCAGAAAATTACGCACATGCCTCTCAACACTGAACGAGATAGGCGTCTTCAGCAGCACGATCATACCCGTAATGAACAAGACGGACGTGGCTATTGACCTTGAGCCACTTGAAGAGGAGGTCATAGATCTTTTGGGGGCAAGACCGGTGAAGACATCTGCAAAGACCGGTGAGGGGGTGCCTGAATTATTGGAGGCGATCTCAAATAGACTGCCTCCTTACGAGCGCCTTAAACTCAGGATACCGCTCTCCAAGAATACGAGCTCACTCATATCTTGGACATTTGAGGAGGCAGACGTCAGGTCTGTGAAGTATCACGATGACGGCGTTGAGATGGAGGTTTTTATGCACCCCGCCTTTCTTCCGAGATTTAAACGGCTCCTCTACGGAATCGAAGGTGTCGAAGTCCAATCTCTAAAGGAGGTAAAAATACGAAGAGAATAGTGGTCCTGAGGCTCGGTCATAGGCCCTCTAGGGACAAGAGGATCACGACCCATCTATGCTTGGTAGCGAGGGCATTTGGGGCTGAGGGGATCTATATCGCCGGTATACGAGACGGTGCGATCAGCAAGTCATTGGAGAAGATCGCAGGAACGTGGGGCGGGGCATTTTGGGTAGAATTTACTTCCGACCCCATACGCCTCTTGAAAGACTGGAAGAAGAGCGGCGGTAAGGTCGCACACCTGACCATGTACGGGGTTCCAGTCAAAAAGGTTATCCGGAAAATAGCTGCCTTGGAGGAGGAGCTGCTGGTTGTCGTTGGTGGGGAGAAGGTTCCTAGACAATACTATCTGGAGTCTGACTTTAACGTCGCCATCGGTGATCAACCACACTCAGAGGTAGCCGCCCTGGCGATCTTTCTCGACAGGATTACCAGAAGTTTGTGGGAAGAAGTGCCCTTTAAGAACGCGAGGCTTAGGATAATCCCATCAGATAAGGGAAAGATCGTTGAACAGATGGGTCCAAAAAAGAAAGCTTTTTGAGATAATTTCCCTAGTATCTTCTTAGGGTCTTTACATATGCCTATTGGTGACTATACATGCCTAACGCTGCTCTAGAGGCAGCTACCAGGGAGCTCCTTGGCGAAGAGGCTGTACACTTAATCCAGATACTGTCTGAGCAAGAAGAAACAACCGATGACGAGTTGATACTAAAAACCGGAATGAAACTCAACAACCTGAGAAAAATTCTTTACCAGCTATTTGAACAGAGCTTGGTCTCGTACAGGAGGGTGAGGGACAAGGATGCTGGATGGTTCAAGTATTACTGGAGAATAAACCGGACGGGGCTGAGCATTCTCCTGAACGCCAAGAAGAGGAGGATCTTGGCTAAGCTAAAGGAGCGGCTTGAATACGAGACCCGCAACATGTTCTTTATCTGCCCCACTGACAACGTTCGGTATGTCTTTGAGGACGCCATGGAAACAAACTTTCAATGCCCAAACTGCGGCGGCAAGCTGGAGAGCGTCCAAAACCAAGACATAATCTCCGTTCTAAAGATCAAGATCGCCGAGTTAGAGAGTAACCTATCGGAGTAGGCTACGAAAGTTTTAAAGGTGCTGGAATTTTTATCGTCTATGATGGGCCGGTAGTCTAGCTGGTTAGGATACCGCCCTTACACGGCGGTGGTCGTCGGTTCGAATCCGACTCGGCCCACCATATTTTATGGTTGCTTGAACCATTACCCCTCCCCACTATTGAACACTTATGAACGCATCCCATCCCGGCGACCTCTTTTTAAATACCATTCCATTAATTATTAATTATGCGCCTCTACGAATTCGAGTCCAAGATCATTCTAAAAGAATTTGGAGTTCCTGTTCCTAGAGGCTTTGTAATTTCTCAAGATGAGATGACCTCAGTTAGTGCGCTTAAACTGAATGTTCCTTGGTACCTGAAGGCTCAGGTGCCGGTCGGGGGGAGAGGAAAAGCTGGAGGTATAATTGAAGTTGGGGATGCCGGCGAGGCTAAAAAACAGCTTCCATCCATATTCAACAAAACCATCAATGGTTATGAAGTAGGCAAAATCTTGATAGAGGAGGCAGTGTCTTCCACAAGGGAGTTCTATTTGTCAATCGCCGTAAACAGGGAGATGAGGTGTTATTCGATAATTGCTGGCTCCGAGGGCGGAATGGACGTTGAGGAGATTGCAAAAACCAAGCCCGCGACGATCTTGAAACTATCCATATCGCCACTGCGAAAGATTAGCGATTTTGACATACTCTCGGTCTCGAATCATTTTGGTTTACCTTTTGAGCAGATTAGACCTATCGTTCTGGCTCTTTACGATATTGCCCTCGGTCTTGATGCAGAACTCGTTGAAGTCAATCCTCTGGCGCTAACAAAACATGGTCTAGTCGCTCTCGATGCCAAGATACTCATTGACGACAATGCCCTTTACAGGCAGCCTGTACTTATGGAGCTACCGCCCCGGGGGAGAAACAAAGAGGAAGAAGCCGCTACAAAACTCGGTCTTAGTTACGCCTCTTTGGACGGTGACATTGGGATCATAGGCAATGGCGCTGGGCTTACCATGGCAACGATGGATCTGTTGAGGTCGAAGGGCGGCTCACCTGCCAACTTCTTGGATCTGGGGGCAGGCGCAAAGTCAGACAAGTTCAGGGAAGGCGTGTCCTTCTTGGTACAAAATGAGAGGATAAAGGTCATTTTCATAAACATATTCGGCGGAATGACAAGATGTGATGAGGTCGCAAAGGGCATTGTTGATGCCGTCAGCGAAATACGAATCAAAAAACCTATCGTCGTCAGGTTGGCTGGTACAAACGCGGAAGAGGGGGCACGCATCCTTGAAAAAGTCGGAATAGCGACCTTCGCCGATCCTTTAGAGGCCGCAAGCAGGGTAGACTCCTTGGCAGGTGGCAAATAGTGATCGCTGATGAAAATACTTCAGTACTGGTACAGGGGATCACAGGAAGAGAGGGGTCTTTTCACACCAGACTCATGAAGGAATATGGAACAAAGATTCTGGCTGGAGTAACGCCTGGCAAAGGTGGTGCCTCAGTTGAAGGAATACCCGTATACAACACCGTGCGAGAGGCCCTGTCCGACCATCCGGGTATAAAATTCTCGGTTGTCTTTGTCCCCACAACGCATTGCTTCAATGCCGTCTTGGAAGCCATCGAAGCTGAGATCCCGTGGATCGTAGTGGTCACAGAAGGGATCCCGGTTAAGGATACTTTATGGCTGGTCAATTACGCTCAATACAAAGGATGCCGCATAATCGGTCCTAATGGCCCAGGTCTAATCGTCCCTGGCAGATCCAAGATAGGAATAATGCCAGACACCGCATTTTCACAGGGCAAGGTCGGTCTGATCTCTCGGAGTGGAACGCTGACCTACGAAGTGGGCAACGCCCTGAAGGTTAAAGGACTTGGTGTATCGACGGCAGTGGGTGTGGGCGGAGATGCTGTCGTGGGAACAACCATGCTCGATGTTGCTAAGATGCTTGAGGCAGATGCTACGACCGAAGTAATCGTGGTTCTCGGCGAGATCGGCGGTGATATGGAGGAAGAATTTGCGTCCGCAATATCATCCGGTACCATAACCAAACCAACGGTTGCTTTCATTGCAGGAGTTACCGCACCGCCCGGAAAGAGGATGGGACACGCAGGGGCCATCCTCTCGGAAGGTAGGGGCTCTGCCTCCGATAAATTGACACGACTAAAAGCGGCCGGGGCTCACGTTGTAGACACGCCATGGAAGATACCTGATATAGTTAAAAAATACTATAAAATGAAAAGGTAAGAGGCTGACACATACATGTGCCAACCTTTAGATGGTCTTTTGATTGCTCAGAACTTTTCATAATCACAGACTATATAGATCAGTGAGTCTTCCTTTCTCTTCCCTTTGGAGACAACATCCCTGATCATATCTGTTGTTGTTATCATTCCCTTTAACTCGCTATTCTTGATCACGGGCAGCCTCCTAATCATCTTACTCACCATGAGTCTGGCTGCATCAACGACATCCGAATCAGGCTCCACGCTCAACAGTGGCGCAGACATTATCTGCTCTACTCTGGTCTTCTTGGGGTCTAGCCCCCTCGCCACACATTTTGTTATAACGTCCCTCTCAGTTACCATCCCTGCTGCCTTACCGCCATCCGTAACAACCACAGAACCAATACCGTTTTCATCCATCAACTTTGAGACGCTACATACGTCGCTCTTCTTGTCTACGGTAATAACTTTTCTAGTCATCATGTCCTTAACTTTCTTCAAAATAAAGCCTCCAACATAATTATCCTTGTTTTGTTTATAATACTTAACGCCCTACGGAATTATCTCCGCAATACCTGCAATTCAGGTTGCACTCCCCTGTTGTGAGCACGAAGTAAAGCATTTTTGTCCATCTCGCGTTGAATGAAACACTTTTTACCAGCAGTTACATAATTGTTATGGTGCTAAAATTGAGCGTTCTGGAATCCAAAGGTCTCAGGGAGTATCTCTGCAATATCCCTTATGATGCCGACCTGCTCGTCTCACTGAAGGATATCGTCAAAAAATTGCAGATAAGATCGGGCATAATGACTGTGATCGGTGCCCTGAGGAACGCGACTCTATACTACTACTTACAGGACGAAAAGCGCTTTCACAAGAATACATTTGAGGGTCCTTTGGAGATCGCATCGGGCACCGGCAACATAGCAACTCTAAACGACGAGATCATTGTTCATTGCCATCTCGTTCTGGCGGATAGGGATGGTAGGTGCTTCGGCGGGCATCTTGCTGAAGGATCAAGAGTATTCGCGGGAGAGGTTTACATAAGAGAGCTATCGCCACCAATGAAGCGCAAGTTTGACGCCAAAACAGGATTAAACCTCTTCGACATATGAGTTTAAGGCAGTATACTCATTGTAACGGAAGTATACTATCGTCTACTCTTTACAACATTTTTGTGCATCAAGGTTAAATTACCGATTTCTAACCAAAACTTCGTGGGAGTTCGTATGGACGTATCCTATAATGCTTCTGGCCTACCCTTTAAGGTCGTGACACAAACCGTACTAATCAGAGAATATCAGGTTTTTACCAACTAAAACACGTAAGCTCCCCGCTATTCAGAAACTAAAAACTGTGTACCTGACGTCTTCTCGGCCTAAACCTACATAAGCGCTTCTTTAATACAAATCCTTTTATCTTTGAACTCTTTTCACAGAGAGAGAAAAGGGGTTTCAGGTACGAGTCCAAAAGAAAAGGTTGCCCTTAGCTCCATATTGGCAGCAATTCTGCTTACGTCAACGAAGTTCGTAGTGGGCGTCCTCACAAACAGTCTTGGAATAATATCTGAAGCGCTTCATTCCGGTTTAGATCTGATTGCTGCGGCAACCACTTATTTTGCGGTAAGGAAGGCAGATAAGCCGCCAGACAAAGACCACCATTACGGCCACGGGAAGGTGGAGAGTATCGCAAGTCTGTCGGAAACGTTTCTCCTGATCGTGACGGGGTTATGGGTCGTGTATGAGGCGATCAACCGGTTGTTGTTCAAGGAGGTCGTTGTACAGGTAGGGGTTGTCGCCCTCTTGGTCATGTTGATGTCCATAGGCGTCGATTTCTCCCGATCTCGTGTGCTTTACAAGTACGCAAAGAAATACAACAGCCAAGCGCTGGAGGCCGATGCGATCCACTTCTCTACGGACCTCATATCCTCAGCAGTGGTCGTAGTGGGCATAGTTCCTACAATTCTAGGCTTCAAGTACTTCGACTCGATGGCTGCACTCGGGGTCGCAGTGGTGATATTCGCGATTAGCTTCCGCATAGGTAGGAGATCCATTGATTCCCTCATGGACAAAGCCCCCATGGAGATAATCAAGAGGGTGACCGAGGGGATCCAGAGGGTCGAGGGTGTTGAAAAGATCGGGCAAGTGAGGGTAAGGGGGTCCGGTGCAAGGACCTTCATCGACATCACGGTATTCATCGACAAAGTTCTGCCCCTTGAGGTCGCTCACGGGGTAACAGACCGTCTATCAAAGAGAATACAGTCCATAGTACCCAACTCCGATGTCATTGTTCATGCCGAACCGCTATCTGTGGAAACTGCCGCCTTGGTGGCTAAAATAAGAAGCGAGGCGGTCAACTTCCCTGAAATAAAAAATATCCACAACATCTGGGTGTCTGAGGTTGACAAAAAGCTCCACGTCGACTTCCATATTGAGCTTGAGGGCGACCTCTCGCTGACTAAAGCCCATGACTTATCAAGTGAACTGGAAGCCAGAATACGCAAACTGGACAGCTCAATAGTAGCAGTGTCCTCCCACGTAGAACCTGTTGATGGTGGTACGTACAATGGTGCAGTCGATCAAGTGGCGAGCAATAGACTTAGAGCGGCCATAGCGGAGATAATCAAGTCCTTCCCCGAGGTAAGGTCCTTCCACGAGATTGATATTGAAAGGATTAATGAAAAATTCAAGGTAAATATTCACTGCTTGTTTAAGAGCGACATTACTGTTAATGACGCCCACCGAATAGCAACACAGATAGAAGAGACGATCAAATCAAAAGTAAAGGAGATCGAGGTCGTCTCCATACACCTTGAGCCAGAGTTTTAGATCCCCTTGCTTATCAGATTGTTCTAGAAATGGCTTTCGAATGCTGAAAAGGTTACTTCCTGAATAAGTTGCAGGCTTTGCTGGAGGTGCTCTTCTTGGAAGCCAGCTTCCTGCAGTAACCTTGTCCGCTCTTGCCCATGGCGGTGAACAGCCCGCAGTCCTTACAAGTCAGGTTCTTTATTGATGGCGTTGCTTCTACCGCCTGTGGGGCTTTTTGAGTCTTCCACTCTGGCATATTTCTTCCCTACATTGTCATTGTTGATGCGCCTAACATGAAGCACCACACCTATAAAGTTGTTGTATGATTTGCTGCTTGAGTATAAAAACAACAAATAGATGAATGATCCATGGCGGGTCCGGAGGGATTTGAACCCTCGACCATCGACTTAGAAGGCCGACGCGCTATCCAGTCTGCGCCACGGACCCCATCTGCAAAAACAATCCCTCCACCAATAAATATTTCGATAAGCTCGAATAAATCTAAATATCTCCGCAAGATAGTAATCATCGATGCGGGGGTTCCCAAGTCAGGACAACGGGGCAGGACACGTTTATCGTGTGCCAGACTTAAGATCCCGCTTGGGATAGGGTATCCTGTGGCGAAGGCCTTCGTGGGTTCAAATCCCACCCCCCGCACTGAAACTCTTGAATGACTTCATTATGGATAAGAACTAAATTTGAAAAAGTGTGCTTTATGTTACGCCAAACGCGGTAGCGCCGCCTATAAAGCGTAAGCTTCTACGAGGTCCCTGGCCGTTATTATCCCCGTGAGTTTACTTCCTTCAAAGACCGGTAGCCTTCTGACATGCTTCGCAGCCATCGTTTTGGCAGCCTTGTGGATGCTGTAATCCGGTCCTATCGTGATTAATGGCGCTGAAGAATATTTCCCAACGACTTCGTCAAGGCTCCCGCCCATGTAGATGACCTTGGTCAGCAGGTCTCTCTCGGTAAATATCCCCCACGGCTTACCTCCTTTGTTGACTATTACCGAGCCTATCCTTTCCTTTCCCATCTTTTTGGCTATATCCAAGACCTTAGCGTTGGGAGTTGTGCTTTCTACCTGCCTTGTCATAAATCTGCTTACCAATGTCGAGGTTTCTTGGACCTCCGGTAGCGATCTTATCAGATCCGATGCCGTCACTATACCCACTAGAGTCCTCTCCTCCATGACCACCAGCCTGCCCTTCTCCTTAATCATGGTTCTTGCCGCCTCCCTGATGGTCGCCTGCGGCTTTATTGTAATAAGTCTTGGAGACATCACATCAAATACCTTGACCTTCTTCGGATCCTTGTTAGCCGCTATTACACGAGTTAAAAAATCCCTCTCCGTCACTATGCCTGATGGTCTCTCCGGTCCCTTTACAAGGAGACTGCCTATGTGTCGTTTACCCATGATCTTTGCCGCATCCAGCATTGTGGCGGTTTCCTTTATCATCGCGACTTCCTTGCTCATTATTTCTGAAACATGCTTATGCTTTTGATAGTCTCGATAAAATACGTCAATAACACTAGGAAACTCCTCCCTAAGCGTTTTGGGCATACCCCCACCTCATTATTATTGTATTCTTCTGGGATATAAGAGAAATCCATTAACAATTTATGGAAGAGCAAATCCGCTCTCACACAACAACTGGACAAAAAACTAATTAACCATCTCTCTTGGTAAAGATACCACAAGCCCCAGTGGCTCAGCCTGGTAGAGCACCGCCTTGGTAAGATCTACCCAAAGAGGCGGTGGTCGCGGGTTCAAACCCCGCCTGGGGCTTCCCACGTTTGCAATCCCATCATAAAAACTTTATATAATTCTGGTTTCTCCTTTTGAGGTTGGTGGGGCTGTGGTCTAGCACGGTATGACGGCAAGGTGGCAGGATTCCCTCCACCTCGCCAAGGGCTCCAGAGGTCTAGCAAGACAGTTTGACCCTTGTGGGATGATTGTCTTCTGGAGCTGCTAGAACGGGGTTACCCGCATGTCAGGGGTTCAAGTCCCCTCAGCCCCACTATCGTTAGCCCTTAATCATTTCTACTGTAAGAATGTCGTCTAAAGCTGAAGACAAAGAAGTTATAAGCCAAATTAACAGTAATCTATATGGGTGGTGTAATGCCGCTTGCATTTGTTTTGGTAAATGTGGAGGCCGGAACCGACAAAGAGGTCTTGGAAAATATCAAGAAGACTCCAGAGGTTAAGCAGGCATACATGGTTTACGGGGTCTACGATATTATAGTCATGTTGGAGTCCGACACCCTCGAGAAACTACGAGAGATGGTGACGAAGAAGATCCGACAGCTGGACAAAGTAAGATCGACCATGACTATGATCGTTATGGAACAATAAGGATAGCAAACTTTAAAAACCATAACTTTTTCTTATATAGCGGTACGCCGGCCAAAGTTGGTGGGAACCACCCGTTCCCATTCCGAACACGGCAGTTAAACCACCAAACGTCTGCGGTTGTACTGGACGCCGAGAGGGTCCGGGAAGCCGTGGAAGCTGGCGGCCACTTACGCCCTTGATATTAGAAATAAATATATCTTGGTTGTTTAATCTCTTGAACGTCATTGTGGTGAATTAGAGTGGTTACAGCTGGTCAAGGGCTCTTCTCGCTGGGCAACGATATGACTTCTATTATTGTTAACATTGTATGGATGGTGCTCTTCTTCGCGATAATCCTTCTCTTCAATCAGAGGATGCAGATCTGGACCTATCAGAGGAACGCGGAGAAAGCCACCCAAAGGTTGCAGTTCCTGTCGGATAAGAGCAGGGAGGACGCCCTTAACAGCGTAAAGCAGTTTGCCCAGGAGAACGTCGACATACGCTCACAGGTAACAGGCTTTCTTGACTTCTTTTCGATTGATCCTGTTGACAGGGATCCCTTTGGCGTCTTGGGCAGACTTGAGCACATTCTAGACAACAGGCGCGACCGGTTCAAGGCCTTCGTCTCCCAGATTGCGCCTAAGGCGGGCAAGACCGACGCTGCTAATACGGAGGACATACTTGAGGCGGCGATGGCCCTCACCCTCATATTCAAAGTCGTACGCCATTACCTGCTCCTCGGTAAAAAGACAAAGAGCCTCATGATCTTCGTTCAATTGGATATGCAGCTCCCCATGATCATGAAGATAGCAGAGGCATACTATAAGGCGCAGAAGACCTTCTCTGCTGGTAAGCCGATTGGCGACGGCCTAGGTGCGCTGGTCGCCTCTAAGCTGATGTTGGGGCAGCCAAAGAAACAGATAGCCGAGGATGTTGTATACGCCGAGGTAGACCTCTCGAACAGAAAGGTCGTCATATTAAAGGCAGAGGGTCCAGGCGGCGTGGTCGGGAAACCAGGCGAGGCAGTGAAGCAGCTGGTTGAAAATCTTGGGGGGAAGGTTGCGAGGATATTCATGATCGACGCCGCAGCCAAGCTTGAGGGCGAGAACACAGGTGAGGTTGTCGAGGGTGTTGGTGCTGCCATAGGCGACCCAGGTCCTGAGAAGTTCAAGATAGAGGACGTAGCAACGAAGTACAAGATCCCTATGGATGCCATAATATGCAAGATGGATCTTGAGGAGGCCTTGACGACCATACGAAAAGAGGTGGTTGAGGCCTCCGACGTAATAGTTGAAAAGATCAAGAAGGCGATCCTGGAGAGAACTAAGGAAGGCGATGTGGTGATAGTCGCTGGCATAGGTAACACCATAGGAGTTGGACAATAGCGAGATGATGGTGATGTCTAAACAGCGTCAGTCAAAGTTTGCGATAATCTCAATAGTACTCACGTTGGGCGCTTTTGCACTATTCGTATTAGCCACATTCGTGGATCCGCTCTCTGCCTACAGCACGATATTGATGGCCGCCGGCCTGGCATTGCTGATTACCTCTTGGGGGATATACTTCTTTGGTGGCAGAACAGCGCAGAAGCCAGAGGAAGCCGCCGAAAACGTCATTACAGTTATCGGCTGCAAGGGCTGTGACCTGAGAGAGGAGAGGGCGTTCACTCTGGGTGACTACATCTTCAAAGAACTTGGTCAATGCAAGAAATGCCCCGGAAACTCGTACATTCGCGCAATCTATGCCGTTCCACTGAAAAAGGAATAGAACTGACCAAAGGTCAACTACCAACCCCTAAAGGAGTTGGCTTGAGATGGTGGTATCAGCGCAAGAGCTGACTAGAGGGCTCGACTCGCAGAGCCGAGCTAGCGGCGTGGAGAGCTACAATAACGGCACAATGCGAGACCTAGTTGTGCCAACTTCGGGAGAACCACTAAATCCCACGGCTGGCCTCAAGAGAGGGACCAGCCTAAGCCCTCCATGCAGCCTCGAAGGTCACGAAACTCTGACTGGAGAGCCCGCAATCGGGGAAGTTCCAGTCGTTTCAGCAACCGGCAACCCTCTGATTCCGTGCAGACCAAGCAAGGCAAGGAGGTTGCTTGTCAAAGGATTGGCAGAGAAGTGCTGGAACAGGCTGGGCATGTTCTACCTGCGACTGAAGTTTGAGCCGAAATCGGAGCTGAATAGAAATCAACAACTCTGCTTGGCTGTAGATCCTGGAAGTAAGTGGGACGGTGCAGCTGTAATCTCTAAGAGTGAGGTCTTGACATGTGGGATGCTTGTGCTTCCGTCGAGGGTGGCCGAGAGGCTTAAGCGACGACAAGAAATGCGTAGGGCAAGACGCTACAGGAAAACTCCCAGAAGAGCCAAGCGCTTTGACAACAGGCGCAGGCGAAAGGGATGGATTGCCCCATCACAAAAGGCCAAAGTGGACTTCCGGATCAAGGTCGTGGACGGGTTGTGCAGGATCTACCCCATCGACAGGTTCGCGGTTGAGGATGTTCGGTTCAACCACTACAAGAAGCGCCGGGGCAAACACTTCAGCACCGTTGAAATTGGTAAGGCAAAGTTCTACGAGCACCTGAGAAAACTCGGAAGACCCACGCTCTATGATGGCGTTGAAACTGCCAAACAGAGAGAAAGGCTCGGATTGCAAAAGAATCCAGTCAAGAGAACGCTATCTTGGGATACACATGCTGTGGACGCAATTGCAATTGGATGCATTGAGATTGGGTGCAGCAATCCATATCCGCCTGAGTTCTGGGCTTGGAAACGCTTTGAGTATGCTCGACGACAGCTTCACAGACTTGAGCCTGACAAGGGCGGCATTCGCAGACGGTACGGTGGCTCATGGAGCATTCCGCCGTTCAAAAAGGGCGATGTGGTTCTGTATCATGGCAGACTTGCTAGAGTCGGAGGCTTCATGGATGGGCGGGTATCGCTGCACTCCTTTGGTTTGAGAAACAAACGGTTTACACAAGACGCTGACCCAAACGAATGCACCAGACTATTCAACCAACAAATATTCAATAGAGTAGAGAGACCTCAATTCCTCCCACCCATGAATGGTGTGGGCTTCCTTGAGGCGGTTTGATGAAACCACACAGAGTCGTGGCCATCGGCGGAACCTTCGATCACATCCATAAAGGGCACGAAGCTCTTATTTTAAAGGCATTTCAGTACAGCGAAAGGGTTGTCATCGGTATCACCTCTGACGAATTCTTGAGACAGTCAGGGAAGTCTGGGATTCAGCCTTTGGAGACAAGGTTAGACAAACTCAAGGACTTCCTAATTGAAAACGAACTCATCGGCAGAGCCTCCTTGATCATACTGGAAGATCCCTATGGTCCAATTGTAAGGGATCTGACTATCGAAGGGATAGTTGTAAGCAAGGAGACTCTTCCGCGGGCTGAAGAGGCAAACAGAATGAGAGCCGTTAAAGGTGTACCTCAAATGACCATCCATGTCATAGACTGTGTATTGGCATCAGATGGACGACCGATCTCTTCTACAAGGATAAGAAATAAAGAAATAGACGAGAAGGGTAATCTAATAAGCTCTTGATTACAGAAATTCAAATCTGATTCGGGAGGAATTTCCAATGCCCCTAAGTCAGTCTGAGGCCTTGTTGCTAAAATGTCTGGAGAAATTGGGTGGAAAAGCAGAGGCCTCCTCTCTCGCATCAAGCCTCAAACAACCCGTGAGCTCCATATTTCCGCTCTCAAGCCTCCTCGCAGAGAAGGGTTATGTTAAGACGACTGAGATCGTGAAGGAGAAGTTTGAACTTACCGAAGAAGGAAGAGAGTGCGAGAGGCGTGGCATGCCAGAGACGCGCCTGATTAATCTTCTGACCTCTAAGGGAGGCGTGGTTCAGATGAAGGAGCTGGACGTGGTCCTAAGGCCGAGTGAGATCTCGGCTGCCTTGGGATGGGGGAGGAAAACCGGTGCAGTTGTCATACAAAAGCGCGGTACTGTACCCACAGTCGTGCTCAAACGACTTGAAAAGTCCGATCTCGATGAAGTGATCAAGAAGATATCTGCCGGCGGTGACAAATCCACTCTGACCCCCAAAGAGATTGAACTCGCTACGGTCCTCAAGGAAAGGGGGCTCGTGTCTCTAAAGGAGACCAAGCAGCTAATCGTCGAGATGATCAGGGGCATCAAGCCATCTGGCGGCGTCATCTCGAATGTTCTAACCTCGGACATAATCAAGAGTGGGAGGTGGCGTAAGACCACTCTCAGTCCATACGATGTCACGGCCTCCCCGCCATCCCTGAAGATCGGCAAAAAACACCCGTACCTTGAGTTTCTGGAAGAGGTTAAGGAGATACTCATCGCCATGGGGTTCGAAGAGGCATCGGGACCCTATGTAGAGAGTGAGTTCTGGAACTTTGATGCTCTCTTTCAGGCCCAAGATCACCCTGCAAGAGCCATCCATGACAGCTTCCAGGTAAAGGGGGTCGAGCCTTACATAGACGCCCCCGAAGAGGTCGTAAAAGGCGTGAAGGCAGCCCACGAGTACGGCGGAAGGACCGGTTCCAAGGGCTGGGGCTACCGCTGGGACATCACGATCGCCAAGCGACCAATCTTGAGGACCCAGACCACGGCTGTCTCCGTACGGTACCTCTCAACCCATAAGGTTCCACCGGTAAAGGCCTTCTGCCTCTCAAAGAACTTCAGACCAGACGTCATAGACTCCAGGCACATGGTGGAGTTCTGCCAGTTGGACGGGATAATAGGCGACCGCAACATGAACGTTAGGCACCTGCTCGGGACTCTCAAAGAGTTTGCCATGCAATTGGGATTCAGGGACATAAAATTCACACCAGGATACTTCCCCTTCACCGAGCCAAGTATAGAGGCCTACGCGAAACACCCCAAATTGGGTTGGATCGAGTGCCTCGGATCGGGCCTCTTCAGACCAGAGGTTCTCGAGCCGCTGGGAATAAAATTCCCGGTGTTAGCATGGGCTTTCGGCATAGACCGGCTCGCAATGATACGCCTTGGGATCGACGACATCAGGGAACTTCACACCTCCAACCTTGAATCCCTCAGGGAGAAGGGGTGGTAGAATTGCCGAAAATAGTTCTAAACGTCAAAGACCTCAAGAGGCTCATCGGTTTCCCTATCGAGAAGGAAGCGCTACAGGAGACCCTCTCCTCCCTCAAATGCGAGCCCGAGACCGTTATCGATGATGAGATCACCGTCGAGGTAACGTCTGACAGACCTGACTTCTTCAGCGCAGAGGGCATAGCGAGGGGCATTCGCTACTACCGGAGCAGGGGCTCCGTTTACGATGTAAAATACTCCAAACCGGCTCCCCTCAAACTCCATGTGGAGCAGTCCACCTCGAAGGTTCGCCCATATATTGTCGCAGCGGCTATTCGTGGCATCTCCCTTGACGAGGAGGGGCTGAAGCAGATTATGCAACTTCAGGAGAAGCTCCACACGACCTACGCTTCAAACAGAAAGAAGGCCTCGATTGGCGTCTACGATCTCGACACGGTAACCCCGGATTTTACCTATACCGCTCCCCCTCCAGAGGAGATCTCCTTTGTCCCTCTTGAGTCTTCTGAGGAGATGGACGGCAGAAGAATACTGGCCGACACCCCAAAGGGCAGGGAGTATGGATGGATAATCTCCGGCTACGACAGATACCCGCTGCTCTTGGACTCCAAGAGAAAGGTACTCTCAATGCCACCAATCATTAACAGCGAGGCAACTAGGATTACTGAGAAGACCAGAAACCTGTTCATAGACGTCACAGGCACGGAGGAGAAGGCAATCAACACCTGCTTAAACATCATGGTAACATCCATTCTTGAGAGGGGCGGCAGCCTCCAACAAGTCTATGTCGTCTACAAGCAACGAACTGACAAGACGCCCAAGCTAGAGAAGACCAAGAAGAGGCTACCCTACTCCACCGTCGCCACAGTGTCCGGGTTAGACCTCACGCCCCGAGAGGTTTCCTCCCTCCTGAGCCGCATGGGCTTACAATCAGAGGCCGTCGGACGCGACGCCCTCGAAGTCACCATACCGCCTTACAGGGTCGACATTCTCCACGAAGTGGATCTAGTCGAGGACATTATGATGGCCTATGGCCTGAATCGCATGGTGCCTGAACTGCCACAGGTCGTAACTATGGGCAGACCGCTTACAGGGAGCAGGCTGAGATGGAGAATAAGAGACCTGATGGTGGGGATGGGTTTCCAAGAAGTGACAACATACATCCTCAGCAGCAGGGAAGTGTTGGAGGAGAAGCCCCTCATGCAAACACGACCTCTGGTCGAGATAATCCGGCCCGTATCCTCGGAGTTCTCAGTTCTAAGGGACGCCCTAATGCCCAAGCTTCTGCAGTTTCTTGGGAACAACACCCACTACAGCTATCCCCAGAAGGTCTTCGAGTATGGAGACGTCGTAAGGGTCGAGAAGGGTATGCCCCTGACCTCGCCGCACCTCTCGGTCGCCATCAGCAACCACAAGGTCAGCTTCGAGGAGATTCAAGCCGTTGCTGTTGCCCTCTTCAAGAACCTCTCCAAGGAGGTTTCCTTCGAACCCTACACGGCGGGGCCCTTCATCCAGGGGAGGGCTGCCAAGATCATCATGGATGGTAAGCATATTGGGGCCATAGGGGAGATCTCGCCACAGGTGCTCGTCAACTTCGGCATGACCTGCCCTGTTGGAGCCATGGAGTGCGACCTCTCCTCTCTAGCACACTTGGAAAGTTTATTTCGGGGTTGATGCAGATCCTATATTGCGATGAAGTGGGAGCCGAGCGCTGTAGGGCGATATAGCGGGTTAATAGGAGTCCAGTGAGTCGAGCGTCGCTCAGCGATGAACAGGACCTAACCCACACCCGCAACAGCCCTGCAGTTCAAATAATTAAATAAGGAGGGCACCCATGAAAATCAATGGCAGGCTACTGGATACGTCCCGTTGTGAGAGAGCCCGTCCAAGTGGGATGTAAGATCCCTCTGTGAGGTCGGGTGTTAGCTTCGGGCTACACGGTAGTCTGCCAATCATGTTAAAGGTGTTCGAAATGGACGTAACTAAGAGAGTGAACCTGGTTACCAGAAACACGTTAGAGGTCATCACTAAGGAGGACGCAGAGGCGATCTTCCGAAGCACCCCCTCTCCGAAGGGCTACATAGGGGTCGAACCGTCAGGGCTCTTCCACCTAGGTTGGGTCATATGGGTAAACAAGTTCAAGGATCTTATGGCAGCGGGTGTGAAGATGACGCTTCTGGAGGCCACCTGGCATGCCTGGGTAAATGACAAATTTGGAGGAGACATGGGGAAGATACAACTATGTTCAAGCTACATCGAGCACTGCTTGAAGGCTCTGGGTGTGGATCTATCACGAGTCACGATAATCAAGGCAGATGAGATGATCAACAAAAAGGCTTACTGGGAGGGCCTTCTCAAGATAGCCAAAAGCCTGTCTCTCTCAAGAATAAAACGGGCCGTAACGATAATGGGCAGGAAAGAGGACGACACGCTGGTAGACTTCTCGAAGCTCATCTACCCATGCATGCAGGTGGAGGATATCTTCTACTTGGATCTTGACTTCTGTCTTGGTGGTATGGATCAGAGGAGGGCACACGTACTTGCACGCGAGGTTGCGGGAGTCTATGGCTATAAGAAACCGGTGGCGGTTCACACCCCACTCCTTTCTAGCCTCCAGGGTGCCGGCAGGATGGATATTCAAGGGGAAATGGACGCGACAATGATCGACTGCAAGATGAGTAAGTCAAGACCAGAGACCTGTATCTTCATTCATGAATCTGCTGAACAGATCAAAAGCAAGTTGAGTTCTGCATACTGCCCTCCCAAGGAGACAGAAGGAAATCCGATCTTGGATCTGGCACGCTACGTACTGATGTACGAGAAGGGCTTCACGATAAAGAGGTCGCCAAAATACGGGGGCGACGTGGCCTTTACTTCTCCTTCAGAGCTGTTGAGCGCCTATCAACAAGGGAGCATACACCCTCTTGATCTCAAGAACGCCGTGTTCGATGGAATATCCTCGCTACTTGCTCCGGTGCGGGAGTACTTCCAAAAAGTGCCGGAAGCCAATAATCTGCTCGAGAGTCTTAAGGCCCCTACTAAGAAACAATAGGAAGGTTTTTAAGTTAAGATTTTTTAACTCACTCAAGCAAAAAAATTGCGATAAGAATGAGGTGTTATGTTTACTATGTTGAATCATCTTGAAACAAGAATAAAAAGCGTCGCCCATGGGCCTATGGAGGCCTAAAGAAACCTCTAGGTGATGAATATGGGCGGTACGCCAACCACTGCAAAGTACACTATCTACGGTGGAATAGAGATAGATGGTGTTGTAGATAAACCCGATGTGATCGGGGCAATATTTGGTCAGACAGAGGGCCTATTGGGTGAGGAGCTTGACCTGAGAGAACTCCAGAAGAGCGGAAGGATCGGCAGGATACAGGTTGACTTGGAGTCAAAATCTGGCAAGTCCTTTGGTGAGATGCTCATACCATCAAGTCTTGACAGAGTCGAGACCGCGATAGTCGCCGCTGCCATTGAAACCATTGACAAGGTAGGGCCCTGCACGGCTAGGGTCTACGTGAAGAAGATCGAGGACGTGCGTGAAGAGAAGAGGCGGAAGGTTGTTGAACGCGCAAGGGACATCCTGGTTCACTGGGAGACCGAGGGTGCCTTCGAGATAAAGGAGCTCTCGGAGGAGATAATGAAGTCAGTCAGGGTGCACGAGATAGGCAAGTTCGGGCCAGACAACCTGCCGGCGGGACCAGACGTTGATAAATCCGACACGGTGATCGTCACCGAGGGCAGGGCAGACGTGGTTAACATGTTGCGCCACGGCTACAAGAACGTAGTTGGCATGGAGGGCGCCTCTGTTCCCGAGACTATAAAGGACCTCAGCAAGAAGAAGACAATAATCGCCTTCGTGGACGGCGACAGGGGAGGAGAGCTGATTCTCAGAGAGTTACTGCAAGTTGCAGATGTCGACTACATAGCTAGGGCCCCTGCTGGCAAAGAGGTTGAAGACCTTACAGGTAAAGAGCTCGCGAAGTGCCTTAGAAGCAAAATCCCAGTAGAGCAGTATCAGCTTGCAACTAGTGAGAGAAAGCAGGAACTTCCGCAGAAGCAGGAGCGTCAAGCTGTAGCTGAAGTGATCGCTGAAAGAATGCCAGAGAAGGCACAGGAGAGCGTGGCCGTGAGAGCGGCTGAGAAAGTTGAAAGAATGGAGAAAGAACCGGCACGCGTTGCCTTTACTGGTGTGGACGTCGAGAAGATAAAGGCGATGATGGAGCAACTTCAGGGCAGTCTTGAGGCCAACCTACTCGACGAGTCATGGGAATCAAAACAGAAGGTAGCGGTAAGGGAACTCGCAGAGATACTTCAAAATACCAGTGACAAGATACACGCAGTTGTATTCGACGGCGTAATAACTCAAAGACTCCTTGACATTTCAAATAATAGAGGCGTGGCATTCCTTATCGGTGCGAGGGTGGGCAACATCGCCAAGAGACCACAAGGCATATCCATCCTTACCTTCGAGGACATCACTTCACGTTAAGGTACATAAGTAATGCCGGCTCCCCGTCGGCATAATACCTCTTTATTTTTCCTTCCACTGTAAATCCCAACTTCGTGTAGAGCCTTATTGCTGGGATATTGGACTCCCTAACTTCGATCCTTACCCTCTTTGTCCCTTTACTGCACAACCTCTCTATTGTTTCCTTCATTAGGCGCTCTCCTACGCCCTTCCTGCGCATACCTTCGTCTACGGCTATTGAGACCACATGCCCCAAACTCTCATATCTTATTATGCCGACGGCGTATCCAATGATCTTCTCTTCAGAAATGGCCACTATGTAGACGCCTGGAAGGTAAAAGAATGCCTTGAGTAGGCCCTTGGGGTAGGGGTCTGTGAAGGATCTCTGCTCTATCTCGAAGATGGCGTCAAGGTCGTCTAGACGGGCATTCCTTATAAGTAAAGAGGGATCAGGCATATCAGAGCACTATTATTATCTCACAGCGACCCAAATAATTCTCTTGCTGGGCGATCCTTGGTATGCGGGTTATTGAACGTGATATGGGGCATGGCGTTGTGGAAGTGGAGGTAGAGGACTCTGATGACCTCTGGCACCTATACAACTTAATCGACAGCGGCGACACCGTGTGTGGTTATACCCTGCGTGAGGTGAAGGTATTGAGGGGCGGGAGCGAGGAGCGCGGAGGTCGGAGAAGGGTTTTCCTTTGCATAAAAGTGGAGGACCTAGGCTTCCAGAGTTTCACAGAACGCCTCAGGATAAGAGGGCGGGTCATAACTGGCCCTGAGGATATGAGCATCCAGGGCTCATACCACTCCTTCTCGGTAGGACCAAGGGAAAGAGTAAGGATAGTCAAGGACGAGTGGCTCTCTTTCCACGAAGAGCGCCTCAAGAGGGCGACAACAAAGGAGAGACCAAAAGCCCTCATAATCACCATAGATGATCAGGAAGCATCAATCTATGTCCTAAGGGACTACATTGTAGAGGGATTGGTCAGTATAGCGTCTCACATGCCGGGCAAATACGTGGAGTCGGTGGACAGGTCGACGATAAGGTCGAAGTACTTCTCTTCAATCGGTGAGGAGGTGGGCAGGTTCCTTCAGAGGGAGAATGCTGATGTGGTGGTCGCAGGGCCAGGTTTCACCAAGAACGAACTGGCAAAATACCTCAGGGAAAAGTTCAGATCCCTTAGTATAATCGAGGAGACTGCTTCGTGCACGGGAGAACCAGGCGTCAGGGAGGTGATAAACCGAGGTACTTTTTCCAAGATCATGGCGAACTCGACCCTCCTGCGGGACTCACGCCTTATCGACGAGCTACTGGGACGCCTCTCAACGAAGCCGAATCTGGTGGCATACGGAAGGGAGGAGGTAAAGCGGGCAGTTGAGAGTGGGGCAGTGGATGCTCTTCTGGTATCTGAACGCCTCCTTAAAACAATCGCCCCGGATGAGAGGCGTGCAATAGAAGACGTCTGTAAAAGAGCCGAGGGCTACGGCGGTAAGGTCTATTTCATTGGCGGGGAACATGAGAAGGGCAAACAACTCATTAGCCTTGGAGGCATCGCCGCCCTGCTTCGATTCGCCATAACCTAGTACGGATACTCTGCGAACCTCTCTCTCGTGGCTGTGGGATACTCCTGCACATACGCTATCTTGGAATTGGGTAATAGCCGCCTGACCTCTGCCACCACGTCTCTCTGCCCCTCCAACGCGTCTCCATTCGATGAGATGCCGACCATATGTGGGGGGGTACCTGATGTTTTTACTGTAAAACTCTTAAGCGCTCTGGGGTCTCTGGATGTGGGTCTGATTATGAACTTGCCCAGGAGCCCGTCGCTCAAGATCTCCTCGTAAGGTCTGGCGACATTTCTGCTCCTTCTGATCAACCTGTTCTTTGTCTGCACTGCATCCTTCACAACGCTCGAGCAGTAGTGTATCGGCACATCGATTCCCTTCCTGCTCGCCCATCTCATCACAGAATAGGCTACCTCCTCGCTGCCAAGGACCGCCGCCATGCTGTCGTTCTCCAAGACAAAACCCCGCTGTTTGAGCTGGTATGCATTCTGAGGGCAGAACTCCAATTGATTCAGATTTAGGAAGTCTGCCTTAACACGCGCCAAGTAAGATACAAGTTCCTTGACCCATTTCTCGTTTCTTGGTATCGCGGGTACCTCTGCACCAGTGTATAACCCCATTTCCTTTGCCAGCTCGATCTTCTTCCAGTCCTCCCTCTCCGGGTGAAACCTCAGCTCGTCGAGTCTGGCCTCCCTCAATTTCCTCAGCACGTCCTTATTCACGTGCCTGCCATTTGTATAGAGGTGGATGTGGTGATCCTTGCCAAAGAAGTCCTTCAGAAGTTTGATGTATTTGATCGTCCTGTTGAGCTTTAATATGGGGTCTCCACCGGTTATTCCCGTCCCTTCTGCGTCTATCGCCCTGCCTTCCAAGATTATGTCTAGGTCATCTTTAACGAGCACCTCATCTGCATAAACTACGTCCAGCCCCCTCCTCTTTTCACTGAGCGGACAGTAAAAGCAGGATCGATCACACTCTCCAGTGACAAAAAGTACGAGTTTTCCGCCCTTGAGGCAGATCTCGCATCCTCGGGGGAGCCCTCTCTTCATGCCCGAATCTATCGGCAGCTTGTTTATTAAGGTTATTTCGATGCGGTTAAAGGATGATCTCTGACGCGAGGGCCATCGCAATAGCCCCAACTACAAGCCTCTTCCCTGAGTACCTTGAGATCCCAGATGCCCACATTACAAAACCCACGAGTCCGACCGTGAAATATGTTGCCTTTATCGCATATTTCAGGAAATCCAGCATGGTCACTGACGCCCACTGAATATTAGTCTCGAAGAAACTTATCCAGTTCCCTATAGTACTTTGGAATCTGTCCTCGATTCCCCCTCCTGTCTGGAGGTCTGCTCTAACAACCCCGGCCAACATCGCTAAGCCTAATAAGGCCAAGGTCGCGTAAATGCACGCCCTCAATCTTCTTCCCCAAATACACGGTCAATATTTAAACTCCATACCACGTTGTTGAATGAGCCTCCTGAGGCTCGGATCCTTGGATATCCTATCTCTCAACTTGCCCTCGAAGCTATCTCCGTCTCCGAGCTCCTCCTTGTAATAAATCCCGGTCCTGCCTATCTCGTCTCTCCTCGTCAGGACCCTGATGCGCTCCTTTACGATCTCTGCGCTCGCTCCGATTAGCTTGGCAGCCTCCACGCTATTCTGAACGACTGAGAATTCATAGTGCCCGTACTCCATCGGCACTATCATCATCAGTCGCTTATCGACACCCGGTACGCGTCTTCCCTCCCTCAATTCGGCGACCCCTGCCTCTCCCCCAAACCTGTAAAACTCCCTTTCCCTCCTCCTCAGCGGTAACAAAGGGAAGGTCACCTTGATTCTGTCGTCTATATGCTCTATCGCCTTTACCGTATGCACGGGTGTAGCTTGGGTCAACTCCCTCTTCGATATCTGGAAGCCCCCGCCCAGCACTGCCCCCTCAATTATGTAAGATGGAAGCACTTCTGGGATGAAAATATCCACATCGCTCTTGGGACTGACGTCACCGCGGGCGAGACTCCCATGAACTATCGCCTCAACTCCCTTTGTTTTGAGCACCTCCATCAACTGAAGCGCTATGCCCCTGAGCTCATTGAGTAGCGCCCACCGCTCCTTGGCATAGACAACCTCCCTCAGCTCATAGGCGCGCGAGACCTTCTTTGCCATCCTATTTTCCCTCTTTTTTGGAACCCGTCCTCGCACTTGACGCTACCCAGTCCAGATATTCCTTGGAGCCTCTGGCGATCTTAAACGCGATGATCTCAGGATTGGTGTAACTGTGGAGTTCCTTGACCCTCTTGATCAAATTATCTAATAGGCTGTCAACGCTCTTCACGATCAACAAGCACTCCTTGGCCTCCTCAACCTTCCCTTCCCACCTGAACACGGAGCTCACGCCCTCCACAACATTCACGCAGGCCGCAAGCCTCTCCTCCACGAGTGCTCTGGCTATCCTCGCCCCTTCCTCCTTTCCTCCGACAGTTATAAAAATCACGATGTGCATCGAACTACCACCAGTTAATGTTCAATCAACAAAATATAATATTGTTTGGGGCGAGACATTGGATCAGTGGATTATACTCCTGTGCGTGGTCGTCGTCTTCTGGTCGTTGCTACTCATGGCTAGGCGGTTTCTGCCAAAGAGCGTTGAGGTCCAACCCCTGTTTGTAATGTGGAAGACCACCAAGTTTAATGATACCATCGATAGGCTGGGCAGGTCTCTGAGACCTGTTTGGGAGGTCCTATGGAACATGGGGATCGCGGTTTCTATAGGCGGTTCCATTTACATCACCTACCTCCTGGCGCGAAATTTGTACTACCTCTCTTTTAAGGTAGAGGACGCATCACCTGTCTCGTTGCTCATCCCCGGAATAACCCTCTCACTTAGCCCTAACACCCTCTTCTTCTTCGGGCTGTCGATAGCAATCATCTTGGTCTCCCACGAGTTGTCCCATGGCGTAGCTTCGAGGGCCGAGGGAATAAAAGTGAAGAGCACTGGTCTCATCTTACTCGCCATCATCCCTGGTGCCTTTGTGGAACCTGACGAGGAGGATCTCAATAAGGCGAAAAAGTCGTCTCAGGCAAGGGTGTATGCCGCTGGATCCACTGCCAACATCCTGGTCGCCCTGCTGGCTTTGGCTCTCGTGTCAAATGCCCCCTACATACTGTCTCCCTTCTACCAGACCACTCCGACTGGCATACAGGTGCCAGAGATTGATGCGGGTTCGCCAGCTGACGGTGTGCTCAAAGCTTGGGATGTTATCCTAAGTATTAATGGATCCACCCTTACAGACGTAGAGTCGTTTGAGAAAATTCTCAATGCTACAACACCAAATAGCACAGTCCCTATTGTAGTGATGAGGAATGGAGAAATTAAGACGTTTGATTTCAAGATGGGCTATTCTGCTGCAACAAACTCGTCCTATATGGGCATAGTTAACGCGGTCAGCTATTACCCACCAAAATATTCCTATGTCTTTACCTCCTTCCCGTTTTACTTAATCGGCTCCCTTTCGTGGATATACCTCCTCTCGCTGAACGTGGGCCTCGTAAACATGATGCCGGTTGCCTCCTTAGATGGAGACAAACTAGCGGGCATATTGACTCGCTTCGTTTTGAAGGACGAGAAGAAGTCAGCGCAGATCGGCAAATTCCTCGGGTGGGGCTGTCTGGCCATACTGGTATTGAATGTATCGCTCAGCTTCGTGATATTTCCGTCGTTTAAATTCGGTTAAGGAGTGTGTCCTTCCTGTCCTCTCCTCTCTGCAAATGTGGCAAAGAGGGATTCTACCTTCGCAGGCACTCCGGAGAGACCCTCTGCAAGAGGTGCTTCATCAAGAGTGTGGAGAAGATCGCCCTTAAAACAATAAAAAGGGACAAACTCCTTACCCCCGACGACCGGGTCATGATTGCCCTATCTGGTGGCAAGGACAGCGTGGCTCTGGCCCACATCCTCTCAAAGATAGAACATTCCTACGGCACAGAACTCTTCGCCATAACCGTAGATGAGGGGCTAAGAGGGTACAGGGAAGAGGGGTTGAAGATATCAAAGAGGGTATCCGAGAAATTAGGGATAGAGCACCACGTGATCACATTCAAGGAGGTCTACGGTCACTCTCTTGAGGAGATATGTAAATTTGCGGAGGAGAAAGCAGTCGGTCTCCTCGGCTGCACATTCTGCGGCATTCTTCGAAGGCGCCTGCTCAACGATGCTGCGATGAAGATGGGCGCTACAAAAGTTGCCACGGGCCACAATCTCGACGACGAGGCTCAGACAATCCTCATAAACATCCTAAGAGGGGACATATCGAGGCTTGCCCGTCTGGGTGCCAAGCCGATAAGGCTGAGAGAGGGCTTCATCCCGAGGGTAAAACCCCTTCGTTATGTGCCGGAGCGCGAGATCGCAACCTACGTCTACCTGAAGGGCTATCCACTGTATGAACGCGAATGCCCGTACGTCAGGGCATCCCTCCGAGACGAGGTAAGGGACATCTTGAACAATATCGAGGCGAGGCACCTTGGCACGAAGTTTGCCATAGTGAAGGGGGCGGATAGGATCTCGGTTCTCCTAAAGGAGAAGATTATGGAGTCGGAGGTCGGTCGTTGTAGCCGTTGTGGGGCCCCATCTGGCAGAGAAGTCTGCAGGATGTGTGAAGTTCTTTCCATGCTAGGCATAGATGGTAGTTTTATAAATCACCTCGCTGAATGATCGAAATGGTGCGACAGGGAGGGCTGGAGGGCTCGGCCTCCTCTTCTCTACAAACGGTCGTCATGGTGGAGCCAGTAACCTTTGGAGGCGGTGGAACCAGCCATAGAACCTAGGGTTTGTCGGCGTAGAAGTCTCGCCCTGTGGGGGTGTTGGAGCGGGGTGAGCTCGTCTGGAGGGACGGGCTTTCTGCATACCGGGTGAACCGGGTTAGGCCCGGAAGGGAGCGGCCCTAAGCTCGGACAGCACCGTTCGCAGGATAACGGGATGGATGCTGGCTCTCCCAAAGGTCTGTGGTGTGGGCCGCCCACTTCATGGGAGCTGTCGCACCGCTTCAGAGCTAAAATATTTAACCCTCTTGTCCCTCTCTTGAGATGGACGCCGGGATACCCTAGCCTGGTAGGGGGCTGGCTTGCTAAGCCCGTGTCTCGCAAGGGACTCGTGGGTTCAAATCCCACTCCCGGCGCCAACAATCCTTTAAGTCTAGCCGTGCTTAGTCTCGTTTTCGTTCAGCGATAGCTATAATAATTGGCGACACTTGCTTTTTTACATCGGGGCTGTAGGCTAGCTTGGTCTAGACTGCGAGGCTTGGGCCCTTGTGACCCCGGTTCGAATCCGGGCAGCCCCATTCCATCTTTTAAAATTCAAATAAAACTAGAGAAAGGCTTTGATCTTTTCTATCCTGGCTTCTCTTTCCTTACCGAGTTTCTCTAGGATTCTTCCAACGTTTGGAAGGAACCCCAGCTTCTTCGAGGAGTCAGAATAGAAAGCCGACGCCTTCTTTTCAATCTCGACTGCATTCATCAGTCCAGCCTTGAAATCAGCAGGAACATCGAATTTGGCATCATAATTTACAGTGTCAATCCCAGCTATCGCCTCGAGGATCATTTCTTGCATCTCCATCCTCCTCGTCCTCTCCAGAGTTTGCTTATTCTTTTTGGAGGCGTTTGACAATTCAGAGATGCTCGTTTTGGATCCTTCGGGACCCTTCTTCGCCAGCTCATCGTAGTAGAAGGACGCGGCATCCTCGCTCTCTATGGCGTACTTGAGGATCGCTCCGAACGTTCCCAGCTGCACTTAGAACCACCTAGTTATGGTGACCTTCTTCTGTGTATAGAACTCTACCGCGTCCATTCCCTGTCCGTGAAGATCGCCGAAGAAAGACTCCTTATAGCCAGCAAACGGGAAGAACGCTATCGGTGCAGGGACCCCTATGTTTATTCCGATGTTACCAGCGTCAACCCTGTACGTGAACTCCCTTGCAGCCCCACCATTGGTTGTGAAGATTGCCGCAGCGTTACCGTAGATCGAGGTGTTGGCCAGCTTGATCGCCTCGTCCAGCGTATCCACCTTTGTGATCGACATGAATGGACCGAAGACCTCCTCCTTGAAGATCGTCATTTCCGGCGTTACGTTGTCGAATATGGTGGGCCCAATGAAGTAGCCCTTCGGGTACTTCTCACACTTGGCCTTCCTCCCATCAAGAAGAAGCGTCGCTCCCTCGTCTATGCCCTTCTGGATATAATTCAGAACCGTCTGCAATTGGCCCTCTGAGGCAAGCGGTCCCATCTGGGTCTCAGGATCCAGGCCGTATCCTATCTTTACCTTAGAGGCTGCGCCCAGCAACGCGTTCTTGAAGGGCTCGTACGCCTCCCCTACTGGAATGAAGTTCTCCCCCGCGAGGCACCTCTGACCTGTGCATCCGCAGGCAGATGTAACGCACGCGGCGATCGTGTTCTTCAGGTCAGCGTCGGGCATTATAATGATGAAGTTCTTTGCTTGGCCCTGGCACTGCGCCCTCATGCCGGTCTCGGCTGCCGTCTTGTATATGTGCCTTGCTACCTTTGTAGATCCAACAAAAGATACTGCTCTAACATCCCTGCTCTTCAGGAGTGCGTCGGAGACCTCTCTGCTACCGTTGACTAGATTCACTACGCCTGGAGGGAAGCCGGCCTCCTCGGCGAGCTCGATTATCTTCTTCGCACTGATAGGAACTTGGCTCGACGGCTTCAGAATGAATGTATTGCCGCATGCTATCGCCATAGGGAGGAACCAAAGGGGAATCATGACAGGGAAGTTATACGGCGTGAGCCCGACACAGACACCAATGGGCTCTCGCAAGTAGGCCTCATCGATGCCCTTGGCAACATCCCACTCTATGTCGCCCATCATCATGGTAGGGATCCCCGTGGAGAGTTCGACGGTCTCAATGCCCCTCTTAACGTCCCCTCGCGCCTCGTCCAACGTCTTTCCGTGCTCCTTCACAACTGTCTCTGAGAGTTCTTCAAAGTGTTCATCCAACAGGTTACGGTACTCGTAAAGGTATCTCACTCTTGTGGCTGGTGAAGTACACCTCCACTCCCAGAACGCATCCTTTGCTGCCTTGACGGCATCCTTAACATCCTCTTCAGTTGACTTTGGAACCTTCGCCAAAACCTCTAGCGTCGCCGGGTTTACGACGTCGAGCGTCTCCTTTCCCCTAGACTCGACCCACTCGCCGTTAATGTAGTTTTTTAAAACTTCCACCATTTCATACCACCATAACGGATGCCCAACAATCAATTTGGTGCTGTTAGATTTTATTCTTTGATTTGCTTTGAATATTTAAAGCTTTGCTACTGTCTTAATGAATCTGTAACTAACACATTTTACGATACAACCGTTGAAGATCCGATGCAAAATGTTAAGAACCCCTGAATTTGTTGGTATATGGGGTTGTACCTTGAAGGTCAAACGGTCCAAAAATGTGCTGGTCATCCGCCTCGACGAGGAGGAAGAGGTCATCTCCTCGATAACAGAGGCGGTCGCCTCTGAAGGGGTAGAATCAGGGATCATCGCCTCCTTTGTCGGCGCCCTGAAGGGATGCCGCCTCATACTGCGAAAGGGCTTGGAAAAGTCCATATCCACCCACATGGAGGTCGTCGGAAACGGAAACATCTCTCTTTACAAGGGCGCCCCTCTTGTTCACCTACACGTGGCTGCAGGCAGTGACACGGGATTCTGGGTCGGGCACCTGACGGAGGGGATTGTTGACGTATTTTGCGAGATAGCGATCATCCCTGTTGATCTAAAGATGATCCGCAAGTACGGGCAGAGCCTTGCAGACAGCGGTGTTACAGTCCCCTACATCCTTGACTTCGAGTGATCTCCATGACAATCCTTTCCGGCTCTGACATTCTAGCATATATTCAAAAAGGTGAGCTCAAAATAACTCCCTTCGCAAGCGAGTCCCTCTCGTCCGCCGGCTACGACCTGCGGTCTGGTGTTGATGTGAAGATAATGCCCGGAGGACACGTATTGGTTCACACGATGGAGTTTGTGGAGCTCGGCCCGTCCGTATGTGGGCAGCTCTCCATCCGATCCTCATTCGCCAGAGAGGGGTTGCTTGGGAGCTTCGCCCTCGTCGATCCTGGCTTCAGGGGCCAACTCACCCTTATGCTTGCTAACCTTGGATCCACCCCCGTGGGCATCGCAAAGGGCGAGAGACTGGCTCAGATCGTGTTCGTAAGGCTCAGCAAGGCTTCAGAAAAGCCCTATTCAGGAAGGTATCAGGACAGCATAGGCACCATCAGGAGCAAGAGAAATTTTTAATCAGACATATAAATATTAAAATAGCTCCTATACAAAAAATGACATGGTATCGGAGCTGGTGACCCTTGGGCAATGAGACGAGGTACGAGTACCTTAAAATGCAGATGCGATCGGTGGAGTTCCTTCGCCTTGCTAAGGAGGTCTACAGCTATCAGGAGCTTATGAAGCTCACTGGGATACCGATCACCGTACTGAATCGTTATGTGAAGGGGCACATCCTCCCAAGCCCAGATAGAGCCACATCGATCCTCGGGAAGCTCGAGAAGGGTTATGACGTAACTAAGCACATAAAGGACAGGCTGGGGTTTGACAAGGGAGGCTTCCTTGACAACACAAGGATAGTTGGCGACACTTTACTCTTGAGGTTCATAGCAAACCACGTCGTTCAGAAGCTGGCAGGCAGGAGGGTGAGCAAGGTTCTCACGGTCGCAGTGGACGGCATTCCCTTGACGGTTCACATAGCCGACGCCTTCGGGGTGCCCTTCATCTACGCCAAGAAGGAGAAAGAGATAGGCGTCGCCAACTTCGTTGAGGAGACTTACACCGTCTCGAGGGCCGGGATTCAGGTCTCGCTTTACCTCCCGAAGGGTGGAATAGACAAGCGGGACAGCGTCTTGATAACGGACGACGTGGTAAGATCCGGCGAGCAGCTCAAGGCCTTAGTGAATCTGGCGAAGAGGAGCGGTGCCGAGATCGCCGCCATATTTGTTCTCATAGCCGTGGGCGACCGGTGGAAGAAGGAGATAGATGAATCATCAAACTACCCGATCTACTCCCTAGTGACCCTTCCCGAAAAGGACTGATAGGTCGTAGGGCGGATAGGCCACTCCTTTCTCCGTAATTATCCCGCTTACCAACTCTCTTGGAGTCAAATCAAAGGCAGGGTTAAGAACGTCCACGCCTTCTGGTGCAATCCTTACATTGGCGATATGGGTGACCTCTTCCGGCTTCCTCTCCTCGATGATTACCTCCTCAGCCTTCACAGAGAGGTCCACCGATGAGGTTGGAGCGGCTGCGTAGAATGGGATACCGTGTGCCTTTGCCATCAATGCTATGCCGTAGGTGCCAATCTTGTTGAAGATGTCCCCCCGCCTCGTGATCCTGTCCGCCCCCACGACTACCTTATTGACGAGCCCCTTCTGCATGATGTATCCAATCATGTTGTCCGTGATCAGTTTGAATGGGATGCCCTCGCTCTTAAGTTCGAACGCGGTGAGTCTTGCCCCTTGAAGGAGCGGTCTGGTCTCTGGCACATAGACCAGGATCTTCTTTCCGCTCTCGAAGGCGCTCCTGATAACACCTAGAGCAGTGCCGTACTCCACGCAGGCAAGCCCTCCGGCGTTGCAGTAGGTGAGGATTTTGTCCCCGTCCGATATCAACGTCGCGCCGTTCCTCCCAATGGCCTTACACGTCCGCACGTCCTCCTCCGCCATCTCGACTGCCTCTTTGATCACGTTGTTGACGAGGTCCGATGGGTCTGTTGCCTCCTCCCACGCTTTCCTCATCCTCTCCAACGCCCAAAAGAGATTTCTGGCGGTCGGTCTTGTCGCCTTAAGGCGTTCCGATGCCCTATTCAGGCTCTCCTTAACCTCTTTGAGGGTCCTTCCTTTGCTGTTCTTTGCCGCCAGGGCAAGACCCATCGCAGCCGTGACTCCAATCGCTGGGGCGCCCCTTATCTCCATCGTCTCTATCGCTCGCGCCAACCTATTGTGATCCTTACACCTGATTATCACCAATTTTCCGGGCAGCTTCGTCTGATCTATTACATAGACGCCGTCATCCTTCCACTCTATCGTCCTCACGTAGCCCCCTCCCTATCGTCTTTATCAATACCTCCAACAATGAATTTAAACCTCTGCTTACTGGTCTGCTGAGGCCCCTCCCAAAATCGGTAGTCTTTGGCTGTATCCCCACCAGTCTTATCCTGACTCCCGGGATCCCCTCTTTTAGCACTTTTAGGAGTATCTTCAATGACTGTTTGTGTGTGGATAATGACTGGGCGATTAGAGTCCCCCCGTCGATGAAGTCGTAGAAGCCCGGGTCTTTTCCCATCTCCACTGCGTCGAAGAATATAATATGCGTTGGTCTAAGCCTCTTTATCTGACCAGTGAAGTTCTCTGGCACGGTTCCGCAGTCGATGAGCCCGACGCCAGCTGGAAGTTTTCCTTTCAGTCTCGAAATGACCATGACGCCAACCACGTCGTCTCTCCGTATGCCGCTTCCGACCCCAACCAACACTAAAGAGCGGCTGTTATGTAGAAATGCTAATAAATCATCTTCGAAGGGCATATAGATAGCATTATTGTTACTAGAACTTAAGGGTGTGCGTGTTGTCAGAGCTCCCAAAATCTCTGCTCAAGCAGAAAAAAGCCATGATCTCAGGTCCCGACGCAGACAAAGTTTACCAACAGGGATCCTTTGGCGAGTTGGAGGAAGGCAAGTTAGTGCTGACCGACGTTGAGATACTATTCCTGCTTGAGAGAGAGAAGATCCTCCTCTACGACGAATCTGAAAAGTCACTCGCCTTCCCTGAGGCTGTGACTCTCCTGTCCAAGGATGATCCTGAGATGTGGGTGCGCTACCTGTTGTACTCCGATCTTCGGCGCAGAGGGTATATTGTGAAGCCCGGTTACGGTCCAAAACTCGAGTATAGGGTCTACAGGAGAGGGGCCGTTGTAGGTAAGGAGCCGGCCAAGTACCTCGTTTACGGGCTGGTGGAAGGAAAGACCATCAGAATATCCGAGCTGACCTCGATCTCCAACTCGGCGAAACTGTCAAAGAAAGACCTGATCCTAGCCGTCATAGACCGGCAGGGGGAGATGACATACTATGACGCCTCAGAAATCACCCTCTAGCCTCCTCCGTGCCTGCCTCAGAATGGTTCGCCCGGTAAACTTCGTAATGATGGGAGTTGCCGTAATCGTAGGCGAGGCAGCGATACTGGGAGGCATTCCGTCAATCAGCCAGATGTTCTATGGTTTTATTGTCTCCTCCTTCCTAACAGCCTCTTCCATGGTCATAAATGACATCGTTGACTTGGACATTGATTGCATCAATGCCCCCGACAGGCCCCTTCCATCAGGGGTGATCTCAAAGCGTTCTGCCCTAATCTTTGGTGGGGTCTTAACCATTTTAGGGATAGCGGCTGCGATCCCCCTTTCCATCTACGCGGTGGTGATAGCGATACTCACATTCGTCGTCTCTCTATCCTATAATCTGTACGGAAAGAAGATAGGTCTGCCCGGCAACATGATGGTATCATTCTGTGTGGCCGTCCCGTTTCTGTTCGGGGGCATAGCGGTGGCGAACACCATAGACATCACAATTGCCGTCTTCTTCCTTTTGGCGTTTCTTGCCAGCGTGGGCAGAGAGATAATCAAGGGGATAGCCGATATGGAAGGGGATAAGTCAAAGAAAATAAGGACCATTGCCCTCGTCTACGGTCCTAAGATGGCTGCCCGGGCGGCGGCCCTGTTCTACATCACGGCCGTCTTGATCACCCCCTTGCCGTACATGTTCGGCAATCTGGGGCTCTATTACGCCCTAATAGTTCTAGTGGTGGATGCCGGCTTCGTCTATTCGTCGTTCTTCATCCTAAGAGATCAAAGTAAAGAAGCCGCCCTGAAAGTAAAGACCCAGGCAATACTATGGATGATCCTCGCCCTCTTGGCGTTCTTCGTGGGAGGTATCGCCCGCTAACATCTGCCTCTTATAACCTTGGTAACCGTTTCCTCAAACATGTACTTTTGTATACACGTTCTCGTTCGGAGCGCTGGCAGCCTCCTCGGTCCAGCCTGCCCCCCAGCCGTCAGGCACGGCAGGGGCGTACAGGTACTCATCCCTCATATGCTGCCAGGAGGCGTCCGCACTCACGGCAAACGGCTGGCCGCACAGGCGCATACCACGCAGGAGTATCGCCAGCGAGGAGAGCCTGTTCCTGCCGTAGTCTGCGCCGCATTTCTCACAATTGCTCACAGCCCAGGCTGGGTGCTCCAGCCTACCACCACATACGGGACACCTCGATGAGGTCCCTCCCGGGCTCACATACACGGTCCTGAAGGGAGACTTGTACTCCACCATTGACTGATACATCCGGTATGGCCATCTGTTCAGGTACGTCCTCAGCCTCTTACTCTTTGCATTTCCGTTCTCCCTTATCCCGGTAAGCCTCTCGAAGATGAACGATGCGCCAGGATTCTTTCTCACCTGCTCAGTTGAGAGCTTCTGGAGAGCGTCTTTAATCCTGTCCCTCTGCCTCCCTCTGGTCTCTTTGAGCTTCTTCGCTCTCTTCTTCGGGTTCTTCACGTGCAGCTGTATCCTTCTCCTCCTCCTTGAGAAGTCGTTCTGTATCCTTGCGATTCTGCCAATAGGCTCTGTCTTCACCTGCCGGAGCTTGACTGTTTCACCTTCCTTTGATGCTGCCGTCGAGTCTATTGTGGAGAAGTTGATGTCTGAGGCAACGAACCTGCTGCCGAGGGGCTTCTTCTTCCCACCGTTGGTGACGAAGGTGATAAAGAGCCTCCTATCTGTGATCAGGAGCTCCGACGCCCTCCCTCTGCTGTACTCCTCCCACCTCTTGTGCCTCGGGGTGAACGTGATATGTTCATACCTGAAGGGCTGGAGTGTTATCCTGACGGATACTGTGCCTTCTTTTCCCTGCTCTATCTTGAATAGCTCGGCATCTATCCTCATTGCGAGCCTCTTAACTTCAGGTATCTCAAGCCTCTTATGCCTTTTTTTATAGGACCTGAACAGGGCCACCCCATTCCTGCACACCGGGTTGATGTGGTGCCTGGCATAGCTATATCGTGAATAGAACCATTCCCTGAACCCCCTCCTCAATGCTATAGGGCCTGGGACCCTGCTGTCGTCCTCCCTTGCCATGACATATGCGTATACGAGGGCCATCCTCAGCGCATCCCTCATGTCAGTGAGGTATGCCAGTATAGATTCGCTTGGCTGGTACTCTACGGCTATGGTCCTCTTCTCCCCCTTCGACCTCCAGGGATGGCTCATCTGGATGGCGTCATCTCTTTCTGAGTACAGCTCCACTATATTATCAAAAACATATTTTTATATACATTTTCTTGTAGCTGTTACTAACCCTTCGAGGTCCGTAAGTATCTCCCGCTTAGCCCGCATGTCTTTTAGCTTGAATTTTCCTAATTTGAGCTCTTCAGGTCCAACAATAAGGACATATGGGATTCCTTTATTATCCGCATACTCCAGCTGTCTCCCAAGCTTCCTGCCCATCAAGTCAGACTCAGCTGAGACGCCCCTCTTTACGAGCTTCCTGCTGATCTTTATGGCATCCAAAGCTACCCCCTCGTTTACATTTGCCACGAAGACCTCGGTTGCGCTCGTCTTGGTACTGCCCTTGATCTTATCAGAGAGCACTTCATAGAGCCTCTCGATGCCCAAGGATATGCCCGTTGCCGGGGTCGGCGGCCCGCCAAACTTCTCAATCAGACGGTCATACCTGCCCCCGCCTGCTACGCTCCCTATCTGGGCCGTTCTCGTCCTCACCTCGAAGACCGGTCCTGTGTAGTAGTCGAGGCCCCTTACAAGACTGAAGTCTATGCACAAAAAATTGCCCAGCCCAAAGACGTCCGAAAGCTCCTGTAGTCTTCTAAGCTCCTCGATCCCTTTTAGGGCGTCCTTCGAGAACCCGAACTCCTTCTCCGCATAGTCGAGTCCCTCCTCCCCTTTGTAATGGGTGAATCCTAAGATCCTCTCTACCTTGTCCTCGCCCAGCCCGAACTCCATCAACTCTTTTCTCACGTCCTCCTCTCCGACCTTATCCAGCCTGTCCAATGCCCTGAAGACCTTTGCAGCATGTTGGTCAACGATGCCGAGCCCCTCAATCATGCCCTCGAGGATCTTCCTATTGTTAATCCTGACCTCAAAATCGCTGAGTTCCAATGCCTTGAGCGCATCCACCGCCGTGGAGACGCACTCCATGTCCGCCTCCATCCTCGCAGAACCAACAATGTCGATATCCGCCTGCAAGAACTCCCTGAACCTGCCGCTCTGTGGTTCCTCATACCTCCAAGCCTTTGATATGCTGTACCTTTTGAACGGCTTAATCAGATCCGGTGTGTTCGCAACAACCCTGGCAAGAGGTACCGTAAGATCGAACCTGAGTCCGAGCCACCTCTCACCCTTATCCTGAAACTTATAGATCTGCCTCTCCACATCTTCTCCGCCTTTTGCTGAGAGAACTTCCCATAACTCCAGCGCGGGCGTGTCCATCTCCTCGAACCCGTGCTGTTCAAAGACCTTTCTAACCCTGTCGAGAATGAACCTCCTTACCCTCATATCCTCCGGTAGAAAGTCCCTGGTGCCCCTCGGCCTTCCAAACTTCAACGAGGATCTCCTTCCTTCAACCAAATCTTGTTTCGTCCTTTAAATTAATATGGTTTTAGTAAAGGTATGCATTGAAAAATTTTGGTGGCGTTCAGTCGTAGGCTAGATTAGGAGCTTACCCGCTCCTTGTGTTGTGAACCAAAACACAACATAAAGGAGGTAGAGTAAGCCCCTATGAGAATTGATTTTACTAGCAATATAGG
>Ga0315282_10000702_pt1 | contig 65884 bp, 52 predicted proteins | sample YL17G07_20_MG_FD_203693 | JGI IMG/M metagenome (GOLD analysis project Ga0315282, IMG submission 203693) | Sediment microbial communities from Yellowstone Lake, YNP, Wyoming, USA - YL17G07_20 | ecosystem: Environmental > Aquatic > Freshwater > Lake > Sediment | place: USA: Wyoming | collected...
TTCAATTATGGCCACAACAATGACAAGGACATGGATTTCCACCGGCGCCACCCCCGCAAGCCGGTCATGGCCACCGAGAGTAACGCGACCACCACAACTCGGGGCGTCTATGAGGATTTGCCGAAGCGCGGCTACGCCAATGCCTACGGGACGAATGTCTGGAAACCACCCTATACCTGGAATACGGGTTTCTTCATCCCGTGGCAGGATTACCTTGCCCATCCCTGCCTGTCAGGCGTCTTCGTCTGGTCCGGGTTCGATTACCGCGGCGAACCGTCGCCGTATCGCTGGCCGGCCGTGGTGACCAATTATGGGCAGATGGACCTCTGTGGTTTCCCCAAGGATGGCTACTGGCACCACCGTGCGATGTGGTCGAAGGAGCCGGTCCTGCACCTCATGCCGCACTGGAACTGGCGCGGGCGGGAAGGAAAACAAATAAAGGTTTGGGCGCTCACCAACCTTGACCGGGTGGAACTGTATTTGAACGGGCGCTTCCTCGGTTCGCGTGACATCCCGCGGGGCGGAAACGGGGAGTGGCTCGTCCCCTACGCCCCGGGAACGCTCCGGGCGGTGGGCTGGAAGGGCGGGAGGAAGGAGGCGGTGTGCGAGGTGGCGACGACAGGCCCGGCCGTTTCCCTGCACCTCGAAACAGACCGGTCATGGCTGAAATCCGACGGGCGGGACGCGGTCCCGGTCCGGATGAGCGTCCTCGACTCCGCGGGAAGGGTGGTTCCCACCGCGTGCCCACAAATCCGGTTTGCGCTGGCGGGTCCGGCGCGCCTGATTGGCGTCGGGAACGGCGACCCGTCCTGTAACGATTCCGAGAAGGGCGACCGGGTGCGCGCCTTCAACGGCCACGCCCTGGCCATCATCCAATCGGGGGGGGAACGGGGGAAAATCAGGCTTGTCGCCCGTTCGCCGGGCCTCCACTCGGCCTTTTTTTCGTTGCGGGCGCGCTGATTGGGATTCCGGACGGCTGGAACGGGGCCGGCCCGATAGAATACTGGAATCATGGGACCAACTGGTAGGGTTTGCGCCGTTCTCGTCATGCTCGCGCCGGCGCTGGCGGGGGCGGCCGGGATTCCAAAACTCCAGTGGACGCTCCGTTCGGACGACCTGGTGACGGGCCAGCAAATTTTCTACAGCATGGCGATGGAGAAATCCGGCAACATCGTCGTGGCAGGCTGGGGGGAGGGAAAGGGCGGGAAGTACTGGCTTGTCCAGCGCTATTCCCCCAAGGGCGCCCGGTTATGGAGCGATACGACGCAGATTGACGCGCCCGAGAGCGCGGCCTATGCCGTGGCCGCCAACCCCAATGGCGGGTTCGTTGCGGTGGGTGAGGTCAAACCGGCGAAGGGCGGGCGATACTGGCTCATCCAGAAGTATATGGCCAAGGGGTCGCTGGCATGGTCGCGCTCGCACGCCAACCAATACGGGACCGACTCCTGGATACAGTCCGTGATTTTCGACTCGCGGGGTGACGTGGTTGCCGGCGGCGGGGAAGACCTGACCGGCGGCGGCCGCGTGTGGAGATTGCGCAAGTTCAATGGAAAGACCGGGGGGGACGTATGGAGCCGGATGTTCGCCGGTCCGGTCCAGTCCGACGACGGCGCGGATATCGCCGGACTTGCGGCCGGGCGGGACGGCGCCTTTTTCGCCGTGGGCTTCCAGCACGAGGTGGGCGGCGGGTCATCGTGGGTGGTCCGTAAGCTGACTTCCCAGGGGCGCGAGGCCTGGCTGGATGTCTATGCGGGCGTGACCCAGTATGCCGATGCGCGCGCCGACCGAGCAATCGTTGAACCGGACGGGTCAGTAATCACCGCCGGACACGAGCTGGCGGCTCCCTGGCCGGATTATGACTGGGTCGTGCGGAAGACCGGGCCGGACGGCAAGCTTACTTGGATGCGGCGATTCACCGGGGTAGGCGGCAAGGAGGACATCCCGCGGACCCTTGCGCGTGTTCCCGGCGGCGCTCTCCTGATGGCGGGATACCAGACGGAGGCCGTGGGAGAACGGTCCTGGATGGTGCTCAGGATTGACAAGGAGGGAAGGGCCAAGTGGAAGATGTCCGGTGTCTACAGCCCTTACCGGTGCTCCTATGTCAACGGCGCTGCCATCACTTCCGATGGCGGGCATTTCTACCTGGCGGGCGGTCCCGCGACCGGCTGGCTCCTGCGGAAATACGCGGCCACGGGCGGCGTGGAGCCGGGCGCCGGGAAGTTCCCTAACGCCCTTTTTGACACGAAGAGCGACTTCGTTAACGACGTGGCCAAGAAAATCCTCGCGGCTTCCGCCGAGGCACTGAAGGCGGATCCCGACATCATGTTCCGTGTGGAGGGGCATGCCGACGAACGGGGAACCGAGGCGCTCAACTACGAACTCGGGCTCCAGCGGGCCGAGCAGGTGGCGGCCTTCCTGGAGTCGGCCGGGATACCCCGCGGGCGCATGATAATTCAGTCATTCGGTGAGACCGCCCCGGTTTCCCGGGGTGACGGTCCGGACGCCTGGCGGAAGAACCGCCGGGTGCACCTCGCCCTGCTCCCCCTTTTGCGGGACGAGGTTGGGAAGAAATAACGTGTACGAACACAAGACGCAACCCCTCCTGCCGCGCCGCCTTTTCGTCTTTCGCCTGTTCAGCCACGGGCTGGGGGCGCTGGCCATAATCGCCGGTTCGCTGGCGATGGGGGTGGCGGGATACCGCTTCACCGAGGGCCTGTCCTGGCTGGATTCCTTCCTGAACGCCTCGATGATACTTGGCGGCATGGGACCAGTGGATAAATTGCACACGGAGGCCGGGAAGGTATTTGCATCCTTCTACGCGCTGTTTTCCGGGGTCGTATTCCTGCTGGTTGCGGGACTGCTCGTAGCGCCGGTGGCGCATCGGATGATGCATTGGCTTCATTGGGAGTCGGGAAGAAAGAAGGCGGGCTGAGTCCTGTGCGGCGTTGCACCGCGTTCGGGAGCGTATAATCCTCCCCATGAAACAGGGAAAAGTTCGTCCGCGTTCGCCCGTTTATGGATGGCTTCCCGACCTTCCTGACAAGAGGGACTGGCTATACGGGGTGGTACGGAGACTCCCGCGATTGCCGCGCCGGACTGATTTGCGGGCCATTTGTTCCGTGGTGGAGGACCAGGGGGAGCTGGGCTCCTGCACGGCGAACGCGCTGGCCGGGGCGCTGGAGTTCCTCGAGAGGAAGAATGGGGTCTCTTACGAGGACCGCAGCCGGCTCTTCATCTACTACAACGAGCGCGCCATCATCCACACCATCGGGGAGGATTCGGGCGCGATGCTCCGGGATGGCATCAAGACGCTTGTGAAACAGGGAGCCTGCTCCGAGGACATTTGGCCGTATTACACAGGGAAGTTCGCGGTCAGGCCGCCCGCCGCCTGTTACCGGGACGCGCGCGACCACCAGATAACCTCATATCACCGCATTCTGGCGGTTCCGCAGATGAAGGCATGCCTCGCCGAGGGATTTCCGTTCGTGTTCGGATTCATGGTTTACGAGTCATTCGAGTCGGCGCGTACGGTCCGCACGGGCGTGGTGAACCTGCCGGGGAGGAAGGAGTCTGCGTTGGGAGGCCATGCCGTCATGGCCGTTGGCTATGATGACGGCGCCCGCCGGTTCCTTGTGCGCAACTCGTGGGGAACCGGGTGGGGGATGGACGGCTATTTCACGATGCCGTATGAATACCTGGAGAACCGCGGCCTTTCCGACGATTTCTGGACCATCCGCGCCGGCGAGGGGATGTAGCGCGGAAAACCTGCCGGAGGGCTAGCGGAGGAAATAGCCTCCTGGTGTCAGTTCGGCGTCGGTGGTGATATTGATGCCCATCCGGCGCAGTCCCACCAGGTCGCCCTGTGTCGGTATATGGGTCATGTGCATGTCGCAGTCCCGGAGCTTGGGGAGGGCGTTCAATCCCGCCTCGGCGGCCGGATTGCCCGCCGCGCTTATGGCCAGCGCCACCAGCAGTTCCTCCACGTCCAGGCACTCCGCGGGAAGTCCCAATACGTCCCGCTTCAGCCTCGCCAGGTTTTGGATCATGGCCGCAGGCAGGAGGTCGATGGTCTGGGGGAGGTTGGCCAGCTTCTTGATGGCGTTGAGCACCGCCGCCGAGGCGGAATGCAGGAGGGCCGTGTTCATTCCCCGCACGATGTCATTCGGGGCCAGCTCGATGGCCGCCCCGCAGAACATTCCGCGGTACCCCTTGCCCTTTTCCTCGGCCGCCTTGGCTGCTTCCCGGGCGGGAACGACCACCGGGCGGTCCTCGGGCTTCACTCCCACCTTCTGCATGAGCGATTCGGTGCGGGTGACCGTGTCCTCCTGTTCCACTCCGATGGCGTGTTCCCAGCGGTACCGGAAGTAGCGGCGGATTATCTCCTGGCAGGCGGCCTGGCGGACCGCGCCGTCATCGACGATGCCCCGCGCGGCGCGGTTAACCCCCATGTCGGTGGGGGAACGGTAGTTCGGGATGTTGCCGCCCTTCCCGAGGATGTGGCTGATGATGGCCCTCAGGATGGGGAAATTTTCCACATCGCGGTTGTAATTGATGGAGGTCTGGCCGGTGGCGGAAAGGTGGAAGGGGTCCACCATGTTGTAATCCTTGATGTCCGCGGTCGCCACCTCGTAGGCGACGTTTACGGGGTGGTCTATGGGAAGCTCCCAGATTGGGAAGGTTTCCCACTTGGCAAACCCCGAAATCCGGCCCTTACGGTGGTCGTGGTACATCTGCTGGAGCGCCGTGGCCATCTTGCCGCTTCCCGGCCCGGCGCCGGTTATGACGACGATGGGCCTGCTGGTTTCGATGTAGGGGTTCTTCCCGTAGCCGTCGTCGCTTACGATGCGGTCGACGTCGGTGGGGTATCCCTCGATGTTCCCCTGGGTGTAGACGCGGACGCCCCGGCGTTCGATGCGGTTCTTCAGCCGGACGGCGGAAGCCTCGCCGGAGAAGCGGTTTATGGACACGGCGGCGACGGGCAGGCCGTAGTCGCGCAGGTCGTCCAGGGTTTTCAGCGTGGCCATGTCGTAGGTCATCCCGAAGTCCCCGCGAATGCGCCCCTTGGCGACGTCCCGGGCGCTTACGCAGAAGATTATCTCGATCTTGTCCTTGAGCCGCTGGAGGAGCTTTATCTTGACGTTAGGGTCGTATCCGGGCAGGACCCGGGCCGCGTGGTAGTCGAAGAGGAGCTTTCCGCCGAATTCCAGGTAGAGCTTGTCGCCGAATTGCCGGACCCGCTCCAGGATGGCGGTTGATTGTTCGTCCAGGTACTTGCCGTTGTCGAATCCCTGAGCGTCTTTGCCGGGCATTCACCCCTCCTTCGTTGGAGTTGATGCATCATATTCCTTAGTGGTTAAGCCGTGCAAGCATTGAAGGCCGGTGAGATAATGGGCCGGTCATGGCTGGAATGAAGGCGAGGACGTTCCGCATCGCGGCCCGAAGGTTCGCCGCGGTCCTCGCGGTTCCCGCCGTTTTGGCGCTTCCTTCCTGGGCGCAGGAGCGGTTTGCCCCGGCGGTGCCGGCAGTCGTGGAAACGCCGCTGGCGGCGGACAAATCCGGGACGACCGTCCATCGGCTGGAGAACGGCCTGACCGTCTACCTTTCCCCCAATCCGCAGGAGCCGCGCGTGGCGGCCTGGATTACTGTGCGGGCCGGCGGCGCCCAGGATCCGGAGGACGCCACCGGCCTGGCGCATTACCTGGAGCATATGCTGTTCAAGGGGAGCACCCGGCTGGGAACCACGGATTACGCCAGGGAAAGGCCCCACCTCGACCGCGTCGAGCAGCTCTATGACAGCCTCTTTTCCACGAAGGAGCCCGCCGAAAGGGACCGCATCTACGCCGAGATAGACCGGGAGAACGTCGAGGCGGCGAAATTCGAGGCGGCGAACGAGTTCGACCTGGCGCATGCCCAGCTGGGATTCCGCCGGACCAACGCGTGGACGGGGCCGGAAGCGACCTCCATGGTATGCGAGTTTCCGGCCAACCGGGCGGAAACCTGGGCGGAAATGGAGCGCGACCGGCTGGCGGGACCGGTGTTCCGGATGTTCCAGACCGAGATAGAGACGGTTTTCGAGGAGAAGAACCTTTCCGTGGATGATCCCGGCCGGGCCCTGGACGAGGCCCTGGACCGGACGCTCTTCAAGAACCACCCCTATGGGCGGTCCGTTTTGGGGCTGGCCGAGCACCTCAAGAATCCCTCGCTGCGCAAGGTGCGCGAATTCTACGAAAGGAACTACGTTCCCGGAAACATGGCGGTGGTCCTGGCGGGCGACTTCGAGCGCGGGAAGATGCTGGCCATCGTGCGGGAACACCTCGGTTCCCTGAAGCCCGCGCTGATTCCGGCGACGTCGGCCCGCGCGCCGCCCCCCTTGCACGGGGTGGAAAAGGTCACCGTAAGGTTCGAGGCCGAGGAGCAGGTGGAGATAGCCTACCAGCTTCCGCCGCAGGACCACCCCGATCGGTATGCGCTCCAGGTAATGGACATGCTCGAGGACAATTCCGTGGCCGGCATAATCAACCTCTCGCTCAACCAGGCCCAGAAGGTCAAGGGCGCCGGCAGTTATCCCACCTTTGACAACGAGGCGTGCACATGGCACCTCTGGGCGGTTCCGAAGAAGGGCCAGACGCTGGAGCAGGCCGAAAAACTGCTGATGGAATGCGTGGACAAGGTGAAGCGGGGGGAGTTCACCGACGCGGACATCAAGGCCGTGGTCATCGCCTACGAGATAGGGGAGAAGGCCGGACTGGAATCCAACTGGTCACGGGTCGGGAAGATGGCGTATTCGTTCACGAGCCATCACGAATGGAAGGATACGGTGGAGGAGCTTGACCGTGTGCGGCAGGTCACGCGGGCGGACGTCATGCGGGTGGCGAAAAAATACCTGGGGAAGGACCGGGTCGTGGCATACCGCCGCAACGGCAAGCCCGACCTGCCCCACCTGCAGAAGCCCGTTTTCACCAAGGTGGACATCGACCCCGCACGGCATTCGGATTACTTCAGGAAACTGGTGGCCTCGAAGGTGCGCCCCCTCGAGCCGAAGTGGGTGGTGGAGGGGAGGGACTACACCGTCACGAAGAGGCCGTGGGGCGAGTTGTATGTGGCGCCCAACCCGTTGAACGACCTTTTTTCGCTAACCTTTGTTTTCTACGTGGGCAACCGGGACAAGCGGGGAATGGACGAGGCGCTGGGGCTCCTGGGGTTGTCCGGCGCGGGGGAGTATTCCGCGGATGAGTTCAAGAAGAAGCTGTATTCGCTGGGCACTTCGGTGGGATACGGCAGCTCGGAGCGGGCCTCCTGGGCCTGGATTAGCGGGCTCGACCGGAACCTGGAGGAATCCATCAAGCTGATGCGCCTGCTCTTTGAGAAGCCGTGGGTGCCGAAGGGCGCCCTGCGCAAGATGGTCGAAATCGCCATCGGGGCGCACGAGGACAACAAGAAGGACCCGGGTTACATCTTCGGTGCCCTGGCGGGCTTCGCGGAACGCGGTCCGGACAGTCCCGTGCTGCGGGAGCTGAACGACAAGGAATTGCGGGCCCTTCAGGAGAAACCCATGCTGGAGATGGCACGCAGCCTCTGGCAATACCGGCGCAAGGTCCGCTACATCGGGACGCGCAAGCCGGAGGAAATCGCCGCGTTGGCGGATGAAGGAAGGGTGGCCTACCTTGAGCCGCCGCCGGTCCGCCTGGTTTCCTACCAGAAGCCGGAGAAGCCGCGCGTGCTCTTCTGCCACCGCGAGATGGTGCAGTCGCAGGTGGGGATGTTTACGGCGGATGCAAGGATGGCGCCCGAGCGGGTGGTGGACGTCGTTTTCTATGCGAATTACATGGGCCTACTTGCCCACCAGGAGGCGCGGGAGGCGCGCGCGCTGGCCTATTCCGCGTGGCTCGGACACGACTACGGTGGCTGGAAGGGGGACGAGGACAAGTTCAACGGCGGGCTGGAAACACAGGCCGACAAGACCATCGAAGCCATTGAATTGATGAGGAGCCTTCAGCGTGAGCCGCCGCTGTCTCCGGCCCGTTTCGAGGAGGCGAAGAAGGCCCAGATTGAGCGCTACCGTTCCACCTATACCGGGTTCCGCGACGTCCCCGAGGTGGTCATGGCATGGGAGGAGATGGGAATAACCGGCGGTGATCCCCGGCCGGAGCGGTTCCGCCGGACCATGGCCTACCGGATGGAGGATTTTGCCGGGTTTGCCGGAAACATCCATGGCAAGGCCGACACGGTTTTTATCCTCGGAAACCGTGACCGCGTGGACATGGCGAAGCTGATGGCGCTGGGGGATTTCGAGGAAAAGAAGCTCTCCGACATCTTCCCGTATTGAATTCCGCTTCCAACCCTTGCCGGGGCGGAAGGCTGGTGATAACATCTTGAATCCCGGGTCCGCCATCGGCGGAGCCGCGTTTGTATCACGGGGGAATTACACATGACGGAACAGAACGGAGATAAAAAGGATTCCTGGGTCACCTACCGGCCGGAAATCAAGGTGCTGGACTGCACCATCCGGGACGGCGGGCTCATGAACAACCACGGGTTCGACGACGCCTTCGTGTGGGCCGTCTACGAGACCTGCGTTGCTTCCGGCATCGACTACATGGAGATGGGCTACAAGGCTTCCAAGAAATCGTTCGCCCGCGGGGAGTTCGGGGCGTGGAAGTTCTGCGACGAGGACGACATCCGCCGGATAGTCGGCGACAACAAGACTGGATTGAAGCTGTCCGTCATGGCCGACGCGGAAAGGACGGACTACCACACCGACATCCTGAAGAAAAAGGACAGCGTAATCGACATGATCCGGGTTGCCACCTACATCCACCAGGTGCCGACGGCGCTGGACATGATCAAGGACGCGCACGACAAGGGGTACGAGACATCGCTGAACCTGATGTCGGTTTCCGTTATCAAGGAGAAGGACCTTGATGACGCGCTCACCGCGTTCGTGCGCAGCCCGGTGGATGTCATCGTCACGGTCGACAGCTTCGGAGCGCTGTATTCCGAGCAGGTACGCGACTTGACGCTCAAGTACCTCGCGGCGGTCAAGGGGTCGGGAAAGCAGGTGGGAATCCACGCCCACAACAACCAGCAGCTTGCCTATGCCAACACGATTGAGGCGCTGGTGCTGGGTGCGAACAGGCTCGACGCGACCATGGCCGGCCTGGGCCGGGGGGCGGGGAACTGCCCGCTGGAGTCACTGCTCGGTTTCCTGCGGAACCCGCGCTACGACATTCGCCCGGTGCTGAAGTGCCTCCAGGAAGTCTTTGTGCCGCTGCGGAAGAAGATTGAGTGGGGGTATTCCGTTCCATACATGATTACCGGGCAGTTGAACCTGCACCCGCGGGCCGCCATCAAGATGAGGGGGGGCGATGCACCGGACGAATACCTCAAGTTCTACGACCAGATGATTGAAGAGGAGTCGTAACCAGGGGCCCGGCGTTCTTCGCCAATCCGTGGTGGTGGCGAAACAAATGCATGTGGGATAACCAGAAAAGCGCCGATGATGTCGGAAGGCCGTTTTGGTGGTATATTACTTGGGTCCTGCGGAAGGGCCGTGCAAGCGGCCTGAAAGCAAGGACGGAAAATCAGAGTGCTGCTCTCAGTCAGTGGTCCCCTGCGCCGACTTCTAGCTCTTGTGACCCCTACTTCCGAGTGCCATCTGAATCCAATCAAAAATAGTGGAGGTCACAAGTGACCAAACTGTATGTGGGAAATTTGAATTTCGAAACCAAGGAAGATGATTTGAAGACGTTCTTCGCCGAAGTGGCCGAAGTGAGCCGCGTTACCGTAATACGCGACAAATTCACCAACCAATCGCGCGGATTCGCGTTCGTCGAGATCGATGACGGCGCGGCAGCCCAGAAGGCCATCGCAACGCTGAACGGCCGCATGCTCAAGGAGCGCGCCGTGAAGGTGAACGAGGCCAAGCCGATGGAGCCCCGCAGTGGAGGTGGCGGCGGCGGCGGCGGACGGGGACGCTTCTAGTTTTCGAGTGTCCCTCCGAAGCGGAGGGACATTTGTGCCGGCAAAACCCGCTACGGCCCCGGACTAAATCCGGGGCCTCCGCGGTCGCCGCGCCAACGGCGCGGCTCCGGGAGAATTAAGAAAAGCGTTCCTAGTTGACGAACGGGGCCCCGGCAACGGGGCCCCGTTTCATTTATGTGGACTGGCGGCTCCGCTTTGCGGGCCGCCCGCGGCGAAAACACTGCCGCCCGGACATGGCACAGCCACGCCCGGGGGGTCGCCGGGCTGACGCCCGGCTCCGGTTGGTGGTCTTTCAGCGGAATGGTCCTGCTATTTCAGGCGGTATTCCGGGTTGGCGGGGTCGAAATCCTTGTCGGTGAGTTTGGCGTCCAGCCTGGTTTTTTCGTAGCCGTAGACCTCCAGCACCTCGTCGTTCCAGTCGAATATCTGCACCTGGACGGGAACCCTGTATTCCATGTCCATGTCCACGACTGCGCGGTAACAGTAGTAGTTCCGCTCCTTCGCCAGCTTGGCGTCCTTCGGGAAGATTCCCTCGAAACGGTGGTACTTCCGTCCGTAAATGGTCCCCTCACCATGGTCCTTAAGTATGCATTCATGGTTCAGCACGCCGCGCCTGACATTGTCGGTAATCATTTCCATCAGGAATTCGAGTCCGGTATGGGTGACGGGATGGCGGTTGTTCTTCATCGCCAGCGAACTGGTCGGGGAGATGTTATAGGAGAACAGCCCGATGATGCCGGAGGGGCGCACCCGCATCCGGTTCCCATTCCAGCCCTTAATGAAAATGAGTTCCGTCCCCTGACGGGGGCCTTCCGTCCACTTCATGTAGACCTTGTAGGGCTTCTTGAACTTGATCGCCATGGTCTCGGGAATGGTAAGCTTTCCCCCGATCTTCTCCTGAATGTGAAACAGGGAGGTGTAGTTGTCGATGGTTGCCAGCGCCTTATGCGACTGGACGAGCCACCAGGTTGCGCCCCTCTTGTCCGCGGATTGGGCAGGTGTGGCCGTGGCGAGGGCGCCGAAAAGGGCAAGAAGGCCAAAAGCCAACAGCCGAGTCCGTCCGCATCCGGTTTCCGGTATAAACATGGGCCATATTGTCACTTATTTCCGGGAAAACAATCAAGGCCGAACGGCGGGGGGCCGGATGGTGTGGGAGAATGGGATTCAACATGGAAAGAAAGGGGAGCCGGAAACCGGTGCCGGTTATAGACTCGCCGAGACTGCCGCTGGTCGCGCGGGGCGCCCTGCTGGCCCGGCGCAAGGGGGGAGTCCGCCAGTTCGTCCGCCGTTTCCGCTTCCGCACGCGGGGGGTCTGGTATGTATGGCTGAAGGCGCGGTGTCTTGTGGCCGAGCCGGCGATGATAAGGTATCTCCTCGACGAGAAGCAGCCCCTGAAATACCCCCGACGGACCGTCCTGGTCTCGCCGGGGACGGGGATGTCGTGGCATTCGTTCACCGGCGACCATGATTTTCGGGCCCAGGTACATGTGGGGAGTCCGGGGGTCCACACACTTACCTTTGAGGTGATGGCTGGGGAGGCTGAAATTGAGCGGGTGGCGGCGACACTTTACTATTCCGCGCGGCCGACGAAAGACGGCCGGACGCTGGACCATTCGCGGGACCCGGGGGGAGGAAAAGCGGAATTTCCCGGCAGCCACCGGTCCGGCGACGGGTTTCGTAATGGGAGCGCCTCCCCGCCGGTCCGCGCGCGCCGCAGGTTCTACGTCGATTTCCGGGGCGGCGATGACCGCAATGACGGTCGTGCACCGAAAAGGGCGTGGAAGATGCTGGCCCGGGTGAACCGCGCCCGTTTCCGTCCGGGCGACGCCGTGCTGTTTCGGCGCGGGCGGGAATGGAACGGGGGATTGGCTCCGCGCGGCAGCGGGACGGAGGCAGCCCCGATAACCGCGGGCTCCTACGGGTCGGGGGCGCGGCCGCGGATTCACTCGCTGGGGGAGCCCGGCTTCGCCCTCCACGGCCAGTCCTGGTGGCGGGTGCAGGATTTGGAGCTGAATGGCTCCCCGCTCCTGAACCAGCCCGGTTTCCTTGCCGAGGCCGATGGGCGGGGAGCCCGTCCCCGCGGGCTTTTTCTCACGAACATCGTGGCAATAAACAACGGCGGCCAGGGCATCGTCGTTAGTTCGGGCAAGACCGGGGGCAGGGGCTACGACGGCGTGGTGGTGGACAACTGCCTGGCGTGCTGGAACCGGAAGGACGGCATCGTCATCGGGGGGCTGTCGCGCGACGGCTCGCGGAACGCGGTCATCCGGCGCTCGACCGTCTACGGGAACCAGGGGATGGGCGGGATGTGGATTAACAGCACCACGAACGGCCTCATCGAACGGTGTGTCGCCTATAACAACCCGGTAGTGAACATCTGGACCTGGGACGCGCTCAACGTCACCATCCGCGAGTGCGAGTCGTACCGGGCCTACCATCTGCGCGAGGCGGCGGACGCGGACGGATACGACATTGACTGGGGTTCCTCCGCCTGCACCATCGACCGCTGCTACTCCCACCACAACGAAATTATGGGTTACCTCATCATGGGGGCGGGATACCGGAAATACGAGGGATTTCCCAGCTCCAACCATTACAACCTGCTGCGCCGGAGCGTCGCCGAGGATGAGATGCAGGGAATTTCGATGGCGGCTTCCTACGAGGAGGGGCTGGTTTACGGGAATACCATACTGGCAGCGGGGAAGGGCGCGGACGCCTTGCGGGTGTGGGGGTGGAGCGGCGGCGGCTGGCCACGGGCCAACGAGGTGGCCGGCAATGTCTTCATGGCCCGCCGGGGCGCGCGGGCCATGTCGGTCGACCTGGACGCGGTGGTGGCGGGGAACCGGTTTGCCGGAAACCTCTATGCCGCGCTCCCCGGCGCGGCCGGGCTGATCCGTTGGGCCAAGCAGTCCCCGTTCAAGGGCCGTCCGGCGGCCGGACTGACCCGGGATTTCCGCGATATCCGCGGGTTCCGCCGGCACACCGGGCAGGAACGGGGAGGTGTTTCAACGAATCCCCGCCTGCGGGCGCCCGGGAGCGGGGGGCTGGGACGGCTTCCGCTGTCCGTCTACCGGCCCCGCCCCGGCACACCGCTGGCGAAAATGGCCGCCCCGTCACCCCTCACCGGGGAATGGCTCGCGGCCCGCCGGAAACTCCTCGTGGACACCGGAGCGGAGAAGTGGGGCATACCCATGGAACCGGGTCCGGACCGGTATTATTCCGGCAGGAAGGTGAGGGGAAAGTCGATTCCCGGCGCTTTTCCCTGAACCAGTCCAGGCCCGGGCGGGAATTCAGGTCAGGAAATCAGGCGGTGGTATTCCTGGAGTGACTTGACCGGCGGGCGCCCGCCCCGCAGTTCGGCGATACCCTGTGCGGCCGCCACGGCGGCCGCGGCGGTCGTGATGTAGGGAATCCGGTGCTTAATGGCCGCCTTACGGATGTAGGAGTCGTCATGCTGGCTCAGTTTCCCCGCCGGGGTGTTGATGACCAGGTGGATTTCGCCGTTCATGATGGCGTCCGTGATGTTGGGGCGGCCTTCATGGAGTTTGAGGATGGGCTCACAGGGGACTCCGTTGCGCGAGAGGAAGTCCTGGGTTCCCTTGGTGGCCAGGATGCGGAAGCCCAGTTTGTGGAAATGGCGGGCGGCAACCAGAACGGCCTTCTTTTCCCGCTCGGATACCGACAGCAGAACGGTCCCCCGGACGGGCAGAGTTCCCCCGGCCGCCTCCTCGGCCTTGAAGAACGCCAGGCCGGCGGTGGGAGCCAGTCCGAGCACTTCACCCGTGGAGCGCATCTCGGGGCCGAGTATGGGGTCGACTTCGGGGAACATGTTGAAGGGAAGCACCGCCTCCTTCACGCCGAAATAGGGGACTTTCTTCCGGGACAGTTTCATGTCCTTGAGGGAGCCGCCCAGCATGAGCTGGGTGGCGATGCGCGCCATGGGGATGCCGCAGACCTTGGAAACCAGCGGGACCGTCCGGGAGGCGCGCGGATTGGCCTCCAGGACATAGACCTTGTCGGAGGCGATGGCGTACTGGATGTTCATGACTCCCACCGCGTTCAGTTCCCGGCCGATGCGCCTGGTCAGTTCCTCGATGGCGGCGATATGCTTTTCCGGCAGGTTTGCCGGGGGAATGAAACAGGCGGAATCGCCCGAATGGATGCCGGCCCACTCGATGTGTTCCATGACCGTCGGGACGTAGGCATCGGTCCCGTCAGCCAGCGCGTCAGCCTCGGCCTCGATGGCCTCCTGGAGGAACTTGTCTATCAGGATGGGGCGTTCCGGCGCTATATCCACCGCGGCCGCAACATACTGCGTAAGCATTTCGTCATCGTATACGACCTCCATGCCACGTCCGCCCAGCACGTAGGATGGGCGAACCATCAGGGGGTATCCTATGCGGGTGGCGATGACGAGCGCCTCCTTGAGGTTGCTGGCCATGCCGGATTCGGGCATGGCAATAAGCATTTCCTCCATCCGCTTCCGGAACCGGTCGCGGTCCTCGGCGAGGTCGATGGTATCGGGGGATGTCCCAAGTATCTTCACCCCGGCGTTGGCTAGTGCCTGCGCGATGTTGAGCGGGGTCTGCCCGCCAAACTGGACGATGGCTCCCTCCGGTTTCTCCTTGCGGTATATGGAGAGCACATCCTCGACGGTAAGCGGCTCGAAGTAAAGCTTGTCCGAGGTGTCATAGTCGGTCGAAACGGTTTCGGGGTTGCAGTTGACCATGATGGTTTCATATCCCGCGTCCCGCAGGGCAAAGGCCGCGTGAACGCAGCAGTAGTCGAATTCGATTCCCTGCCCGATGCGGTTGGGCCCGCCGCCGAGCACCATGATCTTCTTCCGGGAGGAGGTCGGCACCCGGTCGGGACCGTTGTAAGTGGAGTAGTAGTAGGCGGCCTTTTCCACGCCGGAGACCGGGACCGCGTCCCAGGCCTCGACCACGCCGAGCTTTTCCCGCTTCTCGCGGATTTTCTCCTCGGGTATTCCCAGCAGTTTCGCCAGGTAGGCGTCGGCGAACCCGTCGCGCTTGGCCTGCTTTAGGAGGTCTTCGGGAAGGTCCTTCCCCTTGTGCTTGAGCAGTTTATCCTCAAGTTCGACGAGTTCCTTCATCTGCTGGATGAACCACGCCTTGATGTAGGTAAGGCGGTTCAGGTCATCGACCGTGGCGCCCTTGCGCAGGGCCTCGTACATGAGGAACTGCCGCTCGCTGGAGGGCTCGCGAAGCTTGTTCATCAGCTCGTCAAGCGGGATTTGGTTGAAGTTCTTCGCGAACCCCAGGCCGTGCCGGCCTATTTCAAGGGAGCGGATGGATTTCTGGAGCGCCTCCTTGTAATTCTTGCCGATGGACATGACCTCGCCAACGGCCCTCATCTGGGTTCCCAGGATGTCCCGCGAACCCTTGAACTTCTCGAAGGCCCACCGGGAGAACTTGACCACCACGTAGTCGCCGCTGGGGGTGTATTTTTCCAGGGTCCCGTCGCGCCAATACGGTATCTCGTCCAGCGTGAGTCCTCCCGCCAGCTTGGCCGACACGAACGCGATGGGAAAGCCCGTGGCCTTGGAGGCAAGCGCCGATGACCGCGAGGTGCGGGGGTTGATTTCAATCACGACGACGCGCCCGGTCTTGGGGTCGTGGGCGAACTGGATGTTGGTGCCCCCGATTATCCGGATGGCGTCAACGATGCGGTAGGAGTAGTCCTGCAGTTTCGCCTGGAGTTCCGGGGCTATGGTGAGCATGGGTGCGACGCAGTAGGAGTCGCCCGTGTGGACGCCCATCGCATCCACGTTCTCGATGAAGCAGACGGTTATCTTCTGCCCCTTCGCGTCCCGCACGACCTCGAGTTCGAGCTCCTCCCACCCCAGGACTGATTCCTCCACGAGGATCTGGTGGACGATGGAGGCGGCGAGCCCGCGGCTGGCGATGACCCGCAACTCCTCGATGTTGTAGACGAGCCCGCCGCCGGTGCCGCCCATCGTGTAGGCCGGGCGGATGACGACGGGGTAACCGAGTCCGGCCGCCACCTTTTCGGCGTCTTCCACGGTGTTGACGGTTTGCGAGCGGGGCATCTCGATTCCGAGGGATTCCATGGTCCTCTTGAAGGCGAGGCGGTCCTCGCCCTTCTCGATGGCGTCCGCCTCCACGCCGATTATGCGGACGCCGTATTTGTCGAGGACCCCGGCCTTGTGGAGCTGCGAGGACAGGTTCAGGCCGGTCTGACCGCCCAGGTTGGGCAGCAACGCGTCGGGACGCTCCTTTTCGATGATTGCGGTCAGCGTGTCGACGTTTAGGGGCTCGATGTAGGTAGCGTCGGCCATCCCCGGGTCGGTCATGATGGTGGCGGGGTTGGAGTTGACGAGGACTATCTGATAGCCGAGTGAACGCAGGGCCTTGCAGGCCTGCGTGCCAGAGTAGTCGAACTCGCACGCCTGGCCGATGATGATGGGCCCCGAGCCGATTATCAGGACCTTTTTGATGTCAGTCCTGCGGGGCATGGCGGGTACCTCCATCAGGGGCGGGAAAAGAAAATGCCGCCTGCCCTTCCAGGCACGCGGCTCCTATGCCAGCTGTCTTTTTCTGGTTATCCACGGTTCTCTCCTTGCCTGCCTCGCCGGGCAGGCTTAAAGGACTTTTTTACATTGGGAAGAGGCTATCCGTTTTACGCTTCCTTGTCAAGTCCCACCGGCGGGGGCTCAGTATTTGCCGAGTTCGAGGGCGCGGGAAACGAAATGCCTATATGTGGAGTAGTCGACCGTATGGGGGATGGAGTGGTCGCTGTGGACGACATACCCGTTGTGCCCCTTGACGATTGGTATCTTGGCCTTGAGCTCAGCGTCCACCTTGGCCAGGTCGTTGGTATAGAGGACCCGGACGTCGATGCCGCCCATCAGGGAGAGACGGTCGCCGTATTCGCGGTATATCCGCAGCAAATCCATCCCCGCCTTCACCTCGATGACCTGGAGGCAGTCTATTCCCGCCTCCACCATGCCCGGCAGGAGCTTCTCCACCATCCCGCAGGAATGCATGATGACCGGAAGTCCCCGGGAATGGGCGTAGCCGATGGTCTTGATGTGGGCGGGCTGGATTATCTCCCTGTACATGGCCGGGGAGATGAAGGGGGTATTCTTGAATCCCATGTCCTCGTAATACCAGATGCCGTCGGGCCTGCCGGCCTCGGCGAAAAGCGTCTCCATCAGGTCGATGTTCAGCCGGGCGTAGGTCGCCACCATATCCTTTATCCAGTCCGGGTCGGTCACCATTCCCTCCAGCATGTATTCGTGTCCGCAGACGGGGTGCATCTGCTCGAAGACATTGATGCCGGACCAGCAGAAGAACCGCCCGGCGTCGGCGCACTCCTTTTTGATGCGGTTGTAGTTCTCGAAGTCGATGCGCCGCCGTTCGGGTTTCAGGAACGGCTTGACGTGCTCCTCCCAGCCGGCCCGGTCCTTGACGGTGAAATCCACGTGCTCGGGGGTTGTGACGTCGCGCTTGTGGCGGCGAAGGATGGCGCCGTTGCCGTCCTGGGCCGTCACGGTGTCGGCGTCCTCGGCGACGATTACGTCCTTCCAGTCAAGGTTTGCCACGTAATTGAACGTCCAGTAGATGTCCATGTCGAAGCCCAGTTGGGTGGCGACGGGCACGTCCGGCTTGAGGTGCCCCTGCCCTATCCATTTCGGGATCGTGTCTCCCCAGAAGTGCTCGAAGAGGCCCACGCGGTCGACGGGCTGGCGCTGGAGAATCCGGGAGATGCGTTCCTGGCCTGTCATGGCGGCATTATAGAGGGCTTCTTGAAAAACCGGCAACGCCACGGGGAATCCGGCGGCCGGGGGACGGAAGAATGGATGGTAAAATGTACCGGTATGACTGATGAAGCCAGGCCATCGGGGGAAAAAACCGGCGCGGAACGCCGGGCGTATCCCCGCTATTCCATGCTGATAAAGGGGGAGGCGAAACACGCGGCTCTGGCGGGCGCGGGGACGTTTCCGGTGGTCGCATCCAACATAAGCATGGGCGGAATCGTAATAAATACCTCTACCGGCGACATTGTCGAGGTGAATGACGTTTTGAGGATGAAATTTCCCCTGTTGCACGAGCCGCCCGTGGAGCTTCAGGCGCGGGTGGCGTGGAAGCGGGCGGGCGTTGAGCCGTCGATTGGGGACTGGTCCTTCGGGATGCTGTTCTACAACTGCGATGAATTTCAGGTACGGCGCCTGCACGATCCGGCGCGGAGTGCGTTCATTTCCGGGTTGGGCCCCGAAACCTTCCAGGATTAGCGGCGTGAAGGAGGCCTTCCTGGTGGCGAGCGGCGACCTGCGGCCGGCGGCAAACCGGGAGTGCCAGCAGGCCCAGGCGGAAATGGAACGGGAAGTGACCGCCGCCTTCGCGCGCCAGGGCGTGCGGATAAGGCGGGCGCATCCCTATGACCCGCGCAAGGGGCACGGCTTCATCGACAGCCAAAAATACGGGATGGAGGTGTTCCGCCGCATTCCCCCGCGCGCGCCGGTCGTGGTCGCCGAGGCCGTCTGGCAATACAGCCATCACGTCCTTCCCGGGCTCATGACCCACCGGGGGCCCATCCTCACGGTCGCCAACTGGAGCGGGACCTGGCCGGGTTTGGTGGGGATGCTCAACCTGAACGCCTCGATGACGAAGGCGGGAGTTCGTTACTCCACGATATGGAGCGAGGATTTTCTCGACCTGTTCTTCACCCGGGGCATCGAATCCTGGAAGCGGCGCGGGACCATCCGACATGACACCTCGCATGTCCGGCCCCTGCGGAGCCTCCGGGTCCCGCCGGAGGCGCGCCGGTCCGGCGAGAAGTTTGCCGAAGGACTCATCCGCGGGAAGGCGATAATGGGCGTCTTTGACGAGGGGTGCATGGGAATGTTCAACGCCATCATCCCGGACTCGCTCCTTAATCCGGCCGGCGTATACAAGGAAAGGCTCAGCCAGTCGGCGCTTTACGCCCGGATGCTGGCCGTGCCTGACGCGGAGGCGCGCGCCGTTTACCGCTGGCTGGTGCGCCGCGGGATGAAGTTCAAGCTGGGGCGGGACGAAAAAACCGGGCTTACCCTGCCCCAGGTCCTAAAGCAGTGCAAGATGTACATCGCGGCCCTGCGCATAGCGGACGAGTTCGGCTGCGCCACCATAGGCATCCAATACCAGCAGGGCCTGAAAGACCTGGTGCCAGCGTCAGATCTTGCGGAGGGGCTCCTGAACAATACCGACCGCCCTCCCGTCCGCGGGGAGGGTGCGGGACGTGTGCTATATGCCGGGGAGGCCCTGCCGCACTTCAACGAGGTCGACGAGTGCGCAGGGCTGGACGGCGTGGTCACCTACCGCCTGTGGCGCAAGCTGGGTTTTCCCCCCGAGACGACGCTGCACGACATCCGGTGGGGGAGGGATTTCACCGGCGAAGGGGTGGACGGTTTCGTATGGGTTTTCCTGATTTCAGGCGCGGTGCCTCCGGCGCATTTTACGGGGGGATATCGCGGCGCCTCCAGCGAGCGCCAGGCGCCCATGTATTTCCGGCTGGGCGGCGGCACCGTCAAGGGAATCAGCAGGCCGGGATGGGTGGTGTGGAGCCGGGTGTTCATCGAGGGTGGAAGACTGAAGTTTGACACCGGGCTGGCCGAGTCAGTGAAGCTGCCTGGCTGGGAAACCGAGGAACGCTGGCGGCTGACCTCGCCGCAGTGGCCCATCATGCACGCGGTCCTCTCGGGGGTCACGCGCGACCAGATGATGGCGCGGCACAAGTCGAACCACATACAAGTGGCCTACGCGCCGTCCCGGGAAGGGGCGAGGAAGGCGCTCTTCGCCAAGGCCGCAGCAATGCAGGCGCTGGGGCTCGAGGTTTTCGTCTGCGGGGAGGTTTAGGGGGACGCGGATGAACTACCGGGTATTGGGCAAATCCGGGCTGAAGGTCAGCGAGGTTTCCATCGGATGCTGGGCCATCGGCGGTCCCTCCTGGCTCGGGGGCAAGGATCCGGCGGGGTGGTCGGGCGCCGACGACACCAAGTCCCTGGAGGGGCTGCAGCGGGCCTTCGAACTGGGAATCAACCACTTCGACACGGCCGACGTCTACGGTGACGGACACTCGGAACAAGTGGTGGGCAGGTTCCTGAAGACCGTTCCGCGGGACAGGGTGATAATCGCCTCCAAGACCGGATGGTTCCGCGGGACGTCACCGCACACCTTCCATCCGGTCCACGTGAGGAACCAGCTGGAGCAGACACTGTCCAACCTCGGCACCGACTGCCTGGACATCTACTACTTCCATAACGCCTATTTCGGCGACGGCGATATGTACCTCGCGGGGGCGGTGGAGGTGTTTCAGCGGGCAAAAAAGGAAGGGAAGATACGGGTCATCGCCCAGTCAGCCGAGGAATACGGGGAATACGTCCGGGTAGCGCAATTCACCCAGCCGGAAATCATCCAGCTCGAATACAACGCGCTGGATCCCCGGTATGACGGGCCCAAGACGGACCTTTTCGCCTGGGCCGAGGAACGGAGCATCGGGATGGTGTGTTACAGTCCGCTGGCACAGGGACTCCTGCTCGACAAATACGACCCGGAACATCCTCCCCAGTTCGGCGAGGGGGACATGCGGCGCGGCAGGCGCTGGAAGAAGGAGGGCTTGCTGGACCTGCGGAGGAAGCTGGCGAAGGTCAAGGAAAAATACGGTGCTTCGACCGGAGATTTGGTGAAGGTTGCCGTCAAGTATTGCCTGGCCCGTTCTCCGCTGGCGGTGGCCATCCCGGGATTCAAGAATTCCGCCCAGGTGGACATGAACGCCGCTTCCTCCGACGGATGTCCCTTTACGAAAGAGGACATCGAATTCATCAGGAAGGCATTGCGCGGTTGAGGTTCGCCAGCATCAGCGGGTCGATGTCCTGTTTGGCCCGACTTTCCATGGCTTCTGCTTTCCTTACGATGGCAGCCTCGACGGGATTCGGGGTGCCGATTCGGGGAAAACAGTATAATTCCTGGACGACCAATGAAGGAGAGACGAGCGACATGGCTCCACCGAATCCGCACCTCAGGGTAACCCGGGGAAAGGAGGGCTTTGCCCAAGCCCTGGAATTCCGCATGGCCGGCATCTATTACATTTGGATGCGGGTGACTTCGCGTTCGGACCTTCCGGAAACTATCACCTATGAAATTGACGGGAAGCAGCCCCTGCGGGGCGACAAGGCCATACTGCTCGTGCCGCCGCATGCCCGTTCGCTGTGGTTGTCGTTCACGCGCCACCGGCGGTTCAAGGCGCAGGTGCACGTGGACCGTCCCGGCCGGCACACGGTCACAATAAGGCCGCGGAAGGCCGGGGGGAAGCCCGCCGACATAGCCATCGAGGCGGTGGCGCTCACGCTGGCAAATCTCGCGGTGCCTTCCACTGGTGCCCTCGACGAGAGCATGGACCAGTCCGCCCTGAAGTGGTCACCGTACCGGCGCGGGCCGAAGGCCCCCGTTGCGGGGGTGGACGGCTGGCGGGGCAACGAGCCCATCCAGGCTGTCCGGGTTTCCAGGACCGCCTATTACATTGACGCGGAGCGGGGTTCGGACACGCACACCGGAAACTCGCCGGTTCGGGCGTGGAAGACGCTGACCCGCGCCAATGCGCAAAAATTGGGTCCGGGCGATGCGCTGTTGCTGGCCTGCGGCGGAAAGTGGGAAGGCACGCTGGCGCCCCGGGGCGGGGGGAAGCCCGGAAATCCGGTCACCATCGGCTCATACGGTAAGGGAGCACGACCCTGCATAGATGGCGGCGGGGGACCCGGAGTAAGAATTGCTGGATTAAGCCACTGGACAATCCAGGACCTTCAGGTCACGAACGATGGTGGCGGCTCCGCGCACGGCATAAACGTTGAATCGGGGGCGGGTTCCCAGCCCCGGGGGATCACCATCCGCCGCTGTTTCGTTGAAGGCGCAGGGGGATGCGGCATTGCCATAGGGCCGCCCAGCGAGGGGGCCAATGACGGTTACGCGGACGTAACGGTGGAGGACTGCCTCGTTCGCTGGTGCAACGGGACCGGGGTGGTTGTTTCGGGCTCCCGGCAGGACGGGTGCAAGGACACCGTTATTCGCCGCTGCACGGCCTACGGAAACGGTTTTTCCGGCATGATGATTCACAGCGGGGAAAACGGCCTGATTGAGCGTTGCCTCGCCTACAACAACGGGTGGATGAGTGGCGGGACCGTGGGCATCTGGTGCTGGAACGCCCGTAATGTAACTATCCGGCATTGCGAGTCTTATCGGACCATGTATTTCGACGGTGCTGGTTTTGACATAGACTGGTCCTGTATGGGATGCACAATTGAATACTGCTACTCGCACGACAATGACGGCGAAGGTTATCTCCTCATGGGTTCGGGCACGGCGAAGTTCCGGGATTATCCGATGGAGACCGGGTATTGCCTGGCGCGGTACAACATCTCCGAGTCGGATGGCCTGCGGGGCGGTGGGGCCGGTTTCGTGATGTGTGAGACTTTCATCGACTCCTTCGTCCACAACAACACGGTTGTTTCCTGGTCGAAGGGCGACAAGCCGGAGGCGGGAGGCGGCTTTGTTATGAACGGATGGGAGCTTACCGAAATGTGGTGGAACGGGAAAAACACCAGCGGTGGCTGGCCCGAACGGACCGTGCTCCTCAACAACATCGCGGTTTCCGCGCACGAGGCGCTTCCCGCGCTGAACGCCGATGCGGGAAGTACCAAGGGCGGGAACTTGCTCGACTACAACCTATACGCGGGGAAAGGGAAGCCGCTCATCAGATGGGCAGGTAAGGGAGCCATCCGCCTGGAGGAGTTCAGGAAATTGTCCGGGCAGGAATCGTGGGGGAAAATGGCGGAGCCCGGATTGCCGGAACCGCTTGCCGGGAAGCCGGGCCGGCTCCCGATGGATAGGCTCCGGCCGGGGAAATCATCGCCGGCGGCCGCCGCGGGCACACGGGTGGCGCTGGATGACGCCTGGAGAAAGGCGCGCCTGGCCATGCTCGGCAATGCGTCGCCGCGGCCGGAAATACCGCTGGATGTTGCCGAAGCCGTGGAGGATTTTACCGGGCGCCCGCTCCGGGCGGGACGCCCCCCGTCAATAGGCGCATTGGAACCCTGACCGGCTGCTGCTGCCGTAGGGGAAGGCCCGAGAGCCCCTATGGGGTCAGTCCTTCAGCCTGATTATCAAGAATCGGTTGGGGGAACGGATTTTCAGCTGGTACCGGGCGGTCTTCCAGCTGGAAAAGTCGTGCGGCTCCGTATGGATCCTGGCGCGGACCAGGATGACCCCGCGCTTTATCCTGACTGACTTCACATCGCTGTACCATTCCCTGGACTTGCTGGCGGTTGCCACCCAGACTGGTTTGCCGTCGCGGCTCAGCATCACGGCCGGCTCGAAGAATATCCCCGTGCCGCCGCCGTTTGCCCGCAGCGCGACGGCCGCATCATCGGTCCTGTCCCCGTCCATGTCGCCAATCGCCGCGTGATCCAACTGGACGGTCTCATCCTTGGGCGGAATCTTCCCAATTATTTTCGTATCTTCCGTTCTTGAGCGTGACCCTTTTTTCCGGGAACGTGCAATTGTACGCGGCGTTCCCAGGGTCCTTCATGGTCAGCTTGGCGGTTTTGTCCGCCGCCGTGGTCCTGGCGCTTCCCGCCGGTCCCCCGGCAGCGAGTGTGAGGAGGCACGAGAGTGCGGTGATTCCCCGGGGAATCGTCATGCATATGCAAATAGACCAGCGCGGATTTAAGGGTAAATCGCTTGTTGCGAAGGGCGGCCCTGTAGGAATATGATGCATGAACGCTGTTGCAATAGAACGTGCAGGAGGATTCCGCATGGTGAAAAAGGCGATTATCGCCGCGATTGCGGTGGCTGTCGCGGCGTTCGGTTTCCTGGGGTGGCGGTGGTACTGGGTAAACCTCGCGGAAACACCAGCCTATGCCTCGTTCAAGGTGTGCGCGACGAACCTCGCGATGGGGCGGCTACAGGAAGCTGAGGGATGCGCCGCGGATGATGCCTCCCGCTTGCAGATTCGTGACGTCTACAACATGTCGAATTACCGGCTTGCGGACAAGGTGATTTCAATCGCCTACCACCGGGAAGCCGAGGTCAGGATTGAGGAGCGGAACGCCGTCCACATCACCGCGGTCCAGCGGGTCATCTTCGACCAGGAGGGGCGCGCGCACTATGACGTTCGTTACAACGCCACGGTTATTTCCGTCGGCGCAGCCTGGCGGGTTTCGGTCCTGAACTACGATTTTCTGGGGTTTGGAAAGACCGGATACTGAGCCGGACGGAAATCCCTTTCCCCGGCCGGGGTTTGCGGGCTGAATGACCCTTTTCTTTAAATGCTGACGATGATGTTTGATTTCGTCGAGTGGATGGTTCTGCGCCTGCCGGTCCAGCTGGTGGCCCGTCCGCTCCTGCGCTCCCGGCGGTTGTTTTCCGGGCTCGCCCCCAACGCATGGAACCTTGTGTGGACTTCCGTCTTCTGGGTCATTCCTTCAAGCTTTGCCGGGGTCTATCTCCAGGTGTTCATGCGGGAGCAGGGATTGGGCGTCATACAGATTGGCACCATTGGCTCCATTGCCGTGTTTTTCCAGCTTGGCGGGGCGCTCATCGGGGGGTGGGCGGCGGACCGGTTGGGGTGGAAGCGGGCGCTCATCTGGCTGGACCTGGCGGTCTGGCCAATTGCCTATCTCTGCTGGGCCACGGCCCACGGATACGCGGGATTCCTCGCAGGGTCCGCGCTTATGGGATTGCAGGCGATGGTGATACCTGCCTGGTATGGCCTGCTCACGACGGGAACACCGCCCTCGCGGCGCGCCTACCTGTTTGCGCTCTCGTCCGTTCCGGGGATGCTGGCTGGCCTGCTGGTCCCGCTCTCGGGGCCCTTCGTGGGGATATGGGGGCTTGAGAGGACGGCGCGGGTTGTCCTGGGCGTGGGCGCATTTTCCATGGCGGCGGGGATACTGGTGCGGCTGCGCATCCTGAAGAGCAGGGGGCCGAGCAGCCTCCGCGTCAGGATCCATCCCGGGGAGATAAGGCAGATTGTCATGACCAACTGGCACGCTTTTCGCGTTCTGTGGGGCCGCAAACGGCTTATGGCGTATTTCCTTATGCAGGTCATCAACCGGGTGGCTTTCGTGGCGGGAAGCACCTACCTTTACCTCTTTCTTTCCGATCCCCATGGCGCGGCCATCGCCAAGCCGATGCTTTCCGTGGTCGCCATGTGCGGGAGCGGCGCCATGCTGGTGACCTCTTTCCTGCTGGTTCCCCTCATCACGCTTGAAGGGATATTCGGGTGGATGTTCCTAGCGCTGGGCCTGCGGGTGATGTTCGTAGTCATAGCAATAACCGCGCCGCCGGGGGCGCTCGGGGTCATCGCCGCTGCCATAGTTTTGGAGGGCCTGGGGGCGGGGATTTTCGCCCCGGCCTCGAGTTCCTATTGGTCCAACCAGCTGACCGATGCCGAACGGCCGCGCGTGACCTCGCTGAACAGCCTGCTCATCCTGCTCCTCACCATGCCCGTCCCGGTGGTGGCCGGGGCGCTCTACGCCGGGTCGCCGCGCGCCCCGCTCATCCTGGTGGCGGCGTGCTATTGCTCCTCTTTGCTTGTACTGGTGTGGATAATGCTCAGGCAGGCCGGTTCAGCCAATAAACTCTACTGAACGCCCGTATCATTCGATGGTAAATTAGTCGGGCGGCCCGCGGGGCCGGAAAACTGCCTTGAAGGAGAATTACACGAAATGAGCAAGCCAAACGCCATATACATAATGGGGGGCGGGGGAACGCCCGTCATCAGCGCGAGTGCATTCGGACTCATCCACAGGACCTTCGAGAATTACCGCGGCAAGGTCGGTTCGTTTTTCGCCGCCGTGGGCGGGATGCGCGGCGCTCTCAACGAGGACGTCACGGACGTGTTCGCCTGGGCCCTGCAGGACGGCGAGAAGGGCGCGGAGGACCGGCTCAACCGCATCAAATGGCCGGCCACTCCCGCCTTCGGAACCTCCCGGTACAAGCCGGACAACCAGGATTGCGTCAGGCTGTTCGAACTGTTCAAGGCCCACGGGGTCAACTACGCCTTCCTGAACGGCGGAAACGACACCCAGGAGAAGGCCATAATCCTCTCCGAGTTCGCGAAGAAACAGGGATACGAACTGCATGTAATCGGCATTCCCAAGACCGTGGACAACGACCTCCTCGTTACCCACCGCTGCCCCGGATACGCCTCGTTTGCCAAGCAGGTGGCGTTAATCACGGCCAGCCTCCAGGGCGACATCGACGCGTTCGGCATCCCGAAGGGCGCGACCCGCGGCGGGGCGCTGCGCGAGGGCGCGGTCGCCCAGGTCGCGGTGTTCATGGGGCGCGACGAGGGCTGGGGCGCCGCCGCCAGCGTGATGGCGAAACTCGACGACTCATACGGTCCGCACGTCATCCTGACCAAGGAGGGGGGCTTCAAGAAGGACGCCTTCCTTCAGCGGTGCCAGGACGCCTACGACCGGCACGGGAACCTCCTGGTGGTCGCCTCCGAGGGCGCGCACGACGGCGAGCAATACCTCGGTTACCACCTTTCGGTCAGTTCCCCGGCGTATGGGACGCAGTTCAAGGTGCACCAGGACGCCCACAAGAACACCAGCGTTTCGGACGGCCGGCTGGCGCTCTTCCTGAAAATGCTCATTGAGAAGGAGCTGAAGATTCCGACCGACGTCTTCTCCGGCATGAAGGTGAGGGCGGAGGGGCCGGACTACCTGAACCGGAACAACCTTGAAATCATGTCCGCGCCGGACTTCCGCGACGCCATCGCGGTGGGCGAGAAGGCGGCCGACCTTGCCTTCGGCCCGTCGCCCATGGATGGTGTCATGGTGACCCTGGCCTCCGACCGGATGGCGGACGCCGGGTTCACCCCGCTGGACACGGTGGCGGATTCGGTGAAGGGGAGCAAGGCGATGACCAAGTCTCTCTCAACGCTCGGGACGAAGGACCACCCCATCCTGTCGGCCGACGGCATGATGGTGGACAAGGGGCTCTACGAGAAATACGTCGCCCACATCGTCGATTTGAACGGTCCCAACCGCAGGGAGATACTCGCCGGAGAGGGGTTCCGGATTCCACTTTCCCGCATCGATTGGCCGTTCGCCCCTAAGAAACTTCCCGCCTATGCGAAGCCGGTTGCGGAGAAGAAATAGGTTGGACGCCATACCGGGGGAGGTTGCCCAGTGAGAAAGTGGGTCGAGATACGCCGGCACAACGGGCGAAAGAAGCTTTTCGTGGACGGAACGCCGTTCCTCGTCCTGGGGGTACAGTTCAACTACAACAACTCCGGCAAAGTGTCCGGATTCGACTACCTGTTCAAGCATGCAGCGCGCCTGGGGTGCAATACGGTGTTCTGGGGCCTGACTTGGAAGCATCTCGAGGGCGTCCCCGGCAGGTACGACTGGTCCAAGCTTGACCATGCCATAAGGCGGTGCCGCCAATACGGCCTGCGCATGTCCCTGCTCTGGTTCGGAACCAAGCAGGGTGACGCCTGCTGGGTCGCGCCGGACTGGATGCAGGCGGACAAGGACCGATTCCCCAGGATTCGGAACGCCGAAGGCGTGGAATTGAATGGGCTATGCTGGAACAATCCTGAACTCCAGGCGTTGGAGAAGAAGGCGTTCGATGCCACGCTTCGGCACCTCTCCAGGGTTGATGGGAAGCGCCATACGGTCATCCTGCTCCAGGTACAGAATGAGCCCTGTTGGGAGATGTACATAGTCAAGAAGGGGCGGTTCCGTGAGATGGACCAGTGGGTGGAGAGGTGCCATTGCGACCGATGCAACGCGGAGAAGGGGCGGACGGGCGGCACCGACCACGAGTTTGGGGTCCGGGCCGCCGTCAGGCACATGAACACCCTCCTGAAGGACCAGAAGAGGCTTTTCCCCGTCCTCACCTACGTGAATTTCGCCATTAATCCCATCCGACCCGGGGGTGATGTCGACATCTTCCTGGATGAATGCAGGCGGCTGGATTTCGTGGCGCCGGACTTTTACGGCTACCAGCAGGGCGACCTCGGTTTCACGATGAGGTTCTTCGCGCGTGGCCGCAACCTTCCTTTCATGGCTGAGTGCGCGACGGAGAAAGTTGGGGATTCCGACCGGAACCTGTGGCTGTGCATCATGGAGCACGGGTCGCAGGGATTCGACCCGTGGGCCCTCGACCATGCCTTCGGATGGCGCATCGTCCGGGACAATGTGGTGGAGCATCCCCCCGTATCGCGGGAGGGCCGCTGGTCGGATATGGCCGTAAAATTCTCGCGCGCCCAGCGGCCCTTACGCGCCGCGGACCGGCAGATTGCCTGCGCCCTGGGGAGCGAAAATATCATGCACTACGTTTCACAGGGTGTCCCGCTCCGGCTTGAGGAAAGGCGGTGGGGTTTGTTTTGGAGGTTCGAAAACGGCCCGGACGCTCGATGGGCGGTTGTCCGCTCGGGGCGGGACGACCTGACCGTGACGGGAACTGACTGCCTGGTGTCGTTCTTTGCGATGGATCCCGCCCGGAAGCTTGGGGTGGAGGAAGGCCGCTGGGAGGGGAACCGCTGGATTTCCACGAGAAAGATGGCGGCTCGCGTCCTCATGTCCAACTTTCGCCGGCAGGGCCTGGATGACCGCGCCCCCACCTGGGATTTGGACCTGGATGAGGGCAGGACTTTCCGCATCCGCATTCACGAGAAGTAGAAGTCCTGAAAACCGCGCTGATTACCGGCTGTGACTACGGACTAGGCCCCGAAGTGGCGAAGGCCGCCCTCGCCAGGGGATACCGGGTTTTTGCCAGTTGCCTGCGTCCGGCCCGGGCGCGTTCCATGCGGGCGATGGCGAAAAAGTATCCGGGGAAGCTGGCCATCCTGGGGATGGATGTTTCCTCCGAGGGAAGCATCCGTCGAGCCTGCCGGAGGGTGGCGCGGGGGTGCCGCCAGCTCGACCTTCTCGTGAACGTCGCCGGCATCTTCTTCAACGACGGGTTGGCCCGGGTTAATATGCGGAACCTAGCCCATATGATGGAAGTGAACGCCTTCGGTCCGCTTCTCCTGATCAAGCACCTGCGCTTCCTCCTCCGGACAGCCCGCGGGAAGGTGGTCAACGTTTCCTCGGAATCCGGCTCGCTGGCGGGAGTCACGGGGGAGCGCCCGATTTACGCCTACGGCGCGAGCAAGGCCGCGCTCAACATGTTCATGCGCCGGGCGGCTTTCGAGCTCGCCCGCGAGGGCGTAACGCTCATCTCCATCCATCCCGGCTGGATGAACACCACCATGGGCCGGCGTTCCGGGGCTCATCCCCCCCAGGAGCCCGCCGACACCGCCGCGGACATCATGAAGCTGGCTGGCAGGATGAATGCCGCCACCAGCGGCGGATTCTTCTTTCACCACGGGAAACGCCATCCATGGTAAGTCGGTTGACTTTTGGGGCGGGGGAATCCATCCTGAAGACATGAGAAAAAGGCGCGGAAAGCCCCGAAGCAATCTGCTTGGAGATTTCGTCCTGTTCGTGGCCGCACTGCTGTTATGCCAGGTCGCCGGGGGCATCGGGGCGCTGGCGACCATGCCGTCCATCCCGGGCTGGTATGCGGCCCTCCACAAGCCGGCCTTCAACCCGCCCAATTGGATATTCGGCCCGGTCTGGACCGTGCTCTATATTATGATGGGCGTGGCGCTTTTCCTGGTGGCGCGCCGGGGATTCCGGAAGTTCGCTTCCGCGTTGCGGGTGTTCCTGTTCCAGCTCGTCCTGAACTCGCTGTGGTCCGTGGTTTTCTTCGGGATGCACCGGCCGGGGGCGGCCTTCGCCGTCATCCTCGTCCTGCTGGCCGCCATTATCTGGACGATTGCGCTGTTCCGCCGCCCTTCATTGACGGCCGCGTGGCTTCTCGTGCCATACGCGGCATGGGTTTCGTTCGCTTCGGTGCTCAACTTTGCCGTCTGGCAGTTGAACCGCTAAATTATCCTGCGGATGAAGCCATAGGAGGAATTGGTGCAATATCGGACGCTTGGCCGTACCAATCTTAGGGTGTCGCAGTTGGGCTTTGGCGCGATGCGCCTGCCCATGAAAGACGGCAAGGTGGGCCGGGCGCTCTCGACGCCCATGTTCCACCGGGCGTTCGAGGCGGGCGTCAATTACGTGGACACCGCGGTGGGTTATTGCGGGAACGACAGCCAGGGGGCGGTAGGCGACGCCCTCAAGGGGTGGCGCGACAAGGTCGTCCTGTCCACCAAGAACCCCTACTTCGACGAGGACGAGAAGGTCTGGTGGGGACACCTGGAGACCAGCCTTAAATTGCTCCAGACCGACCACCTCGATATTTACAACACCCATGGCATCGACTGGTCGACCTGGGAGGGGAAGGTGGCTCCCCGCGTTTCGAAGTGGATGCTGAAGGCGAAACAGCAGGGGATGGTCAGGCACATCTGCACCTCGTTTCATGACGACAACAAGGCCCTCCGGAAAGTGGTGGACACCGGCTTCTACGACGTGGTGACCCTCCAATACAACCTCCTGGACCGGCAATTGGAGGATGGCATCGCCTACGCGAAGGAAAAGGGGATGGGCGTTGTCGTGATGGGGCCGGTGGGCGGCGGGCGGCTTGGCGCCGACACGGACGCGTTGAAGGGCCTCCTCCCCAAGGGGGTGGCGCGGGTGCCGGAGCTGGCGCTCCGGTTCGTCCTGTCTAACCCGAACGTCACGGTGGCGCTCTCCGGCATGAGCACCATCAAGCAGGTGGAGGAGAACCTGAAGACGGCCGCGGAACTGCGCCCGCTGTCGAAGAAGGATATAGACGCCATCGGGGAGCAGTTGGAGCGTTTGATGAAGGCCAGCGACCTCTACTGCTCCGGATGCGGCTACTGCAAGCCCTGCAAGTCGGGCGTGGACATCCCGCAGGTATTCAAGATGTACAACGAGGCCCGCGTCTACGGCACCTGGGACCACGCGAAGGGCGTCTACCACTGGTACCTGGAGAGCGAGAAAAACATGGCCGATGCCTGCAAGGAGTGCGGCGAATGTCTCGAGAAGTGCCCGCAGGGCATAAAGATTCCGGAGCGGCTCAAGGAGGCCCATGCGGCCCTGACCGCGAAGTAGCCGGTTTCAAAACCCATCCTGGTCTATTCCTACCCTCTCCCGCGAGCGGGAGAGGGTAGGGTGAGGGAACCGGAGTCCAAGGGGTAATCCCCATTTTACAAATCCCTCACCCTCTATGCCCATGACTCCCTCTGGACCCTGAGCGAGTCCGCGCTCGGGCGCCAGCCCGCGTCCGTTCCTGCGGACGGTCGAAGGGCCCGCTTCCCTTCGACTAACCCTGAGCTTGTCGAATGGGTCGCTCAGGGTTCCGCGGTAGAGGGAGATTTACCTCAAGAGAATGCGAAACACCTGATTGACAACCGCGAATGGCCGCTGATATTTTCAAACGGTCATGCCCGCAAGAATAGGAATGGAGCACCTGCCCTGGCAGGTGGTTGAGAAGCCCTACCAGCCCCGCGAGAACATCTACTGGGAGACCGTCTGCACGCTGGGCAACGGCTACATGGGCTCGCGGGGCCGGTTAGAGGAGGGTTTCCCCGCCGAGATGGAAACCTATCCCGGCACCTATATCGCCGGCGTTTTCGACAATTTCGAGGGGCACCTGGTCGAGCTGGTCAATGTCCCCGATTTCTTCAACGCAAGAATATGGGTGGGGGGCGCGGAAATGTCGCTGTCCCGGGGGAAGGTGTCGGACTATTCCCGCACCCTGGATATGCGGAACGGTTTCCTCGAAAGGAAGTTCACTTGGACGGGACCGGGCGGGAAGAAAACATCCTTCTCTTTTGCCCGGTTCCTTAGCCTAGCGAATCCCCATCTGGCCTGCCTCCGGGTGAGGGCGACGCCGCTAAACCATTCCCTGCCCATAAGAATGGTCACCGTCCTCGACGGAACGGCCTACAACCGGAAGCAGCGTGACTGGCCCCCCCTGAAGACCATCATCAGGAACGAGCATCTCGACCACATCGGCGCAGGGTGCTGGACCCGGGGCGGGGTATGGCTCCACGCGAGGACGAAGACCACGGGCGTCCACATCTTCGAATGCGCCAAGCTCGCTTTCATGGGGAATCCGGTGGTGAAGGGGCGCGTCGAGGGCGCGCGCGCGGTCCAGGAAATGGTCTTCCGGCCCGGCCGGGACGGCAAGGCGGGCTTCGACAAATTGGTGGCCGTCTATACCTCCCGTGACGCCAAGCCCGGGAAGCTGAAGGGACTGGCCTTACACGCGTCGCTCCGCGCTTTCCGGCAGGGCTTCGATTCCCTGCTGGAGGAACATTCCGTGCGATGGCATTCGCGCTGGGAATCGGCCGACATCAGGATTGACGGCGACCCGGGAGCCCAGCAGGGGATACGGTTCAACCTTTTCCAGCTGGCGTCCGCCAATTCGCGCGACGATTCCGGGGTGAACCTTGCCGCCAAGCTCCTGAGCCACACCCGATACAAGGGGAACTGCTTCTGGGACACCGAAATCTTCATGTTCCCGTTCTTCGTGTTCACCGACCCCCATGCGGCGCGCAACCTCATCAAGTACCGCTACCGGATGCTCCCTGCCGCCCGCAAGAGGGCACGGGAGCACTGGCTGAAGGGGGCGATGTATCCGTGGATGAGCGCCCACGATGGAAGCGAGCAGTGCGATTCGTGGGAATACGGGGAGTGCGAGATACACATCACGGCGGACGTCGCGCACGCCTTCGACCAGTATCTCCGGGCCACGGGCGACGAGGATTTCTTCGTGAAATGCGCGGCGGAAGTCTACATCGAGACGGCGCGGTTCTGGGCCGGCCGGGTGGCGTGGAATCCCCGCCGGGGCCGCTACACCATACTATCCGTGAAGGGCCCGGACGAGTATTGCTCAATAACGAACAACAACATGTTCACGAACTACATGGCCTGCCGCAACCTGGAGCTGGCCGGCGAGGCCGTGGCGGGGATGCGCCAGCGCCATCCCCGCGAATGGCGGAGGCTGGCGGCGAAGCTGGGCTTCCGCACCGCCGAGGCGGCGAAATGGCGCGACATCAGGAAAAAGATGTTTTTCAACTGGGACCGGAAGCGGGACCTGCTCATACAGGACGACACCTTCCTCGACAAGGAGGTGGATGATCTGAATAAATACAGCGGCCGAAAGAAACCACTGGTGGAAATAATGCCCTACGAGCGGATAATGCGCGTCCGGCTCCTACGCCAGACCGATGTGGTCCTGCTCCAGTACCTCCTGAACGACGAGTTTACCCGGAGGCAGAAGTTGGCGGCATACCGTTACTACGAGCCGATGACCACGCACGACTCCTCGCTTTCCTACAACACCCATTCGATAATGGCCGCGGACCTGGGAATGCGGGAGGCGGCCTACGAATATTTCCGGAAGTCCTGCCGGCTGGACCTCGACGACGAGCTGGGCACGGCCAAGAGCGGCATCCACGGCGCTTCGCTGGGCGGGACCTGGCAGACAGTGGTGATGGGCTTCGGTGGAATGCGGGTCGGCAAGGGCGGGCTGCTTTCGTTCCGGCCGCTCCTCCCGGCGGGGTGGGAAGGCCTTTCATTCCAGGTGGCGTTTCGTGGCAGGACGATTGCCGTGGACATCACGAAGGGGGGCACCGAATTGCGGCTCCTTGGCGGCCCGCCGCTGGCGGTGCTCCTCGACGGCAAAAGAGTCGAACTGGTCGGCTAAAGCCGGGTTACCCTCCGGGGTTCAATAAAAAGGGCCGCCTCATCGGCGGCCCTTTTGTTGACTCGTAGTCGCTACAGCTATTTCTTTGCTGGAGTCGTTTCGGCCGGAGCCGCCTTCGCTGCTTCAGCGGCAGCCTTTTCTTCCGCTATCTTCTTCAGCTCAGCATCCACGATTTTCACGTATTTCTTGGGGTTCTTGGCAAACTCCACCTTGCAAGCTTCAGAGCAGAAATATATCTTCCTGCCCTCGTATTCGGTGAAAATCTTTGCATCGCAGGGGGTGTTCATTACCGGGCAGGTCTTTTGCCCGGTTTCGGTCGTCGGCTTGCTGCACCCGGCCATGAAAACCATCGCCAGGCATGCCACCAAACCCATTCCGATCGTTTTCCTCATTGAAATCACCGCCTTTTGCCCGCAGTCGCGGAACGCCGGACATTTTACCAGACGGAGGCCGGCGGCTGTATAATCACCACTCGGAAGCCACAAACTCTATTTGGGGGGGGAGGAAGAATGAACATCATCCTGCATCTGGTCCTGGGAGCCGCTCTCGCGCTGGCCGCCGACAAGCCCGCTGGCGCGCGAGCCGGCGAACAACTGCCGTCAGCACTGAAGGCGGGCGACCGCATCGTCTTCGTCGGAGACTCCATCACCGAGCAGAGGAATTACACCGATTCCGTGGAGGAATACCTCGTGACGCGGTATCCCCGCGCCGGATTCACCTTCTTCAACGCCGGTTGGGCCGGCGACGATTCCGGCGGCGGCTGGGGACGCCTGGAACGCGACGTTATGGCGCTCAAGCCGGACGTGGTGACCATCTGCTACGGGATGAACGACGGATGGTACTGGGCCTGGATGAAGGAGACCGGCGAGAATTTCACCGGTAATATGGAAGGCATCATTGGGGCCCTCAAGAAGAAGGGCATCCGCATCGTCCTGCTGACTCCCGGAATTGTGGATGCCGATCTAGCCATCGGTGATTTCAGGCAGGAATTGAAGGAACAGAAATATAACGACACCCTGCGCAAGCTCGCCGATACAACGCTGGAAATCGCGAAAAAGGAGGGCCTGCCCTCCTATGACCTGCACGCGCTGATGACCGACATCCAGAAAAAGGGGAAAAATCTTGACCGGAAATTCAGCATTGTGGGGGAAAAGGAGCTGGGCATCCATCCCCAAAAGCCCGGCGGACTGGTAATGGCGTATGCGCTACTGAAGGCGCTGGGCGTTCCTCCGCGGCACGAAGAGGTGGCCGTTACGGCCAGCGACAAGGCGAAGAACCTGTACCGCTTCGAGCTGTCGGCGCTGCCGTTCTTCGTGGACGAGGACGCGCGGCCCGTTTTCAAGTTCCTGCCTTTCATGGATGAATTCAACCGGGTGGCGCTCAAGCTGCCTGCGGCGGACAAAGCGCCGTATTACCTGAGGTTCGCGGGGGAATCGAAGGGGCGGGTGCTTCCGTGGGACGAAGTGAAGGACGGGGTTGACCTCGCTTCCCTGTGGGACAGCCCGGTAATGGAGCAATCTGAGTGGGTCAATGCCTTCACGAAGGAAAAGGACGACATTTATTACAAGTTTTGGCGGTCGCTGGGGATGAGGGGAAATTACTGGCAACAGGCCCCCTACAACGGGGAGCTCCACAAGGCGGGCATCGAGGCCAGCCTCAAGCTGGAAGAATTGCGGCGCCCGGACATCCTTCCATCCTCCGCGGGATACGAAGTCGAATATTATCCGTTCAAGACCGCGGCCGAGGAGGTTTCTGACGGCGGATACATACGGAATTGGAGCGGGATGGGACCGTTCCCGGAGAAGAAGAAGCCGCTCGGCAACGAGAGGGAGTTCACCTCCGAGTCCCGGAAGCTGCGCAAGGGCTGGACGACCGTCGTGCTGAACACGGAGGAGCCGGGAAACAGCCTGGGAGCGTGGTTTACCGACCGGAAGGAGATTTCGGCCTATCTTTACACCGTCATCCAGTCGAAGGCCGCCCAGCAGGCCGAACTGCAGGTTGGCATAGACGACAGTTTCACGCTTTGGTTGAACGGGAAGAAGGCAAGCGAAGGCGCCAGGGATGAAAAGGCCAAGCAGTTCGAGAAGGACAAGATTGCGGTGAAGGTGAAGCTGAAAAAGGGCGCGAATTACCTGCTGGTGCGGGCGACCAACAAGAAGGACAGCTTCGGGTTCTCGCTCAAGGTCACCGGGCTCAAGTCCCCGGTTTCCTCGGTTCCCCCGACACTGCGGGAACTCGTCCAAAAGACGCGCTGACCTTGCGCGATTACCTTAAGGCGCACGAACGCTTCATCCATGCGGCGCTGGACGGTGAATTTGGGGAGTTGCCGTGGGGGGAAGTGGCCGATTTCCACGCGAAACAGGTGGCCAGGATGCAACACGAGCGGCTCGTCCACCTCCTGGTGACGCTGTTTATGGGGTTTTTCCTCATCGCGGCGGTTGGATTGGCGCTGGTGCGTCCCACCCTGCCGGTCGCCGTGCTGATTGCGCTCCTGTTTGCCCTGGAAACGGCCTATATATGGCACTATTTCAGGCTGGAAAATGGGGTCCAGCGCTGGTACCATCTGGCCAACCGGCTGGACGAGAGGGCCGGGAGGGCGGGGGCGGACTACGCAAGCGGAGAGGTGATGTTTTTCGGCGGGCGTTCTATAATCAGGCAAGTTAAAAAGCCGGGCAACCGAAAAGGGAGGTAGGGGAAATGGGCGCAAAGGGAAGGAACATCCATCGGGCGGTTTGGGCGACTTTTTTCATTGCGGCGTCTTTTCCCATGGCGGGATTTACGGCCGACGGCGCCGCCGAACCGGCGGCCGCTCCGGCAACGGGAGGCCGCGGTTATTCTGCGCAGTTCTGCAACGCGGTTCGTGTCAACACGCTGCGTGAATCCATCGGGCTATGGGTATGGACCGGACTGGGCGCGGGGGTCCTGGGAGGCGTGCTGGCTGCCGGGTCGTCCTCGCGTGAATCGCAGGGGCCCATCATCTGGGCCGTGGTTGGGGGCGGCATCGGGGCGGTGGTCGGCGCCATAATGGGCGACCAGAAGGCGCCCGAGTGCTCCACGACGAATTACCCGATGGTAATGAACCCCGGGCGCCCGGAGATTGCGCCTCCGCTCCTTCTCTGCCAGGCTGACTTTCTTTTCTAGGACGGGACGGGTTTCCTTCTCTCCGATACTTTTCCGCGCTACCCTGTTACGCTAAGCCGCCGGACGGGTGCCATCCATGAAACGAAACCTGCGTAAGTTCGCCGAATTACCTTTGTCGTCCATACGCCCGTACGGCTGGCTGGAACGCTGGCTGAAGAAACAGCGGGACGGCCTGACCGGGCACCTGGAGGTGGCGGGATACCCGTTCAAGGGGGCCGGATGGGGTGTGCGCTACCGGCACAAGGACCGGGTCCCCGGCTGGTGGCCATACGAACAGACCGGATACTGGGTGGACGGGATGGTGCGATGCGGGCACCTCCTGCGCGATTCCTTCCTGCTCCGCAAGGCCAGGCGCGTGTTCGATTTCGAGTTCAGGCTGGCGGGCAGGGACGGCTTCATCGGGCCGGACTTTATGCGCAAGTCGCATTTCTGGGAGCGCTGGCCCCACGCGGTCTACTTCCGCGCGCTCATGGCGCATCACGGGGTCACGGGGGACAGGAGGATACCCGACGCAATCCGCAAGCATTACCTTTCGGGCACCTCGCCGCACACCGCCGTGCGGGACGTCTGCAATGTCGAGGCGATGCTGTGGGCCTACGAGGTTACGGGGGACCGCCGCCTGTTCAGGCAGGCGGTCGCCGCCTACCGGGGATTCAACGTGCTCTTCCCGCGCCACGACAACTCCGTCGCCACCATGCTTTCGCCGAAGCGTCCGCACGAGCACGGCGTCACCTATAACGAGGTGGGCAAGCTGGGGGCAATCATGTATGTATACACCGGGAACCGCAAGTGGCTCGCGGCAAGCGTGAACGCCTTCAAGAAGATGGAGAAATTCTCGCTTCTCGTCGACGGCGCACCCAGCTCATCCGAGGAGTTGCGGGGAAAGGACCCGCTGGACAGCCACGAAACCTGCGACGTAGCCGACTGGACCTGGGGGCTCGGCTGGCTCCTGATGGCCACCGGCGAGGCGCGCTACGCCGACCTCATTGAACGGGCCTGCCTCAACGCCGCGCCGGGGCTGGCCAAGAAGGATTTTCGGGCCCACCAGTACCTGTCCTGCCCGAACCAGGTGGTTGCCGATTCCCGGTCCAACCACAACCTCTTTATGCGCGGGGCGGCCTGGATGTCGTTCCGGCCCAAGCCCGGCACGGAATGCTGCACAGGGGAAGTCAACCGCATCATGCCCAACTATGCGGCGAGGATGTGGATGAGGCGCGGTGACGGGCTGGCGGCCGTCCTCTACGGCCCTTCCAGCGTAACCGTCCAAGTGCACGGGAGACCGGTGACCATCATCGAGGAAACCGGCTATCCGTTCTCGGAAAGGGTTGATTTCACCGTGCGCACATCCCGTCCCGCAAAGTTCACTTTCGCGGTACGGATACCTGGCTGGTGCCGGGCGGCATGCCTGCTGGTCAACGACCAGCCGGTGTCCGTCGCCGGTTTGCCGCCCGCCTTCGTGGAAATCCGGCGGACCTTCCGGGACGGCGACCGGGTGACGCTGCACCTGCCCATGGAAGTCGCGGCAAGCCGGTGGCCCCGGGGCGGCGTCGCGCTAGAACACGGCCCGCTGGTCTATTCGCTCCGGGTCGGCGAGCGCTGGGTGCGGGACAGGAAGGACCCGAACCAGTCGGAGAAATTCCCCGCCTGGAACCTTTACGCGCAGGGACCGTGGAACTATGCGCTGGCGCTTGACCCGGCAGGAGCGGCGGCTTCCGCCCACATCATCCGCCGGCCGGCCGGTGGAGACCCCTGGACCCAGGACCCGCCTCCGGTGGAACTGCTGGTTCCCGCCAGGCGTGTGCGGGGATGGGGGATTGCGAGAAGCGGGACGACGGATACGGAGCGGTACTGGTCCGACAACCGAAAGCGGGAAGTCCGGAAAATACGGGGAAGGTTTGCCTTCACCCCGCAACTACCGGCCGGGAACAGGCTGGCGCGGAAGCTGGAGCGGAAAGTTGAATACATATCGCTGGTGCCCTACGGGACCACGCACCTGCGGATGACCGTCTTCCCGCTGGCACGCCAGCGGTAGGGGTCAGAGGGGGCGGTCGGGACCGGCGGTCAGGCCCGGGTGAGCGAGGGGCTTACGCAAGGGGACGCGGCGGGCGAGGAAAATGGAGAAAAGGGCGAGGGCCGCGCCGCCGAGGAACGGAAAGCGGTATCCCAGCGCGGCGTAGAGCGCCCCTCCGATGAGCGGCATGCTGACCGACCCGATGTGGTTCATCGTTATTCCCATGGACAGGAGGCGCGTGCGTTCGTGCCCGGCCGCGATCCGGTTGGCATAGGTGGTGACGCCGATGCGCAGCTGCCACATGGCGTTGTCCAGGACGTAAACAACATAGAGCGCCCGCACGTCGGTCATTAAGGCGTAGAGCAGGAAGACGACAATGAGCCCGGTGAAGTAGGCGGTCAGCGCGCTCCTCTCGCCGATGCGGTCCACCAGCCTGCCGGCCAGCGGGGCCAGGATGAAGTTAACGCCCTGGTTTGCCAGCATCAGGAGTGCGATTGTTTCCACGGGGATGCCGTGTTCCTGCACTAGGCACAACACCGCGAACAGTATGAAAATCTGCTTGCGCATCCCGTCCGCGAATTCCAGGGCGAGGTAAAGGCGGAAGCGCGGCTCGAACATCCGCAACAGCGGCACACGCTCGGACCTGACGCGGATTCCCGGGACGAAGAGCAGGGGGACGGCCCCCACCGCGGTGACCAGTCCGGCGATGAGGAAGAGTTCCCGCATGCCCATCCCGCCACGGGTGCGCAGGAGCCAGACGCCGCCCAGCGCCAAAAAGGTGCCCGCCGCCCCCACCCGGCCGATGGTCCCCACGGTGTGGCCCTCATGGCCTCGGGGTGACAGCGCCAGCGTTAGTGAGGACGAGAGCGGGGCCCAGGTGTGGAAGCCGACTGACCAGGCGAGCGAAACGAACATGACCTGCGTCACGACGTGGAGCCGGCAGTAGGCTGACAGGCCGGCGCCCATAATGAGTAGCATGAGCGCGGCGATGCGCGGCTCCGAACGGCCCGCGAGAAGGGCCAGCACGAAGAACGGGGTGAGGCCGCCGAGCTCCCGGAAGGATTCCAGGTAACCCTGCTGCCAGGAGGTCGCCGAAAGCAGTTCCTTGAGGAAGTTGACGTTCATGGCGGCGTGCATGTTGATTCCGACGCTCATGCACAGGACGGCGGCTCCGACAAGGAAAAGCGCGTGGCGGCGGACGGTCTCGGATAATTTCTGCGGCATCCGCGCATTGTAGCGCGCCCCGCCGGGACGTGCCTTGCGATGGCGCCCCGGCGGGGGGAAAATGGCTTCACCAATCCGGGCGAGGAGGATGCCTATGAAGCTTCGTTACGACATGCTGGTACAGGGCGTATACATAGTTGCGGCGCGCCACCGCGGGAAGGTGGCGGGGATGGCCGCGTCGTGGGCGACGCAGGCCGACGTGAACCGGGTGGCGGTGTGCATGGGTTCACAGAGCGCAACGCGAAAGCTGGTGCTGGCCTCGCGTGCGTTTGGGTTTCACGTCCTTGGCCGTGGCCAGAAGGCGCTGGGCAGGAAGTTCGGCTCGACTTCCAGCTCGAAGGTGGACAAGTTCCGGGGCATGAAGGTCGGGAAGGCGAAGACCGGCGCTCCCATCTTCAAGGACTGCCGCACGTGGTTTGATTGCCGGTTGGAAAAGGCGATATCAGCCGGTGACCACAAGATCATTATTGGACGGATAGTCGCTGCGGGCCATGGGAAGAGGCGCGCCGCACCCCTGGTCTATCGGCAGGAAGATTACTAAGCCAGCCGGTTCTGCGCGGTATAGTAGGGGGATAATGAAACCGGGGATTTTCCTTGCGGCGCCGGCCTTCGCGCTGGTCATGTCGTGTTGTGGTTGCAGGGCGGACGCAGTCATCCGCGAACCGGCCCACGCGGGCGCGTTCTATCCCGCGCCAAAGGATGAGCTCAGCCGTCAACTGGACGGATTCCTCACGGAGGCGGGCCGGGCCGGCGGCGCCACGCCCCGGGCCGTCGTGGTTCCGCACGCCGGCTATGTCTTCAGCGGCGCCGCGGCGGCGTTCGCCTACCGGATGCTGGAGGGGAAGGGAAGCCAGGTGGAACGGGTCATCCTGCTCGCTCCCAGCCATTACGCCGGTTTCTCGGGGGTCGTGGTGAACGACCGGACTTACCGGACCCCACTGGGCGCCTACCGGACAGACAGCGAAGCGATAGCGAAGCTGAAGAAATCGGTTTTCCCCGCGTCGGAGAGCGACATCGCTTCCACGCGCGAGCATGCCGACGAAGTGCAGGTTCCGTTCCTCCAGAAGGTCCTTCCGAAGGCCAAGCTGGTTCCCCTCGTTGTGGGCGAGCTGGACCAGGCGGGAATCGAGGAAGTTGCCCGGGCGCTGGCCACCATAGTGGACGACCGGACGGTCATCGTGGTCAGCTCCGATTTCACTCATTACGGGCCCAACTACGGCTATGAACCCCATTTCAAGGGCGGGGTCCGGCGGGGAATCGCGGGCCTTGACCAGGGGGCGATAGAGCTCATCGCGGCGGGTGATGCGGCGGGTTTCGCCGGTTACCTGGAAAAAACGGGGGACACCATCTGCGGACGGAACCCCATCCTGGTGGCGTTGAAGCTGTTCGAGGTGCAGGGTTGGAAGGCCCGGGGCCGGCTCCTGCGCTACGCGACCTCCGGAAGTCTCACGGGCGATTGGACGAACAGCGTAAGCTACGCGGCCATCGCACTGGGTTCGCTGGGAGGCGAGGCGGCGCTGGAAGGCGAGAAATACCTTTCCCGGGAGGAGGAAGGCAAGCTCCTCAAGCTGGCCAGGCACGTCCTGGAGAAATTCGTCCGTGACGGGGTCTCCTCCTTCCCGGAGGGGGATTTGGATGGTTTTGGCCTTACGCCGACCCTCCGGAAGGATTTCGGCGTTTTCGTCACCCTCAACAAAAGCGGCAACCTGCGCGGGTGCATCGGCCATATCACCCCGGAGGAAGCCCTTTACCAGGGTGTAATCGAGAACACCATGAACGCAGCGGCCCGGGATCCGCGGTTCCCACCGGTGACCCCGGAAGAATTAAAGGAAATAACGATGGAAATATCCGTGATGTCGCCGCTCCGCAAGGTCGGAAGCCTCGGGGAGATAAAGGTGGGCCGCGATGGGCTGGTCCTTGTTTGCGGCAGCAATTCGGGGGTTTTCCTTCCGCAGGTCCCGGTGGAATGGAACTGGGACAAGACGGCCTATCTCGAGAACCTTGGGGAAAAAGCCGGACTGGACCGCGGCGCATACAAGCGGAAGGACGCGGTCCTGTTCCGTTTCACGGCGCAGGTCTTCGGCGAGGAGAGCAGGTAGCCGATGGTCCGGGCCATCATCCTGTTCCTCCTGCTGGTCGCATTGGACATACGGGTCTATCGTGCGGAGCCGGCGGCGCTGGCGGTGGGGCTGGGCTGGGCGATGGCGGTTTCCGCCGGGTGGTGGTGGATGGAGCGCCGGGGTAAGCTTCCCCTGTATCGCCAGCTTTATTTCGCCCTGCTAGCCGTGTTCTTCCTCATGGCCATGCACCTCCCCAAGGGTATGGGAAGGGATTTCACGCCGTATTGCCACCTGGCGCTGGCGGGTAACGCGGCCCGGCTTGTCCATACCCAGTTCCTGGCGTTCGCCGGCGGAACCTGGGCGAAGTTCGGCGCGCTGAGCCTGGGGGTGCTCTGGCTGGCCGTGGTCCTGGCGGTCGGCGGGGGATTCTGCTCTTGGGTGTGCTTCTTCGGGGGGGTGGACGACGGCATGTCGCGCCTGCCCCGCAAACCCATCCTGCGGATTCCCGGCTTCATCCGCCCGCGGGAGTTCCAGTTGGTGTTGCTCGCCTTCCTCGCGTTCATTTCATTCACGCAGATGGAACCGGAGTTCTGCCGGTGGCTTTGCCCGTTCAAGCTGAAGACCGAGATACTGGATCCGTCGGACCGGGCCTACGTGTTCCAGGTCGGGGCATTCGCGGCGGTGGGGATTCTCTTCCTCGTGGTGGTGCCGCTTCTTACCGGGAAGCGGGCGTTCTGTTCGGCCATATGCCCGTTCGGTGCGATTCCGCCGCTGCTGCGGTGGCTGAATCCGCACCGGGTTTCAATCGAAAAGGGGGGGTGCAAGAGGTGCGGCGCCTGCGCGGACGCGTGCCCGAGTTTCGCAATTGAAAGGAACGGAGGGAAATACGGGGTAAACAGGTACTGCACTTCCTGCCTGCGATGCGTACCCGCCTGTCCGCGCGGCGGAATTCACCTGACGATGGCTGGGCGGAAGGAGGGCCGCTTCCTCCCGTTCGTTTCGCTGTGCCTGGGCGGGGCGTTGTCCATGTTCTACGTCCCCGCGGGCGTCCTGGCCCTGGCGCGGGTGGCGGCGCCATGAGCGGGCTGGCGGGGGAAGGCTTCGTGTTGGGGCTCTCCATGGGCGGGAGTTGCGCCGCCGTATGCGGGCCGTTCCTGGCGCCATACCTGGTTGCCGAGGGCGGCCTGGTTTCAGTGGCCCGCCGCGTGGGGGTTTTCGCGGAGTTCCTCATCGGGCGGCTGGCCGCCTACCTTGCGGTGGCTTTGCTGGCGGCATGGACCGGGCGGACTCTGGGCGCCGTGTTCAGCCCGCGGATGCAGGGCGCCATGCTGGCGGCGGCCGCGGCCGTGCTCATCTGGTTTTCGTTCCGGGCAATCACGGGCAGGCCCCGCAAGTTCAGGGGACTGCGTTGCATCGTCTCCGCGCGCGGATACACCCTGGCCTCGGGGTTCCTCCTCGGCCTCAACCTCTGTCCCCCGTTTGCCGTGGCCTTTGCGCGCGCGATGGGCCTGGAGGACGCGGGGCGGGCGGCAATTTTCTTCCTGTTTCTTTTCCTGGGAACGACCGTTTGCCTGCTCCCGCTCCCGTTTATCGCCGCGTTCATGAGGACGGAAGGATGGAGGCGGGCGGGGGGTTACTTCGGGCTCATCGCCGGGGCGTGGTTCGCCGTGCAGGGGATGGCGCAATGTTTCTAGCCGCGGCGTGCGGATTCCTCGCGATGGTCGCGCAGGCGGTCCTCCTGCGGGAAATCGGCGACCTGTTCCAGGGGAACGAGGTGGCGGTGGGGATGCTCCTTTTTGCGTGGCTAAGCGGCGGCGGGCTGGGAAGCAGGCTGCAGGGCATCATTCCCCGGGAATTGGCTCCCCGGCGGGGATGGGTGGCGTGGGGATTCCTCGCCCAGGCTGTCACGCTGGTGGCCCTCATAGTGCTTTCCCGGTGGTTCTTCGGATTGCTCCGTTACCAGGCCCGTCCCGACCTTTTGGCGGTGATGCTGGTGTCCGCGGTGCTGGTGGCGCCGGCCGGATTCCTGTCCGGCTTCACTTTCGCGGCGGTCGCGGCCGGATGGAAGGGGCCGGGCACTTCGGTCAACGCGTACATAATGGAATCGGTGGGGGCCCTGACGGGCGGGGCCGTGCTCACCTTCGCCGTGCTGGGAACGGGATTCGGCCCGGTCCGTGCTTCCCTCGTCCTGCTGGCCGTCGTGGCGTGGTTCCCCGTGGCGCGTTACTGGCGGCGTTCCCTGCGTGATGTCATCGCGGCCCTGTCCCTTTCCATCCTGTCCATTTGGCTGGCGGCTTCAGGCAGCCTGGACCGCTGGACCAGGACCAGGCAATTTGCCGGGTCCCGGCTGGTGTCCTCCACCGACACGGCCTACGGGAACATTTCGCTGGTCCGCGACGGGAAGACTGATACCGCCTATTACAACGGCTCCATCGTATACAGCACCGATGCGGCGGATTACGAGGAGGATGCCTTCTTCCCCACCCTGGTTTCCGGGCGGACGGAGAGCGTCCTGATACTGGGTTTCAGCCCCCCGCCGCTCCTTTCGAAAATCATGGAATACGTTCCCCGCAGGATGGACGCGGTTTACCGCGACTCCGGCCTGACCAGGCTGGTCCGGGCCTATTTCCGCAGGCGGCTTCCCCAGGCCGGTGACATGGAATTCCGGCCGCGGTACGCCGATCCGTGCCGCTGGCGCGACGTGTTTCGGGGCAGGTATGAAGTCGTCATGGTGCGGCCGGAATCCCCATTGGCCATTGCCGGCAACCGGATGAAATCCGGCGCGTTCTATTCGAAGCTGAGGCGCGCGCTGGCTCCGGGGGGAGTCCTGTGCGTGGATATGGCTTACGAGGAGGGCCGCCCCGACCCGGCCACGCTGTACGAGCTTGGCCAGGTGCGGGACACCCTCGATTCCTGTTTCCGTAATGTGATGTTCGTGGCGGCGGAACGCTTCCGTTTCTTCGCCTCAGACGGCCCCCTGTCGGAGAAAATGCCGGTACTGGAAAAGAGGCTGGCCGCGCTGGAGGCACGGACCAGCCTGGTCAACCGGGCCTACCTGGCCCACTATTTTTCCTCCAGCCGGACGAAACACTATGCCGACATATTGGACGGCGTCCCGGCCGGCCCTCCCAACGGCCTTTTCTCGATGGACCTCTACAGGCACTCCCTGCGGCGCTGGATACGCGAGGACCTGGGGGAATTGCGGCATTTCCTGACGCTGCTGCTGGTGGCGCTGGTGGCCGCGGCGGTCCGGTGGAGGGGGCGCGTGGAGAAAATGTTCGGGGGTGGGCCGCCCGGGGCGCTGGTCGCCGCCTCCGGGTTCTCCGCGATGTCCGGCGAAATATTGCTGCTGAATTATTACGAGTCGGTGGGCGGGTTTATCTTCTGGCAGTTCGGGGCGCTCGCGGGGCTGTTCATGCTCGGAGTTTCGGTGGGTGGCTGGGTGGCTTCTCGCGAGGGGGTGATTGGCCGTGCGGCGGCGGCAATGGGGGCCCCGCTCCTGCTCGCCTGGCTGGCCGTGGTGGGCGGCCTTTATCTGGGTGAATCCCTGGCTGGGGCCGATATCCCGGTGCTGGCTTCGCTCGTGGGAGGCATGAACCTTGCCGGGGGAATCGGGCTCGGCGCGGTGTTTTCCTCCGTGGTAAGGCGGCCCCGCCAGTCCGTGCCGCGGGCATATTCCGCGGACCTCTTCGGGGCGGCGGCCGCGGCGCTGCTGGTCCCGCTGGTCCTGGTCCCGTTCGCGGGCAACGTGGCGGTGGCCGGAACGGCGTTCGCCGTTCTTGCGGCGGGCGCCGTATACGGGAGGAGGCGGCGCTGAAGCCGGGGTGGCGCCGGGCGTTGGCGCTGGGCCTCTCGCTGGCCGTGTGGGCGGGGTTTCTCCTGGCGTTCCTCGTGTTGGGCACGCCGCGGGTGTTTTCAGCGCTGGAACCGCGGGGCCAATCGGTCCGGGAAGCGGATTTCCAGTGGGTGACGGACCTTGGCGTGAAATGCGGGTTGTGCCCGTTTCGCTGTTTCCTGCCCGAAGGAACGCGGGGCAAATGCCGCGTCCGGGCGGGCTGGAACGGCAAGATTTGGACGCTCGTATACGGCGCGCCGGTCTCCGTGGCGCTGGACCCCATCGAGAAGAAGCCGGTCTTTCACCTTCTTCCGGGCACGCCCATCCTTTCGTTCGCGACCGTGGGCTGTCCGCTCCGCTGCTCCTTTTGCCAGAACTGGACCATTTCCCAGGCGTGGCCGGAGGAGATCCGGGACGCGAAATACGTGCCCCCGGATGACATCGTGAAGGCGGCGCTGGCGAACAAGATACCTTCAATCGCCTACACCTACTCGGAACCGGTGGCGTTTTTTGAATACATGCGGGACACCGCGCGCCTGGCAAAAAAGGCGGGGCTTCGCAACGTCGTGGTCACCTCCGGGTGGATAAATCCCGGGCCGCTGGCTGAACTGGCCCCCTACCTGGACGTGGTGAAGGTTGACCTCAAGGGATACAGCGACAAATTCTACCGGAGGGATGTCGGGGGAAGGCTCGAGCCGGTCCTGGAAACACTGAAGACGCTGAAGAAGCTCGGGATTCTCGTGGAGGTGGTCAATCTCGTCGTTCCGGGGCGGAACGACTCGGACGCCGACTTCGACGGGTTGAGCAGGTGGGTCCGCGACAACCTCGGGGCGGACTGCCCGCTGTTCTTTTCGCGGTTCCATCCGGACTACCGCATGCGGAATCTGCCGCCCACTCCCGCCGAGACGCTTGACCGGGCGAGGGAAATCGCGATGAAGAACGGCCTGCACTTTGTATACCTAGGCAATGTCCCGGGCCACGGCGGGGAGGACACCGTTTGCCCGTCATGCGGAACCCTCCTGGTAAAGCGGGAAGGATACCTGATCGAGCGCAACGTCCTGCGGGACGGGAAATGCCCCGCTTGCGGAAGGAAGATACCCGGTATATGGCGGTAGGCGTGCTGTTTCTGGCGGGGGCCGGTTTGGGGGACAATAGGCGTCATGGCTGAAAAGGGACGTTTCGTTTCCGCGCGTTACCGCTGGCCGGTGCTGGTAATCACCGCGCTGGCCGTCACGGCGATTTCGGGCGGCCTGGCCCCGTATGCGATTTACGTGGCGAGGGCGCCGGGCCCCCACGGCGGGGGCATGATGCCGCTGGCCGGCATCGCGGCATTCCTGGCCCTGTGCGGAATAAACGCGTGGAGGTCGCGGAAGGGCAGGAAGCAGCTGGCGACTCCCGGCGAGGAGCTCGCTTTCCTGTTCATCGTAATCGCGGGGTGCGCGGCGGCGGGATGGGGGTTCACCGAGACCCTCATTCCCCTCCTGACCGCGCCGCATGTCATGGCTCCCGCCCAGGCGGGATGGACCGAAACCGTCCTGCCCAACCTGCCATCCTGGGCGATGGGTCCGCAGGAAGAGCCCTGGGCATCCGGCTTCTATCAGGGGCTGGAGAAGGGAAAACCGCTCCCGCTGCTCCTGTGGCTGAGGCCTTCACTTCTCTGGGGATGCCTGGCGGTCGCCATAACCCTTGTCTCGGCGGGCGTCTCCGGATTCCTGTCCAAGCGCTGGCTGGAGCACGACCGGCTGACCTTCCCCTATGCCGAGGTGCTGGGAGGGATTGTGCGCGGTTTCCTCTCGAACAAGATGTTCTGGTACGCCGTTGCGCTGGCGGCCGCCATCCCGTTCTGGAACATCACCCAAAGGTTCCTTCCCATGTTCCAGCGGTTCTCGTCGTACCTGACTGGCGACGTTAACGGGATCGAATGGATGACCGGCATGCCCAAGATAGCCCTGCCGTGGGACTTCGGGCTGGTGGGCATCCTGTTCTTCGTGCAACGCGACATCATCCTTTCAATCGTCGTTTTCTTCATCCTTATCGGCCTGGAAAGCCGCCTGCTCACGCTGGGGGGGATAGTTTTCCAGAACAACGACATGTACTACTTCAGTAGTTCACCGTCGGACTGGCAGATGATCGGGGCGCTGGTGGTCTTCGTGGCCGCCGGACTCTGGAAAGGGAGGAAATTCCTTGCGGGCTACCTGAAGAGCGCCCGGGAGGGCGGGGAGGGCGGGTCATGGCTGTCTCCCCGGGCGGCGGTGGCCTGCCTCATCGGCGGGCTGGCCTTCCTCGTGGTATGGCTGGCGGCTTTGGGCCTCCGGGGCGTCGGGCTGCCCACGCTTATCCTGTCGCAGCTGGTCAGTTTCATCGGTGCGGCCCGTATATTCGCCGAGTCCGGGCTGGGCAGTAACCTGAACGTGGACCCGGGGAGCCTGACCGCGGCCATTACGGGTACCAGCCTGATTGGCGCCAAGGGTTTCATGGCCATAGTGCTTTCCTACTGGGGGGCCATCGCCGCCGGATGCATGATGGTCCTCATGGTGCAGGCGGAGAAACTGAACGCCGACAACAAGTTCCCCCGGGGAACCATGCCGGCGGCGCTGGGGGCGGTACTGCTGGCCGTGGTGGTGACCATGGTCTGCACGGTGGCGCTGGGTTACCGGCGCGGGGCCATCACCTTTGCCAGCGACTGGACCTACACGTGGCACCCGCGGATGCTTTACGACGTGGCCGTGACACAGGTAAACGCGCACCGGGGTCCGGACCTGCCGCGGCTGGGATGGATCGGGGCGGGAGGGCTGTTGATGGGCGCGCTGATATTCCTGCGCGCCAATGTGGTGGGATGGTTCCTCCAGCCGGTGGGCCTGCTGCTGGGCCACCAGTCACTCGGCGTTCCGGGCTCTCCTGGCGCGACCACCTGGGTCTTCATCGGTTTGGTGGCGCTGGGTCTGAAGACCATCCTGCTCAGGATGGGAGGGGTGGAGTCCTACGAGAGGGCCAAGCCGTTCTTCGCCGGGCTGGTGGTCGGCTCGGCCCTGCCGGGTTTCTACAACCTTCTGGTCAACCTGGTAATCGGTCCGCCGCTCACCTGACCGGCATCTACCGGGCGGTCGGTTTGGCGGATCTAGCTCCGGCCGTGCCGGTTGAACCAGGCCCGCTCGCGGAACGGCTTCTTGTTCCGGCGCGGACCGCGGGAAGCGGGGGTCCCGATGGGAAGCATCACCCGGACGATGCGCCCGCGGGGGACGCCGAGCAGGCGGCCAAGCTTTTCCGCCCGCCTTCCCTCCCTCAGGTGCCCGTCTATCCACACCGTCGCATAGCCCAGCGCCGTGACGGCGAGAAGGAGGTTCTCGATGGCCGCGGAGCAGTCCTCAACCTCGAAGGATTGCGAGTCATAGACCGGACGCGGCTTCTTCGCAATGACGCAGGCGATGACGGCCTTCGCGTCCTGGACGGCCCGCATGGGGTGGAGCTTCCGGATGCAAGCGAGAATGCGGGGGTCGTCGGCAACCACGAAAGTGGTGGTCTGGGCGTTGCAGCCGGAGGGCGCCTGGAGGCCCGCCTTTACGATTTTCACAAGGTCGCGCCGCGGGACCGGCCGTTCCCGGAACGGGCCGCGGTAGCTGTGCCTTTCGGCCATCGCCCTAAAAACGTCCATAAGCACCTCCGGGCGGGATGATACTGGCGGGGCCTCCCGCTTGGGCCGTGCGAACATTGTAGCGGCAAACCGCGCGCCTTTTGTTGACACGGACACGCCCGGGACGAATAATAGGCGGGTGATGCGCCAAAAAGGCGCGGCCACGGAGGGAACATGAGCCTTACTCAGGATGACATGACTGCGATAAAGGCGGCGCTGGAAAAGCTGGATTTTTACTCCCACCTCAAGCCGGAGGAAGTCCAGCTGCTCATAGCGGAATTCGAGAAGAGCGAAATGAAGAAAGGGGATGTCCTAATTACGCAGGGAAAGGGCGGCTCGATATTCTACATAGTCGCCTCTGGCATGGTCGGTGTCTACCTCAAGCGCGCGCTCCTTGACAAGCGCGTCGCCGTCCTCGGGCCGAACTCCTACTTCGGCGAGATGTCGCTCATCAGCGACGAGCCGCGCAGCGCGTCGGTCATATGCGAGGCGGACGGGGTTGTCTATACGCTCCTGCGGGACACCTTCCGCAACATCATCATGCACAACCCGTATATCGCGGACATGGTTAAGAAGACCGCCAAGGAACGGAAGGACACGAACAAGGCCATCGAGTTCCAGGAGTTCATGGGAAAGAGCATGCGGTGAATCCCGGGAAGGGACGGGTACCGCCCAGGCTGGAATGAAAATAAGGGTGATGCGTTCGGCGGACTACGCGAAGGTGCGCAGGCTGTGGAAATCCACGAAAGGGATTGGCCTCGATGAATGTGACGCGCGCGAAAGGGTGTCCCGGTATCTCCGCAGGAATCCCGGGCTCAGTTTCGTGGCGGTGGAGGGCAAACAAATAATCGGTGCGGCGCTTTGCGGGCATGACAGCGGACGCCGGGGCTACCTTCACCATCTAGCGGTCTCCCGGGAGTTCCGCCGCCGGGGCATCGGTTCGACGCTGGTGAGCCGTTGCCTCGGGGCGCTCAGGAAGCGCGGGATAGGGAAGTGCAACGCCTTCCTGTACGGGAACAACGCCGCGGGCGGGCGCTTCTGGCGGCGACGCGGCTGGAAGGTCCGGGACGAACTGCGGTTTATCCAGAGAAAGACCCTGGGGAGGAGCCCGAAGTGAAGACGTGGCGCGAGGAGGCGCGGGACCTGCCGGTGGCCGCCGAAGTCGATGTGCTGGTGGCGGGGGGCGGCCCGGCGGGATTCGCGGCGGCGGTGTGCGCCGCCCGGACGGGGGCGCGCACGCTCCTGCTTGAGCAGTCCGGCGGGGTGGGCGGCGTCGCGACCATGGGCCTGATGAGCGCCTGGGCCTGGGGGACGAAGGGCGGTATTTACGAGGAGATCCTCGACCGTTCGGCGGGCCCAACCCCCGGCGATGAAAGGTACATCATCGACTCCGAGGCCCTGAAGGCGGCCATGCTGGACATGCTGGAGGAAGCCGGGGCGGGCCTGCGTCTCCACACTTTCGTCGCCCGGCCGGTGATGGCGGGAAGGAGCGTCAACGGACTGGTGACGGAAAGCAAGTCGGGCCGGGAGGCCTTCCTGGCGAAAGTGGTGGTGGACGCGACCGGCGACGGCGACGTGGCCGCCGGGGCCGGCGTTCCCTTCCGCAAGGGCCGGGAAAACGACGGCAGGATGCAGCCGATGACGCTGATGTTCAACGTGGGCGGCGTGGACACGGACCGGGCCGTCTTCCTGTCCGGCTTTGAGGACACGTACGAGACCCGCGAGGGCGAGGTCCAGGCCATGGCGAAGAAGGCGCTTCCGCCGCCGGCGGGGCACGTGCTCCTATACCGCACGAGGTTCCCCGGCGTGGTCAGCTGCAATATGACCAACTGCACGGGGGTGGACGGGACCAGGGCCGAGGACCTTACGCGCGCCGAGCGGGAGTGCCGCCGGCAGATCGGTCCCATAATAGACTTCCTCAGGCGCCACGTGCCGGGATACGGGGAATGCCATCTTATCGAGACGGCGTCCATGGTCGGCGTCCGCGAAACAAGGCATTTTGAGTGCGAATACGAGCTCACCGAGCGCGACATCCTCGAGGCCCGGGTTTTCGATGATTGGGCGGCGACGAAGGCCTTCTTCAATTTCGACGTGCACAACCTCACCGGGGCGGGCCTGGATCCGACCGGGGCCCAGAAGCATTTCAGCCAGGACAAACCCTATTCCATCCCCTACCGATGCCTGCTTCCCCGTGGCGCGGAGAACCTCCTGTTGGCGGGGCGGGACATCGGGGGGACCCACCTGGCCCATTCAAACTTCCGCGTCATGCCGATATGCGCGAATATCGGGCAGGCCGCCGGCACGGCGGCCGCCCTGTGCGCAAAGCTCGGGATAACGCCGCGCGCCCTGCCGGCTACCAGTTTGCAGGAGGAGCTCAGGAAGCAGGGGGTCACGCCATGAACGAAATCGCCTGCTCCACCTACGCCTTTCTCGGGACACCGCTTCCCGAGGCGCTCAAGCTCATCGGCGACCTGGGGTTTGACTGCGCCGAACTGGTCCTGCACGATTCCCCCGACTGGGGCCACGTGCGCCCGGCCGAGATACGGGACGATCCGGAGGAAGCGGCGGCAGCGGTGCGGCAGGCGGTGGATTCGAGCGGCACGAGGATGATAGCGGCCACGCTGTCGATGGACGAGGACATTGGCTGGCAAAGGGGGGAATTCGAGGCGGCCTGCCGGTTCATGCGTGCGGCGCGCATCCACACCGTCACCCTGCCGGCGGGACGGGATGACAAGCGGGCCGAGGCGTTCCGGCTGAAGGACTACCGGGATATCGCGGCCAAGTTCGGCGTGGTCCTTTCGGTGGAGGCCCAGAGCATGATGAATTGGGGCAACTCGCTTTTCATCCTGCCATGGGAAGCCAGCGGTTTCGCCCGCAACGAGCCGGGGCACCGGATGACTCTGGACACCGGCCACATGCTCCACGCCGGGGTGCGGCAGGAGGACTGGAGCAGGATATTGGACATCACGGCCCATGTCCACATCCGCGACGCCAAGGCCGGACCGGGATTCAGCCAGGTACCCTTCGGTGAAGGGGACCTGAAACTGGGCGAAATGGTGCGGGCCATGCGAAAGGCGAACTACCAAGGGTCATTCACGGTGGAATACGTCAAGGGCTGGGCGGAGGGTGTGCCCCTGGACGCCGAACGGGAATCGGAGCGCCTGCGCGAAGCGCTGGAAACGGAGCTGGAAAAGTCCGAAGGGGGATGACCGGGTTGCCTCACCCCGGGCGCGGGGTGGAGAATAGGGGCGTGAAAGCACTCATGTGGAACTGGGGGGAATTCGGCGGATGACCCGGAATGCCGCAAAAAGGGGCGGGAAAGCGCGCTCCCGCGTGTCCAAAACCGACTACTACCTGGATATCGCGAGACAGGTGGCGACGCGCTCTACCTGCCTGCGGCGCAATTATGGCGCGGTCATCGTCAACAACGACCAGATAGTGGCCACCGGCTACAACGGGGCGCCGCGGGGGACGAAGAACTGCATCGATGTGGGGCTGTGCTACCGGGAAATGGTCGGCGTCAAGCGGGGCGAACGCTACGAGCTCTGCCGGGGCCTTCACGCCGAGATGAACGCCATCGTCCACGCTTCCCGGTTCGACATGCTGGGCGGGGCCATATACGTGGCGGGAATCGACCCGATGACGCGGGAGCCGCTCGAGGGGGCGATGTGCTGCCGCATGTGCAAGCGCATGATAATCAACGCCGGAATTTCACGGGTGATGATCCGCGACGGCAGGAGCGGCATCATCGAGGTGGACGTGGGCGACTGGATAAAGGGAAACCTTGGTGAGCTGAAAAGGAAGGGAGGGAGGCTGGTTCCGGTCAAGTTGTCGGGATATTGACCGAGCGACGCTTGCGCCGCCTTAAATATGCGGCGATAATACCGCCCAGCGGGGGTTGGTGCCGCAGGAAACAAGCGGGAGGTATCTGAAATGATGCTGATGACGCTGGTGATGGCTGGATTTATGGCATTGGTGCCGGGGCAGGGGATGTGCGCGGGGGAAATCGCCGAAATATCCTCCACCTCGGGATTGGTCAGGGTGGCGCGGGCCACCTCCGTGAGTGACTGGATTGAGGCGAAACCGGCCATGCCATTGTTTGTGCTGGATAAGGTCAAGACGCTCGAAGGAACCTTAGACCGGGCCGAGGTGAGGTTCGCCAACGGAAGCGTCATACGGCTGGGGAGCCGGACCACCCTGGAAATCAGGGACGTCCAGAAGGATTCCCGCGGCGTTATCAGGAAGATTGCCTCGCGCCTGCTGGGCGGGCTGGTGCGGGCGGTCATAAAGAAGGTGGAGGGCAACGACGAGTTCACCATAACCTCCAACCACGCCATCGCCTCGGTGAAGGGGTGTGATTTCGTTTTTGACGGTTCCACCGTGACGGTAATCGACGAGGGCGATGCCGAGACGCACAAAATCCTGCTGTCCGACCTCGCCGGGACGAAGGTCCTGGAGATACTCGAGGGAATGTATGGGGCCATCAATGATGACGGCACCGTGGTGGAGCCAACCAGCGCGGACCCCCGTTTCCTCGACCAGCTCCTGCATGGCGTGAGCGGAGGGCAGGGGAGTCAGGGCGGGCAGGGGCAGGGAGGCGGCCAGAACGCCATCGACCCCGAGGAGTTGCGCGCGGACCTGGCGGACTTCGTGGATTCGCAGAACATGGGGGAGATACTGGATTCCGAGGAGCGAATCAATGACATCCAGGCTGGCAAGGTCCTGATCGACATGAACGGGTACCGGGTGCGCGCCGAGCAGTATGTTTTCCAGCCCAGCGCCAACCAAATCGAATACCTCGTGCTGAACACGCGCGAGGGCGGCCCCAATGCGGGACTGACCTACCTCCAGAGTGACCTCACCTTCAACCAGGACCTGCCGGCTAATTACGAGGACATCAGGCGGGGCCTTTCTGCCGCGATGGCGGACCCGATGCGTTACCCGGAATACTTCCTTACCGGGGAGACCTTCCGGGTTGAGAGCCCGGCGGGCGATTATGTTAGGCGGACGTTGGATTTCGGCGCGCCGGAACCGGTGTTCGCCTTTCACCAAATTATGATGCCGGGAGGGTATGACGGGGCCGCTTTCACCTGGAATTATAACCAGATGGGGCAACCGACGGGATGGGGACAGACGGCGGAAAAGTGGTTGTTCGTGGGAACCGCCGATGCCGAAACCCCCAAGGAACACTTCCGGTATGACCGTTATGGAAATATTGAAAAGGGCTGGTTTGCTGGATGCAATCCGATTGAAAGCTCCGGCAACATATGGATGACCGAAAATCAGGACCCCGACATCATGCATAACATGTATTCGGTGGATACGATTCTGGACACCCAATACAATATGGAGCAAATACCGGAACAATTTACCCCCCGGATTGAAGGCATGCCGGCATTCAATAACCCGCTTTTCGCTACAAGCGGAGGGGGGACGCGCACTTCCTTTACCAACGGCAAGGGCGGGGTCACGCACCGGACCACCTACGGTGATGGCACAATCCTGGACGCGAGCACCTATGCAATCACCGACGAGGGAATGCTGATAACGCCGGCCATGCTGGGCGCGGTGGCGACGGGGGCGGCTGACCCGTCCATACTCGGGGATAGCCTGAATTTCGAGGTCGTTTATGAGGCCTCGGAGTTCTTGGACAACACATCCGGTTTGGCGAGGGATATTGACTTGGTCATCATTCCCGGCTTATTCGGGGATTCCGGTGGCATCGAGCATCCTGAAATGGAGCAGTTGTCCATAAAGGCGCCGATGTAAGGCAATGAGAACCAGCATGAAAGGGGTATTAATGGAAAATATCGTCATAAAACTGTTTTGTTTGACGACATTTGCGCTTATTGATGGCGGTTTGGTGTCGGCTGCGGATGTGAAGGCGGCCGTTTCCGCCAAGCCTGCACCGGTATCTGCGACGCCCGCCAAGGCGGCGGAGGCGAAGCCAGCCGCGGTTTCGGGAACACCGGCCGCGACTCCGTTGAAGCCAGCGGCGGCTTCAGCCACTCAGGCCGCCTCCCCGGTCAAGCCCACAGTGGCATCGTCCACCGTATCTTCCGCCGCTATGAAGTCCGCGGCGGTATCGTCCACGGTGTCCGCTTCGGCCATGAAGCCGTCGGGAATCTCATCGGCGGTTAAAGCCGAGCCCGCTCCGGCGCCGCCGCCCGCCGCCCGGAGCCGTTTCGTTCCGCTGGCTGACGCGGACATCCGCGGCGGTTACACCACGGTCCGCCACGGGAAGGGCGCATGGGGGCTGACCGGCAATGTCCTGCTCCTTCCCGCCTACCAGCTTACGGACCGGGGAGTCATCATTCCCATCTACGCATTTTCGGGCGCGCTGGCCGACCGGGTGGTGGAAGAGTCAATCCTGTTCACCCAGCGGCAAATCCATATGCTTTCGCTGGGATATAAGCAGGGATTTGCGGACGATTTTGACTTCAAGCTGTCCAGTGAAGCAACCTATGCGCTCACTCAGGAGACCAAGGATGAAAAGATGGGAAGGGGACTTTACGACTATCGGGATTTCGGCGGACGCGAAGTAATTACCTGGAAGCATAAGCGGGATGGCAGGGACGAGCCCGTCCAGAGTAGCATCAAGATATATCGGCGTTCCTACCCGTTTTTCCTGTCGCTGGCCGACGAGAACAAGCAGTTCCTAGCATCCGTTAATCCGACGGCGTCCAGGACAATCGGTGATAAGGAGAAGCGGCCAAAGGATTTCCTGGGCACTGATTTTGAGTTGTCAGGTGTAAGGTGGCTGGCGCGGGAACTTAGGGGAAAATTGGAATACAACCTGTCGCTCCGTTCATACGAGGACCGGTACCTTCGGAACAACCAGGGGGCGATATCGGACAACAAGCGCCTCGACACCGTCCACCGGATGGAGGCGAAGTTTGACTGGCTGGGACTGCGGAGCTTCCCGATGTGGACATCGCTGGAAGGGATGTTCTTTGGCTCGAGCGGCAATTACTACGATCCCGCCCAGGAAAAGCACGGCTATATTCCGCGGTTCTACCAGTTCATCATGACGACCTGGCGGACCAGGATGACTTGGGATCTGCCATTTGGGGAAAAACTCCACCCCAGCGTGTATGCCGGGACGGGAATCGGGTTGCAGTCCTACACCGACCGGGTGGTCCAGGACCAATACGGGGTGAACGGGGACGACACCCAGCTGGACCAGATATATTCGCTGGACCTCGGCGGCAATTATCCGATATTCAAGTGGCTGGGAGTGGTCGCGGGCGTCTCCGGGAGTGTCGTGCGGTCGAACAATAAGTATGAGCAATACATCAAATACAGCTACGAACTGCTGACTGCCTCGCTCGGAGTGACGCTACGGTATTAGGCGGCTGATTATGGACGTCCACGAGGCGATAAGGAAGCGCCGCTCGATAAGGGAATACCGGGACACCGCGGTCCCGGAGGACGTCCTCCGGAGGGTTTTGGAAGCGGCGCGGCTCGCTCCGAGCGCCAGGAACCGGCAGGAATGGAGGTTCATCGTGGTGCGCGATCCCGCAATGAAGAGGAAGGTCGTGCAGGCCACCAACAACCAGGTTTTCGCCGGAACGGCGCCGATAATCCTGGTGTTTTGCTATACCGGGGGTGAAGCACCGATGAGGAACGGCCAGCCAGCCGGACCCGTTGACACCTCCATAGCACTTTCGTATGTCACTTTGGCTGCGTTGGAGGAGGGGCTGGGGACTTGCTGGCTGGGCTCCTACGATGAGAAAAAGATGAAGAAGGCACTGGGAATTCCAAAAGGTGCGCGGATCCTCGGTATGACCCCGCTGGGCTACCCGGCCGAACAGCCTGACGCGCGTTCGCGGAAGAAATTCGAGGAAGTGGTCAGCTTCGACAAATGGTGAAGAAGCGCAAGGCGGGTTCCCTCGGGAGGTTCTGCCGGGAAGCCGTCAGGCTGGGGGCGAAGGACGCGAAGGTGATAAGGGCGTCGAGTGTTGTGACCGCCCCCTGGGTGAGATTGAAGTGCCGTTTCGGCTGCGGCGGCTGGGGAGGGTGCCTGACCTGCCCCCCGAATTCACCCGCACCGGAGGAGACGCGCCGGATTCTCGATTCGTACCGCCGGGCCATCCTGGTCCATCGGGGCGGCAAGTGGGCGAGCGTCAAATCGATTGTGGTGAAACTGGAGAGGACGGTGTTCCTGGCCGGGTTCTACAAGGCGCTGGCGCTTGGCTCCGGTCCGTGCAACCTGTGCCGGAAATGCAACCTGAAGGAGTGCCGTCATCCGGAGCTGGCGCGGCCGTCGATGGAAGCCTGCGGCATCGACGTCTACGCGACTGCCCGCGGCAACGGCATGCCCATAAGCGTGGTCACGGACCACAAATCCCCCGCAAACTACTACGGACTGGTGCTGGTGGATTGATGCTTTCCGTCCCCCCCCCGGGGGGCGAGAAAATCACTTCTCTGCCAGCAGCGCCTCGATGCGGTCAGTGACTTCCTTTGAAAGCGGCGTCACTTTCGAATCGAACCTCGCGACGACGTTACCGTGGCGGTCCACCAGGAACTTGTTGAAGTTCCAGGTTATTTTTCCCGGGACGGGGGATTTTTCCGCGAGGTATTCATACTTGAGCGGGTTGACAATCGATATATCTAGCAATAGATTAGGCACAAGCCTTGGCCGGGGGGGTGACTCCGGTGTCAGGGGAGTTGGGGGAAAGAGGGTAAAAAGTTCTCTCGGTGTCATGTCCGGGTTCGCACGACCGCCGCGCGGATGACGCAGAACCGGAGAGGGGGGGCCCTGAGTAAGAAAAGTTGTAGCCATGGTTCGGCCCAGAATAACCGGGCATCGGTCCGGACAGAGGCGGTAGTATTCAGTGCAATTCTTTTGCTGTTATTTTCCTATTTCAGCAGTGTCTGTTATGCAGCTTATTCTGTATACGACCTCGCGACATATAACTACCATTTCACCGATACCAACCAGCCATACATCATCAAGAACAGCGTTACCGTAGATGCAGGGAGAACCCTCGTTATTGACGCTGGAGTGGAGGTTCAATTCGACCCGAATTATCAGCTGGCAATGAACCCCGGGGGACGGTTGGAAATCAATGGGACGGCATCCCATCTAGTCGTTCTCACGAGTTCGGCTGTAACTAAGGCGCCGGGGCAGTGGAGCCGTCTTCTGTTCTACGGAGGAAGCACCGGGAGCATTTCCTACTGCCGGGTGGAATACGGAGGGGTGGGGAACAACGCTGATCAGGGGATGATCCGGCTCGAACCGACCGCCAGCGTGGTCATAGACAACTGCTGGATACAGCATGCGAGCAGGGTGGGGCTTTGGGCTAACACGAATTCTACGCAAAGCGTGACAGCAACTATAACCAACTGCCATTTCGTAAGCAATCAGGAACAGGGAAGCAGTGGCAACGGGCCGGCAGTAGATGTTGGGGGTGCCGACGGTAAATCACCTAATTTCACGATGCAGAACAGCGAGATACTTAATACAACGAACGGCTCAAATACTGGCATGAGATTGAGGGGAAATCAGGACCCAGCATTAGTGACAATTACAGGCAACACTTTCCAGAACAACCATGAGGGAATAACGGGTGGGCTTGACGCCGTATCCCGCGTGACGCTAGGTGGAAACACCTACATGGGAAACGGATTCAATGGCATCGTCATATCTGATGGAACGCTTTCAACGAATGGGACGCTTTCGTTAGACGGTGGACCATATGGAATAGTTACGTCTCCTGCAGTGGGGGCGGGAGGACTTCTTACAATTAATGCGGGCGTAGTGCTTCAGTTCAATGCATCCCAATATCTAGTAATGAATCAAGGGAATCCTGGCGGGAAACTGATTATTAACGGAACAATTGATAAGCGGGTTGTATTAACGAGTTCGTCAGATACCAAGGCAGCGGGGCAATGGAACCGCATTTTGTTCTACGGCGGAAGTTCAGGTGTAATGAATTACTGCGCGATTGAATACGGGGGCGGAGGATCGTATGGCGACGAGGGAATGATCAGGCTTGAACCGCCCGCCAGCCTTTCCATGGACAACTGCTGGGTGCAATACGCGAGCCAGGTTGGATTGTGGGCGAATTCCAATCCATCAAACGGTTCTACGGCTATGCTGACCAATTGCCATTTCGTTGGCAACCAAGTGCAGGGGGCTTCAGGGGGCGGCCCGGCAGTGGATGTCGGGTCAGGTAGCGGCCAAACGGTCAATTTCACCATGTTGAACGGAGAGATACGAGATACCAAGAATGGCCTGAACCCCGGCCTCAGGCTGAGGGGAAATCAGGTGCCCGCCTCGGTGGTCATGAAAGGAACCGCATTTTCAAACAACCTGATTTGCGTCAAATTCGAAGATAATACAGCGGGGGCAAGAATTACCTGCAATACATTTTCACTTGCAAGTAATCAGAAGGGGATTCAAGTAAACGGTGCGCAGAACGGGACCGTTGTCACCAGTAACGGTTTCAGCTCGATTGCAGGCTCTACTAATGAGCCTCGCATATATCAGTGACATCCCAATCCATTCCCCATAACACTTGTTGCGTCACTGTATTCGGCGAACCTCATTAATACACTTAACGTTAACAACACAGTGAGCGAAAACTTCCCGGCGCCTCGGAACTGGTGGGGAACGTCTATGCCTCCTTATGGAGTCTCCTCCCATGTATTGACTGATTACGCCCTTCAAAGTGAGTATCCGTTGATTGATGTTAATGCAACGGGTGTCTCGCCCAAAGCACTCGATGGCAAAGTCCACCAGCCGCAGGCGACGGTCACGGTGGCCTTCGACAGGCTGATGGATACTGCGACCACGGTGATCAAGGTAGTGCGGGTCGTAATGGGCAACGACTACGAGGTCGCGGTGATGAACGACGCCTTCGCCGGGTCGGATGTGACGACTTGGGCAGCCACGGCGAACACCTCGGTGTCCGGCCATTACGCTGTCCGGGTGAAAAATGCCACCTCGTGTGCGGGACAATTGAAGGGCGACTTGACTGCCTTCGAGTTCGACGTGGATACGACGCCTCCGCCCCCATCTCCCGCCAGTCTCGGATGGAGCCTGGACGCGACGAGGACCACGGTCACACTGAACTGGACGCCTCCGGCTGATGCCTCCCGAGTCGTCGGGTACAACATTTGGCGGACAGCTCCGGGCGGGGGGATGGTCAAGATAGGCTCGGTTGAGGGAAGCGGTTCCTTAACCTACCCGGATGATCCGCCGACCGGACTGCCCGATAATATTTCCTACGCTGTCGCCGCATACGATGAATTTGGGCAGGAAAGCCTTCCTGTTTCCGTGGTCGTCACTCTCGACAACACGCCGCCCGAAATCACCATCACCGTTGGCGAGAAGAAATACACAAGCGGGTCGGACACGTTCGTGACTGGTCAGACGCCCATAACCATCCAGGCGGCGGATGCCTCGGGCGTAGCGAGCCTCTCCTACAACATTGACGGCGGCTCGTTTAACGACGTGACGGGAAATGTCACGCTTGGCGCGGACCGGTCGGACGGGGCGCACCTCCTTACGGTGACCGCGCTGGATAACTACAACAACAAGCGTGACACGAACCTTCCGCTTATCCTGGACAACGCCGCCCCCACGGCGAAAGCGGACTTTACGGCGTCGGGAATAATCCAGTTATCGGGCGGATATTACATGAAGGCGGGAAACAAGGTTACTGTTGCGGCCGACGACGGAGGCGGGGCGGGCGTGGCGGCGATAACCATTGACGGGCAGGCATACCAGGCGAATCCCGCGACCACCGCGCAGGGTTACGGTGACGGAGACCATACGATAACGTGGTTCGCCGAGGATTACCTCGTAAACAGCGGGGCGGCAAAGGCGGAAACGATTTCGGTGAAGTCTGTTGGTGCCCCTCCCCTTTCATCGCTCTCCATAATGGGAGCCGGATATACGGCGCCTGACGGAAGGACGTTCGTAAGAGCTGACAGCATATTCAACCTGGTGTCGGCCTGCGTAATACCATCGGGAGTTATATTGCAGGAATGGCAAATCCAGAACCAAGGCGGCCAACTATACGGTAACAATTCCCGGAACACTACAAACGCCACGATTCCAATTCCGGACTCGCTGTTCGACGGGAAATTCACCGTTTCATACCGGGCCAGGGATGCGGTTGGGAACCAGGAAGCATTCAAGTCCTCCGAATACTACTTCGACAGGTCGGCGCCGGATGTCCCTGTTCTCTTGCCGGTGAGTCCGGTTTATGTCGCCGGAGGCATCAATTATTCGGGAAGGGATTTCACATTCGGGATACAGACCGCCGACAAGCCGACACCACCTAATTGCGGTCTGGCAAAAGTGGAATACGAAGTGCGGGATTCGGGGGGAACTCTATTATCCTCGGGCTCAATCCCTGATTACGAGGGGAACCCGGCACAGCAGGTCACCTACACTTCCACGGATGCGAACGATATCGCCGTTTGGATAACCTGCAAGGCCACGGATAACCTTGGGCAGGTGGCGGTTTCGGCTCCATACGGGATAACGCTGGCGGCAAACCCGCCCCAGATGGCGGTGGTTTTCGCTCCATCGGCGAACGTATTCCTCAAGAGTGGAGTGAATTATCTCCCTTCAGGCGTAAACATTAATATTCAAAGCTCGCTTCCGGGGCCACCCGTTTCAGCGGAATATCAAATCAAGGATGGCTCGGGTAATATCATTTCCGATTTCCAGGCGATGCCGTCCTTAGGCGTGGATTCGTCCGGTCTTCCCCACGACCAGGATTTGGAAATGGTCTACAGGAAGGCGGAAACAACGGATACCAATTCAATTCGGATATTTGTGGATACGATGGTGCCTTCGGCCGTTCTCGTTCCCCCCACAAGCGGGATGGCGGGCGGTTTCGTTCATCCTCAGGCGCAATTTGCCGTTGACAATTTTGATGCTGGAAGCGGCGTAAAGTCGGTAATGGTAAGCCAGGATGACGGGGTTCACTGGCAAATATTGACTGGGGCATTCGGCTTGGGCGGGGCGGACAGGCAGGTCAAGATGAGGGTGAAGGCGGCTGATAATACCGGTAATGAATATATTTCGCCGGCCGCCCTGATTTATCAGGTCGACGGCACGCCGCCGGTTACCAGCGCGGTAACCACCGGACTGTCCGTCGTGAATGGCGCGTATTTTGCGCCAGCCGGCTGGCAGTTCACTCTCCAACCCGTGGATGCCGGGTCGGGGATAGCAGGCACCGAGGCCCGGGATAATGGATTCACCATGCCCGCCAAATACGGCGTTTATACGCTCAGTGAACCGGGCCTTCACAATATCCAATTCAGGAGTACCGACAACGTGGGAAACACGGAAGGATGGAAATCGCTCACCGTCACGATAGTAAGCGGCGGACCGAGCACCCCGGCGAATCTTGTGGCGGAAGTATTATCGAGTAAGGGCGTCAAATTGAGCTGGTCGCCAGCGGCTTCCGCGGGTGTTGTAGGGTATGAAGTATACGACGACGCCAGCGGGGTATTACTGGGTTTCGTTCCTGCAGGCCAGCCGACGCAATTCATCAAGAATGACCTGACGCCTTATCAGGACGCTGTTATTTCCGTAAAAACAAAGGACGGATTGGGGAACCTGTCGACCGCCGCCACCGTGACGGTTCAGCCTTATATCCTACAACCGGTGATTAATATGCCATCCATCGTGTCGACGCTGGATGTCGTCATACGGGGGAAGAGCGAGCCGGGCGCCGATATCTATATTTCAATGGGGGGGCAGGAGGAACTATTGACCAGCCTTCCTTTGGGCGGGGACGGAAGCTTCAACGTTGTAAAGACGTTCTCGTTATCCACGGTTGGAACGGCCAACATATCTTTTATTGCGAAAATATACGCAGGGCAGATTAGGGTGTCGGCGCCGACCAATTTGACCGTGTTGTTTGATATGAAGCCAGCCAAGCCGGGATTCCTGCCCCTGTTAACGGAGAATCTTGACACGCGAGTAATAATCGTATGGACGAGGATAAACGAGCCCGATATCGACCATTATGATGTGTTCCGAGACGGGAGTCTTGTGCCTCTGATGCAAGTAAAACGGAAGGATGATGGCGAGAATCCTTCGATAACAGATTGGGCACTTACAAACGGAAGGAAATACACCTACCGCGTCGAAGCTGTAGATAACAATGGCAACCGGAGTGGGCTATCGGATCCGATAGATGCTACTCCCGTTGCCGGTCCGGAGTGGGGACAATGAGTAAAACACGAATCAATGGAGGTGATATTGAAATGAGGGGAAAGATTGGAACGCGGTGGATAACCGGAAAGCACGCATTAATTTGGGCTGTCGCATTGGCTAATCTGGTGATGGTGGTTGCAGTATGCCATGCCATCACGGCGGAAGTGAGCGGGAAGGAACGAAAGGCGATGTTAGTGGAATTAATACAGAGGGCACAGAAGGGGGATAGTACGAGTAAGGCGCATCTGGCTCACATTACGCCCCGGAACAGCGAGGAATTTACGATGCTGGTAAAGGCGGTTGATGAATACGGCCTTGACGATGTAGCCAAGGGACTGTCAAGGACGATGGAGGGAGCTCAGGACCTGAGGAAGGAGTACCGAACGTTGCTGGTGCACCGTCATCCACTCATGCGGATGGCGGCATGCGAATACCTGGGAAAGATGAAGGACCATGATGCGAAAGGAACGCTTGTGCGCCTTCTTGACGATCCGGGTGTTCGGATGAGCGCTAGCCAAGCTCTTGGGGAGATAGCGTCAGAGGATGTCATACCGGAAATGATAAAGAGGGCGGGGAAGAGTAATGGAGAAACACTGTATGGGGTGGCTATTTTTAGCGGGATTGGGGCGAAAGCATTAGTGGAAGAGGCCGTGAGGATAGGGCCGGTGGAAAAAGGAGGCGGCATAATTGGGGTGGTGAAGAGGGCGCTGGGACAGGGTAAGCAAAGGGCGGTACTTTTGCAGTGGCTATCGCTAATGGGAAATCCTGCCATGAAAGAATACTTACTGACGCAGAAGAATAATCCTGATTCGCAGGTTAGGACTGCAGTATTGAGTGCGCTTTCCCATATGGGAGACGAGACACTAATTGACATGTTCACAGAACAGGCGAATAGCAGAGTAATGGATGAATATGAGGCGGCAATTCATGGTCTTGGTAGGATACAAAGCGAGACATCCTTCCGGAAATTGGAATACTTGATGCTGAGTCATCCAAATTACGATGTTCGTGAGGCTGCCGCCCGTGAGTTGGGCTATTCAGGTGACAGTCTAAATATCCCTGCGTTACAGAAGGTATTGGAAAAGGATCAATCAGAAATGGTGCGTGAATCAGCAAGATGGGCAATAAACAATATTCGTAGTGGAGGAAACCAGAGGAACAAGAACCACCCGCATAATCGCAGGAATCAGCCTGGTCAGGTAACAGCACCTAGTGGAATGTATGAACCTGCGTATTATGATAAATCGGATTCACACAATAAAGGAGGATATGATGATGTTTAAACTGCCGTCTATTTTACTGAGCATATTATCCGTAGGCATAGTGCCTGGAAGTGCGATGGCAATGGCCTCATCGCAAAAGATTGCTGAAACGAATCCACTAACGTCTTCGACGCTAAGTTCCGGGCCTAATATCCCTGTAGCAAAAGATGTTTCTTTGACTGGAACATTAGAAGGTAATCTAGATGAGGATCTGGTATCGGTATTTGCTGTAGTTGAAAGTGATAATTGGCCTGAAGGGTATAAGGGGAGATTTACGGGGATAAATAGATCCAATACTTCATTGAATAAGGATGAATTGATTCGAGCGAAGAAGGGATTCCTATGGAGATGGAATAAACTTATTGTATTTATGTCCGAGAATTGGAAATCGAAAGTAATATTTAATAGTTTTGTTGTTTCCGTTGGAATAAGTAATGAGCAGAAAAAGGAAATTAGGACAGTAATAGATGAATACCTAAGTCAGGAGAGGACACTGGAAAAGGAAGGTAATCGCATCATAAAAGACGAAAGAATATCCGACGAGGAAAAAATAAACAGAGTAAAGGCAATGAATTACGCGGATAAACAATTAAAGATTGAGCGAGAGGCGCGTAGGGCAGTTCTGAAATTATTATCAAGAAAACAACGGGAAAAGATGATTACATGGTTAAAAGATGGTTTGATGGAATATATAAGGATGCAGAAGGAGAGGGGTTACCAAATTATAAACAACGGGAAAGATTCGGGCTTGTCGCATGATTGGTGGCAGTCATGACGCCCAAGCCGTTTTGAGGGACGTGATGAGGATTGAGACGGTCGGCTTGTCCTCGCCCCGGATGAGCGCCTCGA
>Ga0315282_10000703_pt1 | contig 65763 bp, 43 predicted proteins | sample YL17G07_20_MG_FD_203693 | JGI IMG/M metagenome (GOLD analysis project Ga0315282, IMG submission 203693) | Sediment microbial communities from Yellowstone Lake, YNP, Wyoming, USA - YL17G07_20 | ecosystem: Environmental > Aquatic > Freshwater > Lake > Sediment | place: USA: Wyoming | collected...
GGTTGTGATGGAGCACCGACCCATCCGCTATGCCGAGCGTGTATATCCCGCCCATGTCGCTGAGGACGCCCTGCCCGATCCGGTAGATGTGGTTCCACGCGATCGTGTTGTGGTTCGCGTTACTGGGCGCGTAGCCCCAGGTCCACCCGACCGAGACGCCTGTGTAGTAGAAGTCCGTGATCGTGTTGTGCTCGACGAGGTTGAACGACGTCTGCAGAACAAGCACGCCTATCCCCGCGGGGTGCATCCGGCCGCCGTGCGAGATCATGTTGTTCGAGATGACGTTCCAGCCGGCGTCCGTCTCAGGATCGGGCAGCCGGTAGGGTTCACCGAGCTTCACGCCGCCCGCGCCGAGGTCGGTGAGCACGCAGCTATCGACGCGATTCAGGCGACACGCGAGCCCGAGATGGATGCCATAGGCACCGACGTGCGACACCGTGCAGCCACGCCACGAGCAGTGCCTTGCCCCGGTAGCCTCGATCGCGGCGGTAGTGCCGATCTCCGCCTGAGCGTAGGAGGCGCCACCCGGCGGAAGCGTCCAGTTGGCGTGCGAGAATGAGATGCCGCGGAAGCTCAGATGCTCCACCCACACGCCGAGGGTGGGATCGCCGCGGAGACGCACCAGCGTCTCGATGCGTGGCGCGATAACCTCCGCCGCCGTGGGGTCTTCGCCGGGCAGCGGGATGTAGGTCAGCGTCCCCGACCTTCGGTCGAGGTACCACTCGCCGGGGTCGGAGAGGGCGTCCGCGACGTTGTCGATGAGGTAGCGCCAGCCCTTCGCAAGGCCGGACCAGTAGGTGGCGGCGGCAGTGGGCCCGGTGAACGTGGCGACGCGGCTTCCGGCGTCCACGGACCTCGGCCTGAGTCGTGAGACGCCCCAGAGGTGGAAGCAGACGAACTCGGTGTCATCGAGGTCCGTCCAGGCGGGATCGACGTCGCCCTCGGCGTACTGGAAGCGGTCGTAGCCCTTGCCCTCGTTCTCGGGCGTGGCCGGCACGTCGCCGGCGATGTAGCGGTAACCGTCCTTCGGCAGGCGGGGTCTGTAACGCCGCTCCCCATTGACGAAGAGCTGGCCGAAGGTCCACTCACCGCGCTGCACCTCGGGGAGATGGAGCCTCCACCGGCCGTCATCGCCGACCCGCCAGCCCCTCAGCCTCACGCCGCCGCTGATAACAGGCTTCTCACCCGGGTACGACGCATAGACAGTCGGCGACGCGTCGGTCCCCGAGTCCTCGGCGGTGAAGTCCAGCGTCGCGTCGAGCTGGTACACGCCCCCGCGGAGGAGCACGAGGATCCGCGTGCCTCTATCGGGCTCCCGGGCCCTCAAAGCCCGAACAGCGGCCTGCGCTCGGGCCACTGTGGCGAAGGGGCCGTCGGTGCGTGACCCGTTGGGCTCAACCAGCGTTCCGCTCCAGGCGTCGCTGCCGCGCGGCGACACGTAGAAGTCGGCTCGCTGCGCCGCGACGGGTGCGCCGGAAACGGCAGCCAACAGGAGGATGCTTGTGGCCAGGTGTCTCACGCTCATACCGACCTCCGAGCTCACCAGCGTCCCGGAGGAGAGGTTCGGTCCCGACTCGCCAAAGTCCCTCCTGAGCAAGGCAGCCCCGGGCCCGGAAGAAGTGACCGGGCCCGGGAACGGTTCGCGGACTCGAGCGCGGCAAGCGGCTCCGCTACGGTTTGGCTACGTACGCCTCCAGGCGGCCGCGCAGGTCATCCGGCACCCGCGCGACGAGCCTGATGCCATGCTCCGTGTACTCCTCGTCCAGCAGGCTGCCGCGCTCGTGCACCTCCGACACCAGCGCCATCTTGTCGAACGGCACCAGCACCACGACCTGCCTATCGCGCTCCTCGGCGCAGCAGTCGATCGCCGACACGAGGTCTTCGAGCCCCTCGCCCGTGACGGCTGACACGCGAATCAGCTCGCCGTCGTCCGGTCCGGGGAGGCCGGCCGGCTCGCCGACCTCGAGCAGTCGGTCCACCTTGCTCAGAACGGTGACGATCGGCATGTCCAGCGCGCCGATCTCCTCCAGCGTCTCGAGGACGCTGCCGATCTTCTCGACCGCCTGCGGATCGCTCGCGTCGACGATGTGCAACAGCATATCGGCCTCTCGCGCTTCCTCCAGTGTTGCCGAGAAGGCCGCTATGAGCGAGGTCGGCAGGCGGTCTATGAACCCGACCGTGTCCGTGATGACGACGCGGCGCCCGCCCGAGAGCTCCAGGGCGCGCGTTGTGGCGTCGAGTGTGGCGAACAGCATGTCATCGACGTACGCGTCCGCTCCGCACAGCCGATTGAGGAGAGTCGACTTGCCCGCGTTCGTGTAGCCGACGAGCGCAGCCCTGAACGGACCGGCGCCGTCGCGGTGGTCGCGCCCGAGGTGCCGGCGCCTAGCGATCTCCTCGATGTCCTGCTTCAGCTTGGTCACACGACTGCGAACGCGCCGGCGGTCTGTCTCGAGCTTGGTCTCGCCGGGGCCTCGGGTGCCGATCCCGCCGCCCAGTCGCGATAGCACTTGCCCGCTACCGGTGAGCCGGGGCAGCAGGTACTGAAGCTGCGCGAGTTCAACCTGGACCTTGCCCTCCCGCGAGCGTGCGCGGTGGGCGAAGATGTCCAGGATGACCTCCGTCCGGTCGACCACTGGGACGCCGAGAGCCTGCTCCATCGCGCGTTGCTGCGACGGAGACAGCGGGTCGCTCGCGGCGACGACGCTCGCTTCGTAGGTCGCAACCAGCTCGCCCACCTCGGCGAGCTTGCCCTTCCCGACGTACGTCCTCGGGTGGGGCCTGTCGGCCTTCTGTGAGATGCGCGCGACAGGCTCGAGCCAGGCGTTGCGCGCCAGCTCGTCCATCTCCGCGAAGTTGCGCTCAAACGTGCCGTCCCCCGGGTCGATGCCGACAAGCACGGCCTTTTCGGCCTCACGCTGGAGGCCTTTCTCGGCCCGTATGTCTACCCATTCGAAGCGCTCTTGGGGCACGTGCCACCTCCCATCAGCCAGTGGCACACTCCTACGTCAGGGACCGAGTGCGGGACAATGGGCTTCAGCCCATCGATGCCATCGACGGTCCATCATTCCGGCGCGCGGGCCCAGTGACCTCATCCCCGGTCCCCGGCTGCGCCGGCGACCACCCCCTCTCCTCTAGCGGAGAGGGGGAACGGCCGAAGGCCGGGGGGGTGAGGTTGTCAGCGGCGTTGCTCAGCCAACCGGCAATGAACTGGCACCGCCGCCGCGTCACAGTCTTGCGACCCGCTCGACCGCCTCGCCGATGCGTGCCTCCACATCGGGGGCGTTCATTGTCAGCGCGAACCTGATGAAGCCCTCGCCCTCGCTGCCGTAGGCTGAGCCGGGGATTGTGATGACCCTCGCCTCGGAAAGCAGCAAGCTCGCGGTCTCCGCGCTGGTCTTGCCCTTGGGCACGCGGGCCCAGACGTAGAAGGTGCCCGCCGGGGTGTCGACGTCCCAGCCGATCGACCTGAGGCCGTCGACCAGGATGTCCCGCCGGCGCTTGTACACGTCCCGCACCATCCGCGTGTGAGCGTCGCCCTGGGCCAAAGCGGCGGCGCCTGCTCGTTGGATGGCCGGGAACACGTTGGAGTCGGTGTATGACTTCATCCTCGACAGGGCGGCTACGCCTTCCCTACAGCCGCAGACCCAGCCGATGCGCCAGCCCGTGACGCAGAAGGTCTTCGAGAGCGAGTGGAACTCAATCGCGCGGCTCGAGGCGCCATCGACTTGCAGCACCGAGGGCGCCGGCTCTCCATCGAAGTACACCTCCGAGTACGCGGCGTCGTGGCACAAGAGGATGTCGTACTTCTCAGCGAAGTCGACCGCCCGCTTCAGGAACTCGAGCGTCGCGCCGGCGCCGGTCGGATTGTTCGGGTAGTTGATGAAGAGTAGCTTCGCCTTGTTGGCCACGGCCGCCGGCACCGCGTCGAGATCGGGCAGGAACCCGTTCTCACGCGCCAGTGGCAGCTCGTGGACCTCCGCCCCCGCGAACAGCGCGTTGTACTTGTAGACGCTGTAGGCCGGGTTCGGCACAAGGCAGACATCGCCGTCGTCGAGGAAGGCCCAGCCGGTCTTGGCCAGTGCCTCCTTCGAGCCGACGGTGACCTTGATGCCGCCGCTCAGGTCGAGCGCCACGCCGAAGCGCTTCCCAAACCAGTCGCCGACCGCGTTGACGAACTCGGGGAAGCCCCACGACGTCTCGTCGTACTGGTGGACGACCGGGTCGGACAGCGCCTCCACGAGGGCCGCCTTGATGCAGTCTGGCGGCGGGATGTCGGGGTCGCCGATGCCGAAGTCGATGATGTCCCAGCCCTCGGCCCGTGCGCGCTCCTTGAGGCGCGCTATCTCGCCGAAGGGGTAGGGCGGGATCGCCTGAAGCCGCTGGGCTTGCTCCACTCGATGTCCTCCTTGGACCGCCGGGTGTGCTTCCGCTCGTCGCGCCGGAGGCTGCGCGAGCGGGCTGGTTGCGAGCCGTGGGAAGGCGTGCCGGTACCGAGGCTAGCGATCGAGCTCGATCTCGCCCACGAAGGCCGTTTCGGCCGGGCCCTTCATCATCACGTGACCGTCGGGCAGCCATCTGATGTGCAAGCTGCCCCCGGGCATGTGCACGTCGGCCTCGCGCCCCGAGCGTCCGGACATAGCACCCGCGACGACGGCGGCGCAGGCCCCCGTGCCGCAGGCGAGGGTAGCCCCCGCACCGCGCTCCCAGGGCCTCATGACGAGCTCGTCACTGGCTGCTACTCGACAAAAATGAACATTCGTCCGCTCCGGGAAAGCCTCGTGGTTCTCGATGAGTGGGCCGACGTGGGCGAGGTCCACCGCATCCGGATCGTCCACGAATATAACACAATGCGGGTTGCCCATGGATACGCAAGTGACGAAGTGTGTCGTGCCATCGGCTTCCAGCCCGTAGTCGATGACCTTGTCACCGGAGGCCGGGGGCGTCGGCGGGTTCATGGGGATCTCCGGCGCGGCAAGTCGCGCGACGCCCATGTCCACATCGACATCGCCATGCAGCGGGTTGTCGGATGGGAGCAGCCGAGCAGTCGCGATCCCGTTCGGGGTGTCGACCGTGATGTCATCGGTCGTGGCGCGCCCGTTCGCTCGCAGGAACCGAGCGAAGCAGCGCAAGCCGTTCCCGCACATCCCACGCGTGCCGTCGGGGTTCACCATCACCATCTCGAAATCGGCCTTGGCGGACGGAAGCGCGATCAGCACGCCATCGGAGCCGATCCCTCGAGTCCTATCGCACAGCCGGACGGCGACGGACTCGGTGAGCGCCGCGAGGGCCGGGTCGTCAAGCGCGTCGACAACCACAAAGTCGTTCCCAAGGCCGTGCATCTTCGTGAACCTCAATGCCCGCACGCCTCCTCCGGGCTCGCGCGCGTTGCGCGAATCTGGGATGCGACATCCTACCACAGCCGGGTCTACGTGAGGTACCGCGGAATGCGGGCGGCCCGGGTCCTTTCGTTCTCGCACGAGCGCATCCGCCCGGCACCGACCTCACCCCCCCGGCCTTCGGCGGTTCCCCCCTCTCCGCTAGCGGAGAGGGGGTGGTCCAGAGCGCAGCGAGGGACCGGAGGTGAGGTTAGCACGCGCCATGTGTGGACAATGAAATGAGCCGGGCGGCCCGGACTGGCTCATTCCCTGCCGGCAGGGAGCGCGCCGCGCCGTCTCAGTACCTCACCCCCGGCTTCGGGGGTGAGGCTGGACACGCGGGCACACGCCAGCCGGATAGTGAAACAGCCGCCCTCATGCGGCGGTGCGGAGCAAGTCGGCCCGACCACAGGGCCATTTCATTGTCGCGATGTGGTGCCGACGACCTCACCCCCGGTCCCTGGCTACGCCAGCGACCACCCCCTCTCCGCCAGCGGAGAGGGGGAACGGCCGGAGGCCGGGGCGTGAGGTTGGGTCACCACGCGCTAGCGCTCGGAGAACGAAACGACCCTGGGCCCGACCAATACGCGCATTACGGTAGCGGAATACTATGGTATACTCAGTCCTGGTGTCGCGGCTGCTACGAGGGGGGGAGTCCTTAGGGCCCCCCGTACACCAGCACCGTGTTGCGGCATTGCCGCACAAGCACCGGGAGCCTGCTCAGGGCCGGCGTTATGAGTAGGCTACCCGTGTCAGACGCTACATACGCATGGCGGTACCTTTGCGCAGGGCAGTTTGGTTTGCTATCTCGCTGTGTGCGGTCGTAGCGCTTCTCCCCGCCAGTGCATCCGCCAGTGCGCTCCTTCAAGGCGACCATCTGCAGGTTGGGGTCAGCAACAGCGGCGGCCTGATCGACGATGCCTTCACAGCGGGCGTCAACCTCGACCCAGCCGGAGGCGGCGCCTACACGGCCGCCGACTTCCTGAGGCCCGGTACCCCGTTCGAGTTCTACTCGATCGGGGTCGGCGGGAGTTCAATTGGCACGGCAGGCTACGCTCTAGGCGACCCGTTCGCCGGCGTGACGGCGGACACTTCATGGGGAACCCAGCTCACAGCGGACACGTCTGCCCGCTGGGACGGTCTTGGCATCTACCAGAACGCCTGGTTCGATACTACCGAGTCGACCATCCACTTCGTGGTCACGCTCACGAACACCAGGCGCCCGGGCTCCGCGTCGTTCACCGATGTGGCATATGCGCGGGGCGCCGAGCCGGACCAGGATCTGTACACGTACGGGACGTACTTCACCAACAACAGCATCGGTTCCGGGGGAGTAACAGCGGTCGGGCCATTCAGCGGATGGTCGATGACGCTCGTAGACACGTGGGGTGGCGGGAACTACCCCGTCAGCGCTCCGTGGGAGACCGATCCGTACCTCCTTCAGACCGCCGGCAACGACGGCAACGGCGACTACACCATCAACTGCGCTTGGGACCTGGGCACGATAGCCCCCGGGACCTCCAAGTCGGTGTCGTTCGACTACGTGTTCGCGGCCCCCGGTCTGCCGGCGTTCGCCCTCGTTGGTGCGGCTCCGGTGCTAGGCGCGCTCATCCGGCGCCGCAAGCCGTAGCTCATGTCACAGCGGTTCAGTCAGGCCCCGCCCATAGCCGGCCCGGGGCGGGGCCTGTTCTGTGTACGGCCGGCCGGCTCGGCCAGACCCGTGCCGACCATGTGACCTGCCCGATGCGCGCGAGGTTCGCGCTGCCAAGAGGGGCTGCCCTCGGGACCCCGGATCCCGTTCCCTGCAACCGGGCAGGCGCCTGACATTTACCTTGCAACCGTGCGAAAACCAGGTATACTTGCGGTTGGTGTCATGGGTGCTGTTTTGGGGGGGGAGCCGTCTGTCCCCCCTCGCGCGAAGCACTCTGTGTCGGTGTGGCCGAACACGCACCGAGGACGCGCCTTATTGGCTGGCCGCGAGGGCGCTGTCCGGTACCTCAGACATGTGGTCGGAAAGTGGTGGTCGGTGGAGATGCGCCGAGTAGTGTTCGCGCTCGTCGTGCTCTCGCTCTTGTCAGTGTGCTCTTACGCTAGTGTGTATCCCCCGAACTACGGTTTCGAGATGGGCGACACGTCCTATTGGACCGAGAACCCGGACAACGGCTCCATCGGCGTGGTCACCAGTTGGACGCACCTCGACAGTGGTGGCAGTGCCGACTTCACGTGGACCGCGCCTGAGGGCGTGGAGTTCGCGGTGCTCGCCGGAGGGTCGGAGGACCAGCCGGTCCAGCTCTCGCGTATCCTCACGCTCGCTCCGGGCGCGACCGCCGACGGCCTGGCTGCCCTCTCGGGTGAGGACTATATGCCCTTCAACGACACGGCTCGGGTGACTATCAGTGACCTGGTGACTCAGCAGGTCCTGTGGTCAAAGGACATCAGCGCTGTGGGCGACTGGAGCTACACGCCCTGGCAGTACTGGTCGTTCACGTCGCAGGAGTCCGTCACCAAGAACTTCATGCTGACCTACGAGACCTGGAATGTCGGCGACAGCATACTCCCGAGCTACGGCCTCTTTGATGCCGCGCCGGGCCTGCCGGCGTTCGCGCTCGTTGGCGTGGTCCCCGTTATCGGCGCGCTCATCCGGCGCCGCACGCGGTAGCACGCTTCGTAGTACTCTTGCGGGCCCCGCCTTCAGCCAGCCGAGGGCGGGGTCTGTTCCCTGTACGACGACCTAGCACCGGGCCGCCCCCACTAAGCAGGCAAGCGCGAGCGCGAGGAGCGCGACCCAGCCCCACTTGACCGGCCCCAGGCCCGCCAAGGGCACCCACCGACCAGGGCGCGACGGGATGTAGACGACGCTGAGCGTGTCACCCTCGCGGACGGAGTTGTACACGCCCTTGCCGCAGCGCCGCTCCGCCATGACGACCCGGCCGTCGTCCGTCCGGAACGCGCACATTATCAGCAGACGCGTCGTTGCCCGCTTCCTGACGACCTCGGCCTCAACCCGGACCCCCTCCTTGGTGAAGCGCACACACTCTCGCGCGGCCCATCCCGCAAGCGCGGCGAACCATATTGTGGCGATCCACCATGTGGTGGCGGCGGGCATGCGCTGCTCCCCGCGTCCGAGCTCCGCCCTCACCCCTACCCTCCCCGACGGGAGAGGGAGCTGCTAGCGGAGGACTGCGGCCAACGCGTCTCCTCGGCGACTTCTCTCACGAGCTGCCTGCGAACGGCCTCCAGTAGCGCGGGGCCGGTCTCGTAATCCGTGATGGCCCTCACAAGCTGCCGGGCAAGCTCGCGGCTCCGGGTCGCCCGCGGCCCGCCCAGCCGTAGCCGAATGTAGTCCGGTTGCCGAGCGCGTCGCGCTCTACTGCCCAGATAGCGCAGCGCCAGGAGCCAGCAGGGCCCGGAGCTCGGCGGCCCGCTCGACGCGCCACGGCACGGGAACCCGTCTGCCAGTGCGCAGGTGCAGGACCACGCGTGCCGCTCCGTCTGTCCCAGTGGGGCCCACGATCACGACCGCATCCACCAACGTGCGTGGCACGCGCCGACGGTACCCCCACCACTGGCGGATCGTCACGCAGTCGCGATCCACCACCACCAAACCGAAGGCAGCACCGCTGGCGGCGGCGGCTATGCCCGCTCCCCCCAATGCGCACGCTACACCGAGGGCCCACAGCCCGCGTGTGATTCCGTGGGCCATGGCCGGTGGGACGCCCCCAGGCGTGCCCGCCATCTTGTGGAGCCATTCCGGCCAGAAGGCCATGCAGGCGAGCAACCACGCCAGTGCGCCGGCCCACAGCCACAGCATACCCCGGCTCGGGCGGCACCCAAAGGCACATGCGCCGCCGGACGCTCCTTCACCAACGTGACCCATGCGACTCACCCCCAGGACCTACCGGATTCGGCCCATGCACCATTGGTAGGCTGAGCGGCGCCCCCTATTGAGCTCTTCCAGCATATCGTCGCACACTCTCGATACTATGCCTGGCACTACGCTCGCGCCACCCCCGCCGATGGCGCCCACCAGTCCGGCGACCACCCAGCCACATGGGATCAGGAGCATGCCCACAACGCATACGAAACCAGACGCACCGACCGCCCCCGACCCGGAGCCTATGTCGGCCTTGCATTGCAGGTAGGCCAACTGTGCATCGCTGAGACACCGGTCATAGTCGATGAGGCATTGCACGTCCGCGTCGGGCGGGCTTCCGCCGTCGCCGCCGCCCTCGTCGGCCATCGCGCCTATGCCGCCGGTGGTGTAGAGCCCTCCCGTATACCCTCCGCCGGGCCCGCCGCCACCGTGGCCGCCCCCGCCACCGTGGCCGCCCCCGCCTCCGCTGCCGTCGTCGCCGCCCCACCTACCTCCCACAGCCCGCCTCAGGGGTCTCCCAAGGTGGTCATACAGGCACTTCGAGTACTGCTCCCAGTAGTACCCAGCGTTCAGCCCTTGCTCTTCGGTAGCGATAGCCAGCAGCCGCCAGTACTCACACTCCGGCCAAGGCGACTCCCCTTGGCGACCGGAGCCGTCTTGTCCCAATGTCGCCTTTGCGCCCAGGTACGCGTACCTCGCCTCCGTGATGACCGGATCCACTGACAACCATGACCCCGTAGCCGGCCTCAGCCAACGGGCCCTGACGTATTGAAGGTCGAGGTCCGGTTCGGTGTAGTAGCCGAGGGCGCCGATGTAGCGGAAGGGGTTGGTTGTCGAACCGGAGGCGGCGTGTTGCACGCCCCAGGCGTCGAGGATGTAGGTGTCGGTTGTGGCGGCGTCGGCGTCGGTCAGGGTGTCGAATGTGCCCAGGTCGTTGGGGTGGAAGAAGCGGGAGGTGTTGCCGCGGCGCTGGGAGACGAGGGGGTCGTAGGTCCCTTGAGCACCTGTGTACCGGGCCGTTGTGCTGCCGTCTCCGTCGGTTTCCATCAGCGGAGACTGTCCGTCCCAGAGGTACTTCACGGTGCCCGAACTGTCCTGGCGCACGCGGCGCAGGCCGGTCGCGGTTCTGGGCGGGCGACCTGCCGGTCGCGCCCTACGACGTGGGGCCGCATCGCGCCTCGCCGCAGGCGAGACGCCTGCGCCACGCGTGCCATTCGGTGCCGGCTGGGAGCCGGCGCTCCCAGAGGTTGTGCGGCTTGATCGTCCCTGCAGCATGTGGCTCAGCCCCCATGCTCAGTGCTGCGGGTTGCCCAGTAAGACCGCGACCAGTATAGCACGTACACGCGGCCGGCGTCCGAGGTCGATGCGGGCGAGTGAGGGACGCCGCGCTGCAGTCGCATGGGAGTGTGTGGACGGCCCTCACCCCGGCCCTCCCGGAGGGAGAGGTAGCCGGCCCGGGGAACTCCCTCGGTGACGGCGACGAGGCTCTGAGGAGGCGCGCGGAGGGAGCTCCAACCATGAGCGTGGGCCGGATGGAAGCCCGGCTCGGCAAGGACGACGAAAGGCGCTCCGATGGGGTCGGCCCTCGCGGGGCTCGCCTCGATGGCTGGGTCGCGCTCCTGGCGGCTGTCCTCGCCGGCATCGCCGGAACGACGGCCGCGAAGGGCGGAAACATCGGTCAAGCGGCGGAGCAGGCAACTTCGGTCCCCGCCCCGACGGGGCCGGGGCTTGGTCCATCTCCCGCCGCACGCTGCATCAAGTGGGACTACCGGGAGCACCCGGTAGACGTTCAGGGGCTGGGCGCCCGGGGCTGGCCCTATGGCGCACGGCAGGCCTTCGACGGGTATCCGGACGATCCCGGCCAGCCCTGGGTGCGCAACTACTGGCGGGCGGAGAGGCCGACTCCGGCGAGTCCCGCGGCTCTGGCTATCGACTACGGGCGGCCTGTGGCTGTCACGCGGTTCGTGCATCTCTACAACCACTTCCGGACGCCCTGTGCCTTCCGGTCCGTGAGCATCTCCTGCAGCCAAGACGGGGAGCAGTGGGCGCCGCTTCAGGAGTTCGTCGACCTGCCACCCGACTACCCGCAGGTGCTGCCCATCGACCACCCGGTGGCGGCGCGGCACTACCGCATCGAGGTGCTCGACCTAACCGACCGGGCGCCCGGGATCGAGACCCACGAGATACAGACCTACTATGGGGCCACACTCGGATCGGTAGCGACGACCCCGAGCCTGCTCGTCCAGTCCGAGGCGGCGGAGATGACGGTCCACCTCGTGAGTCCGGACTCCGCTCTCCGGCGAGCCGCCTTGCGGGTAGTGGCCGCTGAGGGGGCTCTCGACGGTCCGACGGAGGTGCGCGTGCCATCCGTTCGTGCGGGGGCGGCGTGTGACGTCCGGTTCAGGATGGTCCCGCGGCGCACGGGACGGGCGCCTCTTCGTCTCGAGCTGTGGGCCGATGGCCTGCTCCTCGACCAGCGCCCCGTCACTCTCCACGTCGCGCCCAAGCTCGCGCTAACCGATGTCGCGCCCCAAGAGGCCGTCATCGCGGAGGATGGCCAAGCTGTCTCCGTGTCGGGCTCGGTGGCTAACCGTGGCTCGACCGGAGCGGAGAACGTCCGCATCGAGTGGCTCGGAGGCGCCGACGGCCTGGGCAACCTGGCGCCAGGTGAGAGTCGCGCGTTCGAGCTGCGGGCCAAGGCAAGGCCGGGGTACGAGGGCGGCCTGATCCGCGCGCAGGCCGCGGGCGGGGTCGAGACGTGTCTGCTCCGCCCGGTCATCTGCTCCGCAGGCGAGCGTGTGCGTGTGGAGGCTGCGGGAGTGCGCGCCACGTGGCTCAGCGAGAACGGAGCGCTCCGGATGTCGGCCGTGCCTGCCGGTAGGGACGCCGCGGTCGGGGCTGAGCTGTCCCTCTCCGCCGGCGGGAGGCCATGCCCGCTATCGGTCGTCGGGTCCGGAGACGCGGGTCCACCGCTCGTCGCGTCGCCCGTGCCCGGGGCAGTGCTTCTCATGCGCCTGACCACAGCCGCCGAGGGCACCGGAGACATGGCCTGGCGATGCTCCGTTGTGCCGAACGATCCGGCCGCCCCCTCTGACGCCTTCTGCGACATTGAGTTCCGCCTCGCCGTGGACGACCCCAAGGTCATGTTCCGCCCCCACATTGACTGGTACACGGTGGAGCACGGGCCGAACGTGCCATACGCGACGAACGGCCACAACAGCGCCACGCGGATGCTGTGCATCCGGACGCCTGAGGGCACGATGTCGCTAGTGCCGGACACGGACAACATGACCTGGGGCTTCACCACAGACAACGCGATGAGCATGGCTCTGCAGGTGCCGCTGTCACCACCGGACACGACAGTTTGGCCCCCGATCTGGGAGGCCCCGCAGGACTTCGAGATCGCCCTGCCCGTGCTCTCCGGCGACTGGTGGGAAGCCTACCGGCACGTGGTGAGCAAGCTATTCCGCTTCGAGCAGCCGCGCCAGTGGGCGATGTCCATCACCGAGATGCAGATGCTGAGCGCGCGCTACACGATGCGGCATGAGGTCTGGAGCGAGCAGTGGCAGACGGTGCGATCGCATCCGGGGTTCGACTTCTTCTACAACTTCTATGGCACCACGTACACGTTGCCCACGCTCTACTCGTGGTACCTCGCTACGGATGATGCGACCGCGCATGCTCTGGCGCTCAAGGTGCTGGACTGGCTGTTGGCCGCACAGGAGCGAGAGGGCCCTCTGGCTGGAGCGTGGTTCTCGCAGTACAGCGTCGAGGGCGACCCGCCCGGTCTGGTCGGGCGGGACCAGGCGGGCAACCGTTGGGTCGTGCCCCACAGCACGGCGACGGCGGTCAAGACGCTCCTCTGGTACTGGGAAGCCTCGGACAGGCGCGATGCCCGTGTGCTAGCGTCCGCGAAGCAGGGCGCGGACTGGCTCGTCGCGACGCAACGGGAGGATGGCGGCTGGCCGTACGCCCTGGACACGGACGGGCGTGCCCTGACCGATCTGGCCGATGCGGGGCAGGTCTGGTGCACGTGGGCGCTCTGGAAGATGGGCGAGGTCACGGGCGACCCGCACTACCAGGAGGCGGCTCTCCGCTCGAAGGCCTTCTTCGAGCGCACCTTCGTGGATCAGCACCGGTACATGGGGTACTGGGAGGATGTCTCCGGAGCCGCGGGCAAGGTCAACCGCAGTTGGGAGGCGTACGAGCCGGCCGTGGCCGTGTTGGCCTTCCTGGACATGGGCGACGCCGCGGCCGCCCTGCGAGTCGCCAAGGATGCCGCTACGTGGAGCTGGACGCGTGTCACAAGCACCCGCCAGTACGAGACCTCCTACGGCCAGACCACCGAGCAGTCGCTCTGCGGACCCTCTCAGGCGCAGAGCCCTATGGTGGGGATCGCCTTCGAGCGGATGTTCGAGCAGACCGGCGACCGCCTCTGGAGCGACCTAGCCGGGGCGATGAAGGCCATTAACTTCTGCGCCGACCCGGACCAGGCCCACGGGATGGTTGCCACGGGTGGCTGGGACGATCCGCTCACAGGCGTGATAGGCCCGCCCTATGACAACGTGCGGCCCTTCGTAACACCGAACAACAGCCTCGGGGACGAGTACGGCCGGCAAGTGTGGAACGAGTGGTGCACGAACCAGTTCGCTTGGCTGGCGCTGGAATGGCTGGTGCGTGAGGCGAACCTCCGCGCACCCCGGTATGTCCGGGTGGATCCCGTGACACTGCGGGGCAGCGTATGCTCACAGCCGGGTCGCGTGAAGATGCCCGAGGAGCGTTGCGAGGTCACCGGCATCGAGCATATCGACGTGAACTGGGTGGGCTACCAGAACGACGAGCAGTACGTGCTGCTCATCATGAACCACAAGGAGCCCCTCACGGTCGCGGTTCGCCCACGTGAGGCCCACTTGGGCGTCTACACCAAGCCGCCGCAGCTCCTGGTCAGTGACGGAGGCGAGTACCGCGCCGAGACGGTGGAGAGACGCGGGACGCAGTACGAGGTCCGGATTCCGGAACGAGGAACTGCGTTGCTGGTCTGGGAGCGGATGCGGTAGGGTCGGTTCCCCCTTCGCCGAATGTCGAAGTTGGCGGCTCGGGTCGCGCAGCCCCGGCACGCCCAGCCCCCTATCGCCCACCTCCGTTAGGTCCGGCGCGCGCTCGACCGTCCCGCCGGATAGGCGCCTACGAGTCGCCCGAAGGGCATGTCCTCCCGCTCGTACAGCCTCAGTTTGTGCCGCAGGATGCGGACAAGCCAGTGGCTCACGGGGCCCGGCGCCAGAGGCAGCCCCGAGCCACTAGCGGGCTGCAGCCCCCGGCCCGGCATCACCTCGACGAGCTTGGCCTCGGTCTTCTCGGTTCCCCGAGGTGATGGCTCGTTGGGGCATCGGATCCTCAGCGTGGCCGACAATGTGGAAGCGCACGAAGAGTGTTGGCGCCATCGGGCGGGGCCGGAAGGTGAGCGGCTCATCGCGGGAGTAGACCTGGCGTCGCGGGAGTCGACGGGCAGCTTGTGAGTGCCCCAGGCCCGCATCCTCGTCCGGGAGAGAGTGTGCTATGCCGCTCGCGCTGCTTGTGCCCGTGTACCTGGCTTGCGCGATGGGAGCCCCGTCTGTCTTCCCGTTTGACGGCTCCCCCGCCTCCCGTTCCGGCCTCGAGCCCGCCATCGCCGAGGGGCTCGCGTTCGGCGAGGGCCGCGAAGGGGAATGCCTTTACATCGGTCCCGGCACTCGGCTGGCCTATCCGACGCAAGGCGTCTACGATCCGGCCAGGGGAACCGTCAACGTGTGGATCAGGCCAAGGTGGAACAGCCGCGACCTCCGTGGCGACCGCCTGGTATGGTCGCTCAGCACCGATCCGGGTGCCGATAACGCGGTCGCGCTAGGCTTCTACGGGGACGCCCAAGCCCAGTTTGCCTACTTCTCGAACACCGCCGGCGTCGATGGCGTCATCGCCCCTATCGCATGGCAGGCCGGCGAGTGGCACTCGCTCGCCGCTTGTTGGGATCAGGAGCTGCGCTGCCGGGCGCTGTACGTCGATGGCGTGCTCGCAGGGGTGACCCACTATGGCAGGGACATGCCCTCTCAGCAGACGACATTCGAGATCGGGTACCTGCGCGGCACATTCCGGGGCGTCACCGATGGCTGCCAGGCGGAGTGCGACATCGACAACCTGAACGTTAGCACCGAGGCGGAGGCGGAGGGTTTCGCCGGCGCCGCCCGAGCCGCCTATGGACAGTGGGAAGCCCGGGGCCAAGTTGAACGTGATCGGGCCCGTCTGGCCGAGCGGTTCTCGCTGGACAGAGTGGCGCGGGAGCATATCGAGGTCACGTGGGATGATCTGGTGGGCTTGGGCGCTCCCATAACGAAGCGCGTGCCCATCGAAGCGCGGCACCATCCCGACGTTGTCTTCGTTCAGCCTGATCTGTCGGTCTCTCTGGGAACATCCGACACCTCGCTAGGTCTTGGCGTTGGCGTGGGTGATCCGCCCCGTCTGCCCGAGGTCCGCGAGCCAACGCTTCGGCTTCGTGACGGCTACCTCCCGATCGTCGAGAGCGAGTGGCGGCCTGGTTCTCTCGTCGTGCGGCAGACCGCCTTCTGCCTCCTGCCAGATGACGACGAAGTGGTAACCGGGCGTGAGGCCCAGTACCTGGTGATGCGCCTGGTGGTGCGCAACGCCGGTACCGCGCCATCCCGGGCCGATCTCGCGCCTATGGTCGGCCGTATGGGCGGTTCCCAGAACACCAACTACGGCCCGTTCCTCGCGCCGGCCACGCGATGGCAGGGCGCGGCACTCGACGTGCATAGTGACGGACGCCTGCTGATGCTCGGCGACCGCGCGCTGCTGTCGTATCGGCCGGACGCCGGAGTGAGCGTGTCGTTCCGCGATGGGTTGACCTTCTCGGCCATGCTAGAGCCGGGCGAAGAGCGCGCTATCGACCTAATGGCGCCAACGGCGCCGGGGCTCTGCTCCGCGGAAGAGCTCTTGCGCGTGTCGGAAGGAAGCTACGACGCCGCCCTGTCGCGAACTGTGGCCTACTGGAACCGTCCACTGGCGCGCGGCATGAAGCTAGCAACGCCCGAGCCGCGCCTCAACGAGATCTACCGGCACCTCATCCTGTCCTCGTTGGCGGGCACCGTGAAGCAGCCGGAGCGTCCCTGGCATGTACCGTACCAGAACCTGTTCGCCACGTCCATGGTCTGGCCGTGGGAGTTCGCTCATATGGCGGTTCCGCTCATCTCGGTGGGCTACGCCGAGGACATGCGGCCATCGCTCGCGTTCTTCACCGAACGGCAGAACGGTGTGGGGCAGTACCCCGACCCCGCGGGCCCCGACGGGGATGTGCTCTCAACAAAGGGGTGCTACACCGGCACGTCCATGTACTGGATGTGCGAGACGGGTGCCGTGCTATGGGTGTTGGCCGAGGAGTTCCTCTACTCTCGCGACGCGGAGTGGCTGGAGCGGCAGCGTGGGAGCATTCTGGCGGCGTGGGACTTCATCCAGCGAGAGCGCGCACGCACGCGGCTCCGGTATGACGATGGGCGCAAGGTGGAGTACTACGGGCTCATGCCGAAGGGACGGGTGCACGATTGGGAGGGACGCCGCTACCACTTCGCCTTCTCCGACGGCTACACGTGGAAGGGGATGTCGGAGGTCGCCGCCGCGTTCCGCTTGGCGGGCTTCCCGGAAGCGGGCCGGCTCGCTCGAGATGCTGACGAGTACCGTCAGTGCATCCTCGACGCGATGCGGCGCGCGGAGTTCGTGGACCCGAAGACCCACCTGCCGTTCGTGCCGAACACGGTGTTCTACCGCGAAGGGATCCGGGGAGGGGTGTGGTGGGCGGACGGCCCGTCCGCGCTGTTCGCCGTCGATCTGCTGGCGCCCGATGACCGGCACTTCGAGCCGATGCTGCGGTATCTGCGGCGCGAGTGGGGCACTCTCATGGGCCTGATGAACCACATGGAGGGGCCTCCCGACACGCCCTACTGGTATGTGAACGCGACTGAGCGCACCTACTACAAGGAGTTCCTGGCCAGGGATGAGTTCGAGAAGGCGCTGCTCGTGTTCACATCCAACCTCGTCTACGGGCTGTCGCACGACTGCTACCAGACGGTCGAGCGGATCGACTTGTTTGAGAGCAACTACGCGCCATTCCAGCCCAACCCGTCAGGCAACGGCCGCATGATCGAGATGTTCAAACGGATGGTCGTGGACGAGCAAGACCTCCGGACGCTCTGGCTTCTCAGGGGATGCCCGCGCCGGTGGTTCGGCGAAGGACAGACGATCGACGTGTCGGACGCTCCGACCCTCTTCGGCAGCGTCGCGGTCCGAACGCGCGCCAGCCAGGGGCAGGTCGTCGTCGAGGTGACGCCCCCGGCGATCTGGCCTCCCGATGGCGTCCGCGTTGTCGTCCGCAACCCCGAGCGCCGGCCGTTTCGCCGCGTGACGGTCAACGGCCGGCCGGCGAGCATCGATGGGGAGGCCATCCATGTCGCCCGGCCCGCCGAGGCCCTCAGGATCATCTGCATCAGGTAGTCCGGGCCCCCGCCGCCATAGTCCGCCCCCAAGTAGCTGGCGGGCGCCGCGAGCCGCGACTGCCGCGGATATCTCGCAGGACGCGGGCCATTTGCGCCGAACCGTGGCCCCATGAGGACCGCTGAGGTCACGCCGGCGTTGACCGCCGTGCTGTTGTTGGCCCTGTCGAGCGCCACAGCCGCGGCCGCCCCGGATGAGGACGGGGAACCGATGACCGCCACAACCCGCCCATGCCTCGCGATAGTGGGAACCTACACCGACGGCGGCAGCAAGGGCATCTACATCTTCGAGATGGACACCGCCGGCGCGCTCTCCCTCCGGAGCACGGTGGGCGGGATCGTGAACCCGTCCTTCCTGGCCGCCGGCCCATGGGGACATTGCGTCTACGCAGTCCAGGAGACGGGGGATACGGGCGCCGTCTTCGCCTACGAGCTCGACCGAAGGACCGCGAGCCTACGGCTTATCAACCAGCAGCCGTCACACGGCACGTCCCCCTGCCACCTTGCCGTGGATCGAACCGGCCGCGTTGTCGTTGTGGCGAACTATGGCAGTGGCAGCGTGTGCGCGCTGCCGATAGGGGACGACGGAGCGCTCGGGCCCGCCACCGCGGTGATCCGGCACGAGGGAAGCAGCGTCAACCCCCAGCGCCAGGAGGGCCCTCACGCGCATTCGGTCACGATCGATCCCGATAACCGTTTCGTGATCGCGGCCGACCTGGGCCTCGACAAGCTCATGGTCTATGAGCTCGACGCGGACGCAGGTACGCTCGTGGCGAACGACGTGCCGTATGCACAGGTAGCGCCCGGCGCCGGGCCGCGGCACTTCGCGTTCCATCCGTCCGGGCGTTTGGGCTACGTCGTCGACGAGCTCAACAACACCGTGACGGGGTTCACGTACGATCAGAGCCGTGGAGTTCTGTCCGAGATCGAGACAGTGCCCACGCTTCCCCGCGGCTGGGACGGCACAAGCTACTGCGCGGACATCCACGTCTCGCCGTCGGGCGAGTTCCTATACGCGTCGAACCGAGGCCACGACAGCATCGTGGTCTATCGCATCGACCAGGACACGGGGCGCCTAAGCTACGTCGAGCACGAGCTCACGGGTGGCAAGACGCCTCGCAACTTCGCCATCGACCCGTCGGGCCGCTTCCTGCTGGCTGCCAACCAGCAGACGGACACCATTGTGACGTTCCGGATCGAGCCGGCGACCGGCGAGCTGGAGCCGACCGGCCACGTCGCCAGCGTGCCGGCGCCTGTGTGTGTGTTGTTCGCCCCTGACGGCCGGTAACGCTGGTCGCCGCGAGGCCTAACGGCTCAGACCCCATCCAGAGGACAGATAGGGCGCCGGACGCGCCTGTACGGAAGAGCCCTCAGGTCGCTGGCGCACGGGCCGGGCGTGCTCACTGTGTGGCTCGCGCCGGCGATCGGATCGTACGCTCGGCGGTGTGCGACGGCCGCCTTGACCCCGATAACGGCAAGCCGCTCGGGGTCGATGCCCTGGCTGCGAAGCTGCCCCAGGTCGAAAGGCGGCGTGGGGCGGCTGGTGAGGAGCATCAGCACTCCGCGGTGCCTGACGACGGCGCAAGGACCCATGTCGATCTCTCTGCCGCACATCGAGGCGAGGTGGCTCTGCTCGTCCTCCAGCGTGAACCGACCGTCGCTCAGTGAGACGAGTTCGACCGCGAGCTCGATCGGCCCGTCGGTAAGGGGACTGGTCTTGCCGCCGATCGACGTCCGTCGCTGGGCGCCCGGTCGCAGCCGTCCCAGCTCGTCCACCGCGACGGGATCGTTGATGACAACCGCGGCGCGATCGACGTCGTGCTCCACCAGGGCGCGCAGCACCGTCGTGCCGTCGCCGGGAGCGCCGGCTCCGATGTTGTCCGAGGGCTCGACGAGCAGCACGGGACCGTCGGGATCGCGTGGCAGGCCGCGCATGACGTCCTCCAGGGCCTCCTCGTGCGGGTAGCCGAGGTCACGGTTGGCCAGCGTCCACTCGCGCAGAGCGAGGAGTTCGGCGCGGGCGGCATCGGGGTCGCCCTGCGTGACGGCGGTGAAGCTCACTCCGGCGCGTGAGCAGTCCGCGAAGGCAAAGCCGGAGAGGACGTTGACCGCCATGATCTCGGGGCGACGCGCCTCGATGTCACGCGCCGCGGCCTCAAGCGAGGCCAGCGGGTCGGCCTCGGTGGCCGTCCCGGTAGGCGGCCACATGACAGGCACGGGGACCCACACGGTGGCAGCACGCCGCCCCTCGGCCATCAGCCGGTGGAGGATTCGGGCCGCTCTCACGGCAGTGTCCCGCGCGTCTGTGTGCGGGTTCTCCCGGTAGGCCAGGAGCGCGTCGCTGTGCTGAGCCAGGCGCGAGCTAACGTTGGCATGGAGGTCCAGCGTGCCGCATATCGGCACCGACTCAGCCCCCGGCAGGTGGCGGACGCGTTCGAGCACCCGGCCCTCAACGTCCTCGACCGACTCACTAACCATCGCCCCGTGGAGGACGAGGAAGATGCCATGGAGCCCGCCGGCCGGTTCCTCGGTCGCCGCGCGTTCGAGGTCGGCCCGGAAACCCTCGACTACGGCGTCGCTCACGGTGGGTCCTGGCATCGCGCGGTAGTCAGCGGCCGCGACCACGTCCCACTCGAGCTCCCGGGCGGCGCACAGGGCCGCGCCCAGCGGGGAGCCATCCCCGGCGCAGGCAAGCATATCGCGTCCCTTGCGCACGCTGAAGGCGGCCAGGGTGGTCAGCCCGCTGAGGAAGGTGTTCGTCTCGTGGTACAGCCCGCCAACCAGTACGCGACGCGTCACAGGGCCAGCCCCGATCGCCGAGCCACTCGTGATCTTGGCACGGTCCGTCTAGGCTTTCGCTACACATCGCATTGCGCCCTTTGGTCGCAGGAAGCCCGCACTCGCGTGCGAACGAAGGTAGCGTTCGCGTCGCGGGAAGGGGACACCCGGGCTAGACGCGGTGTGGCCGCAGGGCCATCCGTGCAAGAGCCCGCGCGGTCACCCCAGCGCGTAGCGCTGCTCCGGAGGAGGAAGCCCCGTGTCGCTACGGGTCTACATCATCGGCGCGGGCTACATCGCTCGACGTCACGCGCAGGCCGTTGCCAGGCTGCAGCGCGTAGACGAGGTGGAGCTGACCGTGGGCGCGCGCCGGCCGGAAGCGCTGACCGAGTTCGCTCGGCAGTTCCCTGGGGCGCGTGCGTGCGCCGACATTCAGGCCATGCTAGGGGCCTCGTCGCGCGCCGACGACATCGTGATCGTCGCCACTCCGCCATCGACCCATGCGCGCTTCGCTGACCTTGCGCTGCGCTCGGGGCGTCACGTTCTGTGTGAAAAGCCACTTGCGCTGAACGCGGCTGAGGGACACGAGATGCTGCGGGCCGCGCGCGGGTCAGGTCGGCTGCTGGGGTGCTGCAGCACGCGCTTCATCGGGAGCTCCGCGAGCCGGCAGGTCAAGCGCCTGGTGGGGAGCGGCGCTCTGGGTCGGCTCTATCACGCCTCGTTCGTGAACCGCAGGCAGCGCAACCGCGCCGGTATCGACGATGACCCGGGGCTCTCTTGGTTCCGTGACCCCGTTCAGAGCGGGGGCGGAGTTCTGATGGACATGGCACCCTACGACTTCACGGCTCTCAATGACGTCCTCGCGCCGGTCGCGGTGCGGGTACATAGCACCTGGATGGCCAACCCCCAGGCCCGCAGCGACAGCCCCGGGGCGGCCGAGTGCGACCTTGAGCAGCACGCCGGGGCCAGCCTTGAGTACGTGCTGGCCGAGGGGGCGACGATGGCCGTCACGTATGAGCGTGCTGGCTGCACCCACGGGCCTCCGCGGGTAATCGCCGAGGTCGAGGGATCTGCGGGGGCCGTCGCTTGGGACTGGTTCGACCTGGACGCGCGCGAGGTGAGTGTCACGTACTTGCGCGATCGCGAGGGTCGTGCCGAAGGGACGCGCACCACCTACCGAAACGACGGTCCCTTGGTCCACGACGACCGCCCGCTCTCCTACTTCGTCGACCGCGTCCACGGGCGCGAGTCGCCGGCGGTGGTGAATGAGCGGGCGGTGTTCAACTTCCTCTGTGTGCGCGCTCTGTATGACTGCGTTGCCACAGGTCGCCCTCAGGCCCTGACCATGAAAGAGGTGACCGATGAGGATCACTGACTGGACGGTCTACGCGCCCGACCAACGCTGCCACGTCTTCATCGAGCTGGACACTGATAGCGGCGTCTCGGGTTGGGGGGCCGCCTACTCGGAGCGGGGGCAGGCGGTTGGGGCCCTCGAGTGGCTCAAGCGCTTCGTCGTCGGAGAGAACCCGATCGAGATCGAGAGAGTGACCGAGAAACTGCACCAGCTCACGTTCTGGCACGGGCGCGGGGGGGCCATGACCCACGCGATCAGTGGCATCAACATCGCGCTATGGGACGTTGCGGGCAGAGCCCTCGGCCAGCCGGTGTCCGTCCTTCTGGGTGGCCGCTATCGCGAGGCTGTCCCGGCATACGGGTCACTACTGTTCAGCCCCGTGGAGTCACTCGAGGCACGCATAGAGCGGATGCTCGAGCGTGGCTTCAGGGCTGTGAAGCTCGGCTGGGACCCATTCTGCCACGGCGGCACGCGGTCGGACGAGGAGCTCGTGCGGCGCGCCCGAGCCGCAGCGGGCGAGGCGGTGACACTGTGCGTTGACGCGGGAGGCAGCTACCCGTTCTGGCCGGTACGCGCGAAGGACGCGCTCGAACGCGCACGGATGCTGCACGACTACGGGGTGCACTGGTTCGAGGAGCCCCTCCAGCCGGACGACCTGGATGGCTATGCCTATCTGACTCAGGCCTCGCCGGTCAGGATCGCGCACGGCGAAGTGCTGACGAGAAGGCAGAGCTTCGCCGCGCACTTCTCGCGCCGCACGATGGACATCGCCCAGCCCGATGCCACGAAAGTCGGCGGCCTCTCGGAGATGCGACGGATAGCGTGGGCCGCCGAAGAGCACGGCATCGACGTGGTGCCGCATGGTTGGAACACCGCCGTCGGCGTTGCTGTAGACGCGCACTTCGTGGCCTCTCTCCCGGGCCGTTCGTGGGTGGAGTTCAACGTCGGCAACAAGCTTGTGGAGGACCTGGCGGATCCGCCCCTGGCGCTCGACGCCGATGGGAACCTGCCGGTCCCAAGCGGCCCGGGACTGGGCATCGAGATCGACCGCGACCGGCTCCTGGCGCTGGCGGGCGCGGGCTACGCGAGCGAGACCTGGACCTGGGACTCGGAGGGGGTGTTCGAGGCGCGATGAGAGACCACAGGGCTCTGAGCGTGCTGGCTGTCGGCGCTCACCCGGACGACATCGAGTGCGGGTGCGCGGGAACACTGGCGCTCTGCGCACGGCGAGGAGACCGCATCACCATCGCGATCGCGGCACGCGGCGACTCGGCCTCAAGCGATCTCGATCCGGAGGAGCTGGCGGCCCTGCGGAGCCGGGAGGCACGAACATCGGCCGGGCTGATCGGGGCCGAGCTGGTGGAGCTGGGTCTGGACGACTGGTCGGTGGCCTTGACCGACGAGTGCCGGGCGCTGATCACCGACACCATCCGGCGCTGCTCGGCCGATCTTGTCATCACGCACTTCGACAAGGACTACGGCAGCGACCACAACAACCTGCTGACCCTCACCCTCGACGCGTCCGTGTGCGCGACTGTCGCGCGGTTGCTGACCGACCATCCGCCGATCGCCAGGATACCGGCGGTCTTGATGATGGAGCCGTTGGCCGGCTTCGGCTTTGAGCCCGAGGTCTATGTGGACATAACGGACACGCTCGACACCAAGCGCCGGATGCTCGAGTGCCACAAGAGCCAGATCGAGTGGATGAGCCGTTACGGGGGCATGGACTTCCGCGAGTACATAGAAGTCGTGGCGCGGTTCCGAGGCTATCAGTGCGGTGCGAGGTACGCGGAGGGGTTCATCGCGCACAAGAGCTTCGCGCACGTGCCCCCGGCCAGGCTGCTGCCTTGACCCCCGCTACCAGTAACGCCAGTAGAGGTAGAACCAGATCAGCGCGTAGATACCGTACCAGACCCATAGGCGCCGGTACCAAGGCTTCCGGCCGCCCTCGGCGTCCAGTTCGCGCAGCCAGGCCGTCCGCCACACGAAGGGCTCCCACTGTGAGGGGCTCGGGGGCTCACTCCTCAGCGATACCAGCACGATGCCCACCATGGTGATGATCTGGGCGGCGAACCCGATGTACAGCCAGTGCAGGTTCAGGCCCCAGCCGAGCGCGGCGTCCAGCCACGGCAGCCCCACGGCCATCACGGCCACGATCGCCGACCCGCCGATGATGCCGAAGAGGGCGCCCTTGTAGTTCGCGCGCTTCCACAGGAGCCCGAGGATGAACACCGACACGAACGGCGTCGCCGCGTAGGTGAGGGCCGTCTGGAAGTACCGGAAGATGCCGCCCAGGTGCTCGACAGCCGGCGCGATCACGGCGGCCACAACGAGGGCCGCGGCCGCGGCTATCTGGCCGGCACGGACGATCTCAGCGTCTGATGCGCCACGGCGGAGGCGCTTCTTGTAGACATCGAAAGCGAACACGGTGGCGCTCGAGTTCACCAGGGAGCTCAGCGTGGACATCACCGCGGCCAGAAAGCCGGCCAGGACGATCCCCCTAAGGCCCCACGATGGGGCGAGGTGCCGCAAGGCGAATGGGAACGCGCTGTCCTGGTTAGCCAGCGGCGGCGCGGCCTCCATCACGTGGACCAAGTGGTAGACCACAAACCCGAGGAAGCACGTGACCAGCGGTCTGAGGAAGTTGATGAAACCGGCGAAGATGGTGCCGAGCACGCCGTCCCACGTGGACCGCGCCCCGAGTACCCGCTGGATCATCACCTGGTTGGTGCCCTGATACCACAGGCCGATGTTCACTGCCAGGAACACCAGAGCCGGAAAGGGCGCGACGGGGTGGCTCGGCGGCTGATAGAGGTGGAACCGGTCCGGGTTGGCCGCGGCCATCGCCGCCCAGCCGCCCGGGATCTGGCTCAAGGCCACGAAGTAGAGCAGAAGCCCGCCCCCGAGGAGCATCACGCACTGGGCGGCGTCGGTCCACATCACGGACAGCAGGCCGCCCTTGGCGGTGTAGATGCCGACGAGGACCGTCATCACCCAGAGCACGGCGTAGAAGTTCCATCCGGTCAGCTCGGAGAATGCCAGGCTCCCGCCGTAGAGAACGGTCACGAGGAACACCAGCACGTAGGCCGTCAGGAGCACCCAACTGTAGATGTCGGCACAGAGCGGTCCGAACCTCTTGGCGAAGAACTCCGGGACGGTCCCGATCCGGTTCCGAATGTACATCGGGATGCAGAACACCATCACCAGAGTGTAGGTCGGGAGTGTGAACCACTCCCAGTTCGCGATGGCCATCCCGCTCTTGTAGGCCGCGCCGACCGTGCCGACGATCTGCTCGCTCGACACGCTTGTGGCCACGATGCCCGGGCCGATGAGCCACCAGGGCAGTGTGCGGGAAGCCAGGAAGTACCCGGAGGCCGATGTCCCTCGCTGTTTGGCGGCACGCAAGCCCAGCCAGACGGTCACCACCAGTGAGCCCACAATGATGGCGACATCGGCCGCGCTCAAGGAGAACCCCAACCCAGCACCTCCCGAACAGGAGCGTATCGCCGCGTCGGCCTAGAGCACGCCGTACTCGCTGAACATCTCGCGCAGCAGCCTGCCCTCGAGGAGTCCCCTGCGCGTGTCGCTCTCCTTGGCGGCCTTCATTGCCGCCCCTTCCAGCGCGTCGGTCACGAGTTCGCTCGGGATCACCACCACGCCATCCGGGTCGGCGAAGACCACATCCCGCGGTCGCACCAGCACTTCGCCGCACCGAATCGGCACGTCGAGCGCCACCACCAGGCCGCGACCCTTGCTATCGACGGGCCGGATGCCGGCGTGGAAGACCGGGAACCGCATCCGCTTGATGCGCGCCGTGTCGCGGATCCGGCTGTCGCACACACAGCCTGCGGCCCCGCGCTGGATGGCGGCCGTCGTCATCAACTCGCCCCACGGCGCGTTCGTGCCGGCATAGTCCGTCGAGTGCACAACCACATCGCCGGGGCGCAGGGCGTCGATGGCGTCGATCTCGAGGCCGTAGGGGTCCTCCTCGTGCACGTACTCCACCGGGGCCCACTGGATCGTTCTGGCTCGACCCGCGAACGTGCAGCAGTCTTCATCGAGGGGTCGCAGCCTCTGATGCACCGCCCGATCGCGGTGCCCCAGGCTGTCCAGCACGTCACAGACGACCGCGACGTACAGGTTGCGGGTGAGCCAAGCCATCAGTTCGGAGTCGCTCGAGAATGTCACCTTCGGCCTCCTACCGACAACCCCGTTCCGGCAGTCGCGCCCGCGCGCAACGGCCGACGGGCCCTCAGACCCTCCCGAGCCGCCTTGCCAGGTCTCGCTCGCCCTGACTGCGGCGAGCTACAACGCGGCGGCTCCGTTCTGCCCGATCCAGCGCCGCGACCACTCAACGGCCTCGAGCCCGAGGTCGCAGATGCAGCTTGCGAGGAAGATGAGCCCATCCACGCGGCCCTCCCTCAGCCATGACAGGCCGAGCTCGCACTGCCGCTCCATCGCGGCGATCGGCATCGGGCTGTTCGTCCCGTAGTCCCACATGTAGAGGCCCAGAACCTTGCGTTTGGGGCCGGCCACGGCCTCCAGACGGTCCATCTGCGCTTCGAGTCGGTCGAGCTCGTCCGCTCGCCAGGTCCACAGCGCGACAACGTCGCACAGGTCGAGGTGCTCGCTGAGGGAGCCGAGCCCCAGCTCGTGCGTGTAGAGCACCACCCACAGGTCGAGCGTGGGATCGAAGGCGCCAAGCTTCCGGCGCAGTTCCTTCAGAGATCGGAGAGAGAAAACCGACTGGGTCCCTTCGGTATCGCCGGCGAGGACGTTGCCCGCCGGATGCCCGGGATACTCGGAGTCGGCCGCCGCCGTCACCCCTTCGGTGAGCGCCCGGCCCGCGGAGAGCAGCTTCACACGGGTGAGGCCGCAGCTCATGGCGTCCCGCGTGTCGTGCGTGCTGAGTATGCGTACGCGCAGGGCCGCAGCCTTGTCGCCTGGCAGACGGATCGTGACCGTGGCGCCCGCCACACGCGGGAGCGTGCCCGACGCCACCTCGCGCCAGGCCCCGCCCGCGACCTCTTCGCAACGGATGTCGATCGCGAGGTCCTTCGAGAGGTAGTCGCCCGTGCCCCAGCAGCTCTGAGTGACCTCGACGGACTCGACGGCCGCTGGCTCGCGCAGAGACAGCGTGAGTGAGACGGGGAAGGTGGGGTCGTTGGCCGCGAGCCACATCGGCGGCCGGGGCACCCGCCCGAAGTAGTCGTCCATCATCAGGCCGCGGAGGTTGGGCAGCATCCCTCGCAGCGCCAGCGCCGCGTCGACATCGTCCCCGCCGCCCCCCTCGATCGACCAGACGACCCGATCGAGGCCGGCAAAGGGCGCGGCGTAGGTGTCGAATGGCGGCCTGGGTTCAAGCTCGTAGCGCACCATGATGATGTTGCGAATGCCCATGTGCTCGGCCGCGGCAACGGGCTCGACGGTCGACGCGCCCGGAATGCCCCACTGCTCCGGGGTCTTTGTGTGACTGCCTGCGGGGTGCCCCCACAGCCAGATGCGGTCCCGAACGGTGTCCACTCGCGCATTCGCCTCCGTTCCACGGCCCAACGCCCCGCGGGCCGCGACGCCCAATGCTCCCGCGGCGAGAGATCGCACGAACGCTCGACGGTTAGCCAACCGCGTCACCTCCCAGTGGCACGTCGGGCCTACTTCTCGACCGGCACGACTATGCCTCGCATGATGACCGTCTGACACGACACGAAGACGAGCAGCGTGGGGATCGACGCCAGGATCACTGAGGCGAAGACTCCCGACGTCGAGGCTGTTTGCTGCCACTGGTACAGCCAGACGCTGAGGACCCACATGTTCTGCTTCGGGCACACGATGAGCGCGTACAGGAACATGGCGTAGGCCGCGTTGAACGCTCCGAGGGCGACGACGGCCAAGATGGGCTTACTGAGGGCCATGGTCACCTGGAAGAACATGCGGAACTCCGAGGCCCCCTCCAGCATGGCCGCCTCGTACAGCTCCCTCGGGATGGAGTCGAAGAAACCCTTGAGCAGGAAGATCATGTACCCGTCGGCGGCGAAGGGGATGATGAGCGCCGCGTACGTGTTCAGCATGTGCAGCTTGCGCAGCAGTATGAACGCCGGGATCATCGTCACCATTGGCGGGAAGGCCATCGTGGCCATCATGAAGAGCAGGATCTTGTACGTGCCCCGCAGGCGGAACCTCGACAGCGAGTAGGCCGCCAGAGGGTTCACTAGGAGGGCTACGCAGATCGACAGAACGCACAGCACAACGGTGTTCGCGAACGCCCCGCCGCGGAGAACCAGCTCGCGAAGCACGTTGGTGAAGTTCCGCGAGGCGTAGGTGCGGCGGAGACCGCTCGCGTGGTCGAGCGTGTAGGCCAGCTCCAGGTGATCGACAGGCAGCCTAACCGTGTCGAAGCCGGTGTAGTCCGCCTGATGTGCCGCGCTCAAGTCCGCGACAGTGGGGTACTGCCGACGCAGCCACGCGCGCCAGGCGTACTCCGGGCCGGTCAGGCGGTAGGCCTCCGGGGCCTGGGCCGTCAGGAACTCCTGGTAGTCGGTGCGTTCCGCTCCGCTCAGCCACTGCCCGGCCGGCAACCGGATCTCCTCGAAGCTCCCGAAGGACCGGCTCCACATGCGGTTCAGGTCCTCGACGGACCCGTGCTGTCTGCGCAGGTACGCATGGTACTCTCCATCGCCCACGCCCCGCAGAAGCACAAACGACGGACTCAGCTCCTGCCGGACGAACCCGAGCCATTCGTCGCGAAGCCGCGGCTGATCGAGGCCCGGAACGGTTTGAGGGAGCGTCAGGTCCTCGAATGAGCGGAGCACAACCGTGTGAGCGGCGTTGTAGGCGTCCGTGTCGCCCTGGCCGTAGACGGGGTAGATCATCGTCTGCAGGAAGCAGCCGGTCAGGCTCACGAGCTGACGCTCGGCGAGCGGCGCTTCGTCGAGGAGCTCGAAGTAGGTGTCGTACAGCGCGTTCCTGGGGTAGTCAAAGCGCTGGGTCAGCCACTCGGGGGGCGGCGCAATGATGGTGTTCCATCCGGTGACCGCGACGCCCGCCTCACGCTGGTACGCCGCGAAGTCACCGTGGTACCGCGTCGCAAGCCGGTCGCGCAGCTCGCGCAGCTTCTCCGGGACCGTCCTCACGCCGTGGGTACCGCCGAGCACCTGCCAGTGCCGCGGGGGCTGAGTCTCCTCTAGGAACCGCGTCAGGTCGTCGACCCTTCGCGGCACGAGTGGCTCGGGTCGGGTCGCGTCTCGGAAGCTGAACTCGGCCCTACAGTGGGCCCGGTTGAGGGCGGCCACATCCTGGTTGTACTTCGTCTCCAGGAACTTGCGGTACAGCACCGTGTCGTCGACGAAGTACCTCGGCACCAGGTCCAGGTCCGACTCATCGAGCTCGCTCCGCAGAGCGCCGGAAACCATGATGGCGAACGGATAGACCGTCGTGAGCCCGCCGAGGGTGAGCGCGGCGACGATGCAGGTCTGCGTCACGCGTCCCTGCCAGCTTCGCGCCTCGACTCGCGAGATAATGGGCATCTAGCGGTCACTACCCCGCAACGTCATCCTCCCGCCCTGAACTCAGCGCGCGACAACATGCGCAGTTGCCATGCCGTGAAGCCGATCAGCAGCGAGCCGAGGATCCAGGCCATCGCCGTTCCTATCCCGAATCTGAGGTCCGCGAACGTGCGGACGAAGATCTCAAGCGGCAGTATCTTGGTCGCCTCGTTCGGGCCGCCACCTGTGAGCGCGAGGATCAGGTCGGTGCCGCCCTTGAACGCACCGATCACGGCTGAGATGAACTGCACGACGACGAGGTACTTGAGACGCGGCAGCACGATGTACAGGACCTTGTGCCAGTGTGACGCGCCGTCCATCGCGGCCGCCTCGTAGAGCTCGTCGGGAACAGTCTTGAGTGCGGCGAGGTAGATGATGCATCCAGGCCCGGACCCGGCCCAGATTGTGGGAATGACGACGCAGAGCATTGCCATCTCAGGCGACTGCGTCCATCGCAGGGGCTTCAGATCGAACCGGCCCACAAGGTGGGACAACACGCCTAGCGCGCCGCCGTCGCCCGGCTGGTGGGACGCCTTCAGGAACGGCCACACTGTGGCCCAGATGAGCGCGGCGGCGAGCCCCCAGATTGCCGCCTTCATCCACGGCCCGAGCTCCCGCGCCCGAAGCGGAAGCAGAACAGCAACCGCGATGAGCGCTCCCCAGGCGGCCAGCGCGCTGAGTTTGAGCATCGTGGCTCCGGCGGGCCCCAGCCTATTGAGGCTGAGCCAGAGCTGGTTCAGCACCCCGTACTCCGATGAGTCGTAGAGCTGCTTCCACAGGAACATCACCACGACGCCGCTGACCACGGCCGGCAGGTAGTAGATCGTGCGGAACACGTACTTGGCCGTGTCGGTCGGCACCTCCTGAAGGAGCAGCGCAAGCAGGATCGGCGGCCAGAATCCCAGCCCGATCATCAGCCCCGCGAAATAGAGGGTCCGGCCGAGCGTCTGCCAGAACTTGTCGTCAAAAAGCACCGCCGCGAAGTTGTCGAGCCCGACCCACACGCTATGCCGCACGAGTTGGTAGTCTAGGAAGCTGATGCGCAGCCCTCCCACGAGGGGCAGGTACTGCCACATCGCTATGAGGGACACGGCCGGCACGATCAGCAGCACGCCCCAACCCATCCGACGCCATGACCAGTTGGCCTGGTCGGCGCGGCCCGCTATCGTGAAGTAGCGCCAGACGCTCGCGATGCCGAGGCAGAACACCACCGCCATGACCGCTGTCACGGCCAGGGCGACATGGCGCCTGAAGCGCTTGACCTCCGGCGGGATGCTGCCGAGGAAGCGGACGTTCACGGCCTCGGCCGACTTGGTCAGCAGGCCCTGGACGCGGTCTGTGGCTTCCTCTTCGGGCATGTCGCCGAGCGGCATCTCCAGCGCGGCGTTGATCGGCTCCGAGAGGTACCGGTACACGTGCAGGGTGTCGCGGCCGTAGGGTTCCGGCACCCCGTTCTGCATGGCTTCGGCGAAGGTTGCCTGCCACCCAGGCGGGACGCGGCGGAGGACGCTCTCGTAGCCGAAGCGGCCCAGCAGGTCCGGCGAGACGAACTGGCCGTATCCGCTCTCAACGTAGACCTGCGTGCGGATTCGCTTCGCCTCATCGCTCGTGATGAACCACAGGTACTCCATCGCCGCCAGCTTCTCGGCCGGCGGCGACCCGCTGAAGATCCCGAACATCTCGCAGTTGAACTCGCTACCGCGCGTTCCCCGCGGCGACAAGGGCACGGGCGCGACGGTCACGAGCTGCGGGTTGATGGTCGAGATGAGCTCCTCCCTTATGTAGTCGAAGAACATGCCGATCTGTCCGCGCGACCAGAGGAGGTACTGGTCGGCCCCGCTCTCGAGCGCGGCTGTGGACTGGATCACCTTGCCGTCGCTCCGGCGGGTCCACGGCTCCTTGAGGAGACGCCAGACGAAGTGGACGGCCTCGGCGGCTTCGCGCGTGCCATAGGCGGCCCGCCATTGGCCATTGGAGTCCCGCTCGACCGCACGGGCACCGTTGGAGACGAGGAAGCTGTAGGCCCACCAACTGATCCCGTCGCCCTGGCCGGCCATGATGCCGTACTGGTGGCGCTCAGGTACGGTGAGCTTTCGGGCGCAGTCGAGGAGCTCGTCCCAGTCGCGCGGCGGCTTGTCGGGGTCCAGGCCCGCCTGGTTGAACAGGTCGCGCCTGCAGAGCAGCGCGATTACCAGGTTCCCCCAGGGCACCGCCCAGACGTGCTCGTTGAGGTCGACGCCGCTTTCGTCATCCCGGTACACAACCGGCCATGCCCGCGGCGGCACCCGCTCGCGCAGAAGCTCCACAGCGCTCGCGACTTCCTCGGCCGTGGGGTCGGCCAGCCACCGGCCGGAGCCGTCCGCCTGTCGGACCCGGTCGTCCGGGCTCAGCTTGCGGGCGAGGAGCACCTCCAAGGGCTCGAGGAAGCCCTGAGCGAGGTAGGTCGATGACAGCCGGAAGTTCACATACATGATGTGCGGAGGCACACCCGCGGCCACGGACGTGAGGGTGGCGCTCTCCATCCCCTGGATATCGGGCATCTGGAACGGCTCGATGTCGAAGTCCGGGTGGCTGTCGAGGAAAGCCTTGTGGACCGTCCGCCTCGCGAGGGCCGACACACTCGCGTCACCGGCCGCGGGGAGCGACTCAGCGCGGATACGGACGCGGGCCGCGGGGTCAGCCCGCGCGGGCACGCTGAGGATCAACGCTGCAAGAAACAGACACGCTGGTGGGAGCTTCGCTCGCATCGCCTGTCCTAGCCCCGGCCCGCGCGCTCCTCGGGGAACCAACCTCGCAGGAACTCGGCTTCCGATCCGGGGAAGACGGCCTCAGCCAAGTGCTCGACTCCCGTCTGGTTGCCCCACGAGTAGTTGATGATGAGCCGCCCCCGGTACTCGCAGAAGTCGATGTCTGAGTTGTTCAGGTTCACCGCGCCCGCGATGCGCTCGCGCTGCTCCGGCGTCAGCCGAGGGCTGGCGATCCGCTTGTCGGCCTCCGATGCGGCCATGACCGGGTTCAGCGGGCTCGGCTCCCAGTCGATGAGATCCCTCGACCGGACGACGCGCGTCTCGTAGCCGTTGTGCGCCTCGAGGTAGAAGTCGTAGAACCACCCGTCGAGGTACCTGAGGCAGTGGGGCGCCGTGTACCTGTCCTTGGAGTAGACGCACTCGGGCGGCGTGAGCACCCATGTGCGCAAGTCCCTCGACTTCGCGAACCGCGCGGTGAACGGCACGCCGGCCTGCTCGACCGGTTGGTGGATCTCGAACATCATCACATACTCGTCCCCGGCCTTGCAGATAGAGGTATTGCAGATGCCGAAGCCCGGCAGGTCGAGCGCGGTCCAGGACTCCCACGTTCGCAGGTCCTTGGAAGCGAACATCTCCACTCGCTGCCCGGTCCACTGTGCCTCCGTGCTGGTGCCGGTCACGTAGACGGTGTCGCCGTCGACGAAGGCGCTCCCGAACACGTACCCCGTGGCGAAGGGCGGCGTTCGCTCGCCGGTCTCGTGGTCCACGAACCGGAAGAAGCTCTGGTCGGTCGGGTTCTCCGAGTGGCCCGTGCGGACGTACTCGAACCGGTAGAGCTTGCCGTGGAACACGACCGGGGAGGTCTCCACCATGTCGCAGTCGATCGTGCCGATGCGCACGATCCGGGGCCTCCCGGCGGCGTCGGTCTTGCCGTCGCCCGATACATTGAACGCGGCGAACCGCCTGACGATGGGAGGCGCCAGCGAGCCCAACACGCGGAGCCGCAGCTTCTCGACCTCCACAACATCGAAGCGGTCGATCTTCTCGTGTCCGACGGTCGACCCGGCGGCGAGCTCGAACCAGCCGCCCGAACGGTAGCCGTCGATGGCGTAGCGTGCGATGCGTTGGCCCTGGGCGATGTCCTCCATCGTCATGACGTGATCGACCAGGGTCGGGCCGCCGAGGTCGAGGACTATCCTCTCGCCCCTGCCCTTCCTCTCAGCGATGCTCCGACCGAAGCGCCGCGCGATCTCGGCTCCGAACTCCGCGGCGCGCTTCATGTCAGGCTCGGGGACGCGTCCGGTCGGGTCGGGCGTGAGGTTGAGCAGCAGGTTCGCGCCCCGTCCGACCGACTTGCAGTAGATGTCCATCAGGTCGTCCACGCTGCGGACAAGGTGCTCCTGGTCCGGCTCCCAGCCCCACTTGGACGGGTAGCCGGGCGGGCCGTAGCGCATGGTCGTGTCGCACTCTGTGGGGAACCAGACCTTGCCTTGCGGGTCGCCGATGAACTCGGGATTCGTGGGGCTGTACTGAGGGCTTGCGACGGACGAGCGGCCGTTCCATAGCGGGTAGTTCGCCCAGCCGTCCTCGTTCCCGCACCAGCGGATGGGGTTGGCGAACGGTTGGTCCGCCGGCGACCCGAACACCACGGCGCCCGGCGCAAGCTCCTCGACGATGTCGAGCACGGGGATGCCGATTCCGCCGTCCCACCAGATCTCGCACACCTCGCCATAGCGGAGAAGGAGCTCCCTAAGCTGCTCGCGGTAGACGCGGTTGTACTGATCCTGTGCCTCTGCGGAGACCACGAGATCGCGTCCGCGGAGCTGCTTGTGGTTCTCCGCCATGCCGGAGCCGCCGATGACGCCGCCCAGGCCCGCGCCCCACCAGCCGTCCCAGGCGGTGATGTAGAGTCCGAGCTTCATGCCGCGCTTCCGGCAGGACTCGGCCAGGTCGCGGACGACGTCGCCCTTGCCGTCGCGCCACGCGAGCTGCTTCATGCCGTAGGGCGTGGTGTCGGTCTGCCAGTAGCAGAAGCCCGGCCCGTGCTTCGCCACGAACACCATGTACTTCGCGCCCATCGACTCCGCGGCCCGCACCCACTGGTCGGTGTCGAGTTCGTCGGGATGGATCGCGGCAAGGTCGTAGGGGAAGCCGCTTCCCCACGAGGATGGCACGAAGTGTATGAAGACGCCGAGCTCCATGTCCTGCCACGCGAGTTGCGGCGGCGTCGGTGTCGCGAGGTCCACGGTATTGCCTCCTTGTGCGAGCGGACACCCACAGGCGAGCAGAACAGTCACGATCGCCAGCGTGCTCCCGCGCTCGATCCAGGTACCCGACACGGCGCGTCATCTCCGTTCTGCGCGCTGCCGTCCGTCCCGCCAGCCCGTGTCACGTTCGGCCCCGGTCTTGCCCGGGCCTTGCGGGCTCGCCTCTCTCTGTGTGCGAGAGGTGCGCCGAACGCCGCGCGGGAAGTGGAGTGCGTTGGCGCCGACCTGCGGTCGGGTTCCGTAGGCGGCGCATCACCGTAGCCGAGGTCGTGGGCGCCTCGCGTGGTGGGCTCCCCCGATGTTCGCGAAGGTGAGCAGGCCGCCGCCTCGCGGCGGGGAGTGGGAGCAAGCAAGGAGATGGCTGCGATGAGCGTGAACGCGCCTGAAGACGACAGGGGCACTCCTCAGGAGGAGCCGATCCTGTACACGACGGTCCGCTTGCTGAGGGTCACCGTCCGTCAGCATGGCAAGCAGACCGCGCCTTACGACCCCGCGAACTCGACACAGCAAGCTGCGATCCGCGCCGCGTTCGACCAGGCGCTAGCGCCGTACAACACCCCGGCGGACCCGCTGGTCAACTACAGCGCTGTGCTTGACGGCCTCGTGTACGACTGGTGGATGTACTATGACGCCAACGGCCACGTCCGGAAGTGGCCGCCGAAGGTGACGTCGACCGGTAACCACGACTCCCTCGACGAAGCGCTCGCGTGCCGTCACGGACAGGTTACCTTGCCGATGGGCGACATCGTCTAGGGTGCATGGGCATCAGGCTGCCCGACCATGGAGCGGCCGCGGCCGAGCGTGGGAGCAGATCGCACGCTGACGGTGCAACTGCATGACGGCCTCTGTCGGACAGAACGTGGCATTCGTCTTCTCCGACATTGTCGGCAGCACGAGCCTGTGGGAACAAGACGCCGGGGCCATGCGCGCGGCCGTCGAACGCCACGACCGCATCGCGGCGGCCGCGGTGCACGGCAACGGCGGCCATATCGTCAAGCACCTCGGTGACGGGATCTTCGCGGCCTTCACCGAGGCAGACGACGCCGTGACCGCGGCGCTGCAGTACCAGGCGGCGCTATCCGCTGAGCCGTGGCCGACCGCCGCGCCCCTCGAGGTGCGCATGGCGGTCCACGCGGGGCGCGCGGAGCTCCGAGACGGGGACTACTTCGGGCCCGCCGTGAATCGGTGTAGCCGGTTGGAGGCGATCGGCCACGGCGGGCAAGTGCTCCTCTCCGCGGAGATGGCGGCGGTCATTGGTGAGTCCCTCCCCGAGGGCGCGCGGCTGGTGGACCTGGGCCTTCACCGGCTGCGCGATCTCTCGCAGCCCGAGCACGTGTGGCAGCTCTCCCACCCGTCGCTGCGCGCCGAGTTCCCCGCTCTGCGATCTCTCGACTCGTTCGCGAACAACCTGCCCGTGCAGATGACCAGCTTCATCGGCAGGGAGCACGAGAGCGGGGCGGTCCGCGAGCTGCTCGCCACGCGCCGACTCGTGACCCTCGTGGGGCCGGGCGGGTCCGGCAAGACGAGGCTGGCGCTGCAGGTCGCAAGCGACGTGCTGCATCGCTACCCCGACGGCGCCTGGCTCGTGGCGCTCGCCTCGCTGCCGCGAGGCGCGGAGATCGCCGACGCGCTTGCCTCGGCCGTCGGGCTCCGCGACGTGCCCGGCATGGACCCGCTCCGCGCCGTGCGCGAGCACATCGAGCGCCGCCGGATATTGCTGGTCATCGACAACTGCGAGCATGTCGCGGCGAGCGCGGCGAGCGTGCTGGAGTTCTTGCTGAAGTCGTGCCCCGATCTGACGGTGCTCGCCACGAGTCGCGAGCGACTCGCGCTGCCAGGGGAGCAGCTCTTCCGGGTACCACCACTCTCGTGTCCCGGCGGGCAGAGGGCGTCCGTGTCGAGATTGCTCTCAACGTGTGAGGCCGCGAGGCTGTTCATGGACCGTGCCCAAGCCGTCAGGCCGGACTTCTCGCCGACCGATGCGGACGCGCCCGCTCTCGCGGAGACCTGTGAGCGCCTCGACGGGATACCGCTCGCGATCGAGCTCGCTGCCGCCCGGATAGGCGTCTTGTCTCCGCGACAGATCGCGGACAGGCTCGACAGCCGGTTCCGTCTCCTATCGCGCGGCACCCGAACCGCGGAGCCACGCCAGCAGACACTGTACGCGGCGATCGAGTGGAGCTACGAGCTGCTGAGCCCGCCCGAGCGGACGCTCTTCGCCCGGCTGTCGGTGTTCCGCGGCGACGCGAACCTGGAGGCCGTCGAGGCGATCTGCTCGGGCGGCGATGTCGAGGAAGCGGAAGTGCTCGACCTTCTCTCCGAACTGGTCGACCAGTCGCTCGTACAGGTCGGGGAGCGCGACGGGCAGTGCCGCTACAGGATGCTGGAGTCCGTCCGGGAGTTCGCCATCGAGAAGCTAGGCTCGGCCGGGCCCGACGTCTGCGCCCGCCATGCGAGCTACTTTGCCGGCATCGCGCGGCTCGCGGCAGAGGCCGTCAGGTCGTCTACGAGCGACAGCATCCTCCCGGAGTTGGCCTCGGAGGCCCTCAACGTTCAGGAAGCTGCTGAGTGGGCGCTCACAACCGGCGCGGCGCAGACGGCCCACGAGTGCTGCGCCGGCCTGTGGCGCTACCTACGGAAACAGGGGCGTGTCGAGGAAGCGCGCAGGCTCGCGGAGCGCGTCCTCGCGGCCGGTACCGACTGCGAGGACAAGACCCGGGCGGAGGTCCTGCGGGCCGCCGGCACCCTCGCCTTTGAGCGTGGCGACCTCGACGCCGCCGGCGCGCGCTGGGAGGAGGCCCTGCCGGTCTCAGAGGACGCCGGCGACCAGTGGGGCGCGACCTCGGCGCTCGGCAACCTGGCGAATCTGGCGGCCGTGAAGGGCGACCACGATCGCGCCGAGGAGATCTACAGGCGTTGCCTCGCGACCATGACCGAGATCGGCGACCGCCGGGGCGTCGCGTCAACGCTCGTCAACCTGGCGTACCTCGCGAGACAGCGAGGCCATCCTGCCGAGGCGCTCGAGCTCTGCGAGGCTGGCGCTCGGGAGATGAAGGAGATGGGGAACGAGACGGGCGCCGCCCACGCCCTCGGCCTGATGGCCTCCATCACTTACTCGCTGGGCGACTTGGCGGGATCCGCCGAGCTGTTCCGCGGCGCGGTCGGCTCCGCCCGGCTCGCCGGCGATAAGCGCGTCATTGCGCGGGTCCTCAGCAACCTGGCGGAAACGCTGCTGGAGCTCGGAGAGGTCGCCGATGCCCGGCCTGCCGCTGAGGAGGGCCTGGCTCTACGCACGGAGCTAGGCGACGATCGCAACACGGCGGTGTCGCTACGCCTGCTGAGCGCGGTGGCGCTCGCCGAGGGCGACGCAGTGCGCTCCGCCGAGCTTGCCGCCGAGAGCCTGCGCGTGACTCTGCGGGCCCGCGACGCGACGACTGTTGGGGCGGTGCTGAAGCAGTGCGCCAATGCCGCGGAGGCGCTGGGCAGGGACGAGGAGGCATCCGCGTACCGGGCGGCCCAAGACCTGGCCGAGGAGGAAGCACTGGCCGCCGCCGCCCGCCTCGTTCCGCCCGAGTAAGGTCTGTGTCGCGCTCGTCAGCCGCATCGGGCCCGCTACCGGCGTTCAGGAACGGCGCCGCTACGGTTGGGCGCTTCAGGCCCACTCAACCCGCGTCGTCGCCCATGTTGCCGGCTGCGGCGGCAACCCAGGTCCTCCTACCTGCCGATGTGGATCCTCATCTCCGGGCCGGCCGGGGGGATGTCGCTGATGGTGAAGCCGCTCGGAGAGCCGTCAGCCCACGTCAGAGTCGTGTGCGCTGGGTCCGAGTCGACCGCCAGGAGGTCATACCCCGTTTCGGGATCGGAGCCGTCCCACAGCGCTTTCTTGTTGTCGAGTGGGCTGAGCACCGGCCTGATGAGCCGTATCGCCTTGCGCCCCCAGTCGTCCGGGCCTATCCCCGCCCACTTCTCGGGATCGCAGCCAGCGGGCGCCGGGAGGTCGGCCAGGGCCTTCGTGTCATCGACGATGAGCCAGATGGCCAATCCCCGGTCGGGGAGGGTCTGCTCATATGAACCGTCGGGCCACCTGTTCTCGACCACAAAGTACTCGGACGCCGTCCTGCTCGGGTCGCAGAGAACCAGCACCTCGCCGCCGTGCTCAACGCCCGGGAGCGTGTACGACCCCTCTGAGGTCACGAAGTGAGGCTTGGCCCAACCGAGTCTGAGCTTCAGAAAGGGGTCCAGATGGCTGCAGTATCGCTCTGAGTCCATGAGAGAGAACGGCCCCGCGGCATAGGGGTAGGCGAACCCGAAGTACTCATCCGGCGCATTGAGGAACAGGTGCGAGAGCTCGTGCGCAACCAGGGGCAGGTTCGGAGGGGCGCCGATGTAGCTCTCGGCGATGACGGGGATCCTGACCCCGTCCACGACCAGCGGCTGCCATTCCGGAAACTGCCTGCCCGCGGGCTCTCTATTCGTGCCGAACGGGTTGTTCTGCGGGATCACGATGTGGATCCCGAGTTCGTCGACGCCGAGGATGCCATCGTGGTTGGCGTCATAGGCGGCGAAGTCGAACTCCGCGTCGGCCTTGCGCACGGCTTCGGCCCACTTCTCCGTGTGGCCACTCGTCCATCCGTCGCCGTCCTGGTCCCCCTCGTCAGGGGGGCCCCAGTAGTGCTCACCGGGTTTGTCCGCATCGTACCAGCCCAGGATCCCGGCGTTGGCAAGGGTGAACCGGCCGCCAGAGTTCTCGAGGAAGTACCCTCGCAGGCTGCGTTCCGCCCCGAACAAGAGCTGCTCGACGTCCGCCTTCGCCGGGGCGGGATGATCCGGGCGATGGGGATCCCACAGGATGGTGAGCATGGGCCGCTCCGCCGTCACGGCATCGCACCCGAAGAACGGCTTGGCGAAGTCCGGGAGGTTACCGGTCTGCTCTTGGGCGATGGCGCTACAGGTCAGCACTCCCGTGCAGACGACCAGCATGATGCTGAGCGGGTGGAAGAAGCGCATTGGACTCCCCTTCCTCGAGCCGGGCCGACGGCCGGCGGGTCGCTCTCCGGCGCTGCCCGTGGTGGCACATTCGCGAGAGCGGAGCTCCTGGCCTGTCCGGGGTCCAAGCGTCCGGGCAGGAGAGACGGAGCGGTACGCATGTTGCTCGGAGAACGCCTGCGCGATCGCCGTTCGCCAGCCAAGTCGCGTCGCCGGCCCGCCAACGAGAGGCTACAGGTGTGAGCTCCGGCGCTCGCGTAGGGCCCGTGGCGCGCGGCGGCGAACACTCGCGCAACAGCCTCGGGCGCGGCGCTCGGCCTCCAAGGGGGTCACTTGTGACCGAACCGGATCCCATTACCCAGCTCGTCCAGCGCCAGTACGAGCTCTATCCGTACCCCGATCTTGATCCGAACGACATGCCCCGGGGCACGACGATCACAAGTGATCTGTACTTCCTGACCCAGTTCCTCTGGGGCGGGCGCAAGAAACGCAACGAGCTGCGCGTGCTGGACGCGGGCTGCGGCACCGGCGCGCCGTCCGTGCAGGCGGCGATGTCCGCGCCGGGCGCGAAGGTCATCGGGATCGACCTGAGCGAGACCTCGCTCGACCGGTCGCGCAAGCGCTCGGCCAGGCTCGGAGTGGCGAACGTCGAGTACTTGCAGCTCCCGATCCAGCGCGTGGGTGAGCTGGGGATCACGTTCGACTACATCATCTCGAGCGGGGTGCTGCACCATCTTCCCGATCCCGTGGAGGGGCTCTCGGCCCTGCGCGACGTGCTCGCGCCTGACGGCGTGATGTCCATCATGCTGTACGGCGCACACGGCCGGGTTGGCATCTACATGCTCCAGCGCGCGATGCGCCTCCTCGGGGATGCCGACAAGCCGATCGAGTGGCACGTGGACCTCGCACGGCGGCTGTTCCGCTCTACTCCGCCTTGGTTCCCGACCTATCCGCCCGCTTACGGCTTCGAGTTGAAGCCGGGCAACGACGGCGGGATCGTCGACCTGCTCCTTCATGTCCAGGACCGGCCTTACACGGTGGACGGCATATTCGACTTCGCCGAGGCCGCCGGGATGAGGTTCCACTCGTGGCTAATGCCCTGGGAGTACGAGGCTGAGCGGTACGTGCGCGATCCGCAACTGCTGGAGATGCTCCCCAAGATGCCCGCGCGCGACCGGTACGCCATAGCCGAGCTGATGCACGGAGCGCTCAACAAGCACTCGTTCTTCCTCGTCAGACCTGAGTTCGAGCCGCCGGATGTGAGCATCGAGGACGGCCACTGGCGAGGGCTCCGGGCGATGCTTACCAACTTCCTGATGTGGTGGGACCCGATCCGCAAGCCGGCCGAGGGCAAGACCGTCGTGCCGTGCGCCGTGTCGGAGGTGGGACAGCTCGCGCTGGAGCTCAACAACTGGCAGAGCGCTATGATGCTCGCGGTGTCGCAGCGCAAGGGCACCCTCGGGGACATCGCGGAGCTGTCGGAGGTGAAGCGGCACATGCTGTCGGGCCCGAGACAGCAGCGCGAGATCGCGGTGGAGGGGTTCCTGCGGGAGCTGCTGCGGTTCCGCGGTGTCTCGCTGCTCGAGGAGGGGCGTGACTACGATGACTAGCGGCTACGGCGACCCTCAGGCGTTTGCCGCCTCCACATCGCCCGCCTCGGTCCCGTTCGAGTGCCGCCGGGACTTCGTGCAGGGGGTCCTGTCGCCGCGGACCCAAGACTGGACGGGCCGGTCGATTCTCGTGGTCGGCGACGATCGACCCGCCGCGGAGGCGGTCGCCGCCCAGCTTTCCGAAGCCGAGATGACCTGCGAGCCGAACGCACCGTCATCCGGCGCCGGACACTACCTAGTGCTTTTCCGGGGTCGGTCGCTGCCTCCGGGGGCGGGAACGGAAGAGCTGTTCCGAGCGGCCCTGGCGGCGACCGCGGATGACGGAGTGATGCTGGCCAGTCTCCCGAGCAAGCACGGGCTATACCCGCTCGCGCTCGTCGGAGGTATTGTTCGCAGGTTCATGCCACAGCGCGGCTGCATGGCGCCGGCCGAGCTCGCGAGGCGCGTGGTCGATACGCTCCCGAGGGGGCACCACTTCAGACTGCGCGACCAGTACATGGAGGAGCTCGTCGAGGGCGGGGACGACGCCTTCGCCGCGCTCGGTGACGTCTCGCCCGAGGGGCACTACGAGGTCTCGGAGGTACACGCCTTGATCGAGAGATGCGGCGCCGCCTTCGGGGGGTGGCTATGGCCGGCCGTGTACAACCCGTGCCGCTGCATCGAGGATCCCGTGGCGTCCGAGGTGGTGGCCAAGCTGGAGGAGCCCCGCAAGTCCACAGTCGCGGATCTCATTACCGCCGGCCCCACTGTGCATCATTTCGCCGTCTTCAAGAACGGCGCAGCCCTCACGGAGCCGGACTGGGCCTCGGAGGGGGCTCTGTCATGGCGGCCCATGCGGCTCAGCGCCTATAACTGGGCGCCGATCGGCCTCGCAGGGGCAAGTCAGTGGACGCTCGAGCCCTACCCGCGCAGCGAGTTCACGGGCCGCGTGGACCTCAAGCCTTGGCACGGGAGGCTGTGCATGGCCGCCGACGGTGGAAAGAGCGTTGCGGAGCTTCTGGAGCTGGCGGAAGTGAGACGCGCTTTCGACGTGCCGAAGTCCGAGTGGCAGTCGGCGGCACTGGCGTTCCTCCGCGACGCGCTCGAACTACGTGTTGTGGCCATGCTGCCACCGTAGCCGGGCCGCTACATGCGCGTCAGCCACGCCAGCAGGCTCCCGCCCCACGGGAGGTTAGTCCGGGCCAGCAGGCGCGCCTCGAAGCTCAAACACGCGCGCAGGACGTGGGCGAGCGGCTTCGCCGATGGGGACAGATCGGGAGGGCCCGTGGCGCGGCTGCGGAGCTTCAGGGCCAGCCGGGACGCTACGAGCGGCACGAACAGCAGGCAATTGTAGTAGGACATGCGCTCGACGGTGAGCCCGGCCCCAGCGGCAGCGTCGTGCAGCGCCCCGGGGCTGTACCGCCGCTTGTGGCCGGCGAACACGTCGTGGCGCGACCATAGCCACGGCACCGCGGGCACGGTGACAAGCAGCGCCCCACACGGAGTGAGCATCTCGCCACAGGCGCGCAATCCCGCGGCGTCATCGTCAACGTGCTCCAGCACGTCGAGCAAGAGCACGACATCGAACGCGCCCAGCCCGGTCGGCAGGTCGCCCGGCAGCGCGCCCGCGAGCACGCGCGTGCCGCGGTCGATGCCGATCTCGCGGAGGCCCGGGTCGGGCTCGATGCCCAGCGTCGCGCAGTCCGCGCCGAGGGCGCGCAGGTTCTCGCCGGAGCCGCAGCCGATCTCCAGCACGCGGAGGCCCCTAGACCCGCCGAACCGACGCTCGACCTGCGATCGGACGATCTGGCGCCGCCCCAGCAGCCACCAATGCTCCCGCTCGAGCTGGGCGTACTTCGCTGTGATCGAGGGATCCATCACTGAGAGGTCACCGCCGCCTTCGGCCGGCACACGAGCAGGACGTATCTGTGCAGGTAACTGTACCGCCGGTCGGCCACTATCTCGAACCTGTCTGACACGCGGGCGACCAGCCCCTCGGCGGTCCGCGGATGCCCGCCTCTGTCGTGGCGCCAGAACCAGCAAACCAGGCGGCTCTCAGGCACCAGAAGGGCGTCCAGGAAGAGCAGAACTCCCGGCTGTGCGAGCACGCGTGCGCTTTCGGCCAGCACGCTCGCCAGTGAGTTGTCGTCCAGGTGATGCGATAGGGCGATGCAGGCGACCGCGTCGACACAGCCATCGGCAAAGGGCAGCCGCGCGGCGTCGCCCACGACCGCGAGGCCGCCCGGGCGCTTCCGCAGGAAGGCGCTCAGTCTGGTGGGATCGTCGTCGAGGCAGACGTACGTCGTCTCCGCCGGCCACACGCCGGCGTAGTTGCCCGTGCCGCCGCCGAGGTCGACGGCGATCCCCGGTCGCTGAGGCAGCCTCTCGACCTCGTGGCGGAGCCTGCGCTTGCGGTCGCGCATCCCCGCCACGCGCTGGACGAGGTCGTAGACCCACGGCACCCCGGCCAGTCGCTGCAACAGGCTCATCGCCGGGCCCCGTGCCCCAGCGTCATCCCCTCATCGCCCGATCGACCTGGGGCGCCATCGACCTCACCCCCCGGCCCTTCGACGGGCTCAGGGCCGTTCGCCCTCTCCGCTAGCGGAGAGGGGGTGGTCGCTGGCGCAGCCTGTGACCGGGGGTGAGGTTGGCTCAGCGACCCATCGCGAAGACGAGATCGCTCGGCCCCGCCCCGGTCGCGGTGCCAGAGCTCCACCTCGGGGTCTCGCAGCACGGCCCGCCATGTCCCGCTCCGTTCGAGGTAGCGGATCACCTGCGGATAGTCCCTCTGCACGCGGTCGTGTGCCGACAGCGTCTGATCCTCGACGTAGTGCTTCCGTATCTCGCGCCAGGGGCCGAACGAGAGCCGCCAGCGCCTGAGCATGACCCAATCGCAGCTCCCTGCGTCGAGCCGCCGCAGGTCCCGGGTCACCTCCTCAGGCGTGACGTAGACGCTCGCCCAGTAGTCAAGGCTGCTCGCGTTGGTCGTACCCTCACGCAGCAGCGGCATGAGCGGGAACGGGACGCAGTAGACCTGCTCGCCGCCGACCGACGCAAGGTCCATGGACATGGGGACCTCCTCCGGAAGCCAGGCCTCCGCCGCGAAAGGCTCAAAGCGCATCGCGTAGGAGTAGTGGGTGTAGCGCTGGTCCTCCCGGAGGATCCGGTAGACCTGCTGCACAAGCGCCGGGTCGAGTCGCCCAAGCCAGTAGATGCTCGACCTCAGCGCGACGGACCCGGTAGCGACGACGATGTAGGCGACGATGATGGTGAGCTCAAACGCGACGAGGACCGCGGGAGAACCAGCCCTTCCCCTCGGGAGAGGGAGGGCCGCCAGCAGCGCCATGCCGAGGAGGCACGGCAGTGCGAAGTTGTTGTAGTCAAAGCCCTGGGCGCCTGCTATCAACAGGGCTACCGACAACGGCAACAGTGACTGCGCGCCCGGAGAGGGCTCGTGGCCCAGGCGTGGCTCGCGGCGCCCCCTCAGCGCGGCCTGTACGAACGGAGCGACGACCACGGCGGGAGCCCACAGGCTGATCGCGCGCATGACGCTGAAGCCGCTGAACGCGAGGTACAGCGTCGACAGCGCCCCGATCGCGGCCCCCGCGAGACCGATGGCGCCCAATGTGCTCAGCCGAAGGAACCGTCTGGCCGCGAGGACCAGCGCGCCGGCTACCGCGAAGAGGGCCAGCGTCTTCGCCCACAGATCGCCGGGCCACAGCAGGGCCGTAGGCAGCGCGGCGTTGGCGTGTATGCGCAGCCGATGCCCCCACTCGAGGAACCCACGGAAGCCGTCGGGCGTGAGGGCCGAGTTCAGCACTAGGCACGTGCTTAGGAAGGCTGCGCCGGCGAGCAGCACCGTTGCGCTTCGTAGAGGCTGCATGCTGCGGCCCTCACCCCCGTCCCCTCTCCCTCGGGAGAGGGGAGCCCGACCCTGAGCCTCTCGAAGGGGCGGGCGGGGTGAGGGCAACCCGGCACCCAGCCCCGCCCATACGACGAGCAGCACCGGCGCGGCCACGAAAGGAGCCGCCGAGGCGAGCGGAAGCGTCCCGCAGACCGCGATCAGCACGGGCCAGCAGCAGAGAATCGCGAAGGCGACGCGCCAGCCCCTCCCGCAGACCGGCCACCAGAGCCCGGCCAGCGTGCCGCACGCCAGCGCGACGCCGACGTTCGGCTTCGTCCCTGTCGCGAAGCCGATGCCCAGCCCCGCGAGGAACGCGAGCAGCTCCGGACGCCAGGCCGGCCCTCCGCCGGGCTGCCAAACCTCGATGATGAACCACGCGCAGAGCATCGCCGGCGCCGCGACCATCACGGACCCCTGGGGGGTGAGCTCGCCCGCTAGCAGCGAGAGAGTGCACGCGCCGGCGAAGACGGAGGCGGCGACGCTCAGCGCCAGTCCCCGGGCCACGAGGTAGGCCAGGACGGCCGTGGCCAGTGCGAAGGCCAACGCACACGCGCGGCCCGCGTACAGGTTTGGGCCGAGAAGCGCCAGGAACCCGGCCGTTGCGTACTGCTGGCCCGGGCCGTAGATAGGCGTGTAGTCAACAAACGGGCGCTGCCCGTCGAGCACCCGGCAGGCCTGCCAGACCGTGGTGGACATGTCCGGCTCATCGAAGAGGGGCTCGACCGCGACCGTAAGCGAGTTCCCCAGGACGAGAGCCAGCAGCAGCACCAGCCCGAGAAGCGTGAGCGCGCACGCACGGGGCCGAACCTGCGCGCCTGGGGGCTCCTGCGCAGCCGTCTCGGGGACGCTTGTAGCCGGCATGTCGCGGCAAATGCTACGCGCGGCACCGGGGAGCGTCAAGGAGAGGGGCGAGGGGGCACGACAGACCCCGCCGAACCTGCGCCACAACGCTTGATATGCCGGAGGTCGCGCCGTGCGTCGCGCATCGCTCATAGCCGGACTTGTCCTCACTTGCAGCCTGTGCCCGATGTGTCTGGCCGGCGAGTTCCGTGCGCCGCTCATGCGTCAGACGCCGGTGCTCGACGGCGTCATACGGCCCGACGAGTGGGTGACAGCCGTCTGTGTCGACGGCTTTGCCTGGCAGGGGCAGCTCGAGCGCAGGCGCGCCTACGGCCTCGTCGGCACGAGGGGCACCTACCTGTACGTCGCGATCGTGTCCCAGCTTCCCGATCAGGGAGAGATCATCGCCGACGTCGACCGCGACTCGGAGAACCTGGTGTTCGACGACTCGGTGGAGGTCTGGGTGGACCCCACATTCGGCGCCGAGCGCGGGCGGCGATACCAGATGCTCGCGAACTCGCTCGGACACCGCTACTTCATCGTGCACCCCTACGGCGGCGAGCCGGATAACCCCGCATGGCGCGGAGACTGGCAGGTCGCGAACGGCTTCGCGGACGGGTTCTGGACCTGCGAGGTGCGGATCCCTCTGGAGAGCATCGCTCCCGGCAAGCGCGCCGACGAGCTCGTTTTCGGCATCAACCTCTGCCGCAACTGGAAGCAGGAGTGGGCGTTCTCCTCGATGGGCGGAGGAGCCTATGAGCCGTCAGACAAGTTCACCTTCGGCGATGATGCGCCACTTGTCTGGCTACATCAGATGGGGGACCAGTTCCAAGGCGACATCTCGTACACGCTGTTCATCGAGAATCCGGGCGACCAGCCCCTGTCGTTGGTGCCCAGTCTTCGCCTCGAGCGAGACGTGATGCCTGAGCTGATGGCCGGTCAGCTCGTAGCCATCCCGGCCGGCGGGGGCGTACAGGTGCCGCTCGAGACGAGTGACAAGTCGACGCGGAAGTTCAGGCTGACCGCCGCCGTGACATCGGGCGATGGCGGGACGACCTTCTACTCGCGGACGGTCGAGTGGCCCGCGTCGGGGCCATTCGTGTGGGTGACCAAGAAGCAGGAGATCCAGCCGGTCGACTTCCAGTTCGCTTACTACCCGTATCTCAACAAGATGCGCATCCTCGCCGATGTGTCGAACCTGCCCGCTGGTGCCGTCCTGCGTGACCTCACCGCGACCGTCAGGCACAAGGGCGGCGACGCGGTGGCGAGGGCGACGTTCGCGCGATTGGTGAACGGCAAACAGGAGCTGACGCTCGACCTCCCACCGCTCGAGGGTGACTGCGAGGTGGCCCTCAAAGCCACGGGCGACGGCGTGCCCGACAGTGAGGTCGCGCGGCCGCTCAGGCGGATCGTCTACGAGTGGGAGCACAACCAGCTTGGCAAGAGCACGAAGGTCTACCCGCCCTTCATGCCCATCAAGGTCGATGGGAGCCGGGTGTCTACCGTGCTCCGCGACCACGCCATGGGCGGCAGCGGTCTGTGGGACCAGGTGACGGCGAGGGGGAAGGACTTGCTTGCCGCGCCCATGCGGTGGGAGGCACGCATCGGCGGAGCGGAAGCCCCGGTGAGCGCCGGAGAGCTGTCGTTCTCCGAGACGGCCGGTGACCACGCGCTCGCGCAGGGGTCGCTGGAGGCCGGCGACCTTCGGGCCACCGTTCGCGATACGTGGGACTACGACGGGATGATGCGCGTCGACCTCGACTTGCAGCCGACGGGCGGGCGAACTGTCGAGGACCTCACCCTCGTCATCCCCCTGCGCGCCGACCAGGCGACTCACTACCACGCGATGGGTGACGGCATTCGCAACACTCTCTACGCGCGGGTCCCGGAAGGCGACGGCGTGGTGTGGACGGCCGACCAGGTCAAGGCAAGCGACCTGCCGGAGCGCTTCTGCACCTACATCTACGTCGGCACGCCGGTGCGCGGGCTGTGCTGGTTCGCCGAGAACGACCGGAACTGGGGCTGGGATCCCAAGACACCGAACGTGGACCTCGTGAGGCAGGGCGACCAGGTTCTCCTGCGGGTGCATCTCATCAACCGACCGACCACCATCGACGAGGCCCGGACCATCACCTTCGGCCTGCTCGCGGCGCCGGTGAAGCCACGTATGTCCGACGACTGGCGTCACAAGTACCGCCGCGACCGCTACAGCCTCCTTGGCACGGACATCAATTGGCTCGCGCTCGGGGACTGCGGCTCGGTCTATCCCGCGGGGAAGGACATGTACCTCTGGGAGATGATCGCGCGCGGGAATCGGGAGCACCTCGCCGAGGCCGACATTCAGTCGGTGATCGACCGGGGGACGCCCTACTTCGCGCCATACGGCCAGGATCGCGTCAACGCCTTCGTGGCGCATGCGCGGTACAACCTGACGGCGCGCTACGGCACCAAGATGATCTACTACTACAACCGGGCGAGTTGCCAGGTCGCCGATGAGTTCGAGACGTTCAAAGACGAGTGGTGCCTCACCGACTACCGCACTGTGGGCGAGGGCACCGGCATCTGGGAGATCAAGATCGTCCCGTCCGAGTCGTACATCGACCACGCGGTCTACTGGTACGCTAAGTCCTTCGACATCGGCGGGAACCAGGGCGTGTACTGGGACAACTGGTTCTTCGCCGGCTCGTATAACACCGTGATGACCGGCGCATATAGACGCCCGGACGGACACGTCGTGCCATCGACAGGCATCTGGGGTCTGCGGGAGCTTGCGAAGCGGACCTTCCGGCTCATGAACGAGCGCGGCATGCTCCCCGTCACGATGCCACACATGACCTCGACGGCGATCCTGCCTCTGCTGTCGTTCGCGACGCTGCAGTATGACTGGGAGTGGAAGTACTCCGAGGGCGACGTGCAGTACCGCTTCCCGCGCGAGTACATCCTGATGGTCACGAACGGCGAACTCGCGGGCGTGTGGCCGGTGCTCCTCAATGACCACGGGCCGCAGGCGGAAGACCCGTGGACCGCGCGCACATTCGCCGCGGTCGCGATGCTGCATGAGCTCGACTGTCCGTACCCCGAATGGTCCGAGGTAGGGAGGCAACAGCTTGCCTTGTTCCGCCCGGTCGACGAGATCCTCGCGCGGCCGGGCGTGCTCGCATACCGGTACTGGGACGATGAGCCGCAGCCCGTGGTCACAGACAACCCCGACCTGCCGACCATCGTTTACTCCGTGCCGGGCGAGGAGGCGGTGTTCGCCGTGGTGAGCTACGCGGACGCGGACACGACGGCCACGGTCAGGGTCGACACAGCGGCGTTGGGATTCCCGGGTGAGTGCAAGGTCAGCGACACGGAGACAGGCGAGGAGCTGCCGCTGCGGGGCGGCGCACTACCAGTCTCGCTCAAGAAGCACAATGCGCTTGTGTGCCGGGTCACGCCTATGTAGAGCGGAGGGAGAGCGGAGTTGTCCGTGCTACTCATCAGCCTTCTCTTCGCTTCGATGACGCAGCCCGGCGGCACGGACATCCTCGGTCCCCTGTGGTTTCGGGAGGCCGCCGTCTTCTACGCATCCTACGAAGGCCCGGCCGACCAGCCGTCGGTGAACGGCGCGGGTCTCGCGACCGACCTCTCCGTACGCCGCGGCGCCGGCGCCGAAGACCTGGGACCGATCATCGCCGATGACGGGCTCCTGGGCCGGTGCCTACACATCAGGGATTGGCGCGCGCCACTGGTGCTTCGCGGTGAAGCCGTCTCGCCGCACCGGGCGGTGACGGTCTCCTTCTGGTGGGCGCTGCCCTACGACCTGGCGATCGACGGCGGCTACCAGCTCTTCGACATCACGGGCGGCGGGCTCGTGAGCCTGTTCTGTCGAGGCAAGGGCGAGTGGTGCGCGCTGGGGAAGCCCGCGGGCGTGTTCCAGGTCTACTACTTCGCGGGCATCCAGAACGTCAACGGCATCTACGACTTCGACCTCCTCTCACACGTCGATCTTCGCGCCGGGGCCTGGCATCATACCGCGGTTGTGTTCAGGAGAGCGTCGGCCATCGAGGGTTACCTCGACGGCAGCCTCGTCTTCGAGTACACGATCACCGGGCGCGATTTCGTCGCCGAGGACAGCCTGACGACCCTGACCGTGGGCGGGCCGCTGTACGTGGATGAACTCGCCATTCTAGCCGGCGCGCCCGAGGGCGACATGATCGCCGACTACTGCCGAGGCGTCAGCCGCCTCCGCGATTACCTGACGAGGTGAGCTTGCCCGCCGGCCCGCCGAAGAAGCTCTTATCCGCCCTGCTCTTGCTCTGCGTGACGGCGGTGTGGGGGGCGACCTTCGCGGTTGTGAAGGACGCTGTCACGTCCTACGGAGTGATGGCCTTCCTTGCGATCAGGTTCGCCGTCGCTGCCGTTGTGTTGGTACCGCTCGGGGCGCGCAAGAGCACGCGCGTGTCGTGGAAGGTGGGCGGCGCGATCGGCCTTGTGCTCGCGGGCTCCTATGTTCTGCAGACCTACGGCGTGCGCTACACAACGGCGACGAACTCGGGCCTCATTACCGGGTTGTTCGTGGTTACCGCGGTGATATGGAACCGGGCGCTCTTCGGCGTTCGGACGCCTCTGGTGCTGTGGCTGGCCGCTCTCGCGAGCGTCGCGGGCCTCGCGCTCCTGACCGGTGGCGGACCGTCCAGCCTCGCCTTCGGCGATCTACTGACAGTCGGTTGCGCCGTCGGGTTCGGGCTTCACATAGCCTTGCTCGACCGCTACGCGAAGGAGCACTCGGCGATGGCCCTCGCGCTCGCGCAGCTCTCGTGCGCCACCGTGGTGTTCGCGCTGGTGTGGCCGTTCGCCGACCCGCTGGCCCTTCCACCCGCATCGGTGTGGCCGGCGATCGTCTTCACCGGTGTTGCCGCGAGTGCGGTCGGCTTCTACGCGCAGACATCCGCGCAGCGAAGGCTGCCCGCGGTTCAGGCCGGGATGATCCTCACGATGGAGCCCGTGTTCGCCGCCGTGTTCGGCTACCTGCTGGCTGGTGACCGGCTGTCCTGGACACAGATGGGCGGCGGAGCGGCGATGATCGCCGCGCTGGTGGTGGCGACGGCGTTCCACCGGGCGGAGCCGTCTCCCTCGCCCCGCGCTACCTTGTCAGCCCGTTGATCAGTCCGTCCCCGATCCGCGCCAGCCGGTCTGTGTCGCCCACGGCTGCGCCCGTGGGGTCCACGTAACCGGCCTCGCCTCGGGCGACCAGGCACTGATGCGCGGCCGCGATGCACGCGCCCTCCCAGAAGAGGTGCCGCAGCCTCGAGCTAAGGGCCGAGTCCCTGCAGGCCGGCTGCAGCGCGATGAGCTCGAGCGTGTTGTGCTCCGTGCCGACGGTCAGCGTGATGCCGGCCTCGCGCAGCGGCTCGGCGTATCTCTCGACGAGCGCCAGCGTGTTGCGGCGAGGGATGAACTGCGCCATCGCGATCCCGCGCGCGATCAGCTCGCCCACGAGGTCGTCCGGGTCGCGCTCGAGCTCCGGCACCGGTGCCGCGCCGTCGCCGAGGATGGGGTAGCAGGGGATCCCGCCCAGGTCGAGGATGAGCTGTTTCGCGGTGGCGAAGTCCACGAAGCGCTCCTCCACGAAGGCCGGCTTGCCGGCCTTCATCAGGCCGCTACGCAGGTCGTTCTGCACCGCGACGGGGTCCTCGGGCGTCTTGAGGGCCGTGCCGGCGGCGCGCTCCGCCACGTCGGCGCCGCCTGCCGCGAACAGGGCCTCCTGCAGCGCCTGTGCGACGTGGCGCTCCTGCAGCACGACCGAGTCCGTGTCCACGCCGTGGCGCGCGACAAGGGCGTGGATGACGGCCTCCCGGCTAAGCGCGACCGGCACGCCTCGATCCGCCATTGCCGCGTTGATGCGGTCGATCATCTCCGCAATGCGCCGCTCGTCGGCCGAACGTATCCTGCCGAGCACCTCGGCCGCGGGAGGCGGAGGGCAGGTGATCCACGGCGTCGCCAGCCCGCAGAGGTAGATGCGACCCGGGTTGCTCGGGTCGTTCGTGCGGATGCCGCGCTCGGCGAGATCCGCGTCGAGTGTGATTATCTCCAGCCCGAAGATGGGGAAGATGCCATTGCGCAGGCACGCGCGCGCGAAGCCCTCGTAGATGCGGTGGTCGTAGTAGTTGCTGGCGCAGAGGAGCGCCAGCCCCTGCTCCGCCGCGAGGTCCACGGCCTGCTGAGCCGTGGTGAACGCGGAGAAGTTCGGCGGTAGGTGCAGGTGTGAGTTGTGGTCGCGCTCGGTCAGCCCGGCGGCCTTGCGCGGGGCGAGGCTCGCGAAGAGGGCGTTGACGGAATCGGCGCTTGTCATGGTCGCCACCAGCCATGCGGAGTTCGCGCCCGCGGGCGTCCCGGACGCGTCCGCCATTCTAGCCCGCCCGGGCCGCGCGCGATACCCTCTTGACGCCCGGCGTCCTTCGAGGCACTCATAATAGGCCGTGAGGCCGGGGGAGGGCGGCAGAAGAGGTCGATCGGCTTGAGTTTTCTGAAGAAGCAGAAGACGCGCAAGGCGCTCTCCACGCTGGAGTCGCGGATGGGTGCGGAGCTGCCCACCGAGCTCGTGACGCTCATGGAAGCGTCGGACGCGCTGCAGGTCGGCCCGTGCCGGTTCAGCGACCCCGAGGTGGTTGGGAGCCTCAGCGCTCGCCTGCCGTCCTGGCCGCCTGAGCTCATCCCATTCGCCGCGGCGTCGGCCGAATGGTTCTGCCTCATGCGGGTCGACGGACAGCCCCCCTCCTCGTGGCCCGTGATGCTCGCGATCGCGAACCCGCCGGCGGTTGTGCCGGTGGCCTCGAACTTCCGCGGCTTCCTGTTCTTCATCGGCCTCCACTACACGGACAGCGCCTACCTGGGCAAGGACGGCGAGCTCGCGAAGCGCCTCATGGCGGACCTGGGCGTGTCGCAGACAATCCTGGAGACGCCCGTCCCGCCGACGAAGATGCCGGAGGAGAACCTGAAGTACGACAAGGCGGCGCTGGTACCACAGTGCATCCTCGCGCTGCGTCAGACAAGAGCGCAGGACGGTCCCGCGCTGGCGGCCCGCTCGCTCTTGACACTCGCCAAGGGCACGCCCTGGTGGGGCGCGCCGCACCACCTCCTGGCCCGGCTATACACGCAGATGGGCAATGTCGTGAACACCTGCGGGTGCTACTGGAACGCCATCGAGCGGGCGAACGTCTACTCCGGCTTCAGCAGCAGGCCGCAACTGGCCGATGTCGGGATCGCGCGCACGGCGGAGATGCAGGCGGTCGCGTTCCTCCGCGAGCATGAAGCGCACGTGCCCGAGCAGCTCAAGACCCTTCCGCGGTGGCACTGGCTCGTCAAAGCGGTGGATGTCCAGGACATTGGCGCTCGCGTGGACTTGGCGAGGCGCTACGTGTCCATCGAGCAATGGGAGCGCGCCCTGTGGGCCTTCATGGACGCGCTCGCCGTGGCCGAGCGCGACGCGGACGCCGCCGGGCTCGTGCTTCAGGAGATGTCGATGATCTACGACACTCTCGGCAGGCCGTACGAGGCGAGTGTCTGCAGGTCATCGGTGGTCGCCTAGCGCACTCGTACTGACCCGATTGGCGCCGAGGCGGCGGCAGGATGGCGCCGACATGGTGAGCGACCAGCTTGTGCGGCACCTCGTCGCGTCCACCCCGTGTCTTGCCGGTGTCACCGGCTGGGAGCCCCTCGACAAGGGCTGGTCGGAGGATGAGAAGCTCCTCCTCTATGTCGGCAACGCTCCCGCCTACCTCCTCCGACTCTCAGACATCGGCTGGGCCGATGGGCGGGAGCGGGAGTTCCTGACGCTCGGGCGGCAGCACGAGCGCGGCCTTCCCTGCCCGGAGCCCGTGCTGTTCCGGAGGATGGAGGACGCACTCATCTGCGCGGTGGTCACCGGGTACATCCCGGGCGAGTGCGCGGAGGATGTGCTCCCATCCATGCCGCTCCGAGTTCAGCGAGACACGGGTGTCCAGGCTGGGGAGCTGCTCAGGCGTCTCCACGAGCTCGCCCCGACAGAGCCGACGCCGGACTGGGCTCAGAGGCGGTGGCGGCAGTACGTTCGCACCCTCGGGCTCGCGCGGCATTACGGCATCGAGTTCTCGCGGCGGGCTGAGGTGGAAGCCTACGCCGAGGCGAATGCTCCACTGCTGGAGCAGGCGCCGGAGCGCTTCAGGCATGAGGACTACCATCCCGGCAACCTCATCGTGCGAGGGACCCGGGTAGTGGGCGTCATCGACTTCTTCAGATGCGCCTGGGGCGATCCGGCCGAGGATTTCTACAAGGCGCCGCTCTGGGCGTGCCGGGTCAGCGTCGAGTACTCGCGTGGCCAGGTGGCCGGCTATTATGACGGCGAGGTGCCGGAAGGGTTCTGGCCCAGGCACACGTTTTACGTCGCGTTGCACATGCACGGCGGGCTCGTGTGGGACACCATGAACTGCCCGGAGCGCCTTCCGCTTCGGCGCGAGCGAGTGGAGTGGATCCTGTCGCAGTATGACTTCCGCGAGGGCGGGCCGCCGCGGTGGTACGGGTAGAACCGCGTCAAGCCAGACAATGGGCTTAAGCCCATTGCCCCACCGGCGGCCAAACAGTGGGCTTGAGCCCATTGCCCCGCAAGTTTGGCGGGGTTGGTGGAGGACGTCGATGCGCGCGAAGTGAGGGATGCTTCAGGATGGCGCTGGGAGTCGGCACTGTCGATGCGGTGATTGTGGTCGTCTACCTTGCGGTCGTCATCACGCTCGGCCTCATCATGAAGCGCCGGGCGCAGAGGAATATCGGGTCGTACTTCCTCGGCGAGCGCCGACTTCCGTGGTGGGCGCTCGCGATGTCGGGCAGCTCGTCCTATTTCGACATCACGGGCACGATGTGGATCGTGAGCCTGTTCGTCACGATGGGCGTCAAGGGCATGTGGGTCCAGTGGATCTGGGGCTTCCCCATCACCGTGTTCTACATGGCCTACATGGGCCCGTGGATCAGGCGATCGGGGGTGATGACAGGCTCTGAGTGGATGCGAACGCGGTTCGGCACCGGCCGCGGCGGGGAGCTCGCGCGGCTGTCCTACACGGTCTTCGCGGTCCTCACCATCACCGCGTTTCTCGCTTACGGCTCGGTGGGCATGGGCAAGTTCGGCTCGGTGTACCTCCCCTTCGGTGAGCACACCTGCGCCGCGCTCATCATTGGGGTGACGGGGCTCTACGTGATTGTTGGCGGGTTCCACGGCGTGGTGCTGGTGGAGATCTTCCAGACCGTCGTGCTCAGCCTCGGGGCGCTCCTGATCGCCTACATCGGCTTCACCCACGTGTCCTGGGACCAGATCGCGGCGGCAACTCCGCGCGAGTGGAGCAGCATGGCGCCGGCGATGCGCTTTGACTACCTTCACGGCACCGAGTACTACGTGTTCGGGTTCCTGCTCATCGTGTGGGTAGTGAAGGGGCTCCTGCTCGACCTGAGCGGCCCGGAGCAGCTCTACGACTTCCAACGCTTCCTGGCGGCCCGAAGCCCGCGCGAGGCATCGAAACTCGGCGCGTTATGGGGCGTTGTTCACACCATCCGCTGGCCGATGGCGATGGCCATCGCCGTTATGGGGATCGCCGGAGTTGTCGTCACCGAGAACATGACTGACGCCGAGAAGGTCCTGCCGGTGGTGATAGACCAGATGCTGCCGGTCGGCCTGCGCGGGCTCGCGATCGCCGCGCTCCTGTCCGGCTTCCTCGCGACGTTCAACTCGACGGTCAACGGCGGCGCGTCCTACATCGTGAAGGACATCTACCAGAAGTACATCAAGCCCGACGCCTCGGACCGTAGGCTGATCGTCGCGAGCTACATCTCATCCGCCGCGCTGATCGTGGTGGGCATCGTGATCGGCTTCGGCGCGAGCTCGATCAACCAGATGTTCACATGGATCATGGGGACTCTCGGCGCCGGGGTGCTTCTGCCGAACGTCCTCCGCTGGTACTGGTGGCGGCTGAACGGCGCGGGCTACGCGGCGGGGACTTTCACCGGGATGGTGCTGTCATTGGTTCAGGCCATCGTTCCCCAGCTCAACGCGCAGCCGCTCTACGTCACCTTTCCGATCATCGCGCTCGCGGTGCTGTTCGTGTGCGTCATTGTCACACTGCGCACTCCGGCGACCGACCGCAAGGTGCTGATGGAGTTCTACCGCACCGTTCAGCCGTGGGGCTTCTGGACGCCGGTCGCGAAGCAAGTGAAGAAGCACGACCGCAAGTTCAAGCGCCGCTCGCGCCCCGAGGGCGACCTGCTGAACGTCGTCCTCGGCCTGCCGTGTCTGCTCGCGATGTACACGTTCCCGATCTATCTGATCCTTCACTGGTACGCCGTCGCGGGCGCTCTGTTCGCTGTGACACTGGGTTTGGGGGTGGCGCTGTACTTCACGTGGTACAAGCGCCTCGATCGGTTCGAGCACGAGGTGGCGGCGTAGATCCGGGCCGAGGGCCTCGGTGCGACCGCTCATCCCGAGTAACCGCGTTCTGTGCGGCGTGACGAGGGACGGCACAGCCCTCATTCATAGCCGACAGAGTGCGGGGGCTCCGCTGGAGCTTCGCTTGGCTGGCCCTCGTCCCACCTGGGCGAAGGGACTTCAGGCAGGCTCGGATCCCAGGTGCCGGTCTGGACGGGCACGAAAACCTGGTCGAGCCCCAAGTGCTCATGCGGGTCAGTCAGGCCTCCGTCGTCGCGTTTGTTCGGCCCGGCGGCGTAGAGCTTGTACCCCTCCACTAGCCGGATGTACAGCAGCGGCTTGCCGGTCCACGGGTCGATGGGCAGCTCAGGCATGTAGCCCGGAACGAGATCCGCCAGGCCCCCTGGGTAGACGCCGTGCTCGCCACGGTAGGCCTCAATGCAGGCGATCACCTCTTCCGCGAGGAGAGTGGCCTGGTACTCCTGGTAGCGGTGGACGTCACTAGCCAGGTCCGTCACGAACACATGTGCCCACAGATCGCTGCGAGCCCTGATATCCATCTGCGCCCTGGCGTCCATCGCGTCCGTGTCCATGACCCACAGCGGCTGGCTCTGATCACCAAGCCGGCGTGCGTACCGGTCCTTCGTCCAGACGCGGCTTCTGCCGAGGCCCCGCTTGGCAAACCACAGGCGCAACGGGCTGCGCGCTGTACTGGACCAGGAGCTGTCCTCATCGAACTGCAGGATGAGGGCGTACTCACGTGCGCGCTCCTGCAATCCTGCTCCGCTCACGTCGTCGTAAGAGCGCATCGCAACCTGGGCCCACCGGCTTTCGACCTCCGTCAACGATACTCTCTGTTTCCTCAAGCCGCGGACGACCGCCGCGTGCTTACGGAGCCGCTCGGAGGACAGCGCGCCCTTTGCGAGCACGTACCGCCCGGTCATCGCTCCGATGCCCCCGGCCGCCTTGCCCACCAGGAATGCCATGGCGTTGTCTCGTTGCTCGCAGGCAACCGAAAGCACAAAGCAGTCCTCGATGTGGGTTAACGCCTTCGCGTCATCGCCTTGGACGTGCGCGAGCAGCGCCGCGTTGTTCGAGAGCCTGGCAAGTGCTCGGAGGTTCCTGTTGGTGTCGATGTTATCGTCGGACGGTACAGCGCAGATCGGTCTGGCCGCGGCCTCGTGGATCTTGGCGAGCGTCAGCTTGTTCCTCCGAACGATCTCCTGAACTGCGGGCGACATGACGTCGATGTAGGGCCGCTTGCCGTGGTACACCGCTGTGTGCCAGTCCGGCTGCACCGTGCCGGGCGGCTCAACAGGCTCCACCGGCTGGCTGAGGAGTGTCGTCGCCTCAAGGAAGGCGTCGTACGCGTTTCCCGGTGTGGCGACAGGGGCGGTGCGGGGAGGGAGCCTCTTGCGGTCGGAGTCGATCCAGCCGACATCGTCGCGGATGCCGTACATCCTCACAAGCAGGGCCCACGTGATGCCCGCCGCGACGCACCCGATGAACAGAAGCGTCCCGGCGCAGCAGCCCATGCGCTTCAGACAGGACGCGCGCTCTCTCGGACGCTCGGCCATGGGGGCCCTCCTGTTGTCAGGACGCGCGGAGCCTCAGACGGTCGCGGAATCAGGGGCCGTGCGAATGTGATCCGGATGGACCGGCAGCACGACGCGGAAGTACGTGCGGTCGGTGTCGAAGTCGAAGGTGGGCTGCGGCGAGCCGTTCAGTCGCATTCTCATCCTGATCTTGGCCAGCCCGGTGCCGCGCATCTCGGCCATGCGTAGCTCCTTCAGGAACTCGCCCACCCGGCGATTGCGCGCGGGCACATCGGGCACCAGGGCCCCAGGTTCCAGGTGGCATGGCTCGATCCCTGGCACGGGGCCCGGGTAGCTTGTGACCACTACGCGTTCCGGGTAGATGTAGACCTTTGTGGGCTCGCGGATCTCGTAGGAGCGGTGGTACACGGCGTTGACCAGGGCTTCCTCCAAGGCCTCGGGCGGATAGGCCGGGCTGTGGATCGCCTCGGCCTGGCCCGGCACCTTGCGGATGAGCAGCGAGTTCATCCCCTGCAGATGCCGCATCGCACTTCTCACCTGCTCCTGCAGCGGGCCGCGGACGATGGTCTCGTCGATGAGGTCCCCCGCTGGGCCCTCCGGGAAGTAGACGACATCGATCTGCGCGCCGGGGAAGAAGCGCTGCGGATCGTTGCAGAAGAAGAGCAGGCCGACGTTTCGGGGAACGTCGTGGTCGTTGATCCGGGTGACGACCCTGAGACGCCGGTACAGATCAGCGTCCGGGATGTTCGGTTCCAGGTTCAGGAGGGAGCTGCCGACATCGGCGAGGAGCTGGTGGGCGAGTGGCGCCGAGAGGTCCTGGGCCCTGCCCTCCAGTGAGCGACGATCGTCGAACGGGACGCGCGCCGTTAGCTCGACCAATCGCCGAAGAACGTCGCCTGCCGCCTCGACCGTTTCGGAGCCCTGGCGCACGAAGTACGCCTTGCCGCTCCTCCTCCCTCGAGGTGCCTCGTAGGGACGCGTTTCGCCTCCAGGCGCCCATACCACGATGATCGGTTCGCCCTCAAGCTCCGCGACGAACACCGAGGGCACGTAGTCGGGCTCAATCGCCCGGCACGCGCCGCGAATCTCTCTCTGGAGGCGATCCAGGTTCGCCTTGCCCAGCCCCCGTGGCGGCAACACCGGCCGCCCGGTCTGGGGATCCTGCTCGATCCCCAAGATCACATAGCCGCCGTTCAGGTTCAGGAGGTCGTTCGCGAAGGCGCAGACCGTGGCCACCACCGCGCCCTTGGTGGCGTCGTTCCAAGCGGCCTTGAACTCGCGGCGGTAGTCCTCCACCGTCGCGGCATTGACGAGGTCGCTCAGGTTGAGCGGCAGGCCGCGCATGAGTGTGCCTCACCATCGGGTTCCAGCGCGGCCAGTATACGCCCGCGCCCGCAGCGCCAGGAAGCTACAGCTCCCCCCACCCCCACGCGCTCTCGGGGATGGCGTTGGCCGCACCCGCGCCGCCGAACCTTACTGCCGGCCAGTCGGTGACCCCCCAGACCGGGAACCCTAGGGTCTTCCCTGTCGGCGGCTCGCCGTCGAGAGTCAGATTCAGCAGGTTGCCATCCACGGCCACGGCCTCGATGGCCCAGGAAGATCCCGACTCGAAGTGAGTGACCTTACGGCCTTTGAGCGCCTCGGCGGTCGCGGGGTCGATCCGCTTGTCGAACTCCAACCTAACCGTTCTGCGGTCATCCGCGAGCGCGGCCGCCCTGAGCTCCGGAGCGCCGTGGTACACCTCCCAGCGGAGGTGAAACTCGTAGTAAGTCGTGGCGTCGATGCCCGCGGCGGGCGCGTGGGTCACGAACGCGTGGTACCACTCGGGGCTCTTCCTCATAGGCTCCAGCGACCCGATGTCCGCCTGAAAGCCCACCTTCACATTCGGGTCGGCCTCGCGCACCTGATCGATGAACGGGCGATAGGCGTCTGTGTAGTCGGGCGGAAGGTCGGGCCGGGACCAGTCGGGCCAGTGGGTCTGGATGTAGTGGAGGTCGGGCCTGATGCGCGAGACCATCGCCGCCGCGTCGTCGCCTTCCCACTCCCGGAGCAGCGCCGGGCCATTCGGATCCGCGAGCCCCACCGACCATGTCGCGATGGCGACGTTCGGGAAGCGCTCTCTGACCCCGCCCGGTCCGTTGGCGATGTCGTCGTAGAAGTCCACGATGGTCTTCGCCCGGTAGTCGACCAGCTTGCGATAGAGGTCGGTGTCGGTCTCGTAGTAGTCGGGACTGGCGGGGTCCGTGAAGCTCGGGAACGAGCTCTCCCCGGTGGCCTCGCGGAAGGCCTGTTGGAAGGCCGGGCTGATGTCGCTGTACTCGCCCCGGTCGGGCCCGCCAAAGGCGGGGTAATAGGGCTCCATCAGCACTACCCCGTCGAACGGCGCCGCCGCCAGAGCGCGCGTGACCCTCCCCTTCAGCCACTCCCGGTAGCCCGGGTGGATGAATGACAGGTGGCGATACCCGGACGGGCGTAGGAACTCCATCTGCCACGCCTGCCAGCCCTCGGGCAGGAGCGACTCCGGCGTGTAGACGGCCGTCGGGAACAGGGCGGCGCAGACACCGATGCCTCGCCTGTGAAACGCCTCGATGACGTCCGGTCGGAGGTCCGCCGGCTCGTTGCAGATGAGGTACTGCACGCTCCGGAAGCCGGCGAGCTGGACCTCGGACGCGATGCTCTCGGCCGACCTATCGCGGTAGTAGGGGAATCCGACGTGCAGCTCGACGCTCTCGCCGGTGAGGAGCGTGTCCCGAAGGTCGGCGGGTTGTGACAACACCGAAGCGCAAAGCAGGAGCGCGTGCATGTGATGCCCTTCTCAAGTGTGGGAACGCACCAGTCATCGCAACTAAGCAAGCTGACCGTCCACGCCGAAGGGCCCTGTCAGGCTGCCAAGGCACTTGGCCATCGCCTGCCTCGCCGCGCGCTGCACCTCAGCCTTGTCGCCCCAGTTGCTTGAAGGTCGGAACAGCGGGTCAGCCCGGGTCCGCATGTCGTCCTCCTTAACCGCGTACATCATGCTGTGTGCCGGGTTGCCGGGCCGTGGCGCGTGCACGACACAGAACCCGAGCGTCTTGCGCCTTCCCTGACGGTCGAGATACTCCGCAACGGCGGTCCACACATCGCCAACGGGCGCGCTGGCCACCCACTCCTCCGTCCGTCCCAGCTCCCGCCTCCGGCGGATGCACTCGCTCGGACCGGGGGTGTGCGCGCCCCGATCGCACGAGAGGCCGCGCGGCGGCCACTCGGCGGGCTCACCGAACACGGTGACCAGTACCCGCCCGTCGCGCACGTCAGCCTCCGCGATCGCCCTGTAGAGCAGCTTCTCGGAGAAGAACGGCGGACATGGGGGAATCAGCCACTCGTCCTCACCCAAGCTTGGCCCCCTCGAGCCTCTGCTTGATGCGGGTGAGTGACTCGCGCAGGTGGAGCGGGCCGTCGCAGTTGATGGTCCAGTTCAGGGGCGCTTCGCCGGGCGCGTCCCAGAGAACAGAGCTGGTCCCGTCGTCATAGCACTCGACGAGAATGTAGTCAGCCCCGGTACGGAACCATAGCGCGATGCCCCCCGGGGCGGTCAGGGTGATCGACTGGGGGACCAAGGCGAGTTGCTCGGCCGCCAGCAGTACGTCGGTGGCTGTGCGACGGGCTGGCACGTGGCCTCGCACGTCGGGGACCGCCCGAGCCAGGTGCCGTGCGGCCTTTCGGCGCTCGGTGGCCCCGGGTCGGCCCTGCCTAGACGGCGCGCCGACGCTCCTGCCACGGCCGCCCGGTCGCCGTATAGAGACTGTGTCGCGTTCGGGGCTCTTGGCCATCGGGGAACCCCTTCCTCGCGAGGCACTATACCATATCGCCGGCTACTCCGCGGCCCGGCAGAGTGTCCCTACCCCCTCGTCACTCCGAGCTTCAGCAGGGGAAGGTAGTCCTTCGCGAGTGAGGTGTCGTAGTTGAAGATCATGTACCCCTGCCCGTGCTTGCGTGCGAGCTGGATCTGATGGACGAGCTGGTCCGGGGTGATGATGAATGCCCCTATGCCGGGGTACAGCGGAACCTTGCCGCCGACCCACTCGGCTTGCTGCTCGACGATCTGGGCGAACTGCGCGCCACTCTCCATGTAGTCCATCGGACACACGAAATCGAGCCAGCCCTCGTTGATCCACTTCACCCAGTCCTGGCCGATGCTGTCCCGGATCGAGTCGTAGTAGCCGAATACCGCCGCGGAGATCTCGATTCCCGGCCGGATCGCGCGGGCGCCCTCGGAGACGGCCTTGACGAGGCGGCTTATCTGCTCCCTGCGGAACTCAAGCCACGGCGTCCGCAGGTCAGACTCGCGGTCGAGGACGTCCTTCGGCCAGTTTGCCGCCTTGCGACCCACCTCGGCCTCGAACTTCGCCCGGCACTGTGGGCAGTAGCAGCCCTCGGGGCCCGGATACCTGATGTAGTCGAAGTGGATGCCGTCCACATCGTAGTTCCTGGCGACCTCGAGCAGCGAGTCGAGCTCGAGTTGGTAGTTCTCGTCACTGGAGGGGCAGAGCCAGAGGATCTCGCTGCCGTCGGGCGCCATCTGAAGGCGCCCCTCGGCCCTCATCCGCTCGGTAAACTCCGGCGTGCTCTGTCCCAGGTTCCAGTTCACCTTCCACACGTGAACCTTGATGTGATGCCGTCTGGCCGCCTCGAGGCACTGGGCGATCTGGTCGCCTCGCTCCGCCAACCCGGGGTAGGTCGGCAGTACCTCGCTCGGGTAGTAGGCCAGCCCGGCCCAGAGCATGTTGGGCACGATCGCGTTGATGCCGCACTCCTCGAGCCGCGCCATCGACTGATCCCAGGTCCAGCCGGTCACTCCGAACGCGGAGTGGCACCACACGCCCCGGAACTCGCCTTTGCGAGCCGGCTGCGACATCGCGTACGCGCGCACGAGTGGCTCCCGAGCCTCCGACACAAGCCTGCACGCCTCGGCGTAGCGTCCCGCGTCGGCAGCAGCATCGGCGGCGGCGAGCTTGGCGGTACCGGAGACGAGGGTGTCGGCCGCGGCTGGGATGCCGGACGCGTTCACCGCCTCGGCGAGCGCGACGTCGGTGTCATAGGGCCCGATCCGCATGACGTTGCGCCGCGCGCTGTCGTAGGATTCGGCCCACACCTCGGGCGCGAAGTGCGCGACTGCCGCCCGCAGGAACTCGGACTTGGCCGCGGGGTCCGGGTCGGTGAGCACGTGGCCCATGTAGAGGCCCGTGTCCGACAACACGATCGCCGGCTCGTCAGCCTTCCCGTCGGGCCACTCCCAGTTCGCGATGACGCGAACATCGGCTCGCACGTCCCTGGGGACGTCAACGTTCCATGAATCCTGGCGCATCGACTCCGGGCCGCCCTCGAGGGCGCCGGGCGCGAACCTCACGCCGGCGAACCGCGCCTCACCCTCGCCCCGGCGGATGTACTCCAGCGAGTTGATGCCGATGAGGCGCAAGACGTACTCGGGCGCCGCGTAGAAGGCAATGAGCTTCCCGCCGCCGTCCACGAAGTCGGTGATCGCCGCTTCGGCCGACGGGTCGAGCTCCGGCGCGTACCCTATGACCGCGACCTTGGCCCCCTCGAGGCCGCCCTGGGCAAGATCGGTGTCCGGGATGTCGCGCAGGCCGATGCCGACACTGCGCAGGCGGTCGGCGACCTGCTGAGTGATGCTCGTAGCGCTCTCCGCCTCCGGCGAGCTCTGCCTCCTCATCCACTCGGGCAGCACGAGCGCTATGGTGTCGGAGTAAGCCACTATGCGCCTCAGAAGGAGCGCCCCCTTCAGGGGAGCGCTCTTCCAGAGCGATACGCGCGCGGCAGTAACGGTGCTCCAGGGGCCCGGGTCCTCGGGCTGCATCTCATGCCGCGCCCAGGAGAAGGTGCGCCAGACCTTGCCCTCATCCGGCGCGATAGCCGGCAGAGCCGCGCCGTACCACCCTGGCGGGCACTGGAAGTAGATGGTCAGCCCCGACCCGGCCTTCGGCTCATCCACGATCAGTTCCGCCTCGAACCGGCCATAGCGCGCGAGGTTGAGATCGAGCCCAAAGTCCCAGTAGGCCCGCTCGACCTCCCGCGTGAAGTCGTACGGCAGGCGAATGACCTGCTCGGCCGGGTCCGCGGGGTCGGCGACCAACTCGGGCTCGAGCGCACCCTCGGCCGTCAACACGTGGTCCGCGATGTCCTTCGCGGTCAGGACGACGAGCTTGTCCGCTGCCAAGCTCGGCACGGCGGCGATCAGCAGGGACAGAGCTGCGGTTCTCATGGTGTCACCTCGCTGGTGCGGTGTCCGCGGTGCGGACCCTTCCGCGAGTTGGCGCGGCGGGCCTCTGTCCGGGCCCTCACCCCGCCTTCCCCTTCGACAGGCTCAGGGTCAGGCGCCCCTTTCACCGGGGAGAGAGGCCGGGGCTGAGGGCACTCCGCGGCAGGCGAATCGCTGCCCGTGCGAGTATGATTAGGGGTCAGAGTGCGGGGCGGCGCCGCTCCGGAGAGGGCGCGCGGATTGATCTCTGTCAACGTGGCGAAGCAGCTTCGCGACTTCCGGTTGGAGGTCGCGTTCGAGGTTGGCACCGGCGAGTGTCTGGCCCTCGTCGGCCCGACGGGCTGCGGCAAGACCACGATCCTGCGCATTATCGCCGGGCTTGAGGTACCGGACGTCGGGTCTGTGCGGATCGACGACGCGGTCCTCGTGGACGCGACTACGGGAGTGTTCCTGCCTCCGCAGCAACGCCACCTCGGAATGGTCTTCCAGGACTTCGCCCTGTTCCCACATATGACGGTCCTCGGCAATGCCGCCTACGGAGCCAGGGCTCGGGGCCTTGGGACGGTGGCTGCCGACGAAGAGGCGCGGAAGGCCATCGGCATCGTCGGGATGACGGAGCACGAGCGGGTGAGGCCGGGGCAGCTCTCCGGCGGCCAGCGGCAGCGCGTCGCTCTTGCTCGGGCGCTCGCCAGCCAGCCCAGGGCGCTGCTGATGGATGAGCCGATGTCCGCGCTCGACGCGAGCACTCGGCGGCAGGTGAGGGGACAGCTCAGCCAGCTCCTCTCGGGTCTCGGGCTGCAGACGATCATCGTGACCCACGACGTAGTCGACGCCCTCACGGTGGGTGACCGAGTGTGCGTGATGAACGACGGCAAGGTAGTTCAGGTGGGAACGCGAGCCGAGCTGCTGTCCGAGCCACGGACGCCATTCGTGGCGGAGTTCATGGGCGTCAACCTGCTGTCGGGTTGCATGACGCGCGACTCGACGGGAGCGCTCGTGGCGGTGTGCGGTGGCTCGGTGTTCCGGGCCTCGGAGGTCCTCGACGACGCTGGCGAAGGAGCGGAGGCGCATGTCACGTTCTCCCCGGCCGACGTTCTCCTCGTCCGGGAGCCCCCTGTCGGCTGGACGGACAACATTCTCTCGGGGCAGGTGGACTCCATCACGCACCTTGGGACGCGCAGTAGGATCACCGTTCGCAACGAGGCGACAGTGGTGGCGGAGATCGCCTACACCGACGAGAGCAGGCTGGATCTGCGGGTCGGCGACAGAGTGCACGCCTGCATACCACAGAGCGCGCTCAAGTGGTACCGGTAGTGTGTCGCACTCGCGGACCTGAGGAGGCTGTTGTCGCGATGGAGCACGAGCACGGCGTGAGGAGCGGCGAGCATCACACGCGCGTCAGGCACGTCGGCAAGATACACAGGGACGGCCTTACGACCGGACAGCGGGTGGCCGACAGGCTCGCGACCGTAGCCGGGAGCTGGGGCTTCATCATCGCCTTCGCGGTGTTCCTGGTCGTGTGGATGATCGCCAATTCCGTCGTACTGCTACTGCGGATGCCTTTCGACCCCTACCCGTTTATCCTCCTCAACCTGGTGCTGTCTTGCATGGCCGCTGTTCAGGCCCCGGTCATCATGATGAGCCAGAACAGGCAGGCCGCGCGCGACAGGTTGCGCGACGACGAGGACTATGAGACCAACGCGGGCGCCGAGCATGAGATCGCGCACGTGATG
>Ga0315282_10000704_pt1 | contig 65749 bp, 45 predicted proteins | sample YL17G07_20_MG_FD_203693 | JGI IMG/M metagenome (GOLD analysis project Ga0315282, IMG submission 203693) | Sediment microbial communities from Yellowstone Lake, YNP, Wyoming, USA - YL17G07_20 | ecosystem: Environmental > Aquatic > Freshwater > Lake > Sediment | place: USA: Wyoming | collected...
CCAGACGGCAGCGGACGACATGCAGGTACATGCGTTGTCGGTCTCGCCGGCGGGGTCCGTAACCGGCGCCTACATTTCCTTTGCCAGCGAGACGGAGTGAGAGGGCAAGCCAATGCTCAACAAGATCTTCCTTGTGGCGTTGGGCGCCTCGCTTGCTTTTAACGCAGCGTTCGTCGGCACGTGGGCGTACCGGCACACGCTGGAGCATCGCAGGCCGCCGGTCGCTCCTCCCCACGCGCCGTGGTCTGCGCTCAAGCTGACCCCCGGCCAGCAGGAGGCGCTGCACGACTCATGGCGCCCGACGAGGGAGTTGATCCGAGCCTTAGGAGCCGAAGCCGCCGCCCATCGGAACGCTTTGCTTAACCTGATGACCGCTGACGAGCCCGACAGACAGGCTATCGCGGCCGAGGAGGGGAACCTGGCCGCGGTCGAGGAGCAGATACGCCTTCTGATCCTGGACCAGATGTTTCAGATGCGTGAGGTGTTGACCCCGGAACAGCGGGGTCACTGGCTCCGCATGATGCAGGCGCGAATCGAAGCGGGGATGTGGAGTGGGCCGTACGGCGCCTCCCGGCCGATGGAAGCGCGTGGTCCTACTGAGGGCCCTCGGCCCGGGGCAAGCAAACCCGGAGAAGGAACCCATAGGCCGTAGGCGTTGGGTGCGCAGGAGTCGTCACTTTTTGTGAGGAGGTGAGCAGATGAAGCTCAAATCGCATGGAATGGCTTTGGTGGCGGTGGCGGGGATAGCGGTGTGCGCCGGCCTCGCCCTGGCCCAGGCGCCGGATGCTGGTCCCGGCGGCCCGCCGGCTCCGGCGGGCCCGCGGGGTGCGGTGGGTGCGCGAGCTATGGGCGCCCCAGGCGGGCCGGGCGGGTTCGCCCAGCGCATGGGAGGGGTCATGCTCTTGAGCGCCCCCGGCGCCAAGACGGAAGTGGCCAACACGGAGAAGGGCGTTGACGTCGCCATAACTGCGGAGAAGCCGGAGGACGTCGCCAGAGTCCAGGAGGCGATTCAGGCCGGCGTCATGCAGACTCAGCAGATTGCCGAAAACGTTCGCGCCAGGTTGGCCGGCCAGCCCGCAAGAGGCGCAAGGGCCGAAAGGGGACTCTTCCTGCTGCTCGCGAGTGGCGACGCGAATGTGAGCGCCAAGAAGACGGATAAGGGTATGGTTGTCAGCCTGACCTCGGATAAGCCCGAGGTCGTTCAGACAATCCAGCAGAATGCGCCGCAATGGGTCGCAGAGGCCCGCGACCGCGAGAAGGCTCAGGAGGAGATGCGCGCACGCATGGAGAAGGTGCGTGAGGCGGCAGTCCTGGTGGCCAACGAGGACGTGAAGCTGGACGTAAAGGAGACCGACAACGGCATCACGGTGCAGATCACCTCTCCGAACCCGGATCTGGCGAAGCAGATTAAGAACACGCTCCCTGCCGGGATCGAGGGCCTGAAGGAGATCGCGAAGACTGGAGCCGCCGCTGCAATGGGCGGGCCGGGCGGCCCCCTTGGCGGGCCCGGCGGTCCCCTAAGAGGCATGAGGCGTGGTGGGCCTGGCGCCCCCGGTGCGCCGGTCGCTCCGCGTCCCGAAGGTCCACCTCCCGAAGCTGCCAGATAAGCAGCGTCGGGAGTGTAACAATACGAGCCGGAGGGCGCTCAGAAGCGCGCTCCGGCTCGCCGTTTTGCCGCGGACGCCTCATTCGTCGCGCAAGGCTATGCCCAGCTCTTTGAGTTGCGCGTCGTCCACGGGCGAAGGCGCGTCCGTCAGGACGCAGACGGCCCGCTGCGTCTTGGGGAATGCAATAATCTCCCGTATGTCGTCAATACCCATCAGCGTCATCACAAGGCGGTCGAGCCCGAAGGCGATGCCGCCGTGCGGCGGCGGCCCGTAGCGCAGGGCGTTGATGAAGAAGCCGAACCGCTCCTCCATTTGCTGCTCCGTATATCCGAGCAGCTTGAAGATGCGCATCTGGAGGTCGGGGCGCGCAATACGGATGCTGCCGCCGCCCACTTCCTGGCCGTTCATGACCAGGTCGTAGCCGCGGGCGTGACAGGCGGTTGGCTCGCGCTCCAGACGGTCCAGGTCCTCTTCCGCCGGCGACGTGAAAGGATGATGTACGAACGTCAGTTGGCCCGTGATCTCGTCCACCTCGAAGGCTGGCGGCTCGATGATCCAGCAGAGGGCGTCCTTCGCGTTCTGCAAGAGCCCTGATTCCTGGCCGAGGTGCAGCCGCATGTGGGAGAGGACGAGGTTGCAGAGATAGCGCCGCCCCGCCATGAAGATCAGGAGCGAACCGTCCTCAGCGCCGAAGCGCTCGCCGATTGCCTTTAGCTCGGCCTCCGTAAGGAACTTGGCTATGCCGCCCTCCGCGCCGTCCTTCTTCATCTTGAACCAGGCAAGGCCGCTTGCGCCGAGGCCTTTCGCCCTCTCTACAAGCCCGTCCACCTCGCTGCGCGGCATCTGCGCCCCGCCGGGGATGCATATGCCCCGCACCTGGCCGCCGTCCGCGACCGCATCGCTGAAGACGCGGAAGCTGCACTTCCCCGCAATGTCCGAGACGTCGCGTATTTCCAGTCCGAAGCGAAGGTCGGGCTTATCAGTCCCGTACCGGGCCATGGCGTCCTCGTATCGCATCCGCTGCAGCGGGAGGCTCAGCGTCCGCCCCAACAGTTCCTCGAAAAACCGTGCCATCATGCCTTCGGCTATGCGCTGGACGTCCTCTTCGTCTGCGAAGGACATCTCGTAGTCAATCTGGGTGAATTCCGGCTGCCGGTTCGCCCTCAGGTCTTCGTCACGGAAGCACCTTACTATCTGGAAATACCGGTCCAGCCCGCCCATCATCAGGACCTGCTTGAAGAGCTGCGGGCTCTGGGGCAGCGCATAGAAGCAGCCCGGGTTGATGCGGCTCGGCACAAGGTAATCGCGCGCTCCTTCGGGGGTGCTCTTGGTAAGGAACGGCGTCTCCACCTCGATGAAGCCGTTCTCGTCCAGGTAGCGGCGCGTCAACTGCACCAGCCGGTGGCGGAACTCCATGTTGCGCTGCATGTGAGGACGGCGCAGGTCCAGGTAGCGGTAGCGCAGGCGGACCTCCATAGCAACGTCGCCCGCGCCCTGGATGTCAAACGGCGGCGTCTCGCTGGTGCTGTGAACCTCCATTTCCTCGGCGATGACTTCCACCAGGCCGGTGGGGAGCGCGGGATTCTCCATCCCGGCGGGCCTCCTCTCCACCCTCCCGCGGACGCTGATGCAGAACTCGCTCCGCAGTTCTCGGGCGCGGGCGTGCAGCGCAGCGTCCCTCTCCGGCCGGAACACGACCTGCGTCAGGCCGGTCCGGTCGCGCAGGTCTATGAAAACCAGTCCTCCATGATCCCGCCAGTTCGCCACCCAGCCGCTCAGAACCACTTCCCGGCCGCCATCTTCGACGCGCGGTTCGCCACATCTGTGGGTACGTTTGAGCATCTCGCTTTCACCTACTCCGAAACCTGGGGCGCGCGTTGGAAACGCCCAGCGCTCCCTTTGGAGCGCCCGCTGCTTGTGTGGCGCGCATCGTTATCGGCGGCGCGCCGCGTCTTCATCCCGGCGCCGTCACTGGCTCAGTTCCCGCTCGACCCGGTCGGCGCGCTCGCCTACCGTGAATATGCTCTTGCGTAACTCGACCGGCGTCAGAGCCTGGCGCAGGATCTTATTGAACATGACGAAGTACGGCTTGCCGCCCACGTCCCTCAAGGCGAGGGCGCCATATGGCATCCGCAGGTTCAACCTCAAAGCGGTCTCGTAGTATTCGCGCCGGGCTTCGCCGCAGTGTGAAAAGACGATGACGATCTCCGAGCCCTGGTGGTCCGTCCCGCCGAAGACCACCGCCACTTGCCGCGCCGCCCCGCTCGCAAGGGGCACGCTCACCACATAGCGGCCCGGCTCTTCCTCCCGGAAAGCGGCGCCTCCTTCCGCAAGAGTCAGCTCCATAAGCCGGCCGTTGCTCAGGGACGCGCCCGCGTCCGTTTCAGTCGCTGCCTCGATTTGCTGGCCCTTTTCGACCGCGTGGCCCTCCGCCCAACTCACCCATTCGGCAGGCAGCGGCCCGAGATCGCGGCCGGCTATCTTCACCAGGGCATCGCGCGCCACCGTCTGGTAGCTGCTCTGGTCGAGATAGGAAGCTATGGCGGGCACCGCCTCTGCCGCTCCGATCTGGCCCAGGCAGTGGAGGATTGCCCACCTGACGCCCTCGGTCTCCTCGCGCTTCAAGGCGTCCAGCAACGGTGCCAGCGCGTCTCTGCCGGCCGCAATGAGCGCCTCTGACGCCGCGCTCCGCGTCTTGAAGCCGCGGAGCCTCCCAACAAGCAACTGTATCCTGTCCTCATTCATTTCTCGCGTCACCGCGCAGCGTGCCCGCTCTGACGGCTTTCCAGTCCTACTCGACAAGCTTCGCAGGAGGCGGGCCCGTGGTCACTGCCGCCAATGCCAGGACCTTGCTCAGAGCGTCATTCCTGGGAACCGTTTCCTGCTCTCCGCTCTCCATGATCTTGACCGTCACTTCCTTCCGTCGGAGTTCGTCCGGGCCGAGCAGCAGGCAGACCGGCGCGCCAAGCTTGCCGGCCGCCCGCATCTGCGCCTTGGGGCTCCTGCCCTGGAAGTCCATGTCCGCCGCCACGCCTGCGCGCCGAAGCTCTTGAACAAGCTCGAAACAATCGGGGCGCGCCTCCTCAGCAAAGGAGACGACGTAGACCGCCGGACGCGGCGTTGCAAGCGTGCCGGGCAGGCCCTCGCTTTCCATGGCAAGTATGGTCGCCTCCGCGCCGAGGGCGAACCCCACGCACGGCATCGGCGGGCCGCCCAGCAACTCCACGAGGCCGTCATACCGCCCGCCGCCGCAGATGGTGTCCCGCGCCCCGAGCCCCGGGTGCTTTATCTCATAGACCGTGCGCGTGTAATAGTCCAGCCCGCGCACTAAGTGAGGGTCCTCCTCGAACGGCACGGCCGAGCGCTGAAGCACGGCCCGCACCTCGGAGTAGTGCTCCGCGCATTCAGGGCCAAGGCTCTGCGCCATCGGCGGCAGCTCTGCCACGACGCGCTTGCACTGCTCGTTCTTGCAGTCCAGCACGCGGAAGACGTTCCGGTCGAGCCGGGCGCGGCAATCCTCGCATAGCTCGTCAATGCGGGCCTCCAGCCGGGCTCGCATCTCGCTCCGCAGCTTGGGCCTGCACTGCACGCAGCCGATCGAGTTAATGTACACACAGAAGTCCCTCAGGCCCACCTCGTGGAATATGTCCACGGCGAGCATGATCGTCTCGGCGTCCAAGAGCGGGCTGTCGCTTCCGATAGCCTCCACCCCAAGCTGATGGAACTGCCGCAGGCGCCCCTTCTGCGGCCGCTCGCGGCGGAACATCGGCCCCGCATAGAAGAACTTCTGGAACGGTTCCTGCTTGTGGAGGTTGTGCCCCAGGTAGCTCCGGACGACCGCGGGCGTGCCCTCCGGCCTCAGGGTGATGCTCTCGCCATCTCCGGCGGGGATCGTGTACATCTGCTTCTGGACGATGTCGGTGGTCTCGCCCGTTCCCTTGATGAAGAGGCGGGCGTCTTCCAGGATCGGCGTCCGCATCTCGCCATAGCCGTAGCGCTCGAAGAGCCGGAGCGCGGCGTCGTACAGCGCCCGCCAGCGCCCCCACTCGCCGGGGAGCACGTCTTCGGTTCCCTGCACGGGTCTTATCTGGTCCTGAGCCATGAGCTTGCAGCCACGATGTCGTAACGGGTTTACATATAACAGGATGCGGCGGCCCCCTGGAACGGACCGGGCCGAACGCGGGACATGCGTGCGATGGCGCCCGCTCGCCGACCGCCCGGCGCGCGGAAGCCGAGGAACGTGCATTCTAACAAAAGCGGTCCCCTTTTCAAACCGCCGATAGCGCCCTTGCCCGCCCGGACAGTTGAAAAGCCCGGTCCGCGGCGATAGCCTACTCCCGGGTGCTGAGTACTCCTAACGTTGCGGGGGCCGGGCAATGGCGGCAAGCCTTGCCGGAAAGCGCATCTTGATCACAAGCGGGCCGACCCGCGCGAACCTGGACGCCGTGCGCTACATCAGCAACCGCTCAACCGGACGGCTCGGCGCGCGCATCGCCGTGGAAGCCCTTGAGCGCGGCGCGCAGGTAGCGCTCGTAGCGGGCGCGGAGAGCGCTGTGCCGTCCCAGGCTGAACTGCCCGGCGAGCAGTGGGCCCGCCTGCGCATCCTGCCCATCGAGACCGTCGCCGAACTGATGGAGACGCTCCAGCGCGAACTGACTGGCCCGGAGCCGCCGGATGCGGTCGTCCACGCCATGGCAGTGCTCGATTACGTGCCGGAATCAGCGAGCGCTGAGAAAACCCCGTCCGGGCGGAACGAATGGGAAATCCGCCTGGTCACAGCGCCGAAGGTCATCCGGAGCATCAAGGAATGGGCGCCGCAGGCTTACCTGGTCCAATTCAAGCTGGAAGTCGCCAAATCGGACGAGCGCCTGCGAGAGATCGCGCTGGCGTCGCTCCTTGCCAACCGGGCAGATCTCGTCGTGGCGAACGACCTGCAGAGGATCCGCGACGAGGAGCACCCCGCGCTCATCATCGCGCCCGACGGCGCGGTCCTATCCCGCCCGGCCACCAAGAGCGAGATCGCCCGCGAGCTTTGCGATATCCTCGCCCGGAAGCTTGCGCCCGGGTGAGCTGCCTATTCAACCGAATCCAGCACCCGGCCGCTCAGGCCCGCGCCCTTCCTGGCCGTGCAGAGCACCTGCGCAACGCTGCCCAGGAGGTCGGCGCTCCCCGAGGCTGTGAAGCGGACGTAGCGCTCGGTGTAGCCAGCCAGATGTCCGCCTCGCCCCGGCGGCTTCGAGCGAGCGCGGCGAGCCGCCGAGCATGTCTCGAACAGCACGCGCTCGGTTCGGCCGATAAAGCTCTCCGCCCACTCGACAGCCAGTTCCCCGGCAAGTTTGCGAAGCCCCCGGCTGCGCTCCTGAACCACCTTCGAGGGCACTCGCCCGGGCATCGTCGCAGCGGCTGTGCCCGGACGCGCGCTGAACGGAAAGACGTGGGCTCGGCTGAAGCGCGCGGCCCGGCAGAAGGCGAGCGTGCGCTCGAACTGCGCGTCGGACTCGCCCGGGAATCCGACCATGATGTCGGTGGTGATTGCGGGCATGCTCAGGCGCGCCCGCGCGAGTTCCAGCACGCGCAAAAAGCCTTCCGGCATATAAGCCCGGTTCATCCTCCTCAGAACGTCAGGGTCGCCGCTCTGAAGAGGGATGTGCAGGTGCGCGCATATGCGCGGGTGCGCCATCGCTTCCACCAGACCCTCGTTCACTTCGTTCGCTTCGATGGAACTGAGGCGAACGCGCTCGACGCCCGGCGTCTCAGCCACGGCGAGCAGCGCGCTCGCCAGGCTCGGCCGATCGGGAAGGTCCCGCCCGTAAAGGCCGACGTGGATGCCGGTGACAACGATCTCAGCAAAGCCGGCCGAGGCGAGCCGTTCTGCTTCGGCCCGGACCTCAGTGAGCGGGCGGCTGCGCGGTTTTCCGCGCACGTGAGGCAGGATGCAGTACGAGCAGAACGAATCGCAGCCTTCCTGCACCTTCAGGAAGGCGCGCGCTCGCCCTTCGAACGAGCTGATGCCGAAGTCGCCGCTCAATTGCCCGGCGTCGGCGGGGAGTGGAGCGCCGTTGATCGCCTCGAGCAGCGCCTTCCAGCTTTCCCTGCCGTAGACGCCAGCGAGGCCCGGCACGCGCGCGAGCGCTGCCGGGGAGGCGCTTGCGTAGCAGCCCGTGACAAACACCCGAGCGCCGGGGTTGTCTTTGGCCAGACGGGCAGCGCGCTGGCGGCTCTTGCGGTCTGCGACGGCCGTGACCGTGCAGGTATTGAGGATGCATGCGTCTGCCGGTTCCTGCTCTTCGGCGGGCCGCCAGCCGAGGGCTTCGAGTGCTTCAGTTAGGCGGCGGGAGTCGTACGCGTTGGCCTTGCAGCCGAGTGTTTCGATTCGGTAAGCCCTGGGGGCGCGAATTGCACTCATAGGCGGCGGAACTCGCGAAGCTTGCCTGCGGGGCTCCAGCCGGTCTCGCGCTTTGCAGCACCTGCCGGCTCTACAGGCGGGCCACCCCCGTCTTTCGTGCGGCTGCGGCAACTGCATCCGCGACGGCGCGGTGGACGTTCCTGTCCATGAAGTCGGGCACAAGCTCCCCCTCGGGCGCGAGCCGCGCCAGGGCCGAGGCAGCGGCGACCTTCATCTCCTCGTTGATCTGACGGGCGCGTGCGTCCAGGGCGCCGCGGAAGATGCCGGGGAAGCCGAGGGCGTTATTGATGTGCCGGCCATCGTCGGCAGCCGCAGCGCCCGCTTCGAGCGCCTCATCCGGCCAGATCTCGGGCACGGGGTTCGCCATGGCAAAGACTATCGGATCCGGGGCCATCGAGCGCACCATCTCTCCGGTCACGACCCCGGCGACGCTCACGCCGATGAAGCAGTCCTTGCCGCGCATCATTTCCGCCAGCATGCCGCGTTCATTGTCTTTATTGGTGATTGCAGCGACCGCTTCCTTGGCTGGATTCATGTGCTCTTTGCGGCCGCGGAAGATGGCGCCGCTCTTGTCGCAGAGGACAACGTCCTTGACGCCGTAGTTCAGGAGGAACTTCGCCACGGCGGTGCCCGCCGCCCCCGCTCCGTTCATCACCACGCGCAGCTCTTGCGCCTTCTTGCCCGTGATCTTGAGCGCCCCGATCAGCGCCGCCAGCACGACAACCGCCGTCCCATGCTGGTCGTCGTGGAACACGGGGACGTCAAGGCGCGCCTTCAGACGGTCCTCGATTTCGAAACAGAGGGGAGCGGCGATGTCCTCTAACAGGATGGCGCCGAAGGTCGGCCCGACGGCGGCCACAGTCTCGATCACCCGCTCTGCATCATGGCTGTCCACAAGGAGGGGCACGGCGGCGATGTCCACCATCTCCATGAAGATCACGCACTTGCCCTCCATGACGGGCATGGCCGCGCGCACTCCCACGTCGCCCAACCCCAGCACCGCCGTGCCGTTAGTGATGACGGCCACGGTATCGCCAACCGAAGTATAGTCGTACATCCTCTCGGGGTCGGCCTCGATGATCTTGCTCACCCTGGCGACGCCCGGGGTATATATCTGGCGAAGCTGCTCCACGGTCCGAAGCTTGATGCGGCTGGTCATGCGCGTCTTGCCGCGCTGGTGCAGGCTCAGGATGTCTTCGAGTTGCGGTTCGGGCTCTCTATGTCTCACGTGGGCACACCGGCACGTTAGAGGAAAAGTTGGCGAAGGGAAATGCGCCCAGACGGGCGCTTCACCTTCTACCTTATAACCCAGGCCAACTCGTGTTGGCAAGCGGAAGAGCGCCGCGGGCAGGGCGGCTCATGGGCCGGTGGCGAGCGCGTGCCGGTAGACGGCGCAGACCTCGGCGGCGTGGCGCTCGAGGCTGAAAAGTTCCCGCACCCGGGCTCGGCCGGCCTTGCCCATCGCGGCCCGCGCTTCCGGGTCGCTCAGCAGGTCCGAGATCAGTTGTGCCATGGCCTCGGCCGCACCCGTCTCAACCGAACGGGCGAGGCGCCCCGTCACGCCGTCCTCGACAACTTCCGGCAGGCCTCCGGCACACCTCCCGACCACGGGCGTGCCGACGGCCATCGCCTCTAAGGCAACGCGTCCGAAGGGCTCCGCATCGCTCGGGATGACGAGTAGGTCGGCGTCGGCCATGAGGGTCGGGATGTCCGTGCGGTAACCCAGGAAGCGCACGGCCGGCTCCAGCCCAAGCGAGGCCGCGAGCCGGCGCAGTTCGGAAACGTAGCCGGGATGGTCGCCGAACAGGTCGTCGCCGGCCACCGCGGCGACCACCCGTGGGTAACTCCTGCGCACGGACGCCACGGCGCGCAAGAAGTCGCGGTGACCCTTCCAGGGAACCATCTGGGCGGCGACGAGGAGCAGCGGATCGTCCGGGCCGAGGCCGAGTTCCCGGCGGAACATGCCTCGCCGGGCGCGCGACTCGAAGGCGTCCGCGTCAATCCCGTTCGGGACGACCCGCACATCGAGGCCCCGGCATCGGCTCACGCCGCTCGCTTTGAGGACCGCGTTGCTCACGGCGATGGCAGCCTTCGCGAACCGTCCGAGGCGGCGGTCCAGGGGGGAAAGGCGTTTGATGTCCCTCACGTGCCAGACGCAGGGTACCCCGGCCATTCGGGCGGCGGGCCCGGCAGCCCGGAAGGCCGCCGTCGTGTGGGCATGGATGAGACAAACGCCCTGCCGGCGGGTTTCGCCCGCCAGGGCGAACGCCGCAGCCGCAGTACGGACGGCAAGCGAGGCCAGGCGGACGGGGTTCAAGGTGCGGCGAGGTCGGACCAGCGGCGCGTAGAACGCCGGCACACCGAGGACGGCCAGTTCCTGCGCCAGAGGGCCGGGGCCGGGAAGCGCGGCCAGCGGCTCGAACTCCCGGCGGTCCGTTCCCTGGAGCAACTGCAGGAGGCTGTTCTCGGCGCCGCTTATGCGGCTCACGTTGCTCACGTGCAAGATGCGGTGGGCCATAGTTCGGTGCTCTGCGGGCGCATTCTATACCAGGCGCGCGGCCGGGGCAAACACGGCTCCCCTGATGCCCTGTTGATCTGGAAGGTTTGTGCTCGCGAGCCGCTTGTCATGGTACGAGCCGGGTCATCCTGAGTCCCGCTCCGGCGGGACGAGGGATCTCCAGACCCGGTATCCGCCAGGCGTTGAGAGACCGAGGTCTCTCGTCAGGCCACGCCCCCGTCGCCTCAGCGTGAGGAACGACGTCATCCCGAGTTCGCCGTCTGGCGAACGAGGGATCTCCAGAGGCGGAACCGGTCGGCCCATCGAGATTCCTCGTCCGCCTGAGGCGGACTCGGAATGACACCATCCCTGCCCCCAGGCTGCAATCCAAGAGACCAATATCCCTGCTTCACAGTTCCCTCCGCGGCGCGCCCGGAGTGCGGCCGGCATATCGGCGTTTGCACGCCGGCCGCAGGCGTTGTATCCTAACTACGGTGCAGCCCTTCGAGTAAGGTCCCCTCCCGTCCGAACGCCGAAATAGAGAGGATGGGCCTGCCGGAATGGGCAGTGGCGGGCCGAGGCCGCAGCCCCAGCAGGTCCCCGGGGCAAGCGTGGCGCCCGGCCTTGCACTGTCTCCTTTCCTGGTCTGCGAGTTTGCACGTAAGCGGCCGCCCCTGCCAGCTTGTGGCAAGAGAGGACAGCCATGATCAAGTTCGACGAGCATACGCGCACGCTGCAACGGGAAGAGCATCTCTTCGCGCTGCAAGAGCCCGAGGAGCCTGAGTATTACAACGACCTTTTCCCCGAAGGGAGAGTGCCAAAGGTCTACTTCAACCACCGGCACGTGCCGATGCGGCCGGCGAAGGAGATCTGGATCACGGACACGACCTTCCGGGACGGCCAGCAGGCCATGCCGCCGATGTCGCCGAAGCAGATCGTGGACCTCTACAAGCTCATGCACCAGCTCGGCGGCGAGCAGGGGCTCATCCGCACCAGCGAGTTCTTCATCTACGAAGAGCACCACCGCCGCGCGGTAGAGGACTGCCTGGCCCTCGGCTACCGCTGCCCCGAGGTGACCGCCTGGATAAGGGCACATCCCAACGACTTCAAGCTGGTCAAGGAGATGGGCCTGGCCGAGACGGGCATCCTGACGAGCGTCTCTGACTACCATATTTTCCATAAATGGCCCGGTTCCAACCGGCGTCAGGCGATTGACCGTTACCTGGCCATCGTGAAGGAATCGCTGAACGCCGGCATCCGCTGCCGCTGCCACTTCGAGGACCTGACGCGGGCGGACTTCTACGGCTTCGTGGTGCCGTTCGCCATCGAACTGAGGAAGCTCGCCGAGGAGAGCCGCATGCCCATCAAGATCCGCGCGTGCGACACGATGGGTTACGGCGTGCCTTACCCCGGCGCCGGGCTGCCCCGAAGCGTGCCGGGCATCGTCTACGGCCTGAACTACCACGCTGGCATCCCGAGCGAGTGGCTGGAGTGGCACGGCCATAACGACTTCCACAAGGCATTGGTCAACAGCGCCACGGCCTGGCTCTACGGGTGCGCGGCCGTCAATGCAACGCTGCTCGGCATCGGCGAACGGACCGGCAATGCTCCCATCGAGGGGCTCGTGATGGAATACCTGACCCTCAGGGGAGACGATCCGACGATTGACACGAGGATCATCACGGAGATCGCCCGCTACTTCCGCAAGGAGATCGGTTACGAGATACCGCCCCAGCAGCCGTTTGTCGGCTCGCGGTTCAACACCACGCTGGCCGGCATCCATGCGGACGCACTCTCGAAGGACAAGCGCATCTACACGATTTTCGACACGGAGGCCATCCTGGGCCTTCCACCGGACATCAGGATCACCGACAAGTGCGGCCGGGCCGGCATCGCTTACTGGATAAACCAGCACCTGGAGCTTCGGGACGATCGGAAGGTCAGCAAAGACCATCCGGGCGTTCTGGAGATGCTGGACAAGATCACCGAGGAATACAGGAACGGCCGCGTGACCATCATGAGCGACCAGGAGATGGTGAACCTGGTGGCCCAGCACATCCCGGAGCTGGCCGAGAAGGCCAGGTCCGTTGCGCTCTGAGCGCGGCGAATGCTGTTTAGATGATAGCCATAATTAGCGACATTCATGCGAACTATGACGCCCTTCGGGCGGTCTTTGAGAAGATAGACCAGCTCAAGGCCGACAGCGTAATCTGCCTGGGAGACATCGTCGGATACGGTCCCGAGCCGATCGCCTGCGTGGATGAGGTGCGGCGGCGATGCGCCGTCACGCTCTGCGGCAATCACGACTTCGCGTTGATCTACGGAGCGAACGACTTCAGCGCCATGGCGCAGGCGAGCATCGAGCGGCACCGCAAGATGATGATGCCGCGTCCAGGCAACGGCGCAGAGGCAGGGCAAAAGAGGGAGCGCTGGGCCTTCCTCAAGGACCTTCCTTACCGCCACGTCTACGACCATCGGCTCATGGTCCACGCCTCACCGCGGAACCCGGTCATCGAGTATCTGAGGAAGGTGGATGTGCTGCTGGGGCTGAGCGACAAGATCAAAGAGAACTTCAAGCAGATGGACTGGCTCTGCTTCATAGGGCATACACACCAGCCGGGCATCATCACGCGCGACATGAAGTTCCTGGAGCCCAAAGACGTCCACGGCGTCTTCACGGCGCAGGCTCATGAGAAGGCCATCATCAACGTGGGCAGCGTCGGGCAGCCCCGCGACGGCGATTGGAGGGCCTGTTTCGTGACCGTTGACGACGGCGCCGTCGTCCGCTATTACCGCGTGGAATACGACGTGGAGAACGCCGCCTCAAAGATCGCGGACGCGGCCGACGTGGGCGTGGATGACTCGCTCCCCGACAGGCTGAGGCGCGGACGGTAGGCTACTCGCCGGCGGCGCCGGCATCCGGCGGTGCGACGGACCGCCCATTCGCAGGCCGCGCGGGGGACTCACTGGCAAGGACAGGTACATGGCCATCATCGAACCGGAAGACTTCCGGCTGAACAAACTGCATGAACTCCGCCGGCTCGGCATAGACCCTTACGGCTCGCGGTTCCCTGACGCGACTCCATTAAGGGACCTGGTGAACGGGTTCGAGGAGCGCCAGGGGGGCGCCGTGCGGGCGGCAGGCCGGATCACGAACCTCCGCGCCATGGGCAAAGCGACGTTCATGGACATCAAGGACGCGACCGGCAGCATCCAGGTCTACTTCCAGTTGAACCGCCTCGGACAGGAGAAATTCCACGTCCATCAGCAAATCGAGCCGGGCGACATCGTGGGGGTCGAGGGCGAGCTGACCAGGACCCGCACGGGCGAGATAACGATCTTCGTCAGTGACTTCGCCGTGTTGGCGAAGGCATTGCTGAGCCCGCCCGAGAAATGGCACGGCCTGCGCGACATAGAAAAGCGCTGCCGGCAGCGGTATGTGGACTTGTTCACCAACGACGAGGTGGTGGCCGGGTTCATGAAGCGCTTCGACATAGTCCGTGCCGTCCGCGAGTTCCTTCGGGCGCGCGGCTACGTCGAGGTCGAGACGCCCATGATGCAGCCCGTTCCCGGCGGCGCGGCGGCAAGGCCTTTCAAGACCCATCACAACGCTCTCGACATGGACCTCTACCTTCGCATCGCCCCGGAACTGTACTTGAAGAGGCTCCTCGTGGGGGGCTTGGAGAAGGTCTTCGAGATCAACCGCAACTTCCGGAACGAGGGCGTCAGCGCCGAGCACAACCCCGAGTTCACGATGCTGGAGCTGTATCAGGCCTATGCCGACTATAACGACATGATGGCGCTCACCGAGGAATTGGTGGTCTGCCTGGCGCGCGACATCTGCGGATCGCTTGAGCTGCCGTACGGCGAGGAGCGAATTGGCTATGCGCCTCCCTGGCCGCGGCGCCAGTTCTGGGATCTGCTCCGGGAGCAGGCGGGCGTGGGCCGGGGCGACGAAGCCGCCGTCCGGGCTAAGGCAGCAGAGATGGGCATGGAGGGGAGCGCCACAGACCATCCCGATTACCTCGCGTACCGCATCTTCGAAAAGGCCGTGGAAGGCGCTCTCGTCCAGCCCACCTTCGTCATGGGCTACCCAAAGAGCATCTCTCCGCTGGCAAAGGCCTGCGAGGACGATTCGGACCTTGCCCAGCGGTTCGAACTCTTCATCGGCGGGATGGAGATCGCCCCCGCCTATACGGAGTTGAACGACCCGCAGGAGCAGGAGGAGCGCTTCCTGGCGCAGGTCGGGCATGAGGAGGAGCGGGAGCGCATAGACCGCGACTTCCTGCGGGCCCTCTGCTACGGCATGCCGCCGGCGGGCGGCCTGGGGCTCGGCATAGACCGCCTCGTCATGCTCCTTACGGACAAGGCCTCCATTCGGGACGTGATCCTGTTCCCCTTGCTGCGGCCGGAGGCCTGACATTGCGGATCGCGGATTTCGGATTGCGGAGTGCGGACTGTCGCCGACGGCGGATTGTCGGCGGAGCCGACAAAGTAGTCGAGGTCGCTGACATTCGGGCGGCCTGACGGCCGCAGGCGAATGTTTGGAAAGTGCCCTCGACGGGATACTTGCGGATTGCGCGGCCGGCGACGCCACTGCGGATCGCTCGGCCTTTGGAGGTTCCTCGTCGCGCGCAAGGGCTGCGCTCTCCTCGGAACGACGAGATGCTGCGAACGTGGGCTTTGCAGGTTGCGGCCGATTCGGCCAGCCAGAACCGTGTCGTCCCGAGTTCGCTGCCGGGCGAACGAGGGACCTCCAGACGCCGTATCGCCCGGTGTGTGGAGATACCTCTCTGGATGCTCGCAGTACGGCAGCCGAACGAGGGATCTCCAGACGCGGGGTTGCTCTGCTCATGGCGGATTCCGGCCCTGGTCTCCGGCGGCGCCTCAAGTCAGTTCGTTCTGCGGTTTTTCTGGTTTCGGTCGTTCAATGCTCAACGCAAGACTCAATAGGTGAGGCGAATCAGCCGATGGCAATCGCGGTGTCATCCATTGCTGCTGCTGGCAAACAAGGAGGGAACCCTGTTACGTAGGGGGCCAATCCGAAATCTCTACCCGCCGGTGGCGGGCGCAATCCGCAATCCGCAATCCGCAATGCGTGCCCCTATTCCGTCGAGGGCGGTTTCCTTGACCGACCTCGACCAGCTGTCGCCTGGGGCGACAGCCTGCAATCCGCAATGCGCAATGCGTGCCCCTATTCCGTCGAGGGCGGTTTCCTTGACCGACCTCGACCAGCTGTCGCCTAGGGCGACAGCCTGCAATGCGCAATGCGTGCCCCTATTCCGTCGAGGGCGGTTTCCTTGACCGACCTCGACCAGCTGTCGCCTGGGGCGACAGCCTGCAATCCGCAATGCGCAATGCGTGCCCCTATTCCGTCGAGGGCGGTTTCCTTGACCGACCTCGACCAGCTGTCGCCTAGGGCGACAGCCTGCAATCCGCAATGTGAAAAATGGGCCAATCCGAAACCCGCAATCCGCAATCCGCAATGCTATTGCGCGCCGAAGACCTGGTGAAGGATTACCGCATCGGGCGGGTCCGCCTGCGGGTCCTTCACGGCGTGACAATGGCCGTCAGGCGCGGCGAACTCTTGAGCATCGTGGGGCCGAGCGGCGCAGGAAAGAGCACGCTGCTCCACCTTCTGGGCATGCTGGACACGCCCACAGAAGGCAAGGTCCTTCACGGCACGACGGATCTGGCGGGGCTCTCCTCGGCGGAGCAGGCGTACTGGCGCAACCACCTGTTCGGTTTTGTGTTTCAGTTCTATCACCTGCTGCCTGACTTCACGGCTCTGGAGAACGTGGCCATGCCGGCTCTTGTCGGCGCGGGCGTGCTGAGTTGGCGCAGGGCGCGCAAGCAGGCCCGCCAGAGGGCCCGCCGTGTGCTCGAGCTGGTAGGCCTCGGCGAGCGGGCGAGCCACCGGCCTGCCCAGCTTTCCGGAGGCGAGAGGCAGCGGGTGGCCATCGCCCGGGCGCTCATCAATGAGCCGGAGATCCTGTTGTGCGACGAGCCGACCGGCAACCTCGACTCGGACACGGGCAAGCGGATACTCAAGCTCCTGGGCGAAGTGCGCAAGCAGACGGCATGCACCATGGTGATTGTTACGCACGACGAGCGCGTGGCGGCCATGGGGGACAGGGTGACGCACCTGGTGGACGGCCGCATCAAGGATTGAGATGCTTCAGGACCGGTCGCACGTTGCAGCGCCGGCCCGTTCCGTATAGGCTAACGTGTCGCTGTGCCTCGCGAAAGGGGCAGAAGGTCCCTTGCGCTCCCCCGCGCGGGTCGGGCGAGGCGGGCCAGGTAAAGGAGATGGAGTTGGCTCCAAGAGTCTACATCAACGGGAAACTCTACGAGAAAGAGGAAGCCTGCATCTCCGTTTTCGACCACGGGCTCCTCTACGGTGACGGCGTTTTCGAGGGCATCAGGGTCTACAACGGAAAGATATTCCGTGGCAGGGAACACCTCGACCGGCTCTTTGCGTCGGCCCGCGGCATCAACCTGCAAATGCCGATGACGCGCGAGGAACTCCACGCCGCCATCCTTCACGCCCTGAAATCCAACGGCCTGACAGATGCTTACGTCCGCGTGGTTATCACGCGCGGAATCGGGAAACTCGGGGTCAACCCGTACGAGTGCGGCCGCCCGCAGGTCATCATCATCACCGACAAGATCGCCCTTTATCCTCCCGAGTATTATGAGGAAGGGCTGAAGCTCGTGACCGTTTCGACGATCCGGATGCCGGCAAACGCACTGAATCCGCGCATCAAGTCCTTGAACTACCTGAACAACATCCTGGCCAAGATGGAGTGCATCCAGGCCGGAGCGCATGAGGCCGTCATGCTGAACAAGGACGGCTTCGTGGCCGAATGCGCTGCCGACAACATCTTCATCGTCACCGACGGCGTGCTCGAAACTCCCCCTATGAGCGCCGGCATACTCGGAGGCATCACGCGCCACGTTGTGCTCGAGCTGGCCCGCGGTGCCGCGATGGAAGTCGCCGAGAGGGAGATGACGCAATTCGACCTCTATGTGGCGGATGAATGTTTCCTCACCGGGACGGGCGCGGAGATAGTCCCCGTGGTGGAGATTGACGGTCGCAGAATAGGGAGCGGGAAGCCGGGACCGACGACGTTGAAGCTCCTCCGCATGTTCCGCGATCACATTGCCTCCGCCGAGTGATTGGAACTCACGACCGGGAACAGGTTGAAATCTACCATGTTCGAAGGAGTTGACAGCATGTTTCGGGCATTTGCTGGCGGGCCGATAGGCGTGAAGGTTGGTTTCGACGAGGCTGTGGAGATGGCCGCGCACTTCGGGTTCGAGGGCATCTATCTCGACCCGGGCTATGTGACTCAGAACGGCCCGGAAACCGTAGTGCAGATGTTGGACGAAAGGAATCTGCAGGCGGCGGGCTGGGGATTGCCGGTGGCGTTCCTCGCCCCGCAGGCCGATTTCGAGGCGCAGATATCCAAGCTGCCCCAGGTTGCGGACCTCTGCTCCCGGGCCGGCGGCGTGCGCACGTCCACCTGGATCGCGTCCGGCTCCAACGACATGCAGTTCGACCAGATGTTCGACTTCCTGAGCGGCCGGATTGCCCGGGCCGCCAGAATCCTCAAGGAGCACGACGTCCGCCTCGGCCTCGAGTTCCTCGGCCCGAAGACCATCCGAGCGAAGTTCAAGCATGAGTTCATATACACCATGGACGGCATGCTCAAGCTCTGCCGGTCCGTCGGCACGGGCAACGTGGGCCTGCTCCTGGACGCGTGGCACCTCTACACGGGCGGCGGCAGCGTGGAAGACGTCCTGACGCTGACCGACCATGACGTGGTCAACGTTCACATCAACGATGCGCCGGCTGGCATACCCCTCGAGAAGCAGATGGACGGCGTCCGATGCCTGCCCGGCGAGACGGGCGTCATCGGAGTGCCCCGCTTCCTCCAGCGCCTCAAGCAGATCGGCTACACCGGCCCCGTCATGGCCGAGCCGTTCAACGAGCGCCTGCGCCAGATGAAGCCCGACGATGCCGTCCGCGCCACCAAGGAGGCGATAGACAGCGTCTGGCCGGACTGAGAGCCTCTGACAGAGTGCTCTAAGGAGCGGGTGCACCTGTGTCTCGTTGTGGGGATTCCCTGGGAGGATCGAAGATGCCGTCCACGACCCATCAAAGGAGTTTCGTCCTCACCGTTGCCGAATCGAAACGCCTGATTGCCCGCGCCGTCAAGCTGCACGCCGGCGTCGCGGCGGCATTGAGGAACGGCATTGTGGCAGTAGCTAAGGGAACGACTAACAGCTATGTCGTGGAGGAGCTGACAGGCGAGGCCATCCACAAGCCGAACTACTGCATGGGAGTGACGCGGCCCGCCCGCGGAGCCACGCCGGCGGCCACGTCTGACAAGCTGCCGGACCTCGTCCTCCGGAAGGGCGAGAGGCTTCAGAACGTGTCCGCCGTCAAGATGGTCTCGGAAATGGGCCCGGGGGACGTCTTCATCAAGGGGGCCAACGCGGTCAATTACGACAGGCGCCAGGCCGGCATCCTCATCGGTCATCCCACCGGGGGGACCATCGGCGCCACAATCGGCACCCTGACGTCACGCCGCGCGACGCTGCTCCTGCCGGTCGGCCTGGAGAAGAACATCCCCGGGGACCTGCACGATCTTTACCGGCAACTTGCCGCAACGGGCCCGAACGGTTCAGGCCCGATGCTCTGGCCGGTTGACGGAGAGATATTCACCGAGATAGAGGCCATCCAGCTTTTGAGCGGCGCCTGCGCGGCGCCAATCGGCGCGGGCGGCATTGGCGGCGCCGAGGGGAGCGTGCGCCTCTCGGTGTGGGGTTCCGCCGAGCAGGTGAAGGCCGCGGAGACCGCTATTGAGAGCGTCCTCGGCGAACCGCCGTTCCTCTCCGCCGGGGGCTGAGGCGCTCCGCCCTGCGCCAGGCATGCATCCGCCGCGAAGCTTCCTCAGCCGTTGTCCCCCTCGACAACTAAATCAATGCCGGATGAGCCTTCCGCAAAGCCGCCTTCCGCCTTGCTGAGAGTGAACCCGAAGTTATATTGTCCCGGTTCGGAGATATCGAACCAATCCCTCACGTCCAGCTCGAGGGCCTTGATCTCTTCCGTTGGACCCAGTTCGCGGCCGGGAGCCGTGGCGCGGAAATGTGTGTCTCGCTTCGGCTGCGGCTTTTCCCAGATCCACCGAGAAGGGACCGTGTAACACTCGCGGGCGTCCTCTTGCAGGCGTGGCGGCGGACGGCGCACGCGTCGAGCCACCCAGACGCGGATGCCCTCTAACAGGGCGGGCCCCGCCTCCCCGTCCTCCCGGTAGTAGACCGAAGGCACTGTCTGCGGGGTTCCGAGGAGATTGGCGATATGGAGTGTGACAACGATTGGCGCGCCCCTGGCCAGCCGGGGGTACCTGTGTTGCTGCGCCTCACCATCCCGCCAGCCGACACGAAGGGCGAGCCCGTCCGACGCCCGATGCCACTCGTCCCATCCGTAGAACTGCACCTCTGCCGCAGGTGCACGCCCCATACCATGCTCCCACACGACCCCGTAGTAGGCCTCCGATTCCCCGTCCCGCAGCACCTCTTCGGCCTGCCAGACGAGGCATCCTCGGCTCTTTTCCGCCGGTATGCCATGGGCGTCGATGGCGGCGTCCGTTGCACGTTCGCCGGGTGTCCAGACGGCCGCCAGGGGCCGCCGGGCAAGCTTGATCTGCCGTGCCTGGCCCTCGCCCTGCAGAGAGAATATGGCGTGGCCCTTGGCCACGTCATCTTCCGTGGCCGGATGGTCAAGAGCAGGGAGGGCCAGGAAGGCCCTTCCCCTATCGCCGGAAGCCGGCGAGTGCTTGAACCCCTCTCCGTACACCCGCAAGAGTTTGGCGCAAGCCGTCACGGCTTCGTCCCGCCGTTGCTCCGGCCAGTAGAGTTGGAACTCTCCGATGCCAGGAACACGTGAGAGGCCATAAGCGTACGGGTCGCAGATGCGGAACATAAGTTCTGCGCTGGGCTCGGGGGCATAGGGCGTGATGCTATGTGGGCCGAGGTTCCACTCCGCCCCGCCCTCGACGCGCACGCGTACCTGGCCGTGCTCCACGATGATCGTGCCGGCCTTGTCTTTGTTGGCAAGCTGTGCCAGGACGTGCTCTCTGAACGGACGAACGCCCAGCATAGGCGTAACGAGAAGGCTCCTTTCAAAGCCCGCGCTTCCAATGACAAAGGCCACCCATGGGGATTCCTTGTTCGCAAACATGGATGAGACAGCTTCCACGACGGCTGGATCGTCGGGATGCTGCCACAACGGCTCGAAGAGAGCCAACAACTCCGATCTCCTCGGCGGATGCACTGTCTGAAGCCACTCGGCGTACTCCTTGATCGCCCCTTTGTCGCCATGCTCGATGCGCAGCAGCGTCAGCTTCACGACGCGGGGCGTGCCGCTGATGGATTCGTCGAAGATGCTCTCGGCAGGCTCGGCCATCCATCTCTTGGTCAGAGCAGCAAGCGTCGGACCCGAGGCCGCAGCATCCCAATCAGCAAGGTGGCACGCCATCGTGCTGGCGTTCCAGGCTGCCCACGGCACCTTAACCGCTTCCGCGGCCAGCTCCTCTGCCCGCTTCGCCATGAGTTCTGAGACGCTGGGAGGCTTCCTATCTCGAAGCGATTCTCCAGCCAGGAGCCGGGCATTTGGACGGCCCGGCGGGGGCGCGACGGGCTTAACGATCTCCCCCGCGGCCTCCAGCCATCGCTTGGGCGGTGCATTGTCGTCCGCGAGGGCCAGGTACCAGCGTTCCGGCGCAGGAGACAGCCCCTTGACCTTCTGCCAATGCTCCCGAATCTCCTGCGCAAGCTCCAGCCGCCGCTCTCGGTCGCCTTGAGGGGACGTGGACGGCTTGAACTCTGTCTCACGCAGTATTTCAGTCAGCGCTTCGTACGCTGCCCCTGAAACGCCCGTCAGGATTCGCGTCACACGGTCATCGCTGACGAAACACTGCAGGAGCGGCTCGACGGCGTCGTCCCCTTCCATTGCAAGGGCGTACACCGTCGGATCATAGCCGAAGTCGGGCGGGCGTACCCTCGTGTATGACTCCTCCAGGTCGCCGATGAGCGCCGCAATCCGCTGGGCCTTGTCCGGGTAATGATCGAGTCCCACCTCGACAACAAGCCTGCGCTTCGGCTCCTTCGCTCGCCGTTCTGCCTCCTTGAGCAACAGGGGAGCCACCGCAATGTCCTCCTTCAGGCTGCGTTGAATCTGTTGCATGGACGGTGCCAGTTTCCCAGGGGGCGCGGGGATGCTCGCTCCCAGGGCGCTCAGGGCCCGCGCGTCCAGCACGGCCATCGTGTCATCGCGCCGTTGATAGGCGTTCATTGCCCGGTCGTGCAGGCACGAGACCCAGTACATCAACACCCAGCCGTACGGCTCATCCGGCATCTGGTAGGGATGGGAGGCCGGGCCGGTCCCTGCTTGCCATACCTTGTCTGCCAGGGCGCCTTCGCCCAGGCGAAGCAAGAGGCACACCTTGATGGGGTAGAGATTCCAGGGCGCAAGGCTGTCCCGCTCCGTCGCGCCAATGTAATAATCGTAGCGTGCTTCCCGCGAGCCGTACGAGGCCCAACTCTTCGTATACCCTTCGCCCGGCTTGACAAGGGCCTGGACATCCTCCTTGAGGTCTGCCGGCTCCCCCACGTGCCAGGCAGGGTACACGAGCCCATTCCAGCAGACTGCAAAGCGCTGCGCCGCGCCCTCTGGTGCAGGCAACACCCAGCCATGAGTCTTCATGCATGAAGGCGCCCGCTGCGACGGTTGGAGCGGACCGAGCCAGAATGGCTCCGCCGTAAGGTCCACCAATCCTACGCCAATCTCGATCTCGCGATATTCGCAGCCGCGGGGGTCCGCAAGGCCCTGCTCAAACAGCCGCCTGGTAGCCTCCACGAACGCCTCGGGCAAGGTCGTCTGTGGCGCAGCCCACGGTTCGTGCTGCAGAGGCGGGGTCGGCAGCGAGTCCCCTCTGAACAGAGGCGCCACGCGCATCCCCTCGGCACCTGAGGCTGCCGTGCCTCCGAGGCATAATGCGAGCAGCGCCACCACTACGCCGCACATTCCACGTCGAGCCCACCTGCCCATGTTTGCACCCTCCTGCAAGGGCCCTCCCCGCTGCCGCCTGCCAGTATACCACTTTTCCGTCCTCAACTGGCCCTTGGACCTGCCTGCTTGATTCCAATGAGCGGCACGAGTAGTATGCGAGTACCTGGCCCGGAATCTCGGCAGCGCCCGGCCATCTCCTCCCATCAACGACAGGGGGACTTGTGTCCCAGAAGCGTCCGACTAATGACGAATATGTCGTGCGCGAGTTGCGCGTCTCCGACCCGCGCGAAGCCGAGTTGCTGACGGACATGTGGAATCGCTCCGAGCAGGGCTGGCCCGGCGGGCGCACCGGCGGCATCCCCTACACCGTCGAGCGTGCGCGCCAGGAGTTCACGACCCGCCGCATGCACGGGCAGTGGGTCGCCGAGCACCGAGGGGAGATCGTCGGCTACTGCAACCTCCTTGCGAACCCGCAGCGGCCCGAATACGCCTACGTCGGCCTGCTGAACGCCCGCCCGGACCACCACGGCAAGGGCGTGGGACGGCGGCTCATCCGCCGCGCAATCGAGCAGGCCATCGCGGACGGCTTCGAGCGGGTGGACCTGAGCACGTGGCCGGGCAACCTGAAAGCCGTGCCGCTCTACAAGAAATGCGGCTTCTTCTGGACGCCGGAAACGAACGTCCGCATGCAGAACTTCATCCCCACCATCGTGCGGATGCCGATCTTCGGCGACTTCTTCCGAGCGCACGATTGGTACCAGGCGCAGGAGCGCGACCTGGCCGTCGCCGAAGACGTGGACTCGTGGCACGGCGTGCGCGTCTACCTCTACCGCTTTGCTGCTGAAGGTCGCCGCGTCGGGGCCATCTGCGACCGCCAGGCGGGCATGCTGACGGGCGTCGAAACGGATGAGCTTTACGCAGCCGCGTGGGTGGGGACGGAAGACCTGAACGCGCTCCAGGAGCATACGCTCCACTACGAGTTGCGCAATACGAGCGGGCGCCCGGTGCGCGTCCAGCTGCGCGCCGGAGGCGAGTCGGGCGTGCCGCTCGCTGTCAAAGAGGCGTTCGTGCTCGATGGGGTCCGCAAGCTCGCCTTCCCCTTCCGCCTGCCCGTGGACCTGCCTCGCAAGCGCCCGGGCGAGCCGCCGCACCGCATCATCACCGAGCTTAAGCTGAACGGCGTGCCCGTGCGGCTCGGCGCCGCTGTGCCGAAGCGCGAGCCGGTCGAGGTCGAGTACTCAGGCCAGGGAGTGCCCGCCGGCAAGTGGGTAACGCTGCGTATCAGGCTTCGCAACCGCCTTCCGTTCGCCGCGCGCGGCACGCTCCTGCTTGAAAGCCCGCCGAGCATCGAGCGTGCCGACGAGGCGCTCGGTTTCCGGATCGGGCGCCGCAGTTGGACAGGCCTCTCGCTCAAGGTACGCGCGAGCGCCCCGGGCGCTTACAAGCTCGGCCTCCGCGTGCAGTTCTCAAAGGAGACGGCGCGCCGGCTCGCGGAGGGCGAAACGGCAGCGCTCCCCGCGGCGGGCAAGCAGGAGCCGGCCTGGCTGCGAGCTTACGCCCCGGGCGTTATCGTGCTGAGCAGGGATGCCGAGCGGCGGGAGGTGACCGCCGAGTCCGACCGCCTTCTGGTCACGTTCCGGCGCGTCGGCGGGTGGGTTACGGTCACGGACAAGGCCGCCGGCTGGGGCCTGGTGGAGCTGTGGATGCCTGAGGTGGGGCCGCCCTTCGGCGACTTTCAGCCGCTCCCGGAGATATATGACGTGCAGGTCCGCCGCGCGGACGGCTCGGTGAGCTTCACCGCGCGCCAGCGCCCGGGCGCCCTCCCGGGCATCGAGCTTGAGCGCACGCTGATCGCCGCGCCCGGCATGGTGCAGGTGCGCCATCGGCTCGCCAACATGGGCGAACGCCCGGCCGAGCTGAAGGTACGCTTCCAGGGCCGCGGCAACCTGGGCTACGGCACGGTCACGCTGCCGCTCGCCACGGGCTTCGTGCGGCACAGGCGCATGAGCTGGCGCGATTGGCCGCGATACGGGGAGATGGTCTTCAAGCCGGCGGACTTCGCGGAGAACTGGGTCGCAGTCGAGCGTGAGGGCACTGTGGTCGGGACCGTCTGGGGCGGCGCCGAAGAGGCGAGCGTTGCGGGCGACGGCGTGCCCGCGCTCACGCTCGGCCCGGTGACCGTGCCCGCCGGCGAGGCGCGCGATCTGCCCACGGTCTACGTGGTGGCCGGCGGCGGTGACTACAAGCTCGTCCGGAACGTCTGGACGACCTTCGTGCGGCCCGACGCGCCCATGTCGCCAGCCGAGCAGGAGCCGCCAAAGGCGCCCGTGTTGCGCGGCGGACTGAGGGCCCGGCCCGCACTCCTTGGGCTCAGCGCGCGCCCGGTGCTGCTCGCCGGCAAGCGGTGCGAGTGCTCGGTCGAGCTTCAGAGCGAGCAGCGGGTGGCGCTGAGCGGCGAGGCCACGCTTCGCCTGCCGCCGTGCGTGGCGGCGAGCGGCGGGCGCCGCACGGTCAAGTTCGCCGTCGCCGCATTGGATCGGGATCGGCCCTTCCGCGCGGCACTCGCCGTCAAGGCAAGCACTGATGGGCCGACGGCGGCAGAAGGCGAACTTGTGTTTGCGGCAAAGCGGCGCGCCTACCACTTCCCTGCGCCGTTCGTCATCCTCGGCCCCGGCCGCGGGCGGGTGGCAGTGCGGCAGGACGGCGAGACGGTGTCCGTGGACAATGGCCGGCTCCGATTGGTTGTGGCGGCGGCGCACAGCGGCTCGTGCGTGTCCCTGCGGAGCAACGGGCGGGAACTGGTCACAAGCTCGTATCCCACGCCGCGGCCGTTCTGGTGGATGAACCCCTGGCACGGCGGCCTGCGGGGAACGGTCGGCGGGGATTGGGACCGCCGCATGCACGCCGCGCGCCGCAAAGTCGGGCCCGTGACTGTGGAGGGCGCTTCCGGCGTCGTCTGGCACGGGGCGCAGGTGACGACGGAGTTCACCCATCAGGACTACCGCTGGCTCCGCGGCGAAGTGCAGTACCTGACCACGCCGGGCTCGAACGTCGTCGCCGTGGTCGCGAAGGCGCGGAACCGGACGACGGGGACGGGCATGCGGGTGAGCGTGGGCGCGGACCTGTGGCTTGCGGGGAAGGTGCAGGGGTTCGTCGAAGTGGACGGGAAGCTTGTCGCCTATGGGCCGGACGGGACGGGTTATGACGTGGAGAGCGAGTCGAAGTGGGTATGCTTCCGCTCGGGACGCGAGTTTATCGCCATGACGGCTTACAAGGACCCGCGCAATTACGTGGGCTTCACGCAGGTCGGGGACGGGACGTTCTGCGGGGACGTAGAGCGGAGCGTGGACCTGGCGCCGCCGTATCGGGAGCAGGGGATTGTGGCTTATGTGGCGGTGTGCAGGTCGTTGAAGGAGGCGCGGGCGTACCGGTGGCTGTCGGAGCTTGGGGAGCTGCCGTAGAGCGTCCGCGAGGCGCGGACGCGGAGCAGGGGAGCGGCGGGAACCGCCAATTATGAATTATGAATGGGGCTTCCCGCTCTGCGCGTGCCGCCTACTTGCGCATGTGATGGAGGAATCCAAGTCCAATGAGTTCCTTCCAGAAGTCCGCCGCTTGGCGAGCGAGAGTTCCCTCGATCAGCACCCCCATTTCCAGGTTCGTTTTGAGACCAGGATCAGTCAGATTCGCGCTTCCCATGTAAGCGTAGCGCTCGTCAGCGATGAACACCTTGGCGTGGGACCCCAGTGCTGTGGCCGACAGCCCCGCGGTGGGCCGAAACAGCCGGACGGTGCGCTGTGCGGCGAACTCAGGCATACTAGACCTTAGCCGTTCAAGCGATTCGGCGGTGCTCACGATGTCGATCGCTACTCCTCTGCGAGCTGCGTGGTAAAGGGCGGGCACCAAGGAGCCCGCTGCCAGGTTGGGGCTAACATAGATGAATGGCGCCGCAAGGAAGAGCGACTGGCGGGCCTTTGAGACGATCTCAATAAGCACACCGTACGTTGTTCGTGCCGCGAGGTTCTGAGCTACAACTCGCCCGTACAGTTCAGGAGCTGTGACGACGAGCTGAATCCGATCCGCTGCAGGAAGAGGATCTGTTCGCCGCGCTATGCGAAGTCCAGGTAGCCGCATTCAATTCGTCCTAGCATAGGATCGCTTCCGCCGAACAGGAGGGCTCGGCTGAGGTTCAGGTTGAAGAATCGGCAACTGGTCTCGGCTAGGTGTGTGCATGCATGACAACTGCTCTCCCAGCGCGCGCACACCGGATCGTAAACGCAGCGGCGAGCATCGCGGATGGATGCCAGCCAGTCAAAGACCGATTCCTCGAACATTGCTGTCAGCGCACCAATAGTCGCGCCCGACCGGTGGTTACAATACAGAATCAGCTCGAGCGAGCGGGGCAGTAAGTACTCAGACAGGCTTGTCCTCTCAAGGCCGCACAGCAGAGCCGCTTGTCGCACGCAAAGATGCGAGAGCGTATGCAGCAGACCAAAGACCATGCGCAGCTCGGCCTGTTCATGTCCGAGGGTAGCTCGCAGCTGCGCGGCACCAGCTAGGCGAACGAAGTAGGCCGCTCTGCTGAGGGCAGAACTCCTCCCGGAGGGGAGCAGAGGCCGACAGCCATTGCGTGTCATCCACGCCAGGATGCGATCCTGGTCCAGCTTGATACGGATCGCATCAGCCTGGACCTTGTCGACAAAAATCGGGAACTTGCTCCCTCGTCTCCGGTCAGGAGGAAAAGGGTTGAGGCGCGCAGCGTTCGGCCCGTACTCCAGTCGACTATAGCCATATGTGGCTGTTATGACAGGGAAATCCGTCAGCAGCCTCAGCTCACCTAGGCCGAGCCGATGAGCCAACTGGACGGCGGCGTCCGAGGAAGACCGTTTGAACAGCTCTTCGGTAGCCATCGTTTCGGCCGGCAGAAGTGATTCGAGTAAGTCGTAGCCCGCGGCTTCCCAGACGTCAAGTGGTGTGCCCGTCTCGGCAATGATGGCCTGCCTCACTCGATCTAGTGGGAAACCTGCAAGGCGTTCTTGCGCGCGCGCAGTCAGCTTCTGCAATTCGGCAGCCATATCCTCAGCCGATATTTCACCCGCCTGGAATCGCGCGGTGAGGCCGGCAAGCTCCTCAGCTGACACTGTGGCTGGTGCCGTCCGGTCATGCATGTCGAAATGCGACGCGAGATGATCCAGCGACTCCTCTTGGACCTCAGGAAGATCGAGAAACTTAGCCGCAACCAGGACCGCCCAAGCGGGCTCGGGCTTGCTCACTAACGCCTGAAGCTGCGGACTGGGGATGTTCAACAGCGTAGTCGTGTACGGATAGTAAGCCCGACCAGCGCGGTGGACTATGATCTCCATTAGACGCTCTTGCCTAGCTTCTGCTGTCCCACCGCACCGCGGGCAGTCGCCCGCCCATAGGCGTTGCACTTTGCCGCAGGCGCGGCAAACCCAGCGGAAAGCAGAAATCCGCTCGCTTTGCCGAGTGTCCAGTGCGATTCTACTTGCACCTGCCGCACACCGGCATGACGGCGGCAACAGTGGCTCAAGATTGCCGCACCTGTGCACCTTCACGAACCGTAGCTGCACCACGCTCCCCTCGTGACACTCGGTGCAGCGCGGGGCGGGCAGCGAGTCCGAGCGTGTGTGGTCGAAGATGCGTCCGCAACGTCTGTTCTGACACCAGAAAACCATGGGGAACAGCGTGGACATGCCAGCTTCGGGTTCGAGCAGCTCGAACCGGCCAGAGTCATCCAGCACGCGGTCTTGGAGGGCTGGTCGGTTCTCTTCCCGCCACGCGCGCATTTCATTGGTTACTCGTCGCACAACAGCTCGAAGGCTCATCTCCCGCGGTGCGGAGCCGACGATCTCCGTGATACGAGCGATGGCGACCCCCTTCGGGAAATCGACAGTTCGTTCAGGCAGGTAATTGAAGAGGATCTGGTTCTTCCCACGTGTCATACTCTCTGGCATCCTTCAGCCCTCCTACCCTCTTCTGAACCTTCTTGCCCATTGCGTGCCTGCGGAGTCAAGCTCAATGACGATCGGGTCATCGACATCTCGGAGGCTGAGCAAGGGCCGCGGATGCAGAACATGTGAGATGGACTGCTCCTGGGTCCCCGCACCTACGATCTGGTCATAGAGGAAGCGCGGCACCAGTCTCGTAATGGCCTCGCGAAAAGCGAGTCTCCCCGGGTCCGTAGCATCGCCCACTTGATACGCTTCCAGAAGGAAGGAGATGAAGTGGTCGTCACGGATTCTGTTGCCTGTGATCTGCTTCTCAACGTAGTCGCGGAAATAGTACCTGTCAGGGTTGCCCTGCCGGTCCTTGTTAGCGATCACCTGGAGCAGCACGGCCATGAACAAACCCGGAATCGTCCGGTCTACGCTGAAGCGTGACCAGCGGTTGACCGCCACTGGCTCGACCATCTGCCCCAGGTACTCGTGGTACTTGCTGAAGTACGCGTAGTGGCTGCGATCTCGCTCTCGCATCGGATGGAAACAGACGAAGACCATGCCAACGCTGGAACGTCCCACGCGGCTGGACGCTTGCACGTACTCGCCAGTCAAGCGCGGCATACCGTGGAACGTCATTAGGTTGAGGCGGTCCACATCGACCCCGTGGCTCACCATACTTGTCGCAAGGACCGCGTCAGGTTGCGCCCCGGGGCTCAACGGGCGTTCAAGACGTGAGAGAATGCGCGAAACGTCGTCAGTTGTAGTCCCCCCGGTAAGTTCGGACACATTGAGTTCAGGCAGCCCTTCGTACGCCAGATTGCCGTTCACATCGCCCTCGATGTCGGTATGCACTTCGTTCAGGTCACGCTTCGAGTTGAAATACGTCAAGGAGGTCCCATACAAGTCGACGATCCTGGCGTAGTCCCTGCTGGCGGGGGTCATTTCGCCACCGTATGGATTCCCATCAACGGGCGGCGCAGCCGCGATAGCGCACATCTCTCGGTGGTAGTACTCGATCAGTTCGAGCACCGAATTGAGGATCGTCTTGTTGTGCGGAATCACCCCAACGAATACGCGTTGAGGGTATCCGAGCGTGCGTGTGTAGAAGGACGAGCCAAGGTGGGGGCCGCGTCCCGGGAAGCATCTGGCATCTTCTGCCTTACGGCCGTACAGATGTACTACTTGCCGCTCAAAGGCCTCGATGGTTGCTGATGACGCTATAGTCTTCAGTTCGTCAGTGTGGCCGAACTCCCTCCGTACGCGTTGTGCGAACGTCTCATAGTGGGAGTCGAATGTTCCCATGCCTTCTTTCAGCAGGTGGAGCTCGTCTTGGACGAGGAGGGTCACGCCCGAAACGCCTTTTGGAGCGCGATGCCACCGCGGCCGCTCCGAGCAACCCTTCTGACAACAGAGGCCATTGAAGTAGCCGTGAACCGGACACTTGCCATCAACAGCGCCAAAGAGCATAGCGAACTTCCGCTGGAGTCCCATGCTCGCGAGCTTGTCAATTGTGCCGACAATCAAGCTCGGGAGGTAGCGGTAGATCTCATTGTCTACGATGTATACTGGGAGGACACCACTGGGGAACGGGCAGTTGGGGTTGAGGCACCGATGGCTGAGTCTGCTTGCACCGGGGTCAAAGGTAACCTCAACGCTATCCGTCCGACACGCCGGGCAGCGCAATACGCGCTTCCACTGCTGGCATTCCTTGGGATCGTTCGCTTGACTCCAGACCGCGGACGCCTGGCCGCCTTGATCAGAGGGCGGCAAGATGGCATTCGGCGACCCCCCTTCACCGACGAAATAGCCAACGGCAAACCCATCAACGCTGCCTCCCACAAGCCTCGCATCTTGCTGTTCACGCCGAACGAGTTCGGCGAGGCCGATGATGTCCGCTGCACGTTGAGTCTGCTGCAACGTAAGCAACCGAAGAGGGAAGCGGGTCCACGCCGTTACGCCAGCCGGTTTCCCGCGAAGACGGTCATAGAAGCAATGGAATATGATCACACCGAGATACGCCTCAGTCTTACCTCCTCCGGTCGGGAAGTAGATGATGTCAACCTTCCGCCGTTCCTTAGCGAAGCATTCGTATCTCGAGTTCAGGGCCGCGATGCTGACAATTTGGCTAACGATAAACACAACCTGGAACAGGCGCCACCCTTCCTTCCCCGTACGTCGAAAGGCTTCGTTAGTCAACTGGAATGCAAGTCGGATGTCAGGGTCGATCTCAATTAGTTGGAGCCCACGTTCAAAACGGCGGACCTCGTCCTCGAAGGCGCTGGCGTCGACATCGAACTCCGAAGCGAATCTGTCCTTCCACTGGGGAATCGTGCTCGCATATCCAGCACGGGCCTTCTCCCACTGAGCTCGGTAGGCCGTCATCTCCCGCAGGATCACACGCAAGGGGTGAACGGGGTCGGCGGCGAGGTCAGCAAACTTGGCCGGCGGATCTGTGCGTGCTTCGAGCCGCATCTGGTCGAAGACCGGGACGTGGTTTGTCCGAAGCGAACGCGGCTGGTCGGGGACCCTCTCAATGGCGCAGTTGAAGCCACGGCCCCACATCTCACGGTTGTACCTGAAGCCGTGCGGCACCAAAGTCAGCTCCAACGGGACGATATCGCCTCCGTCCAAGGAGAAGATCGCTTCCGTGTCGAAGAAAAAGCCCTCCAGATTAGAGGCATCTGGGGCTATGGAGGAAGCGTTCGCAAACTGGATGGCGAACAGCCATGTGTCCGATGATTCGCCTCGGCGGCATTCCGGCGTGATCTGCCATTGCCATGCTGGCTGAACTGGTGTTCGGAGGGACCGAACAAATGACCGATAACTTTCCTCGGTGCTCAGACAATCAGGTGCGATCACGACTTTGTCCTCGGCAGCGTCCGCCGTGCGGAGAGACGTTTGGTCATCGTGAACAATAGTCTGCGCGCGACTGCATTCATTCGCTAGCGCTACCGACAAAGAGGATGGGTCGATGTGCCATTGGCCATCAGGCCTGCGAACCAGAACGACGCCGCCTGTCGCACTACAATTGATCTTGCGGAACCTGGGGCACAGGTCTTCGGTCGGTAGACGGCGCCGACTTCGGGCTCCCTGCCTGGGCTCAGGAACAGCGCCGGCAATGTGGGGACCGCTGCCACCGTCCTCTGACTCGCCAGCCGCCTCGCTGGGGGGCGTCTGCGCGTCTCCAGTTCCGGCATCGGAGCTGGCTTGTTGGACCCACATCTGGTAATCCCGTTGCTGCTGCAGCGTCGGGAAAACTCGGTAGTAAGAGGCCCACCTGATATCAACACGCACGGTGACCCGGTCCTGTTGCGGGTAGAACTGAAACTCTCCACCAAAAGCCACGGGTGCCACCTTTGATCGCAGTTCCGCAAAGTGGCTCCGGGCGCTGACCGTCTCTGTTTCCCCGTCGTCGGCCGCTGGCGGGCCATTCTCGCCGCTCTCAATGCCCCCCCCTGGCACCGTCTCAGCCTCAATCGGGTAAAGGCTGCCAATGAAGTACCGGTCGTGAGGGTAGTTCCGAAGACACTCGTCCTCGGCTTGCCCCGAAGCGCGGCCACATACTGCGCTCACGAGGTGCCTGACTAGCATCACCTCTTCTCGCCATTGTCCCTGCTCTGCCGACCTATCAAGCACTGGTATCGCTCCTCTCGATTGTGCCGAGGTGTGCATTGTAGAATAGGCCGCGGACAACCCGGGCCGACTCTACGACAAGGAGAAGCAGGGCGTCCTGGACATCGCCGAAGGTCAGCCCAAGTTCGTCGTCAATCACCTCGTCACGCATGCTATGGCCAACTGCGTTCTGAAGGATCCATGCTTTGAGGCGCTTTGAGAGCTTAATGTGGAGGCCGTGTATTCGACCTCCCGCGCGGTGGATGGTCTTATAGCATTGGCGCGTGAACGGCATGTCGAGGATTTCCGCCAGCCGCCTCAGATCGTCAACGTCGCGCGGCCGCAGCGTGATCCCAAGAAGCCAAAGACGCATGGCGTAGCTGGTGGTGAGCTGTGTGCCGTTAGCACACATCTGGGCATAGAGGTCGTCCAGGGAGTACCCACGTCGGAAGTAGGCCACAGCTGCACGGCGTACTTCCTCCTGCCAGTTGCGGATGTAGTTAATGTGAGCACGGATCTCCGGAAGACTGTGCACTCGAGAGATGATGAGTTCATATAGGTTCTGTTGCCGTTGGCCCAGGATGTACACTATGCGATTCCCATGCTGGGCAGACGAAACGTATCGTTCCGTGAGTTCGCCGCTTGGCAGAACGAAGTACAGTCTCTGATGCCTTCCAAAAAGGCCCTGCCAACCGCCCACAAACTCAAGCTGGACAGCCTCCGTTACCACAATGTCGGTGGCCGGTGCTGGCTCTTCCAAGCTAGCGTGCTCGGATTCGGCCACGCAGACTGGCGGTTCGTCAACTTCGTCTGTCCCGTCATCTCCCACAAAGAGATGGAGAATCTCGTCCTCCACCGGACTCCTGAGCCAGAGGTCCTCAGGAGGACGGGCGCCAGGGACGGGGATTGGGCGCCCCTGAACGCTGCGGATGTCCCCGAGCCGGACGGCCCTGCTGACGGCAAGAGCGTCTGGGACCCATCGAGGCTCACCGGAGAGGCGCCCAAGCGTCCTCGCCCATTTCCGTGGGTCAGGCGTCAGCATGCGATCAAGATGGGCTACGAGGCCCTGCACACGCCAGGCCTGGTGCGGATAGTGGAGAACCTCGAGACTGTTCAGCGCCATGAGCGGGGCGAGCTTGCGCAGCGTCGCCTCACTCGGCACTCCGATGATCATCACGTCGCACGGGCGCTTAGCAAATCGCATCTCCGTCCCGTAGGCATTCATATCCCCTGGCCTAGTGCCCTCATCGCCGAGCAGGGAGCGTGAGAGCTCCGACAGGCACAGAGGATACGCGCCCAGATCTGATAAGTCCTGCTGGGATACGTTCTCGTGGGCTAACAGAGCATGCCCAAACATATCCCGGTGGGCGGCACTCGAAAACACGAGCGCTCGGACATGGTCTGCTGGCGCGTCTTCGAGACACAGATCGAATAACCCGGTCCACATCGGCGGGCAGTTGACCGTCAGCCAGTCCAGTGCCTGCCCGAGACAACGACGCGCCGTCTCGAGTGGTTGGCCTACCTCCGAACTAGCGCACGCGTCAACAAAGCGCCCGAAGCCGTCAATTGCTGACCTCACGGACTGGCAACCCCAATGGTTGTCTACCTCAAGCTCATAGTCGTCCAAGGGCACAGGCAGTCGCTCGAGGAGCCGAAGGCACTTGTAGCCTACTAGAGCGGCGTCCCTCGTGAGGCGCCCTCTCCTGCAACGCCACGCTTCGGCCAAGGCATACTCGGCCTGCACTAGTTTGCCCGTGTAATCCTCGACGCCTGGGCCAGTCAACTGGCATGGGACGACGCGCCTTGGCCGGAGCGGCTGGGTTAACAGGCGGCACGCCTCTGTCAGCGACGAAGGGGTCTCCCCGTGCCGCACACTAACGGCGCCCAATGGCCATCCGAACTCGAGGGCCTCCACTTCCTCGAAGTCCCCCCTTGCCTTTGACAGCGGGTTGGCGGTCCAAGCAACTGTTGCGATGTGCCGGTGCGCTAAGTGCTTCAACAGGGGCTGTAGCCACGAGAGGTCCGGCGCGGAACCACAGTCGATGGCCACCCATGACGGGTTGAACTGGATTGCCAAGCTCACCGGGTCGACAGGTGAGTAGATGCAGAGCAGTCGAGGGATGGGGCTGTACGTAGCCGCGCTGCCCGTCACAGTACCTCGGCCGTGCATCGTAGTGAAGTAGGCCGCTACCGACTCTTGGCCGAGCCGGACTCGCGACAGGTCATGCCGGATACCTGTGGTCGAACCGAAGTACAGGACATTCCCGCCTGCCAGACGGACGGCTTGAGCGCGCATGAAAGTCAACACCAGTCCGGTAGCCAACATTGCACTGGGCCGATGCGCCTTCCTGTCGGGGAGTTCGACCAAGAGCTGGGTTCTTCGCTCCAAGGAGGCACACACAAGCCGCGCGTTGACTTCATCTATGCTGTCAAGTTGCGAGCGATCTTGGCCGCACGAAAGCCGTCCCGAGCTCCACATGGCCGCAAAGAACTGATCGTTGCAGCCCGGCAGGTGCTCAAGGTCGTGCTCGATAAGTTGGGCCAGAGCCGAAGCGTCATCTGCCACAATTGTGCCTCCGAGAGATGGCGACTCTAGGAGAGCGCCTCCACAGAGACGGCGAGGAGGGGCGCTGTGTCGGGCACGTTCTGGTACCGGGCGCTTATATACGAGCGCAAGTGGCCAAGGCCTGAGAACCCACTCGCGAGCGCGTCCGTTTCGCACAGCTCCGACAGGGATGTCGGCTGAACACCTGTCACGCGAACCGGGATGTGCTCTGCTGCATTATGTAGAAGCAGCATCGTGACACACTGCATTGTCTCGCCCGCACATATCACGAGCCCACGGCCAGTGCGCTTGACCTCGCCGAGCACTTTCCGGCAGACAGCGATAGACGGCATTCTCTGACAGCCGTTAACTCCGCCAGGAAGCTGCGCCAGAAATTCCTGGCCGGTAAGAACGATGTGCTCCGTCGAACTCCGCAGCAGAAGGATCTTGTCTGGTTTGAGGGCACGGACCGAGTTCTGGCAATCCGGTGTTGCTACAACAACAGTGGCGCCCGCACGTCTGGCAATCTTCTGAAGATTGGAGGCGACGAGATTGGCAGTCACCACGTCGAGGTTAGCGCAGAACTCATCTGCCAGCCACACGTTCGCGTCAGAGGCGAGAAGCGCTGCGAGCATGGCGCGGTGTTGTTGGCCAGCGCTGAGCTCCTGAAACCGCTTCAGGTAGAGGTAAGCTTCGGACAATCCGGCTAGACCAAGAACGTGAAGGCCCCGCTTCAGGTCATGAGCCCCGACCAGCTCGATGAGGGGCTTCCTGGAACGGATGCGCTGGAACCGGCCCACGCGAGCGTCAGGCGGGAATCGGATCTCGCCTGCAACCCCGGCCGCTTTGCGCCCTTCCCCGGCGACCGTCAAGGCGTCGATGAGCGAGGTCTTGCCGGACCCGGATGGGCCCGTGACGACCAGGATCTCGCCGGGTTCGACCGTCAGTGTCAGGCGGTTTATGACGGAGCAGTATAGTCCCTCTGGGGAAATCCCAAAAGCCTGTTGGACGGCATGCGTAGTCCTGGTACGGCGCACGCGAGAGACATAAGAGATGCTCAAGTCACTAACGCAGATTGGCCCTCCGATCCTGCCTACGGTGATGGAAAGACCTGGATGGCTGTTCCTTAGGGCGAGGTCACGCAGCCTTCGCACCAGGAAGCGCTCTGCGTGAGGGGTCAAACCCTTCATGTAGTGAGGCTTCGGCAGGACAACAACACTATGCAGCAACGCGACGTCCTTGAGCACTTCGTTCGTGGAGAGGGAGGCAAGCTTCGATATCAGCTCATCGACGGTCAGATTCTGTTCGGTCATGAACTCCAAGGCGCCCCTCATGCGGGAGATCTGCTCATCGCATATGCCGCATGACCGCTCGAAGTCCTTCTGACCGGTCCTATCCACGCCAAAGCGACGTATCAAGTAGCGCATGTCCTTCGCAACTCTATGGAGATTCCCCTCCGTATGGCCGACGTAGTGCATACCCGCGCGCTCTGCAAAGGGCACGTATTTAAGCATGTCAGCGGACACCTCCACGAAATGTGGCTTGATGCCTGCTGCCTGCCATCGGTCTCGTGCAAACTGGAATGCATGCTTCAGCAACCGCTGTCCGAGACCCGCGCCTCGGAACTCCGGGGCTACAACGATCCTCGCGATGCGTACAATCGCATGTATAGATGTGCGGGAAGCATTGCTGTCCCAGGATTCCCATCCGATACCATCTGCGCGGTAGGGAGCGTCCAATACTTGCGAACGCGCTTTGTTCATAAAGAACGGTGTGGCGAGTTCCACGTACCCGAGGACCGTCGGATAGGCCGGGCAGAAACTCCGGAGGATCAGGCGTGCCGTGCGACCATGGATCTCGTGCCCGCGGTAGTGCAGATCGGCCAGATGAACGTACGATTCGTGCTCGTCTTCTTCAGTTATCTCCTTCGCTGCGACCTCAATTGTGAGAGCACCAAGTGTCACCTCCTCGCGCTGGAAGTAGGGGCCGAGGATCCTTGCTCGGCCAGAGGTGCATACGACCTGAGCACCTCCCGAGTCAACGCGGACCGCGTCGCCTTTCGTGACGCAGGCTGATAGCGGCAAGATCATTGCCCAATTCCCTGGAGTGAGCGACAGACGTTTCATGTGGCCTTTCCAGGAAACGCTCCGTACTACGAACATGCCCTCCTTCCACCGCCTGACGTGAGGAGGGCCCACGCCATCGCGCCGGCGGGCTAGATCCGACAGCTGCCCGAGGACGGTCGTTGCCTCCTCCAAGGATATGACGACCGTGTCCAGTATGCCGTTGTGCGAGCGCACATGGCATTCGTATCCAGCGGCGACGGCGCGGACTGACTCTAGGACGACCGGCTGCGGGAAGCGCACCGGCAGGCTAACGCGCTGGCCAATGGGGAAAGCATCGTCAGCGATGTGCGGAATTGGCATATACATGCCTCAATGCACTGACCGACTCGCCAATTTCCCAGGGACAGCCTAATGTCCCTCCCCCCTGCCGCCAGCAGTATAGAGAGATAGCGCGGAAAGTCAAGAGCTACGTCGGACACGGCGCCGAGTTTCAAGTCTCAAGTTTCAGGTCCTCCTTAGGCGGGATTCGTGCGCTCGCCATGCGGCGAACGCGGCGCCCTGCGCTGAACGCGCAGGCCGCGGGCGTTAGGGCGGCCTCTACAAGCCGCTGCAACGACGCGGACGCGACGGCGGATTGTCGGCGCAGCCGACGGGCTGTCGCCCTACGTTCGCCTCGGCGAACGTCCGGCGACAGCTGGTCGAATTCAGCTAAGGATGCTGCCTTCGACGGAATGGCACAGAATGGGGGCGCCCGCTGAACGTTGACAGGTTTGGAGGGGGGGGCCTATAATGGCCCGTCCGTGGCCCGGACGGCCGGCAGCGGGGAGGGGGCTGCGCCTGCCCTTCGGCCCTGCATCTGCCCGCCCTTTCGACTCCGCTCAAGGCGGGCTGTGACCCGATAGAGAGAACCGGCCTGCATGCTCGTATTCCCCGCCGTGGACATTGCCAAAGGCAGGTGCGTCAGGCTCATGCAGGGCAAGCCGGATCGGGAGAAGGTGTACTATCAGGACCCGGTCGAGGCGGCGCTGCACTGGCAGGGCCTGGGCGCGCAGGCGCTCCACGTGGTGGACCTTGACGGGGCGCTCGGCCGGGGCCAAGGTGGCCTCCCAGGCCGAGGCGGCCTCCCGGGCGTTGGCCCTCCCCCGGGCGTTGGCGCCCCCCCGGGCGAGCGGCCGGCCGGCGGAAATGCCGAGGCGATCCTTGAGATCCTGAGGCGCGCGGGCATCCCGGTCCAGGTGGCCGGAGGGCTGCGGAGCACGGAAGCCGTGCAGCGCGCCTTAGAGGCCGGCGCCGCCCGCGCAGTCGTCGGCACGCGCGCCGTGAGGGAGCCGGACTGGGCCGTTGAGCTTTGCCGGATGCTGCCGGGGCGGGTCGTGATCGCCCTGGATACGCTTGATGGACACGTGGCGGTGGAGGGCTGGCAGGAGGTGGTGCCTGAGGGGCCGATTGAGCTGGCGCGGCGGTTAGCGGAGGGCGGGCCGGCGGCGTTTCTCTTGACGGACGTGAGCCGGGACGGCATGCTGAGCCGGCCGAACTTTGACATGATCGCTGAACTGCTGGATGCGGTTGAGGTGCCGGTGATTGCATCGGGAGGCGTCGCCGCGCTCGACGACGTGCGGCTGTTGGGCGAGTGCGGGGCGGACGCGGTGATCTTAGGCAGGGCGCTCTACGAAGGGCGAATCGCGCTGCCGGAGGCGTTAGAGTTGGCCGGAGAGTATCCGTCGCGGCTGACGGCAACCAACAACGATTCACCACGGAGACACAGAGAGCACTGAGAACGGAGAGCTCTGGGGTAAACAGAACGGCAAGGCTACGACCAACGGAAGAGTTCACCACGGAGGCACGGAGGGCACAGAGAACGACACGGGCCCGAAGGTAAAGGTAGAACGCCAAATCAGAGCGCTGGTTTAACCACGGCGTTCACGACGACGATCAGACGCTCACCACGGAGGCACAGAGGGCACAGAGAACGACACGGGCCCGAAGGTAAAGGTAGAACGCCAAATCAGAGCGCTGGTTTAACCACGACGACACGACGTTCACGACGACGACCAGACGCTCACCACGGAGGCACGGAGGGCACAGAGAACGACACGGGCCCGAAGGTAAAGCTAGAACGCCAAATCAGAGCGCTGGTTTAACCACGACGACACGACGTTCACGACGACGACCAGACGCTCACCACGGAGAACAACGATTCACCACGGAGACACAGAGAGCACTGAGAACGGAGAACTCTGGGGCGACGGCAAGGCCCAAGTATGAATTATGAAGTATGAAGGGGAACGAAAAGGGAAACGGTGGGCGCTGATGGCAGATTCCCGAGATTCACGGCGATTGCGCGGTCGTTCTATTAGAGATTGACAGATCTACCTGGAGGAGATTGATGGCACAGGGGACCCCGTCGAACATCTGCAACGTCGCGTTAGTAGGACACGGCGGCGTGGGCAAGACAACGTTCGTAGACCATCTGTTGCACGCCGTGGGCTTTGCGAAGCGCGCCGGGGACGTGGACGTCGGCACTTCGCTGAGCGACTACGAGGCGGAGGAGAAGGAGCGCAAGTTCTCGATCCACAGCGCGATGTTCAACTTCGAGGCGGAGGGACGGGTCTTCAACCTGATAGACACGCCGGGCTACCTGGATTTCGTGGGGGCTGCGGTGGGCGTGCTGCCCGTGGTGGAGACGGCGGTGATCGCGATCAGCGCCAAGGACGGCATCCAATTGAATGCGCGGCGGATGTGGACGGCGGCCGGCGAGGAGGGGACGGCGCGCATCGTGCTGCTGACGCGGATAGACGCGGACAACATCCAGTTCGAGAAGCTGTTGGCGGAGATCGCCGAGAGCTTCGGGGCGCAGTGCCGGCCGGTGTTCCTGCCCGTGGGATTGGGGCAGGAGTGCCGGGGCGTTGTGAACCTGCTGGAGACGGAGAAGGCGCCGGACGGAGTAGTGGCGCCGGGCGGGGCGGCTGAGGATTTCGAGGCCGCGAGGGTCGCGGCGATTGAGTCCGTGATCGAGTGCGACGACGCGCTGATGGAGCGGTACTTAGGAGGGGAGCAGGTCGGGCGCGAGGAGATCATGGCGACGCTGACGAAGGCGGTTGCGTCCGGCAAGTTGGTGCCGATCCTGTGCTGCGCGGCAAAGGCGGACATCGGCGTGAGGGAGACGCTGCAATTCGTGGCGGCATGCGCGCCTTCTCCGGCGGCCGCGCAGCCGCGGACGGCCACGGATCCGGACGGCACGGAGGTGGCCCTGACGGCTGATCCGAACGGCCCGTTCTGCGCGCGCACCTTCAAGGTGGCGATAGACGTACACGTGGGAAGGATCTCGTTCTTCCGGATATACAGCGGGAGCCTGCGGGGGGACATGAGCGTGCAGGTGGCGCGCACCGGCAAGACGGAGAGGCTGGGGCACGTCTACCTCGTCAAAGGCGAGGAGCACGAAGAGGTGGACAGCGCGGTGCCCGGGGACATCCTGTGCGTGACGAAGGTAGAGGACGTGCGGCTGGACGACACGCTGTGCAGCCCGGGAAAGGTGCTGAAGCTGAAGCCGACGAACTACCCGAAGCCGATGACGGCCCTGGCCGTGAGGACTCAGAGCCGGGACGACGACCAGAAGGTGAACTCGGGACTGCTGAGCATGGCCGAGGGCGATCCGACCTTCACCGCGCAGCGCGACCACCAGAGCGGCGAACTCGTCATGACGGGCATGAGCACGCTGCACTTAGAGGTGATGCTCGGGCGGCTGAAGCGGCGCTACGGCGTGTCAGTGGAGACGCACGAGCCGTCAACGCCGTACAGGGAGACGATAGCGCGCATCGCCACCGGGCACTGGCGGCACAAGAAGCAGACGGGAGGGCGCGGGCAGTTCGGCGAGGTCTATCTGCGGCTCGAGCCGAATGCGCCGGGCGCGGGCTTCGAATTCCTCGATGAGATAGTGGGCGGGTCCATCCCGCGGCAGTTCATCCCGGCCGTGGAGAAGGGAATCCGCGAGGTGCTGGACAAGGGCGTGATCGCCGGCTACCCGATCGTGGACGTGAAGGCGGCAGTCTGTGACGGTTCGTATCATGCGGTGGACTCTTCGGAGGCGGCGTTCAAGATCGCGGCAGCCCGGGGCTTCCAGGAGGCCTTTCAACAGGCCAGGCCGTCCCTGTTGGAGCCCATTGCTCAGATCGAGGTGACCATTCCGGCGGAGTTCATGGGAGACGTGACGGCGAACTTGAGCGGCCACCGCGGGCGCATCCTCGGGATGGACCAGTTGGGTCCGCTGCAGATAATCAAGGCAGAGATCCCGATGGCCGAGGTCACGCGGTACAGCACGGAGCTGAAGAGCATGACGGGCGGCGAGGGCAGTTACACGCTTGCGTTCGCGCGCTACGAGGCCGTGCCGCCGCAGATCCAACAGGATATCGTGGCCCGGCGGCAGAAGGCGAAAGAGGAAGAACAGGAGTAACGTAAGGGGGGCGGCTCTGACGGGCTGTCAGCACGGCGGAGGAAGGGGAGGCCATGAGATGACCGAAACGCCGAAGGTGGCCATTGTGATGGGCAGCGACTCCGACCTTCAGGTGATGGAGGAGGCAGTGGAGGCGCTGGAGCGGTTCGGGGTGCCCTTCGAGATGCGGGTGATCAGCGCCCATCGCTCGCCGGAGGCTTTGCAGAAGTTCGCGCGCGAGGCCGAGTCGAAGGGGGTTCAGGTGCTGATCGCGGCTGCGGGCGGGGCGGCTCACTTAGCGGGCGTGCTCGCGTCTCACACGACGATTCCGGTCGTGGGCGTGCCCATGCCGACGGAGAGGATGGGGGGCATGGATTCATTGCTGTCCACAGTGCAGATGCCCGCGGGAGTGCCGGTGGCATGCATGGGGGTCGGGAAGTCAGGGGCAACGAACGCGGCGATAATGGCGGTCGAGATACTGGCGACGGCCGACGCCGGCTTGCGGAAGGCCCTGCGCGAGCACAAGAAGGAGCTGACGGGGCAGGTGAAGGGGCAGGACGAGTCGGTCCAGCAGTGGCTGAAGGACCGGACGCAGTAGTGATTGGGCGCCGACTGATCGCGGGGTCCGTGTGCCGCGGTCCAGCGGAGGGCCGACCGGGCGCACCAGGGCGCAGGACGGGGGCAGGCGCTTCGGGACAGATGTCAGAGGGCGGCTGAGTCGCCTGCGGGGGCACAGGCACGCTTCCGCTTCGCAAGCATCCTGAGAGCCCAGAAGATGCCGCCGGCGAGCAAGAGGATGAGCAAGGCGAGGGCGCCGGCTCTGCCGGACCATCGTTCTATCAGGCGCCAACTCTCGCCGAACAAGTAGCCGGCCATCACGAAGGTTCCCGCCCACAGCACGCCGCCGACGAGCGAGAAGCAGAGGAAGCGAACGTAGCCCATTCCGGCCATGCCGGCTGCGAAGGGCATGAAGGCGCGCAGAATGCCCACAAAGCGGCCGACGACTATGGTCTTCCCGCCATGGCATCGGAAGTAGGCGTCGGCTGCGGGCATGTATTTCTCTTTGAGGCGCCGCAGGCCAGGATGCCTCTCAAGGAAGCCCCTTGTGGCAAGCCTGCCGAGGTAGTAGCTGAGGCTGTCGCCGGCCACCAGGGCAAGCAAGACCACCCAGAGGCAGTTCCATGCATTCAGGTATCCGTGAGCAGCAAGAAAGCCGGCCAGGATGACAAGGATCTGCCCGGGAACGAATAGCCCTACGAACGCACAGCTCTCCGCGAAGACGATGGCGAAGAGGATCGCGTAGCCCAGCAGGCCGGTAAGCGGCAGCGATTGAAGAAAGGCATCACTCATGACTTATTGCCGGCCGCTCTGGGGGAGAATGTAACACTCAGGGGACCTACACTTTCAGGGCCGTCCGGACGCACCGGATTTCGGCCACAGCTACGGCGGGCGCGTCACTGACTGCGGAGCAAATGCCGCACTTCGCCTTCTCACAGTATAGCGAATTCAGGGTCGTCAAGGAAGACAATAGCGTCGGCACGTCCTCAAAAAGGGGTGGCAACGGCATCAAGTGCGCGACTTGCAAACTGCAGAGTCATACTCAATAATGTACCCGGACCGAAACGGGGGGACAAGAATGGACTTCTATGAGGTCATCGAGCAGCGCCGCAGCGTGCGGTCGTATCGGAAGGACGGCGTGGAAGAAGACAAGCTCGAACGCGTGCTGAACGCCGCACGGCTGGCGCCGAGCGCGGCAAATCGGCAGCCGGTGCATTTCTACGTCATTCGCAGTGAGGGGCTCAAGGCGAAGATGCTGGAAGTATATGGCCAGCAATGGTTTGTAGACGCGCCTGTGGTGGTCTGTGCTTGCGCCCGGTCTTCAGAGGCCTGGACGCGCGGGGACGGCAAGAGCTACGGCGACGTGGATGTTACAATCGCCATGGACCATCTGATCCTTGCGGCCACGGCTGAGGGGCTGGGCACGTGCTGGATAGGCGCATTCAAGCCGGACAAGCTGCGCGCGTTGCTCAACCTGCCGAAGGACCTTGAGCCAGTGGCGATGACGCCGTTGGGGTATCCGGCGGCGGCAAGCAACCCGACCAAACGCAAGTCCCTGGATGAACTCGTCGAATACCGATGAACAGGTTCAAACCGCTCAATCTGCTGAACAACAAAGGCTTGTGGCCGGAAAAAGCGGCGATGGTGGACGCCATCAGAGAGGTCCTGACCATCGGCAAATGCAAACGGCCGCTGCCAATAAGCGATTATGGCCGGTACCGCGACAGGGCCTGGCGCAATGAGCAGAACGCGCTGGTGCCCTATCACAGCGTGGACTGGTATGTCTACGACGCGCTGGACGAGGAGCGGATGCAGGTGGACGCGGAGCGCATCCTGAAGTCCTTCGCTTCTGAGCCCTGGCGCGAGGAGAAGTCCGGTGGGGACCATTACGATCTGTTCATTATGGAAGAGGACATGTTCGACCCGCTGAGTTCGGGGGACGGGACGGGATTGGACTACGTCGTGGGCCGAGCGCAGCGGATGATGGCGGCCGTGATCAGCACTTACCGCATCGAGCACACCTGGGGCATGCCTTACAGCTACCTTAAGACCGAAGTGATGAGGCAGCTCTGCTTCATGTTCGGCGTGCCGGACATCGCTCGGGAGGACGTGGTCGCAGAGGGGGAAGGCTTGCATTGCACGAACGTCTGCGTCTTGCGCCCCGCCCATCTCGCGCCGGGCGACTGGGAGAGGCTGACCGAAGACAGGCTCACCAAGGGAGCGCTGTGCAAACGCTGCACGGAAGACCTGCGCCGCTTCTTCGAGCAGGCTGCCCAGGAGAAGAACTGAAGGGCGCAGGCCAGGGCCGGCATGCGGAAGGGATGCCGGTTGCCGGCCCGGGCTCGCCGGCCGGAGAGAAGGGGGAGCGTGACCGTGGGCAAGGCCCGCACCGTGGCGCAGCGCGTCAAAGAACTGCGCGACAAGATTCAGTACCATAACTATCTTTATTACGTCAAGGCTGCCCCGGAGATCTCTGACCGCGAGTTCGACGCCCTGATGGAGGAGCTGCAGAAGCTCGAAGGCGAGCATCCTGAACTCATCACGCCAGACAGTCCTACCCAGAGAGTCGGGGGAGAGCCGCTCGCCGCGTTCATCACGGCCGCCCACCTTTCGCCGATGCTGAGCATCGACAACACCTACAATGAGGCGGAGGTGCGGGAGTTCGACGCACGGATCGGGCGCATCCTCGGCAAGGAATCCAAGTGGTGTTATGTGGTCGAGCCGAAGATAGACGGGGTGGCCATGAGCCTGGTCTATCGAGACGGCGCACTGAGCCAGGCCACGACGCGGGGGGACGGCGTTATCGGCGATGACGTAACGCAGAACGCGCGCACGGTGCGAAACGTGCCTCTGAAGCTGCACGGCCCCGGGGCGCGAGCGGACGTGCGCCTTGACGGGACCGTTGTGGAGATCAGGGGCGAAGTGTACATGTCCTTCAAGACGTTCGAGGGGGTGAACCGCGAGAGGGAGAAGGCGGGGGAGGTGCTTTTCGCTAACCCGCGGAACGCCACGGCGGGGTCTCTGAAGCTGCTCGACGCAAAGCTCACCGCGAAGCGCCGCCTGCTTTGCTTCACCTACGAGATCGGCCACTACGAGGGGCTGGAACTGCCGGACTCGCACTGGGAGCGGCTGGGATGGCTGCGTGATCACGGGTGCCCGACGAATCCGCTCGTTGAAAGGTGTGCCGACGTTGAGAAGGTGATCGAACTGATAGGTGCGTGGGAGAAGAAGATAAGGGAACTGGACTATCCGGCCGACGGGCTGGTGATCAAGGTGGACAGTTGGGAACACCGTCGCCGGCTGGGTGCGACGTCGAAATCGCCGCGCTGGATGATCGCCTACAAGTTCGCAGCAGAACAACAGGTGAGCAAGGTGGAGCGCATTGACGTCTTCGTCGGCAAGAGCGGGGCACTCACGCCCGTCGCCATCTTCGAGCCGGTGCACCTGTCCGGCACAATGGTGAAGCACGCTTCGCTGCACAATTTCGACGAGCTTGAGCGGAAGGACGTACGTGTGGGGGACTATATCCTGGTGGAGAAAGCAGGAGAGATCATCCCACAGGTTATCAAGGTGATCACTGAGAAGCGCACGGGGCACGAGCGTAAGTTCCCGCGGCCGCATAAGTGTCCTTCGTGCGGCGAAAAGGTCCAGCAGGATCCCGGCGGCGTATATTTGCGATGCAGCAACGCGGCCTGTCCGGCGCAGCGCATGGAGCGGATCGCCCACTTTGCGAGCCGCGGCGCGATGGACATCGAGGGAATGGGGGAGGCACTTGTGGGCCAGCTTGTGACAAAGGGCCTGTGCAAAGACGTCGCTGACATCTACGGCCTGACCAAGGAATCCGTCAAGTCCCTGGAGAGGATGGGCGAGAAGTCAGCGCAGAACCTGATGAAGGGCATCGAAGAGAGCAAGAGCCGCGATCTGTCGCGGCTGCTCTATGGCCTGGGCATGCCTCACGTCGGCGCGCACATGGCCGAGGTGCTTGCGCGCAACTTCAACAGCCTCGAAGAACTGCGCAAGGCAGATGCAGAGAGCCTGCGGAAAGTCGGAGAGATCGGGCCGGTTGTAGCGGAGGCGATCGCCGAGTTCTTCCGCAGGACGACCACCGGGGAAGTGCTCGACAAACTCGTGAAGGCCGGGGTGAATACACAGGCACAGAGGGCGGCTGTAAGCGCCATGCCGAATGTGATCGGCAAGACCTTTGTCCTGACGGGGACACTGGCGCGTCGCAGTCGCGAAGAGGCGCGTGAATGGATCGAGTCCCACGGGGGCCGGGTGACCGACGGCGTCAGCAGCAAGACCGATTACCTGGTCGTCGGCGAGGAGCCTGGCAGCAAACTCGAAAGGGCCCGGTCGCTGGGCGTCAAGGAGCTGACGGAGGAGCAACTTGAGAAGCTGATGGGCGGTTAATCGGCTTGGTCGGGCCTGTCGAGGGGCCTGTGCTCACTGGCAGCGTGCGGCCGAGGCCCGGCTGCTTCCGGAGCGCCTGGCGGAGAACAGCGAACCTGGAGGGGCCGGCTGGAACCGCCGCCTCAGTGGTCGAGCAGCGAGACGAACTCGTAGAAGGGGAAGTACCTGCCCGGGCAGTGGGTGCCCCCCGGGCGAACCTGCCGGTGCATCAGGACGTTGCTTGTGGGGATACGGCAGCGCTCTTGCAGCCCATTGACTAACGCCACCAGTGCCTGCATTTGCCTCGGCGTTGGATATTCGTTGTCGAAGTCACCCACCAGGCAGATCCCGATGCCATATTCGTTATACTCCTTGTCACCGGCGTGCGCTCCGGCCACTTGCTCCTCCCAGCGGAACGTCACTTCTACCAGGCCGTCGGCGCTGCCGTTCCCGTTGCCGATGACGAAGTCGTACCCGACGCCGCGCCAGCCTCTCTCTCTGTGGAAGCGGTCAAAGGTGTTTGCGCTGCCCTCATCGGTGGCGCTGTGGTGGATGACAATGTACTTCCATTGCTGGCGGATGGCGACATCGAGGTCCCCTGCAATGCGCGGAGGCGTCCGGAACGTCCGTCGCAACGCATACGGCAGGCCTTCGGGCGGGGTTAGTCGAGGGCCCGGGAGCGGCACGAGGGTTGGCCCGACGAATGGAGAGGCCCGAGGCGTTTTAGGGAGCACAGCCGTGGCATCTCCTTGTTTTTGGTGCGCGGCGCACCCAAGGGCGAGCGCCACCGGCAAGATGATTACCGCAGTGCGAACCAGTCTCATCTCGCGGCTCCGATGCGGGGTTGTTGTTCAAAAGGCGTTTCGGCTGTCCAGCAGCAAGGTTACCGGACCATCGTTGATCAGGGCAACACTCATGCCTGCTCGGAAACGGCCGGTCTGCACGGGAATCCCCATGCCTCGCAAGCGGTCGGCGACGGCCTCATAGAGCCGCTCCGCGGCCTCTGGAGGAGCGGCGCGCGTGAAGGAAGGACGACGGCCCTTGCGGCAGTCCCCGTATAGCGTGAACTGCGACACAAGGAGCACGCTCCCCCCGCAGTCCGTCACTGACAGGTTCAGCTTGCCTTCCGAATCGTCAAAAACCCGGAGGCCGGCGACCTTGCCTGCCAGGTAGTGTGCGTCACCGTCGACGTCGTCCTCCGCGACTCCGAGCAAGACGAGCAGGCCACGGCCGATCTCGGCAACAGTACAGCCTTCGACCGATACGCTGGCTTCGGAGACTCTCTGGACTACGGCTCTCACGGTAATCTTCGACCTCCAGCCGGTTTGAGTAGCCTTTGGCACAATCGCGCGAAGTCTTGCCGATGGGCAACGTGGACGCCGGAAACACAGCGGCATGCAGTGTCATCCATGACAGGAAGCATCACCGAGGGCGGGTCAGGAGGAACAGATCCATGCCGCATCGTTTGGGCGACCGCCCATGTCGAAGAGGACAGCACGCCCACACTTCGCCGCAGGCAATTCCCCAGAGACAGTGTAAGTCTCCGCCCTTCCTCGGGGCAGGTCTGTCCTTCCGGAGAACGAGGCCAGTCAAGCTCACTCAGTCCCTCCGTCGCGCGACGCGATGGCGCGCGTCTTCTTCAAGTCCAAGAACGGTTCCGTTCTGCGGACGCGCGGCGTTATCTTACATTTGAAGGGATTATATGAGCGTGTAGAATGTTGATGCAAGGTGGAGCGGCCGCGGCAGCCGCCGGGAAAGGCGTAACTGCCTGGACGGTAAGGGAAATGAGCAAGAAGCCCCGGGTCTTGATCGTGGACGACAAGGAAAGCATGCTGAAGATGCTTTCGACGCTCCTGGCAGACGATTTTGAAGTGGAGACGGCAGGCGCGGCGAAGCAAGCGCTTGAGCGGTTCCGCCGCAGCCCCGCCGACGTAGTGCTCACCGATATCCGAATGCCCGACATGGACGGCATGGAACTGCTCCGGACGGTGAAGGGCGAAGCCCGAGAGACTGAGGTAATCCTCATGACCGCCTACGCGACCGTCCAACAAGCGGTCGAGGCGGTAAAGGCCGGCGCGTATAACTACCTGACAAAGCCCTTTGAGCCGGACGCCCTGAAGATCACCTTGGCAAAAGCCCTTGAGCGCAAGCAATTGCGCGAAGAGGCACAGATCCTCAAGGAGCAGGTGCAGCGCAAGTACGGCTTCGCAAATATCGTGGGAAACAGCGAAGCCATGCAGAAGACCTTTGACCTCGCGCGGAAGGCGGCTGAGTCCGACACGACAGTCTTGCTGACGGGAGAGAGCGGCACGGGAAAGGAACTCTTCGCACGAGCCATACACCACGGCAGCAGCCGCCATGGGCGCCGCTTCGTCGCCATCAATTGCGGTGCCATGCCCAAGGAATTGATCGAAAGCGAACTGTTCGGCCACGTAAAGGGCGCTTTCAGTGGCGCCACCAGGGACAAGCGCGGCCTCTTCATGGAGGCGAACGGCGGCACCTTGTTCTTGGACGAGATCAGCGAGCTGCACCCGGACTTGCAGGTAAAAATCAACCGGACCATCCAGGAGAAGGAGGTCCGACGCGTCGGCGATACGGTAGATATTCCGGTGGACGTACGCATCATCGCCTCCAGCAACCGCGACCTGAAAGCGGCAATGGAGCAGGGGCTGTTCAGGGAAGACCTTTACTACCGTCTGCACGTCTTCCCGCTTCACCTGCCTCCTCTGCGGGATCGTGCATCGGACATACCCGACCTTGTCCAGCATTTTCTGCGGCAGTACACGGGTGACCGCGCGGCCGAATATGAGGTGGAGCCAGCCGCCATGGAGTTGCTGATGACATACCACTGGCCCGGAAACGTGCGAGAACTCCAAAACGCGCTCGAGCGCGCAGTAGTGCTTTGCGAGGACAAGAGAATCACGCGGGCACTCTTCCCCTTCCTTGAGACCGAAGGCATGGAATATCCGCTCGAGGTCTCGAGCGCGGCGGCGCTCCCCTATCGGGAGGCCATGGAGCGCATGAGCGCGGCCTGCCAGAAGCAATACCTCTTGGAAGTGTTGAAGCGGTGCGGGGGCAACGTCACACGCGCGGCAGAGCATGCAGGGGTGGAGAGGGAGAGCTTTCACCGCCTGCTGCGCAAGTGCGGCATCCAGGCTGACGAGTTTCGGCGCCGACCTGCCGAGAAGACACCTCCCCTCGGCTGAGACCGAAGCGAGCCCTCAGAATGCGTGCAACAATGACGTCGAAGGAGCGCTTGTGGGCGGCGGCGCGACACAAGCAGGTTGACAAGATCCCCTGCTCGCCGTGGCTCAGGCAAGCGCTCCGCATCCTGTATGACGACTACTCGACGGATGCGACTGCGCTTGCACTGAGGGCCGCGCGGTCAGATGAAGTTGATCTGGATCCGCACTTCCTTGCTGAAACGGACGTGCCGAATGTGGTCTGGAGCCTTACCGAGGATGCCTGCGGTTTGAAGGACGTTCGCATCAGGCTATCGGTGGAGGACGAGGGCGACTGCGACATCATCACGCGCGTCGTTGATACTCCGGCCGGGCAGCTACGCGACGTGCGCAAGAGGCCGAAACCGGGCCGCCCGGAGTACGGCCTGGCTCCCGACCCTGCGTTCATCGAGCGCCTGGTCAAGGAGCCCGAAGATCTGGACGCGGTGCGGTACCTCGCACCCGATCCGGCAGACTACGACGTCGGCAGATCGTACCGCGCCCTGGCGGAAATGGTCGGCGATCTGGGCATGGTGAAGGCGCTCGTGCGGAGCCCGCTGGACCACCAGGCCGGCTCCATCCGCGCCATCGAGGATCTGATGATGGATTACTATTTGCAGCGGGAGTTCTTCGACGAGGTGCTCGGCATCTGGTTCGATAAGATGATGGCCGAAACGAAGGCGCTCTTAGAGCGGGGCGTCAAGGTGATCTTCGGCAGTTGGTACTTCGCGTCACTCAGCGCCGGATGGTCGCCGGCCATCTACCGGGAAGTCTTCCTGCCCATGGTTAAAGCGCACACGGCCCTGACGCATTCCTACGACGCCATCTACAACTACTATGACGATGGCAAGTGCATGGGCATCGCAGACATGGTGAAGGAGGCCGGCGCGGACATCTTCGAGACGCTGCCGCCCCCGCCCGTCGGCGATTGCGACCTGGCAGAACTCAAGAGACGTATTGGCGACGCCGTCTGCCTCATGGGTTACGGCGATATGCTCTACGTCATCAAACGCGGCACCCCCGAGACCGTCGAGCGCATGGTGAGGTACGCCATGGAAACCGCCGGGCCGCGGGGGTTCATCTTCGGCACCTCGGACAGCATGCGTGAGGGTACGCCTCGCGAGAATATCCGGACATACTTCGCAGCAGCGCAGAAATACGGCCGGCTCTACGCCGGGTGACCTCTTTGGGGCGCCGTCCGGCTCATCCCCCCCAGACCTGCTGGAAGACCCTCATGAAATTGCCGCCGAGAATCTTAAGGATCACCTCGTCTGAATGCCCGTGCCGGACCAGTTTCTCTGTGATTGCAGGCACTTTGGAGATATCCTCCAGCCCCTTGGCGCACCTATGCAGCCCGTACAGGTCGGACCCCAGACCGACGTGGTCCGGCCCGACCAGGTCTATGACGTACTCTATGTCCGCAACTACGTCGTCAACGTCCTTGGCAGCCAGGAAAAAAACGCCGAAGACGCCGCCGTTTCGAGCCAGGGCTTCCAGCCGCTCACGGCCGCGGGATACGTCGTAAGCGCCATGGAACGGGCTTTCCTCGGGCTTCAAGGGGAAGAACTTCCTCGGGCTGCGATGGGACAGGACGACCGGCGCATTCGTGACCTCCAGCGTCTCCGAGAAACCCAAGGCGTCCAGGTGGCCCACGTCCACGACAATGCCCAGTTCATTCATCCGCTTGATTGCGTCTCTGCCCAACTGGCTCAGCCCCCCCGTGCGCACATGGTGCTGCGTCCCGTCGGAGAATTGATTGCGCCGGTTGTGAGCCAGGCCGGCCATTCTTACCCCCAGTTTGTAAAAGATGTCGAGGAACTTGGTGTCGTATCCCAAAGGCTCCAGCCCCTCAAGGGCCATAATCGCGCCGCATTTCCCCTCTCGCTTCAGCCTGCGGATGTCGGCGGCCGTAGTCACAAGTTCAAAGCCATCGTTGTCCTCAACTTCACGGTGGAGCCACCAGACCATCTCCAGACTCCTCTGGAGTGCGCTGTGGAGCTGACGGTCGTCAACGAAGATGGCGCAAACCTGGGCTGTCAGCCCTCCGGCGCGAAACTGAGGCAGACTGTACTGACCGATGCAGCCGAAGTTATCATTGTGTGGCCATCTCAAGGATTCCGGGAGGTCGGCGGGCATCTCGAACGGAGGCTGCCACTGCCCGGGGGCAGGAACGGTTACTTGCTTGCCCATTCGCACGTATTCATCCGCAATCGGCATCAGGATGTCGCTGTGACAGTCTATGACGATAGCCTTCTGGTGAAGCTGAGCCGCATGGGCAGATGCATCTTTTCGCGACTTCATGGCAAGCCCCTCCTAACGGGTTTTCCGCGATGTCAAAGATTGCGGAGCTTCCTCCACTCGTCCACCATGGCCAGCGTGTTCTCCCAGGGCATCATGGGATGGATGGAAGAACATACTCCAAGGATGAGGCCGACTTTTCCGAAGACACCAAAGACGGTCCGCACAGCCTCGCGCACAATCTCCGGGTCTTTAGCGTACATGTGAAACGTGTTGCTCGGGCCGGTCCAGAAGCTCTTCTTGTCGCCCAGCTTCGCCTGGATCTTCCTCAGGTCTACGTTGTCGAAGGCGATGTCAAGCTGGGCGATGCAGTCGAAGTCAATGCCGGCCAGATAATCGAGCATCGGCATGATGCCGCTGTAAACTGTGTAAGCGATCGGGCGCCCTCCCTGGTGAACTGTCTCGACTTCCTCCCGCAGGCGCCGCTCCAGAAACCGCCTGAGCATTGCAGGACTGTAGTAATCGCCAGTCTCATAGAAGCCGTTCCGGCGAATGATGTCCACGCCCCAGTCCAGGGCTAATTCCATCATGCGCAGGTTCCAGAGATGCTCGAGTTCAAGGTACCCGTCTACCAGTCCGGGGTTATCTACCGTCATCAGGCATAGCGCCTCCGCGCCGAACATCGAAAGGGCGCCTGTCAGCCCCAGTCCGATAGTTGCCATAGCGGGGAGTTGCCACCTGTCTGCGGTCTTCTTCTGTCTATCGGCGCTTGAGCGCATGCCTTCGATCTGGTCGTGCGTCCGCGGGGGGAGCAGGATATGCTTCAGACACTCGAGGTCGGCTTCCGTCTTGAGCCAGGGATCCCTGTAATGCGCCACGAAGTCGTGGAAGAACGGGATGTCTCGGCCAAAGGGCCAGAGGTCGTTGAAGATTATCGAACTATGAAGCACTCCAGAGGGCGTCTCGTAGGCCTTGTGGAGTATCCCGCCTTCCTGCCACACGCGCGATGTTACGCCGGCCTCAGGGCAGAGGCTCTCGCACCATACCCCGACTACAGGATCGGCGCCCAGTTCGCTCACCAGGTACTCGATGCCGTCGGTTGACGGGCTCCAGGGGAAGTTCCACGAGTGGCCGCGCCTTTGCACTTCATACAGAGGGTTGATAAGCGGAGAGCAGGGAACGTAATCCACGGGCTGGCGCTTCATGGCCGCCAGCACCCGTTCCCGAGAAGTCATGGCTGGTGCCGCGCCCGTCATGGAACATCAGCTTTCGTGAGATGCCGGCCCTTCGCATCTGGGTGTCATGCCGAGGCCAGAGCCCGCCTGGGGGACGGCACCTGCCGGCCTGCCGCTCGCGTGAGACGAAGCTTCGAGGCGTAGCCACATGGCGCCGCAACGATATGCGGCCCGGCTTAAGCCGCCGCTGACGGACCCGTGCCCACGCGCTCTGCGAGCGCCGCTATGTCCCAACATCAATGACGAACTGCTGGGTTGCGCTGCCCACTTTCTCGGTGCCGGTAGCGATGATCTTCTCGTTCCCCCACTTCAATGTGGCCTCGTCCAGCCGCCGCACCTCGCTCTCGATGGTGGCCGTCACCACTACCTCGACCTTACCGCCAGTGTCCGGCGTGCCGGAGAGCACTCCGGTGCCTTCGTCTATCTTGAGCCACTGGGGCCCTCGCTGGATCGCGAATTTCGGCTTCTCGACGTCCCAGAAGCTCGAGGTCTCCCTGCCGCCGACCTGCCGCATCCTCAGGTCTCCGAGGGAACGGTTGGCTCGGAGCTGGTAGCTGTACGGCGCGCCGACCTTGGCCGTGGTGAGCGGCTTGCTGCAGATGACCGGCCGCGGCGCAGCCGCGTAGTCCGACGGCCCGCTCTGCTTGCCTTGTTCATCTACCGCCACTACTCGATAGAAAGTCTTGTTGGCGTTCGCCAGGTTGACGCCAGGCCCCAGCACCGCCATCTCCGTCGCTGAGGTCTCAGCTATGAAGTTCGCCGGGAACGGCGAGGAGAGTTCCTTGTTGGCGCCGATGTTGACTGCGTAAGGCCTGTCACTGACCGAGAAGCCTTTCTCGTCGCTTCCATAAACGCGGTACTTCACCGGCGGCCGGCCTACCGGATTGGCCTTCCATCGCAGGATGCCCGCCCCCGCGTTCTGATCGTAGGCCAGTGTCACTTCGGCGGGGTAGGCCGGGCCTCGCGGCGTGAAGCTCCAGGTCTTGCTCCACGGGCCCCACACGCCTTTGTCATTCTTGGCCCGCACACGCCAATAGTATTGCTTGTCGGGCGTCAGCAAGCCCACATAGGGCAATGTGTACTGCGCCTTGCCTTTATCGGCCGTTCTGGAGATGAGCTTGTTGAAGCTCATTGAGAGCGGCCAACGCATATCCTGCCGGTTCGAGAGCTGGAAATGGTAGTCGGCGACGCTGGTCCCGCCAGATTCCTTCGGTGGAGTCCACTGGAAGGCGATGTCTGTGCCGTTGGTCTCGCCTCCATCGGCCGGCGAGACCGCTGCCGGCGGCGCCTCGGGCGGACTCGCCGCTGACCGTTCCACCCACTCATGGGTGATGCGCACTTTGCGCTCGCCCGCTGTTTCGTCCGTGTAAACAAATGCGTTCGGGCCGACGCCCATTTCCGGCAGCACCAGCGGGGCCATCTGCACGTCGTTGATGACTCCCAGGCTCTTCAGCCGCGCCCCGCCCGGAAGCTCGCATCGGAGCTGGTACTGATAGTACGCCGCTCCTCCAGCCGGGAAGAACTTGTCCAAGTTCGTGCCCGCGTCCTCCCACTTTTTGCCGTCCCAGGAAAGAGAGAACTTGGCGTCATTCCCCCCCGCCTCAAGCCGACCGCCCACGAACACGTACGGACTCCGCATGGCCCAGATGATGGTACCGGTCTTGCCCTCCTCTGCGGCAAGGCCGTCCGGGCCGGACTTGACGTTCTGCAGGCTGGCGGCCCCCTTCTTCCAGACCTCCTTGCTGAAGTCCGGCCTGTACTCCCACAGGCCATTGCAGATAGTGTCCGGATAGAGCGCCTTGTCCGCGCCGTGCAGCTTCGGCGGATTCAGATGTCCCCAGCGCCAGGTGAGCGCCTCGCCCGGCCGAAGGACCATGTTCATGTTCGTGTCGACCTTGGAGCTACGTTCGCCAGTCACTGCCCCCTCAAAGACGTACAGGGACGCCTCCTGTTCGTCGCCCGAGCGGATGTCCGGCTGCAGAATGCCGTAGCAGTGCGTACGCTTGACCAGGTCGTGGTCCCGCATTATGTCCTGCTCGCCGGCGACGGTTTCGTTATCCCGCAGCAGGTAGACGGAGTGCATGTCGCCGTCCAGTTCGTGCCAGGCGCCGTCGTAGAAGGCCTGCGAGATACAGTGCCCCACGGCCCTTGCCGGGGCCGCCTTCAGCCCCGCCTTGCGCCACAGCCCCGCCAGGGATATGGAGTCGTTGCCGCAGGTGTTGTACCCATAGACGTTAAAGACCTTGGGAGGATCGCCAAGTTCGCTGTTGTCTCCGCCGAAATGATAGCGATATTGGATCTCCTGGTACCACAGGGCAAATGCCTTCTCTCTGTCGCTCATGCCCGGCGCAACGGCCGAGGCCACGATCTCGTCGAGCGTGCGGAAGCTGTTGTGGCCGTTGGAAAGCCAGGGATTGACCACATCGGTTCCGCCCACGTTCTCCATCCGTACCGCCCGGTTAGACTCCCAGGTCTGCTCCAGAACCCCTTCCCTCAGCATCCCGCATCCTATCGGGGACCGGCAGTTCTGGCCGTCCATCGTGCCGCCTTGCGTTATCTTGTACTCGTGCCGTCCGGCGGTGACGTCCTCAACGTGGCTCTTGGCCGCGTCCGTCGGACTGCTCTTAGACGCCCAGGGCTCAAGGCCCTCGCCACCCAGAATTCCCTGCATGTCTTGCCCCCTCCCGAAAATGAACAAGGCAATGCCTGCCATCCAAAGCCACCGATACTTGCCCATAAGTCCCTCCTGATTGCCGACGAGACCCGACAGCACGGGAATCCGTACCATATAGTGTCTCACGGTCCGAATGTCAACGGAATATGCCGCCCCGCGCCTTCGGCCAGAGCCGCCGGTCTCCGCCTCCGCCCCCTCCGGATTGCCTCTCACCGCGAGGCAGTAGCAATTGACAAGGGCCGCGGCTAATGGTAATCAAGAGGTCAAGCCTGTGGCGGGGAAGGGTATTCTACCCACAAAGCATGTGTCCTGCGCCTCCAGGCCCTGTGAGCGGGTTCCACCTGTTGTCAGCCGGTCACAGACGTCCACGGCGCCTGTCTGCGCGACGTCGCGAAGTTAGTCGCAGCCGCGCGCAGGAACGTCGGCATCCAATAATGACGCGGAGGCAAGTATGGGCAAGGACGGGAAGCTGGCGATTGACGGCGGGACGCCCGTGCGCAGCGGCTCCATGCCGGTGCGCCGCCTGATCACTGAAGAAGAGAAAGCGGCGGTAGTAGCGCTCTTCGACAAAGCGATCGCAGAGGGCTCTGCCTTTGGGTACAGCGGCCCCTGCGAGCGTCAATTCGAGCAGGATTTCGTCGCCTTCATGAAGGGCGGCTTCGCCGATGGCGTCAACTCCGGCAGCAATGCCGTCTACTGCGCCCTTGGAGCGCTTCAGTTGGATGCCCTATCGGAGGTCATCGTACCGGCCATCACCGATCCCGGCGGGATCATGCCTATTGCGCTGCTCGGCTGCGTGCCGGTAGTGGCCGATACTGACCCGCGCACGTTCAATACTTCCGCCCAGCAGATCGCCCCCCTCATCAGCGGCAGGACGCGCGCTATCATCGTCGCGCACATCATGGGCGAGGCCGTGGACATGAACCCCGTGATGAAGCTTGCGCGCCGGCACAACCTCTACGTCATCGAGGACTGCGCCCAATCGCACGGCGCCGTCTACAAGGGCCGTCTCGCAGGGACCATGGGGCACATCGCATGCTTCTCAACCATGTTCGGGAAACACTTCACCACGGGCGGCCAGGGCGGCATAGTCTATACCCGGGATGAGAAACTGCACTGGCAGGGCCGCCGCTTCGCGGACCGCGGCAAGCCGTTCAATCTTGACGCCCCGGGGAACGTCGTCGCCGGCCTCAACTGCAACCTCAATGAGATCGGATCCACCATCGGCAGCGTGCAGGTGAAGCGCCTCCCTCACATGATCGCAAACCGCCGCAAGGTCGGCGAAGCCGTCAGAGACGGCCTGAAGGATGCGGTCGTCGCTTCTCTGGGCTGGCAGGTTCCCGGCGCCGAGTGCTCGTACTGGTACGTCCGGATCACCCTGAAGCTCGACGCCTTGACCGTTAGCAAGCAGCAGTTCGCCCGGGCCCTGTCAGCCGAGGGCATTCCGTGCATGGCGGACTACCCCGTGGCTGTCTGCACGGCCCCGTGGCTCAAGAGCAAAGCCGTCTTCGGCAAGAGCGGGTTCCCATGGAACTGCTCCGATTACACAGGCCCTCGCGAGCCCCAGTGCCATTCGGACAACGCCCGGCATGCCCTCGCAGAAAACATCCTTCTGCCTATACACGAGAACTATAGGCTGCATGAGGCCAAGCAGATCGTCGCCGCACTGAAGAAAGTCGAGAAGGCTTACTTGCGCTGAACCCGCGGGAGGAAGCCCGTACCGAACTGAGATGTATGCCGGCCGCGGGCCCAGGGCGGATGTCCGCGGCACTGCCGCCGCCGGCCCCGACTGTGCACCCGGCAAGTCGGCACCTGCATGTACGCATGACCGAAAGCAGCACGCTCAGTAAACGAGGAGGCCGAAGATGATTGACTTGTTCGACGCCCAGGCCGGATTCGGCGGGGCCAGGCCCGGTCAGCCCTGGATCCCAACGGCCGAAGAACTGCTCGGGCACATGGAACGCCTTTCCATCGCCCGCGCACTCGTCCGAACCGACTTCGAAGAGATGGACGGGAATGTCCCGCTTTCCAATCAGATACTTTACGAGACCTGCGCGAAGCACAAGTCTCTTGTGCCCTGCCCGACGGTGCTGCCGGCAACTTGCGACGACGTGCCCCCCGAGCAGGAGCAGATTAACGAGCTTATCGGGAACGGCGGCTGCGCCGCGACCATTCGGCCCGGCCACGATTCCTGGAGCGTCGCCGAATGGTGCTCGGGAAGGCTGTTCAGCATGCTTGAGGAAAGACGGGTGCCGGTACTCTGCCGCCAGGCGGGCTTCGAGTTCGAAGCCATTGCCGATTTGGCCGGGCGCTACCCGGCCCTTCCGATCGTGCTCTTCCAGGTCGGCTACCGCCCTCAGCGCTTGCTGCTCCCCCTGATGAAAGCTTTCAAGAACGTCCACCTGGCGATCGGAAGTCCTTATAGCGTCCATCGCGGGATAGAAACCCTGACCGCGCAAGTAGGCGCCGAACGGCTGCTTTTCGGCACCGGGTTCCCCAGCGCCGACTTAATGCCTGCAATCACGATGCTTGCGTACGCCGAGATCAGCGATTCCGACAAGCGCCTCATCGGGTCGGCGAACCTCGACCGGCTGAGCGGAGGGATACGGAAATGACGACTCTGCTTGAAAAAGGACGTCTCGGCAAGTCGCTCGCCGAATACGGGATCATAGACATGCACGCACACCTGGGCCGGTGGTCCGTTCCCTGGCAGGATAGTTCGGCCGAGCACCTTATCCGGGCCATGGACCAGTCCGGCGTCAAGACCTCTGTGGTGAGTTCCCTGGAGTGCGCGGGCTTCAGGATGGAAGCCTGCAACGAAGTGATGTACCAGGCGCTCCGCAGATACCCGGGCCGCCTGCTCGGATACGTCTACGTCTGGCCCGGCGACCCCAAGGCCGTAAGAGCCGAGGTCGAGCGGCGTCTCAAACAAGGCTTCGCGGGTATCAAGATGCTGATCCTGATGGGCTACGACTACCTCTACCCGGGTTACGAGCCAGCCTTCGAGATCGCAAATGAGCGCCGCCTGCCGGTCCTGTTGCATACCTACGGCGGCCAGAAAGGGCTCGACGAGGTCCCCGCCCTCTCCTCACGTTACAAAGACGTGAGCTTCGTCCTGGCCCACGCCGGTGCCCAGAAAGTGGAAGAGCACATCCGCGTCGCCAACGAGTGTGGAAACGCTTACCTGGAGCTTTGCACCAGCACCGCCACTTACAGGGCGGTCGAAACCCTGTTTGAGAGCGTCCCCCTTGAGAGGATTGTCTGGGGGGCGGATGACATGCCGCTCAATATGTCCCACCAGCTCGGCAAGGTCCTGGGCGCCGAGATTCCTGAAGAGGCGAAGGTGCAGATCCTGTCCACTAATGCCAGGCGCATCCTCAAGCACGCCCTGAAGTAGTCAACCCCTTCTTCGCGGAGCAAGTAGCAGAGCGTCAGGATACGTGTTGCGCTTTCCGCCCGGTCTTCTGCGGCTGTACCCTATTCCATACACACGGTGTAGATGATGAGCACGGTCCTGGGTTTCCTCGCCATCCTCTTCTGGAGCACCTCCGTCGCCCTCACGCGCAGCCTTGCCGAACAGGTCGGCACGATCACAGCGGACGCGGCGATATTCCTCCTCAGCGGTCTGCTGGGCTGCGCCTGCCTCGCTCTTACCGGCTGGCGTCCCCGCAACTTCCTGGCTCTCCCCCGTCCTTACGTGATAGGCTGCGGCGCCCTGTTCGTGTCCTGTTGCCTCTCCCTGTACCTTGCCATTGGGTTCGCCCGGAACCGCCAGCAGGTGCTCGTGGTGGGCGTCATCAACTACCTCTGGCCGGCGCTCGCCCTGGTCTTCTCTCTGCCCGTGCTTCGCAAGAAGGCGAAGCTGACCCTACTGCCGGGAGCCGTGATTGCCCTGGCCGGCGCGTTCCTCGCAATGGCGCAGGGCGGCTCGTTCTCGTGGCACGCGTTCGCATCCGATGTGCGCGGCGCCTGGGCCCCATATGTCCTGGCGCTCGTCGCCGCGATCACTTGGGGGCTCTACTCAAACTATGCCCGGAAGTGGGGAGGGAAGGCTGGAGGCGGCGCAGTTCCGGTCTTCCTGCTTGCCACAGGATTGATGTTTGCTGCCCTCCGGCCGGCATTCGCCGAGCAATCTCATTGGCATTTTCGCGGCCTCCTGGAACTGCTGTTCATCGCCACAGTCCCACTGTTGTTGGCCTACATATTCTGGGACGTAGCTATGCGCAAGGGCAGGATGATCCTGGTCGTCTCCTTCTCGTACCTCATACCGCTGCTCTCCACGCTCGTCACCTATCTCTACCTGGGGGTACCCCCGGGCGCGAGCGTCTGGATCGCCTGTCTGCTGGTCATCGGCGGCGCGTTCATCTGCTGGCACTCTGTGGAGACCGCATAGCCGCCGACCGCCCTTCTTCGGGCTGTAGGCCACTGATCCTCAGTCCTACGGATTGCGCCTTGGCTGCACGGAGATTGTCGTTCCGAGTCCGCCCCAGGCGGACGAGGAACCTCCAGCCTGGGAGCGGCGCTGCTTCCCGACATCCTTGGCCCTCCATCCCTATGCGGCCCGCTCGCAATGGCCGAAATGTGTGCCGCGCCCCACTCGCAGGACTACCGTGCCCCGACACGAACCACAGGACCTTCACGCCGCCCCACGTGGCGCCGCAGGGCTTCTGATGGCGGTCACCAGGTCCTCGGACGGACCTGTCTTGCTCAGGAAGGCCGCTGCCCCCGCCTGGCGAAGCTCTGCCGCGTAGGTCGGGTCGTCGTACATTGTCAGGGCAATCACCCTGACACTGGAGAACTCGGCGACAATGCGCTTCGTCGCCTCCACGCCGTCCATCACCGGCATGCTAAGGTCCATAACCACCGCGTCCGGACGCATCCTGCGACAAAGCGCAAGCGCCTCGAGCCCGTTGGATGCCTCGCCGACCACTTCAATGTCCGCCTGGCTCTTGAGCATCCCTGCGAGGGCTTGCCTCACCAGCAGGTGGTCGTCAGCCAAAAGGACGCGTATCTTGCCCCCCGCCCCTCCGTCAACGCCAGCACTTGACGCACTGCATCCCGGCATGTTGATCAGCGCCCCCCCATCGTTGGAACGATCATGCTAACCAGTTTGCGCCCCCCAAATCGGTACTGTCAATATAACGCGGCTTCCCCGCCCAGGCAAGCTGCTAATCTCCATCCGCCCTCCCAGGTAGTCGAGGCGCTCTCTGATGCTGAAGAGCCCGAAGCCTTCCGAGAAGCCTCCTCCGGGCCGCAGTTCCGCCGGGTCAAAGCCCGCCCCGTCGTCGGAAACCATCACTTCCAGAGCGTTGTCGCTGCGCGCCAGGCGGACCGCCGCCGTCTTGACCCCGGAATGTTTGGCGACGTTGAACAGCAACTCGCGGATCGTTTCGAACAACAGGATGCGGACGTCCTCTCTCTCCAGCGAGATCTCTCCCATGACATCTACGTTGACGGCCAACCCCTGGTTTTCCTGCATCCAGCTGGCCAGCCACTCCACGGCGCCCGTGAAGTCAGGCGCCCGCAGGACTGCCGGGCTAAGCTCCGCCATCAGAGATCGCGACGCTCGCATGGATTGGTTCAGAAGCTCCTCTACCCCCAGCACGTCGGCTTGCACTCTCTCGTCCTGATTGCTCTTGAGCGGCATCAGCCTGAACTTGGCCGCAGCGAGGAGTTGCTGCAAGTGGTCGTGCAGGATGGCCGCAAGCCTTCTCCGTTCCCGCTGCTCAGTAAGGGTCAACTCCGCCGCCAGCGCACGCAACTGTTCGGAGAGGCGACGGCTTTCAGCCGTCCGCTGCGCCACGCGCTGTTCCAGCGATTCGTTCAATTCTTTCAATGCGGCTTCCGCCCGTCTGCGCTCTGTAATGTCGGTGCCCTGGGCGATGGTAGCCACCACGCCTCGCCCGTCCGCACCGACGATGTTCGCTGAATTCCAGAGCAGGTGCCGCACCCGGCCAGTTCTGTGGAGGATGGGGATCTCGATCAGCTCCCAGAATTCCCCCTCCAGGGTGCGCATGATCTTCTCCATAGACGCGGAGCGCTGGTCTTCCGGAAAGAGGACCTCCAGCCGCTGACCGATCACCTCACTGGCCGCACGTCCCGTCAGCCGCTCGAACGCATGGTTGAACCGCGTGATGGTCAGGTCGGGCGCCCACACAATGATCGGCGCGTTCGCATAGTCGAGCAGGTGCTCCAGGTAGTCCCGCGTTTGCCGCAGTTGCTCCTCGGCCTTGGTGCGGAGCTTCTCTTGCTCCATCGCGTCCAGGGCGTACGAAACATCCGCGGAGAGCGCTTCGAGCAGGTTGACTTGTTCCCGATCAAAGGCGCCCGGCTGGGTGGCATAGAGCGTGAGGGCACCCACTGCCCTGCCCTGTCGGCGCAGGGGAAACGCGGCCGAGGCGCGGAACCCGTAGCGCTGCGCCCTTTCGCGCCAGGGGAAAGTGGCAGGATTGGTCGCAAAATCATCGTTGACTACTGCCCGGTTCTCCCGGATGCAAGTGCCGGTCGGGCCCATGCCTAACTCGCCGTCCACCTCCACTTTGATCTCTTTCACATATAGTCGCTCTTCAGGCCCCACCAGGCCGCCGGTACCACCTGCGTGTCCTCTGTCACCCCGATCCAGACCAGTGGGAATTCGCCTTCCTCCGCCACAATCCGGCAGACGTCTCTGTACAATGACCCCGCGTCATGTGTTCGGACGATGCTTTCATCCACCCGACTGAGCACCGCGTAGAGCTTGGTCAGCTTCGCAATCTGCTCCTCACGACGCTTGCGCTCGGTGATGTCGATGCCGATGGCGACGGTGTGCAGGACCTCCCCGGCGTCGTCGGTCAGCGCCGTGTTTGACCAGGCGATCAGCCGCTGTGCCCCGTCCTTCGCCAACCAATGGTTCTCATGCTTGTTCGGGAAGTTCCCCGCGGTCAGTTCCTCCCAGGTCTCCTTAACTCCCGCCAACTCTCCCGGTGGGATAAGGAACTCCCACAAAACCCGGCCCTGGACCTCTGCTGCCGAGTAGCCCGTTGTTTCCTCACAGGCACGGTTGAAACGCCTGATCCGACCTTGCCTGTCGAGGACGACCACCAGAGCGCCTGCCGTCTCCAGCACAGTCTTGGCAAAGTTTCGCTCCTCCCGCAGCGCCCGCTCAAGGGGTATCCCCCAGACCTGGGACTGACGCACGGACATGACCCCTGCGATGAGCATGTAGACGCCGCCGACGTACTGCGCAGCGCGGCCTAGCCAACTCAGCGGGCTGCCGGCCGAGGGCTCCATCATTATGCCAAGCAGCCCGGCAGCGATCAGTGCCAGGGCAAGCCCGTACCAGTGCGTGAACGGAGAAGGCGACCTGCGGTTCGTCCCGATGAGCTGGAACGCGGTGAAAGCGAACATGACGATGGCCGACCCCAGCACGAACTGCCGCACCAGCGTCCCCCCCTGGCCCTGGACGATGAAGGTCGGCGTCCACTGCGCCAGCGCTGACAAAGTGACCAGACCGACTGCGCCAAGCGCGCCCGTATACGCGGCCGAGAGTGCCAGGCCCGCGGCATGTACGGTCCGTTTCGGCCTCAGCAGGAAGATGACGCCCACCAGGTGGCAGACCGCGGAAAGCCACACGCAAATGTTGTGAATAGTCACGTTCATGTTGGCAAAATCCTGGGCGGCAGTGGTATCTGCCAGGCCGGCGACCGTCCCGACGAAGCCGGAGCAGCCCCACAGCACCACACCGCAGCCCAACATCAGCAGGCCCGGCATCCCACTGACCAGGAAACTGCGCGCCACCAGGTAGGCGACAAACAAAGACGCAAGGGATGAGAAGACGAAATTCAGAGCAAGCAGAAGGTCGCGCGATTCGTACGAGGTTCGCAGGTCCGCGGCCCATACCGCGGCCATGCCCAACACCAGAAGCGGGACCGGCAACCATCCGAATCGGCCCAGCCATGCTACTCGGTCGTTACCAGGTAAGGCAGGTGCCTCCGTAGGAGCACGGCGCGTGGCGGGCTTATCCTTATTCACCCTCATGTTCATAGCTCTCTCTGCCCGCTTCTGAATAGGGAAGGACAGCTCAGAAAGGATTGCGGTTGCGGCCCTTGTGGACGGTGGTCGTCGCACGGGCTCACGATCCGCCAGACGGTCTGCCCCGGTGGGACCTGCATGATGGGCTGGTGCACTAAGGCGAGGCTGACGATCTGCCGGATGCTACGGTCGCGCGTTTCTTCGCGCCTCTTACGCGATAAGCCGTCGGCCTTGGCGCCTCGGTAATTGTGCCCCGTGTGGCAATCGAGACTGAAGAAACCCTGGGCGGTCTTCTCAATGACATCGGACGCCATCCGCTGCCGTTGTCCTGCGGCCACTGGCACCCCCCTCCGCCTCGCCATACGGTCGCTCTGACCTGCAACGCATCAGCTTGCGCTCATCTCGAGGAGGCACCCAGCCGAAAGGCATGGTGCAGCGAGCCAGGTCAGCGCGAACCGCACGCCGACCACCTTCGTCAAGCAGCCGCCCTCGTCATCCTTGGTCCGCCCCCCCGAGCAAGGCCACCCCCGCGGACACCACTTCGCGAGCGCGCCAGACTCCGTACACAAGATGGTGCGGACGGGGGGATTTGAACCCCCATGGACGTGTAAGGTCCACTAGGCCCTCAACCTAGCGCGTCTGCCAATTCCGCCACGTCCGCCCCACGAACAGCACTCATTATCGAAGCCCATTGCCGCATTGTCAAGCTGCCCTCCGTCGGGGGTGCCACGCCTGTCCGCTGTCCGCATGAGTGTGACAGTGTCGTCCCGCGGCCACCCGAACGCCGGAGGCCGCTGACTCTTTACATAGGGCCACGGCGTCCGCCGTACACGGCGGACCCCCTACCTACTGCGCCGCATATGCCCCGCTCTATCCGGGTGCCACGTTTACCCGCCGTTAGTATGGCGGGGCCAATCCGCCGTAGCCAAGGCGCAGGCGGATTGACCGTGCTCCTACAGCCTGCATAATTGACGTTCGCCTTGCGTATGAGGCGGCCCTGGCCAGTTCCGCCAGCGGCCGCGCTCGTCACTGCGCCGGGTACCCGACCGTCTGCGCAAGGATGATCTTCTGGTCCGGCCTCAGGCCCATCGCCTTCGACAGTTCCTCCCGGGGGACGCCGCCTCGCACCACGGTCGCCAGGCCCTCCGAAGCGCAATACAGGTACACGTTCTGGCTTATGTAGCCCGTATCGGTCGCGGAGTAGAAGTTCTTGGTTTCGTCCGATGCATTCCTGAACTTCGTCAGGTCGGCCACGAAGATCAGGTTCACCGGCGCCTCACGCACGAACGGCTGCCCGCCGGTCGCCCCGCGCAGGTCCTTCGCCACCACAAGATTCAGCGCGTGCGCCTTGGCGTCGAAGAGGTACAACCCGTCTGCCATTGCCACGTAAACATCTATCTCCTGCGCATTCATCGCGGTGGGAGCCGTCCGCCTTCCGTCCGGCCGGTTCACCCCGCACGCCGCCCACAGCAGATTTGAAAGCGTCTGCGCCGGCAGCGGCTTATTGCTGATTGTCCGTATGGTCTTCCGGTCCTTCAGCACCTCCATCAGCGGCCTGCCGCCCGTCATCTCCGGCTTCGGCAAGGCCATCACCTTCGTCTCCTGCGCCAGCGCCAACGTAGCGCCGCAGACCAGCGCCGCCGCCCCGACCAACCCCACCACCGCCGCCCGCACCGCCGACAGCTTCGCCCTCATCGCCGCCCTCCTTCTCGCCTCGGACCGGGCCAATGGGCCCTCGCCTGAGGCTATCTCAGGTAACATCCTCTCGACTTAGCGCCGGCTTCCGTCCTTCGTCCTCGTTTCTTGCTCCTGCTGGTGCGTACGTTTGCACCCGCGCTCTCCAGCTTGCCGCCGTGTGGCACGCATTCCAGTGGCGGCTCGACCTTGCTCATTCAGTCGTTTCATCTTCTCCGCTCTTGTCGTCATCGTCAAGTCTCCGTCGTGTGGCAAGGCATCCCCGTTCTGGGCTTGCTGAGCAGCATTGCGCAACGTAGCGGTTCCTTGTCTTCGGCCTTACAGCCTTCTCTGCCGTTCTTCTTAGCGCCCGGAGTTTACCCGCCGTTCCGCCTTCGTAGCCGAGGCTGTTTGGGCGGAGTAGGCTAAGTGCTCTGGATCATAAGTTCGGTGACGTATTGTCAGGCTGCCTTGCTCTGCGGCTGGTCTGCGTCGTCCAGCTTGGCGAACAGGCGGCGCAGGTCGGCCCGTGTGAACTTCCACTGGAAGGGT